>Ga0209573_1000143_pt1 | contig 185171 bp, 145 predicted proteins | sample TNRBio252014_DNA_FD_185870 | JGI IMG/M metagenome (GOLD analysis project Ga0209573, IMG submission 185870) | Wastewater treatment Type I Accumulibacter community from EBPR Bioreactor in Madison, WI, USA - TNR Reactor_6/25/2014_ DNA (SPAdes)... | ecosystem: Engineered > Bioreactor > EBPR >...
GAATTTGGACTAATGAAGATATGACCCCTTGTGAAAGCGTTGTAAAGAAGATTATGGGAGAGCCGTATGCGGGAAATCCGCAAGTACGGTTCGAGGAGGAGGGTGGTAACCCCACCTTTACTCTACGTTTTGTGGATGGCATGAGTTTGTATCGGGGGTATTTTGCGGTAAACTCTTTAGATTGGTTAGGTTTAGCAATAAAAGAATGTTGTAGTAAAAGTGGCGTTATTACACATTATGATGATACAACACAGTGTTGTAAAAACGGTGAAATTTATTGGATAAAGGAAGTTGCGATAAAAATTCAGAGCGAACTAGTATTTTCTGAAGCAACCAAAGGCGAATTTAATAGAATTTTAAATGAGTGTATGAGCAAATGTAAATGTATAAAAGTCTATGCGATGTGGTCAACTTATTCTTCAGATCAAAAAAGAGAGCCTCCTGGTTTATATGGTGGTGTGGGTAAAGAAAGAGTCGCACCTGATGGTGTTGTAATTAATGTTGATCCGTGGTATAATGATAGCCACCCTGGAGTAGGACAAACGCATCCGAGTGGTGATGTTTCGTTATTAATGAATCAAATTTCTGCCCATGCACCAATAGTTGGAATTACCATTGATGAGTATTTAGGTTTAACAATGGCCCATGAAGTCCTTCATCATTCAATATCAGGAAATGTTCATAGCATATGGGATTATTTTTTTCCTACGAATGGCTTTGTAGATAGCAGAAGGGCAAAAATTGGCGGTGTGTTGTCTCCAAATGCGTGCAAAGGCCTTTGTGATAAATTAGGGGGTACTCCGATTTAAATTTTATGGAAAAAGTAGATGGGAGATTAGAATTTGTGAAAACACCAAATGTTTTGTTGTGGTTTTTGTTATTAGTAAATGCTACAAGTTTGACAATATTATCTGTTATGACGCCAATCAAATACTTTGAGACATATATTGGTATGACAGATCAAATGCCATTTGTCATGCAAATATACATTGATTATTATATTGCCTTTATCGTTTTCCCAAGTGTTTTTTTTACTATAGTATTGTTTAAACCACAGTGTGATTTTTATCAAAATGATTTTTTTTGGTTAATTTTGTTGATCTTCTCAATCTTGGAAATAATATTTTGCATTGATGTTTTTTTTAAATCACCATTTGCTCAAGCAACTCTATTGGCTAGTTTAAACTAAAAATCAGCGGTGTGGAAAATTAATGTCGTCAAATTGCAAAAAAATGTGCCTAGCTACTTTATGTTAGCTTATGCCAGACCAGAATTCTTCAGTTAAGATTTCCTTTAAAATTTTATGAAATATTTGATTAATCTATTTTAGAGTGGATGCGTAGTATCTTGCTGAATCAAATGCAGAAAAAAACTAACTTCCGTTTAGTTTGGCTCAAAAATTTTTTTACGTGACCGCCATTTTGTTTGACACTTGCATCAAACCTTTAGTTGTGTATAAAATACCAGGAATTTAGTTCAGTAAAAATTAGATAACAATTTTGCTTAATTTACTAGATTTTGCTTGAAAATTATAGGAGACGGATCGTTATAAAAAAATTTTAGCGGTTGAGTAATTTTCTAATACAAAATGATTTCAAATCGTCAAGAAGATTTTGGTGTTATCAAAAATAATAAATAACACCCCCAATATTTTTATGACCAAAGAAATCTACAATATCTTATGACGGCAATTTAATGGCGAATTTTCAGTATGACGCAGGCATGCGAGAAACTTCTAGAGGTTTAGGTAATGGCTTAACGCAGACAATTAATTACAATTTAGATAACACCATTAGTCAAAAATCTGTTGCAGGTATCACAAATTTTTTGTATACTTACGATCAAAACAAACGCAAGTTAACCGAGACTGATTCTATCATGACGAATTTATCTCAAACTTTTTCTTATGATTTTGAAGACCGCTTAACTTCATGGACATCAAACGGTACAACATTAAACCAAACTCAATCATGGAATCTAAGCCTAGAAGGCGCGTGGAACAGCACAACCGTTAACGGTAATACCGAAAACCGAACATTTAATCAAGCATATGAAATATTGACATCAAATGCCAATGCAATGTCACACGACAGAAAAGGCAATTTAACCCAAAATAAAGACGGCTCGTTATACTCCTGGGATTTCGACAATCAGCTAGCCTTCTCAACCGCAGGTACCCCAAGCGTTAATGCCAGCTACGCCTACGATGCCTTGGGGCGCAGAGTTTCAAAATCAAGTGGCAACACTGTTACAGTTTTTGTACACTCAAACTACCAAATTGCCACCGAATATAAATCAATCAACGGCGGTGCATTTACCGAAATTCAAAGTTTCGTTTACGCCACCTACATCGACGATCCAATCGCTCTAATCAGCACAAACGGCACTTATTTTTATCACAGCAATCAGCAGTTTAGCATCGCTGCCATCACCGATAGCAACGGAAACTTAAGCGAACGCTATGGGTACAATGCCTACGGTAAACCAGTAATCATTACCGATAGTATTTTAGTCGACAATCCTTACTTTTTCACAGGCCGTCAGCTAGATTCAGAAACAGGGTTGTTTTATTTTCGTGCCAGATATTACGAAGCAAGTTTGGGGCAGTTTATTTCGCGTGACCCATTGAATTATGTAGAAGGGATGAATCTGTACGGTGGCTACTTTGTGGCAAATAAATTAGACCCAAGCGGTAAAAATTCAGCAAATGCTGAGGCCTATGCAAAGTGTAGAGAAAGAATGAATATTAATGAGCAGGAAGAACTAAAGGATTTCGTTGAATTGTTCAAAAGCAGTAATTGCCCATTGCCTTCTGTTTTATGTTTATGTTGTTCTGGTTCTGAATCTGGTAGCTATTCCGAAGAAACGAATGTAATCACATTATGTTATAATAATTCGAAAGATTTTTTGCGGACATTAAGGCATGAAATGACCCATTCCTATGACGACTGCATTAGAAAAAAGCAAAAAGAAGGTAAAAATCAAGATGACTGCTTTTTTAAAGCATGTACAGAAATTAGAGCTTATAGTTCTGGGAACTACTGCAATAATGAAACTACACCTGAAGATAGAAAAAAATGTATTATTAAAAACGCAATGAGTTCGTTAAAAAATGTTAATGGTGGAATTTGCAACAGTTTTCTAACTGAAAGTGACTGGGATAATTTGTATCAAAATTGCAATATCCCAATTGGTCAAAATTTAAGTGACCTGCCATTTAATACCCTTCATGGTATTAGGAATCTGCATAGAGATTAAAATGCCATAGTGTAGAATGATACTTTTTTTAAGATAAAGTCACATGAATAAATTTTTGATTTTGCTATTTTTTGTTGTACAAACCTCTCTGATTGCAAGTGAACCATTTACAAGCAAAATAAAGTGTCCAGTGTGCCAAAAGAGCTTTATTAGTAATGTAGATGATATTGTTAGGGATGTTGATTCTTATTATTCAAAAAGTATTTATGAAAGTGACTTTAGTGATCTATTTATACTTTATAAAGGAATAATCACTTGTCCCTATTGTATGTATTCTGCACTAGCAGGGGACTTTAATGAATTAAATGAGCTTGATAAAAAAAATCTTGTTCTTAGATTACCAAGAATTAAGTTGCATCTATATATTGAAGAGAAAAAAGCAATATCTAAAATAAACGACTTGAGTGAACAAGCTTTTTTTAATAAAATGCTCTTGACTAGAGCATGCAATAAACTAAGAAAAAAGAACAAAAAAAGAGATTTTGAATTGTTTCTTCAGATGTATTTTTTTTCCAAAAGGGGTTTGTTTAAAGAAGTAAATTCCTTCTACAGAAAAAAATGTCTAACACTACTAAGGGATCTTATAGATGAAAATCAATACAATGATCAAGAAGAATTCATTTTAACTTATTTATTAGGTGAATTTTATAGATTAGAAGGGGAAAATAAAAAAGCTTTAGAATATTTTAAAAAGGCCATAATTCTTTCAGAAGATTTTTTTTCTCGCAAAAATTGGAGTGGGTTAAAAAATTGGTTAAAAGAATGGGCTTATAAACAATCTTGTAGAATCAACTTTTCAAAATTGTCTGTTATTGAGCTATCAAATATTTTAAGCAACCAAACAATTAAAAACAGCTTAGATGTTAGCGATATACTTTTAGAAAAGAGAATAGCAATAGAGTTGTTAGCTAGTAAAAATGACTCTCATGCTTGGGAAGTATTAAGAAATTATGTTATTCCAGATATAAACAGGTTGTTTGAGTTAAATTATCTTGCAAAACTCACTAAAGAAAAACTTCAAATTGATACACAATTGTGGAGTTGGACTCTAGAACGATACAAAGAGGCCATAAATCAGTTAGACGCAAAAAAAAAGGATACTTTATGGGAAGATATTGCATTTGATTTGGACGAAATTTTTAATGATAAAAGGTTATTTTTTCATAATTTATTAAAAGAACAAATATATAATGAAGATCACAAAACGGCAGTGATTTTAGTGGATTATCAGGTTCAAAGTGGTGAGACACTATTTGATATTGCAAAAGGAAATTGGATGACTTTAGAGCGTTTACTAGAAATAAACCCGCATGTTCAGCCAAATGAAAAACTAACTTCAAGTACAAGAATAAAAACAATTAAATTGCCTAGATATTGTTTTGAAGAAACCATAATTAGGTTTGTTGCAGATCAAATTAATTCTGGGAATGTAGGCGCAATAAAATACTCGTTTGCTTGGTTTAATACCCTCAATGAATATTCTATTGTGGAGAACTCTAGACTGGTGATTATGCTTCTTGCAAGTCTAAACAATAAAAAGAAATTGTGGGAAATGCCTAAAGTTGAAAATTTCAATTCTAATTTTGCCACAAATTTTATTTATGATTGTTTAAATTTTATAAAGGGTCAAAATAAATCAGATCAAGTATTACTTAAATATATTAAGAAAGATTCAAAAGGGAAGTCAGATATTGCTATTGCTTGCTTTGGTTTGCTTAATGATAAGTCTGCAAGAAATAATGTTTTTGAATTGCTTAAATCAGATGGCCATTACTATAACGAACAAATTTACAATTATTTGGTTAAACACTCAACCTATTCAGACTTACCTGAATTTCTAAAATTAATTTCATCTGTTAATACAGAATATAGTTTTGAAAATGACAAAGAAAAAAAACAATATTTTCAAAAAAAAATTGAGAATATTATTTTGGGAATTAAATGTTGGGTGCTGAATTAGCACCATGTATATTAAAAGTTTGACTTCACAAATTTTGAATAGATTATAATTTGAGATTAATTTAGATTCAAAGAGACCTGTTGTAAGTGGTTTTGCTGGGTTTAACTTTTTTTCTTATTAAGGTTTTCGTTTATAATTAAATGGGCAGCTACTAAGATGGTTTTTTCTTCTCTTATGCCGGTGTTAATCATTTTGATAACTTCATGGGCGCCTTCACGCCCTAAGGCTTGGTAATCCCAATAGATATGGGCAACAGGCTCAACGATATCTGGGTGTTTCGGTGGGTTACCCCAAGTTGCCCAGATAATTTTACTACTTGCTTTTGGTGATATTTTATTTAGTTCTCTTTGAATGCCCACGATGTATGGCCCGAAAGGTAGAAAGACGGAAGAAAAATTAGCTTTAAATATTTTTTCTGCAATTTGTTTGTAGTTAGGGTTTTGGAAATTACCGCTTATTATATCAGCCGAAGTCACTTTGATTTGATTGGCAAAATGTGCCACATACCAGCCAGCAAGACGACGGTCATTATGATAACTTTTACCTATTTGAATTAAACCATCAGACAGCTCTACGATGCCTGCTTTTTTATTGGTTAGTTTTATTAAATATTCCGTTGCTTGTACGGCACCTTCTAGGTCATTTTGTACGATTTTGACTGTGTTTAAGTTTTGAGTGGAACTATGGATTTGCACTAGTGGAACATTTAGTTCTAGTAATTGATCTAAGAATTCCTTTTTGATAAAATCACAAACGACACCAGCGTATAGTTCTTTGATTTCGACTACGGTTTTAAGGTTAAATTGAGAATTTGGTAGTGAGGCAATTTTAATGTTATAACCACTTTGAACGGCGACTTCTCTAGCGCCTTTCCAAATTTCATTATGCTGAAAATCTGCTAAAAAGTTTTCTTCGTCGTGTTGATGCAGAAATAAAATGCTATCCTTTACAATTTTATTGTTAGTGGATTGATTGGCTTTTGGTAATAAATAGCCCTTTTTGGGAAGATTTACTAGTAAATTTTCATCAACAAGTTCGTTTAATGCATTACGAGCAGTAACGCGGGAGACATTTAGCAATTTGCATATAGCTCTTTCAGATGGGGCGTATTGGCCTGGAATCAACACGCCTTCGCCTATCATTTTTTTTATATGTTCTTTAACAGAATCTTTTTGCTTCATTTTAAGAAATACTTTTGGTTTGTTTTATCCAGCTATAATACCAGATTGGCAAAGTTGTGCAATAATTTAATCGTTGTTTAAATGTTTTTAGGAATTATACATATTCGATTATTTGTACTAGAGTTTTTTTTAATCTTGATTATAGTAAAAGGCGTTTACATGAGTCAGAGGTAATAGGTTATTCTTGAGGTTAGCAGAATAAAATGAGCCATGATAAAGTGTTATTGTTGAGAAAGTGTATTCTCTGACTAATATTAGATAAAAAATCCATTTTAAAGGAAAAACCGTGAGACCATTTCATTATGCATTTAAAGTTAAAAATTTAGATGATACGCGTCATTTTTATGGCAATATTTTAGGTTGTAAAGAAGGGCGTTCGACGAATACTTGGGTTGACTTTGACTTTTTTGGTAATCAGATTTCAGCTCATTTATCAAATGATTTCCCAGAACTTGATTTTTGTGGTCATGTGGACAAAATTGAGGTGCCGATTCCGCATTTTGGCGCTGTGCTTTCTATGGAACAATTTGCCGTCATTGAGAAAAAACTTAAGGAATTAAATTTTAAATTTATTGTAACGCCTCAAGTTCGCTACGCGGGTAAAACAGGTGAGCAATCAACCTTGTTTATTCTCGACCCAAGTGGTAACCCGTTGGAGTTCAAAGCTTATAAAGATGAATCTGAAATATATAAATAATAAAAATCTAAAAAAATGAAAAAATTAGGCTTAATCATTACTGTTACTTTAGTCATTTTGATCTTAACTGGATTCATTTTTCTTCAACAACATAAACCTGAAGAATTTTCAAATCTAAAAAGATTGGACAGTTTTAAAAATACTGAATTTACAACCACTCTAGAAAGTCCATTGAATGTAAATAAAAACTGCATATATGCGAGTACACTTTTATATGCTTGGGAAGAACTAAGAAGCGAGTTAGGGCCTGATATTGTTGTTGATGATTCCTTTAAAGATTTGAAGGTAATTAATGAATCAAAGTCATTTTTAAATACATTAAAGAGAAATGAGTATAAAAATTCGGTTGAAATTAAACAAAGTTTAATAATGTTTAGATCGGAGTTTGGTAAGCTATTAGATTTTGAGGAGAAATTTGAAAAAATTAAGGATGGAATGATTTTTGACGATAAAAAAGTAGCTGCCTTTGGTATTCAGAAAAAAATTTTAAATTTGGCTAAAATTTTGTATTATGAGGATGGTAACCATTTTATTCTGAAATTAACCCCGAAGGATTCAGAGCATGAAATTATATTATATAAGCCTAATTCATTAGAGATCTCCAGTTTTTCTGATTTAATTTATACGATGAACACCAAAATTAAAACGGGTATTGTCGAACAATTAAACCCAGACTTTATGGAGCGATACATGATATTTTCTGGAGATGAACTAGCTATTCCCTGTATAGAATTCAATATTGAACATGATTATCAGAATTTAATTAAAAATCGCTTTATCGCAAACTCTTCAGACTATTCAATAGAATTAGCGCATCAAAAAATTGCCTTTAAATTAAATGAAAAAGGGGCAGAAATAAAATCAGAGTCTATATTTGGTGTGAAATCTAAAAAACCTGATATACCTTTCAAGAAGTTACTATTTGATAAACCTTTCTTAATTTTATTAAAAAGAGTTGAATATAATAACCCTTATTTTGCTATGTGGGTTTCGAACTCGGAGACTATGATAGCTAATTAGTTAGTTCAAGCTGCAATAAATTAAAATATTTCAAAGATGTGCGGAATAAACTGCAAAGATTCAAAAAGCTTCGCCGTAGAGACGCAATCCTTTGAGTGTCTCATTTTAAAGGGGCATGAGTCGCACTTATAGTAACCTCTACGGGGGTGTGTTTTTTGGGGGCACCCACGAGGGGAATGCCCCTACAAGAAATGTTTTTAATAATAAGAAATCGTAGAGCCAAGGCACGGCCTTAGTTCTCTATTGCGCCACCTTTTTTATGGTAGAGGGATGCTATGAAATTGTTTGGCAAAACATTATTTGTATTTATTCTTTCGTTATTGAAGTTATACTTTATTCTGCGAAGAATGATTTGTAAAAAGGAGAGTTGTTGCGTATTTGGTCATTACACCCAAGTTATTTAGATGCAAAAGGTTTGGTTGCACTTTGGAGAGAAACATTACTAGCTCAAAAAGTTTTGCTTGGTGAAACTGTTGGTTACCGCAACCACCCTCAGTTGAACCGATTTAAAGAATGCGGGAATCCTTTAGGTGCAATTGCAACTTATTTGCGTTCTATTGTGGAAGAAGCAACTGCTAGAAACTATAATTTTAGTGCAGAGAAAATATGTAAAAAAAGTTTTAGGGGTACTATTGAAGTCACTTCAGGGCAAGTGCAATATGAGTTTGCTCATTTATTATCTAAATTGAAAGTGCGTGATAAGGAAAGATATTTGCTTCATACAGGGAAAACCAAAATAGCCGTTCATCCTTTATTCACTATTGTAAAAGGTGATGTTGCATCTTGGGAAATCAGATAAAAATATTTTTAGAGAAATCGCTGTATTTGAACACTTTTTTATGGAAAAATTCAAAGTTAGATAAAGCGCTCTCTCTATTTGAGTTAACTATGCTTTTTCGGCATCCCATAATGGGCCGTGGGTAATTTCCCCTTTGTTGGTACGGCGTTTATCTTCTGAAAATGCAAAGTTGGCATTTTTATTAATCCATTCTGGAGTCGATTCTTCTTGAGAAACGATAGCTTCAACTGGGCATGCCGGTACGCAAGCGTTACAATCAATACACTCTTCAGGGTTAATATAAACTTGGTCGTCGCCTTCAAAAAAGCAACTTACAGGGCAAACCTCTACACAGTCGCCGTATTTACATTTTACACATGCTGATTGAACTACAAAGGCCATAAAAACTCCATATTATAAAGGTGTTGTGACTTGATTATAGCAAATTAATCAAAAAATGTCAAATTCTTTATAGGCTTGAAAACCTATGTATTTAGAGAATTTCGGACTATAAATTCGTTAAGATGGAGAAACAGTATTGCCAGAAATCTTAATGAGTTCTTCGGTTTGAGTTCTATATAGTTTAGCGTATAAGCCTAATGGGTTTTTAATTAACTCTCGATGGTTACCACTTTCTATGATTTCACCATCTGAGAAAACATAGATTTGATCGGCATTAACAATAGTAGATAGGCGGTGGGCAATTATTATTGAGGTTCTGCCTTTGAGTGAATTATCTAAGGCTTGTTTTATTTCTGATTCACTGGTTGAGTCAAGTGAGCTTGTTGCTTCATCTAAGATCATAATTGTTGGGTTTGCTAAAACGGCACGCGCTATACTTAGGCGTTGTTGCTGACCGCCAGAAAGCTTTATACCATTAACACCAATGATGGTATCAAGACCGTTTGGCAGACCTTTAATAAATTCGTAAGCATTCGCTGTTTTTAAGGCATCCCATATCATTTCGTCGGTTGCGTTTGGGTTACCAATATGCATATTATATCGGACATTATTATTAAAAAGGATGCTTTCTTGGTATACAACACCAATTTTTTTTCTAAAGGAATATATGTCAATATTTTCTAGATTTAAATTATCAATTATGACTTGCCCGCTGTTTGGCTTTACCAGGCCTAGCAAAATATTCGTTAAAGAGGTTTTGCCTGCTCCGGAGGGCCCAACCAGCGCAATCATTTTGCCGTGTTCTATTTTGATATTAATATTTTTTAAAACTTCTTTTTCTCCATATTTCAAGCTTATATTTTTGAATTGAATGCTTTGGTTTATTTTGGTTAATTTGAATTTATTGTCGTCGTTTTGTTCTAATGGGGCAAGAATAACTTCATTTACTCTTTCCAGCGCGATAGCTTTACTTTTAAAGTTGGTTAAATAGTACATAATTTGAGATATGGGGCTTCGAACGCCTTCTGACATGGTTTGCAAGGCAACAAAACCGCCGATTGTTAAGTTTCCCTGAAATACTTGATAAGCAGCTAAAAAAATAAACCCAATATTATTTGTTGTTTTGATAAAATCGATGGTGCTGTTTGCCAATTCTGTCCATACCTGATAATTTATATTGGCTTGGTGTAATTGGTCGATTTCGGTATCGACCTTTTTTTGAAATAATGGTTCTGCCGTAAAGGCGCGAATGATTTTTATATTGGAAAGAGCTTCTACCGCACGAACTTCAAATTTTTCTGTAAATTTTCTTTGTTCAAGGGATAGTGCTTCCATTTTATAGCGTATTAGCCGTGTAGCGAGAGTAACAATAGGAATAATAATCAAACAATATAAGGCCAGTGGCAAGTTCCAAAATACCATTAAAGTCATAATAAACACAAAACTTAAAACGGGTCGAATTAAAAAATGAATTGTATTTTGAGCAAACTCTGAAACTCTTTCGATATCTTGGTTAAATCTTGTTGACATGCCGTGGGCTTCAGAGGTAGTAAATTTTACAAAAGGTAATCGTAAAATACGAAACACCATTTCTTTTTGTAAATTGGCAGTGAAAAGGTTGATGATGCGAGCCACGATAAAGTTTTGCATTATCTGAAAAATAGAGCCTGCAACTCTTATGCCAAATAAAAATAGACCAATGATGCATAGATTTGCAATATCCCCCGCAGGAATGATGGTGTCTATTAAGATTGCCATAAAGATAGGTAAGGGCAATTCTACCAGTGCAAGCACTACCACAAAACTACAGGCAATTAAAAATTCTTTTGGTTGCTCGGTAATTAGTTTGCTAAGTTTTTTAACGGATTGGGAAGTGGTTGTCAATTTTTAAGATCCTCCCATTTTAAAAATCCATCCATTTGGGAACTGTAAAGTTGTTTGTATAAACCGTTCAAATCTAATAATTCGCGGTGTTTACCCAATTCTTTGATTTCACCTTTATCCATGACAATTACGCGATCTGCAATAGCAATGGTAGATAGTCGATGCGCGATGAGAATAGTAGTGCGACCACTCGATATGTTTTTCATTTGGTTTTGAATTTCTTTTTCACTGATACTGTCTAAAGCGCTGGTTGCTTCATCAAAAATTAAGATATCTGGGTTTTTTAAGAAAACTCTGGCAATGGTGAGGCGTTGTCTTTGACCCCCTGATAATTTTATTCCTTTACTGCCAATAATTGTTTTTAAGCCTTCTTTGCATTCACTTACGAAATCAGTTGCGTTTGCAAATTCTAGAGCTTCCCATATTTTATCTTCGGTAGGCTCGATGTTGCACCCGATTTTTAGATTTTCTTCAATTGTAGCGTCAAAAAGTTGTGCTTCTTGAAAGATTACCCCAATGCGTTTTCGATAACTGATGAGATTTAAGCTGTTTAAAGATTTGTTGTCAATCAATAATTTGCCATCAGTGATGGGGTATAAGCCTAGCAATAAGGAAACTAACGAAGTTTTACCTGAACCCGACGGCCCGATGATCGCAACTACTTCATTTGGTTGAATATTTAGATTGATGTTTTTTAAGGCTTTTGTTCCATCTGGGTAAGTTAAGCCAGCATCTACGAACTGTATTCCACCATTTAGTTTATCGCAATATTCCCCAGCATTGCGTTGGGGTTCTTTTGTGGCATCTATAATGTCAAAGACTCTTTCGATGCTTACCATGTGATTTGGTAATTCTGTTAAATAGTTGAATAATTGATTTAGATTAGGAGCTATCATTTCTTGAAAATATTTAAAAGCAAAAAATTCACCTAAAGTAATTTCTTTAGTAATGGTTAGGTAAGCGCCAAAAACAATAAAAAGGTAGCTGCTACCAATTTCAATGATTTTGTTTGAAGATCGTAAAATGGAGGAATTTAAAAAGTGAGAGATGCTAATTGATTTAGTTTTATCAATGGAAACTGCCAATTGTCCGTCAAATTCAGGCTCTCGATGAAAAGCACGAATAGCTCGAATATTATCAATCATTTCATTGGTTTTGCCTTGAAGTCCTTCTTGAGCTGAGCGTAATTCTACTCTTAGTTTTTTGAGTTTTTTAGAAAGCCGTTTGGTAAGAAAAATTGTCAACGGGATGGTTAATAGAATATAAAGCCCTATTTTCCAATTCCAAAACATAATGACCGTGGAGCCTAGCAAAACCATGACTATCGGCAGTGGGACAACCCACAACATATTTTGAATGAACTTTGAAGTAGCGTCTGTGTCGCTTACAAGTCGATTTACCATTTTACCTGTTGCGGTTTCAAGAAAAAATTGAAATGGCAGTTCTAGATACATTTTGAAGACCATTTTGCGTAAATCGGCCGATAATTTTTGTGTTATTCTTGCAAGTAAAAATGTATTTACGATTGAAAAAATATTTTTTAATATTTCGATGACGACCATGCTTAAGATGATAACTATTAATAAATTGGTATTGCTGTTGGGCAAGACATTATCAATCATTGATTTGAATAAAAATGGAGCTGGTAATTGAATCAACGCAATAGTTGCCAAAATCAAATATAGATATGTAAAAGAACCAGGCGCTACTTTAATTAGCGATGTAACCTTTTTTAATAATTTGATGGAATACCATAAACTAGAGTCTGTATTATTTGAGTTTTGTTGATTATTTGTCATGTGATTCCGATTTCTTTTTTTTCTTTTTTAAAAGTGAAAAGAGGATCAAATAACTCAAACCACCGGCAATATCAATGAGGGAGTCATATATAGAAGCTGAGCGGGTTATTTCAAAACTTTGGTGATATTCATCTGCCAATGAGCAGAGAAAAACAATAGCGAATACCCAAAAAACCCAATATTCTTTTAGCCATTTTTTATTTGAGCTAAGCAGGGCGCGAGTAGCAAAGTGTGCTAAGATGGCGTAACCCAAAAAATGCCCTAACTTTCTCATAAGAATATTTAAAAAGTCAATGGTTTCATCTGAAAAGCTAGAGTATATCCATTTTAAGAGTGGTGAAATCGTATTTGAAGTATTTTCCTTGTTAAATATATCTGTTGAAGCAAAAAATATGATTAAAAGCCAAAACAGTAATGGACCATATCGCCATAGGCGTTTATTCCCTTGATTCGAAGATAATTGAATGGTGTTCGTTTGGGTTTCGATGTTAATTCCAACCTATTAATTGTAGTAAAAGGCTTTTTCTGCCAATTGATATCGCACATTTACCTGATGAACCATAAGGGATTTTACTTGAGAGTTCATTTGAAATGGGCGATTTCCCAAAAAGTTTTATATTGGAATAAACCGTATATTGATTTAATGCATTTTTTTCAGATGCAATTTTGGATTGCGGAATAATTTGAACGACATTTCCCCAGAAATAATCTAATTCAAAAACAGAATAAGTATTGGGTTCAAATCTTACTTTCAAATCTTGCTTAATATAAATAATATTTTTTTCAGATAGGGTCATTTCGATTCGTCGTTCATTACTTTTAGAAATGGTGAATAACGAGGTGCCTTTTGCTAATAGACTGCCGTTGTATTTGAGGGGTGAGTCAATGATGATTCCGTCTTCAGGTGCTATAATAGTCAAATCTTCTAGCCTTTTTTTTAAAAATGTCTGTAGATTTTCGTTGGAAGTCAGTTTGTTTTTTAAACTTAAAACTTCTTGATTACTTTTTTCGATTTGCAATTGCGCCATTTTTTTAATATCTTTGTTGGCACGAATTTCAAATGCTTTTTCTTCGTTTTTAGCTTCTGCAAGTCTGCTTCTAATATTGTCAACTTCTTCTGCAGAAAGCATGCCTTGATTTTTTAATTGATCGAGTCTTGATAGTCTATTTTTCAAGATTTCAACCTTTTCGCGTGCATGTTCTAGTTCATTTTGTGCATTTTCAAATTTTTCTTCGATGGGTGATAAAATTAATAGGGCGTGACTAATTTCTTTTAGTTTGATTTCATCTTGTATTTGAACCAATTCTTTTTTTAAATTTGCAAGTTCAATTTCCAAGTCTATTGAATAGAACTTTGCTAAGACAGCACCCTTTTTGATTTGTTCCCCTGGTTTTGCATGAAACTCAATTAATTGTGAGTTTTCAGGTAAAAATATGTTGTATTCATCAGCGGGAACAATTTGTCCGGTGCCAACAACCCATTCATCCATTTCGGTAAAGTATAAAGCGGTTACTAATAATATAAAAAATAGCGGAATGCTTAGTATAAACCATAAATAGGAAGTTTTGATATTTGATTCTTTCATATTTGTTTATTCCTGTATAAAATCAGCAGCATAGGATCTAATTTGTTGGCCATTTAATACATGAAATTTTCGTAAACGGTTGATTTCTTGTGCAGAGAAACTATTTAGAGGTATGTAAATCAAATGCTTTCGAAGTTTTCTGGCATTGTTTTTTATTTTTAAGCTTGGTGGTTTTGCAGCTACGAAAGCGATAAATTTCTCATCTGAATATTTTATGTTTTGTTTGATTAAATGCTCTTGCAAACTGACTTTGTTTTCTGGGTTATAATTTTGCCAAATATCAGGAATATGTCTTGGAGGAAAGATTAAAGCGCAACCGCCATATTTTGCTTTTGCTATACCAGGCCCAATCATATTTTCAAATGGGTTGGTGCTAAAAAACGAAAGTGTGGACTCTTCTGCATGTTCGGCATACCAAGTAACACGGTACGGATACTTTTCAGAAGTGTTATCGTCATCGAAAATAAATATGACTAAATCAACCTTGCCTCTGGCTGGAGGGATTTCTTTAACATGAATTTCGCCTGTGTGCCAATTTTTAAGAGTTTCGCGAATGTCAATGCCATCTTTAAAGCTTGTGCTAAATTTTTCACTTTTCGCCAATTCATCACTTAATAAGCGCATCGCTTTTTCGCGAACATGGGCATTAAATTTTTCAATTTTTTCATCTTCTGGTGGCCAACTACATTGTTGATATGGGTTCCAGGTGTATTTCCATTTTTCCTTTTTGTTTTTGCTAGGCTTCTTTTTAAGACTTATTGGTTTCCATTCCATTGGTTGGCTGGGCAAACGATTCGTGACATCTATGGATTCATCATGATCTGGTAACTGGATTTTATTTATGCCAAGTTTTAAAGTGGGTAAATCACTTATGGGGTCAATATAGGGGTAAAATTTTGCTGTTTCCACAACTTGTGCAGCAAAAAAAGCCCCGCAAGTTGCTTTGCATGCGATGATTATAGAATATAAATCGGGGGTAAATCGATTTTTAATCAAACACATATTTCGCATGAATGTTAGGGCCGTTTGAATTCTTTGTGGGCTTAGTATTTTTCTTTCGAAATCATCTTCTTCGTTTAAGAATTCGTTTCTAGCAGTAATTAATAGTTCTTTGATGGCATCAGTCTGGTCGAATTCTTTTAAATCAATAGCATAGCGGCTTTTTTCGAATAAATATGTAATAAAAGGTAATTCACCTTGCAGGAAATAAACAGTGGATGGTTCAACATTATATAGCGTGCCAATTTTAGAATCAGTAGGTGAGTCAAAATAAGGTAAATTTAGACGAAAATTGTTTTTCACTCCTTCTAAATGATTTATCCCACAGACATATAAAATTTTTTTATATTTACGAGAGAGTTCTGTTAGCGTTGCCCCCATATGCATTTCTCGTTGTTTTTGTTGGGGTGAAGGTTTTTTTTGATTTACAGCGACTTTGACGCAGTCGTAATATTCTTCAAGAGAAATCTTATGAATTGGGTATTCGTCAGGTAGCAGAATTGTCTCTGGTTGAAAATCTTCGACATCTGCGTCAATGTACCAAAGATCTATTTTTTCATGTCTAGCCAAACGAATGGCTTCGATGATAGAGTCAGCTGGGTCAATAGGTATATAAATATTTTTACCTGAATTTTCTAAATAAACAAAACAGGAAACATACGGAAGGCGATCTACCCCTTTATTGACATAAGGCGCAACTGAAAGCGGTAGTTCAACAGCTATACAGTCGTATCGACCCGACAAAAATTTGCGACGCACTTCTTGAGCAAACACAGAACGACCATGAATAGAAGGTATGGCATCAATATTATGCCCTATTTTTAAAGAACTAAGAGTCATACTATTTATCCGGGTTTATGTCGTCGTCATCGTCGAAAAAGAAATCGCCTAGGTCTTTTCTTACATCTTCATCGTTTAAGAAGCGATTGCGTTTTTCTGCCAATTCTTCTAAGTTAAGTGCTTCAGGGCCTAATACCATTCTTATTCCTTCAGTCCAGATTTTGGATAGATCAGATTTTGGTTTTTGTTGAAGTCTTTTCATGCTATATCGTATGGAGTTAATGCCATCCCGCGTTGAAAAGGGAAGGTTTAAGCCATGCGCCGTTTGTAAAAAATTCACAGTCAATTCTAATAGCTCTTCTTTTGCAAAGGGTATGTTGTATTTTAAGATACTTAATTCATCTTGTTTATTAGGGAAGGTTATTTCTAACGATGGCTGTAATCGGCTAATGATATAATCTGGAATATCAAAGGTGGAAGAGTCATCATTCATTGTTACACAGCATCGAAAATTTGGGTCGGCCTCTATTTTAATACCCGCAACGATACTTTCTACTGAGCGACGGTGGTCTAATAATGGCGCAATAGACGCCCAGCTTTTTTCATTCATTCTATTTCCTTCATCTAGAATACAAACAGCGCCTTTGATCATAGCTGTTACTAGTGGGCTAGCATGATAGGTTAGTTTGCCTTGATCTGAAAGAACAGGCGTAACTAATAAATCTTCTGGTCTGGTATCAGCCGTGCATTGGTAAATATAAACTTCTTGTTTACGATGCCTTGCTGCCGCAATTGCAAGGGTGGTTTTGCCTATGCCTGGAACACCTATTAAGCGCGGAGAAAGGGGTAGATCTTTAGGATCTACTAAAACCCAACAAGCCAGTAATTGTTCAAAAATGTCATGGTTACCAACCCATTTATTATCGGTTTTTTCGGGTGCGCTTAAAGTTAATTTGATGTTGTCTATTTTTACTTCTTCCATATTATGACAGCCTTTTTAGGTAAAATTGTTATTAACAAAAATATTTTTTAGAAAAATTGAATGTATTGTTTTGGTTTTAAATTTTAACATGGGTATTTGCTATAAAAAGATGAATTAGGGTTTTTATGAAACTCTTCAAGTACATATGAGAACTCAAAAATGCTTCCAATAAATATGTCGGCGGGTACAGACTCTACTGCATCTTGCCCATAATGCCCAGGTTCTACGATGAGCGCTGTTTTAAACCCAGCGTTAATTGAACCCCAGCCATCCTTTTCTGGGTGGTCGCCAAAGTGTAAGATTTGGTGTGGTAATACCCCGCTTTTTTTCAAGGCATCTTGAAAATGAATAGGGTGAGGTTTCGTATAGGTTAGATCACCAGATAGGCTAAAAAAATCAAAATAATCGATCAGCCCATTGTTTTTAAAATTTTGTCTAACATATTTTTCTTCGTAGTTTACATGTGAAAGTAGTCCAATTTTGTAGTTTTGTTTTTTTATTATGTTAAAAAAAACATCCAAATTTTTGTAATGTGGAATTATGCGGTCGTCTTGAAGGCAGAATTTTTCAAATAATAGTTCCCAGTCTATTGATTGATTCGGGAAAGCTTTTTCGATTAAGGGCTTAATTAAAATCGACTTATTGCAATCGCGCCAATTGCTTGCTTCATTGTTATAGTTTTTTGCATAAATTTGCACTAAATCATCGATGATAGATTTCGTTTTCGTATAAATTTCGTTTTCGGGAATATGGGGAAATTGAAATTTTAATAGGGGATAAAGCCTTCTGAAATCATACAAGCCCTGATCTTTACCTACGACATGGGCTAAGGTATCTCCCCAGTCTAATGTGACGGCTTTTATTTCAGATAAAAAGTTTAAATTTTTTGACGACATATTGGAAGGTACAATCTTTTGTTTTAAGTAACCTATTCGGCACAATGATTTTAATTAAAATTATTAAAACAAGAAGGATTTCTTCAGGGATTCAGAATTATTATATTCATCAGTAAAAATAATCGAATTACTATTAAAATTAGTAAAAGAGAAATGTGTTAGGATTTGAAAATATTTTATTTGTTTGTCAAGATTAGGTTCATTTTTGGGATTAAATTTTTGATTGTTTAATTTTTTTTGGGTGAATTTTAGAGGAAGACAACTTTTCAATATTCTTTAGCGAGTATTCGTTAAAATAATGCGCCTTAGTTGTAGATAACATCGATTTGTTAAAGGAAGATCAAACTGATGAAAAAAAACTGGTCTATCGCAAGTGCTCGCAGGTTATACAATATTGAACAATGGGGAAACAATTATTTTGATATAAATAAAAATGGCAATGTAGTTGTTCATATTCCTGGAGAAGACGGAAAGACTGAAATGGAGTATGATATTAAGGAGATTGTTGACCAGTTAATTGAGCAAGAAGAGATTCACCCACCGATGCTATTGCGCTTTTCGCATATTTTAAAGCATCGTTTAGCAGAAATACATTCTGCATTTTCCAATGCGATTAAAACTTACAATTATTCAAACCGATATCAAGGGGTATACCCAATTAAAGTAAATCAAGAACGCCATGTAGTTGATGAAATTTTAGAGTTTGGCAAACCATATCAATTTGGTTTAGAAGCGGGTTCAAAACCAGAATTAATTTTAACTTTGGGTGTTGTGAAAGATGATGAGACCCCAATTCTATGTAATGGTTTTAAAGATGACGAGTATATTGAAACTGTTTTATTTGCTAGAAAAATGGGTCGGAATATTATACCGATTGTTGAAAAACTTTCAGAGTTAAATTTGATTATAAAGTATAGCAAAAAACTTCATGTGAAGCCAGTTTTTGGTGTTCGCGTAAAATTGGCCACTAAGGGCGCCGGGCGATGGGAGTCTTCGGCTGGTTACAAATCAAAATTTGGATTAACCATCACGGAAGTGTTGACGGTTTTAAAAATTTTAGAGCAAGAAAACATGAAAGAAAGTTTGCAGCTCATTCATTATCATTTGGGTAGTCAAATAAATAACATTCATAATATTAAGAATGCCATCAATGAAGCTTCGCGTATTTTTGTAGCTCTTTATAAGGGTGGGGCAAACTTAAAATATCTTGATGTTGGTGGTGGGCTAGGTGTAGATTATGACGGAACAAAGACATCTACGGACTCTTCTATAAACTATACATTGCAAGAATATGCAAATGATATTGTATCCTGTATCAAGGATATATGTGACGATGCGCAAGTACCGCAACCAATTATTATGTCTGAATCTGGTAGAGCATTAGTGGCTCATCATAGTTTGTTAATAGTAGAGGCTGTTGGTTCAACATCTAGTTTGCAAACCATACCAGAAAAAAACGGTGTGTCGCACCCGATTATAACTGAAATGCATGATATTCATAAAAATATTTCTGAAGAAACTTGTATTGAAAGTTATCATGATGTCGATCATTTATTAAATAAGGCATATTCTCTGTTTAATTATGGGTATCTTGACTTACTTCAAAGAAGCACCATTGAACGGTTGTATTGGGGCATTTGTACTAAACTGTTAGAGGTGAATTCGAAACTTCAGATCCCAGAATTAACTCAACTGGAAGATAAATTAATCGATACTTATTTTTGCAATTTTAGTATTTTTCAATCGTTGCCAGATTCTTGGGCAATTGATCATGTCTCGCCAGTTATGCCTATTCATCGATTGACCGAAGAGCCAACTAAATCGAGTATTCTTGTAGATATTACTTGTGATTCAGATGGTAAAATTGATAAGTTTATTCAAGAAGAAAGAGTGTCTAGTACTATTAAATTACATAAATTATTGCCCGGTAAAAAATATTACATTGGGACCTTTTTAATTGGTGCCTATCAAGAAGTGCTTGGTGATATTCACAATTTGTTTGGGGATATAAACGCTGTGCATGTTTCGCATGATGAGAATTATCAAGTTACTTTTAACCATGTTATTGAAGGTGATACAGTTGGTGAATTGTTAACTTATGTGCATTATGATACAACTGATTTGCTTTCCAATGTTAAAAAGGGTATCTTAAAGGCTGTAAAAGAGAAAAAGCTTACAAAAGATGAAGCACATATTTTGAGCAATTTTTACAGTATTGGACTGAATGGGTATACTTATCTAGAAGAAAGTAGAATGGAGCTTTGACCTCGTAGTGGCTTTCAAAAAATGATGCTTTTTGCCATGCAAGCTCTTTACCTTTTGGTTTTTTGTTAAGTTTATCATATATTTGACCGATAGAAGACTAATTATTTTCTTTCCTTGATTTGCAAATAGAAAACTGGAGTTTTGTATGACGACTTTCTACCAAAAATTGATTTTTGTATCATTAATTATAATCAGTTTTTTTATTTCTTGTCGGTCTAAAACTTCTACAAATGAAATTAATATAAAATCCAATAGTGATTCAGGTGTAACGACAAGTTCCTTATCGTCTATGAGCGAAGAATCTGGTCTTGCTAGTAAAAAAGATACACAAAAATCACAAAAAAAAAGTGAAATGGCATTGCCAATCGAGATAGAAAAAAGAATACCTAATGAGCAAGGCAATGAGAAAAATGACAAGCCGAAACAAGCTGGCGTTGTACGCGATCAAAATAATGTAAACAAAGTTTTAGAAATACTTTTGCCGAGCCAGAAAAAAAATGAAGAAGACAAACTCCAAGCTAATGTAAAAAAGGGTGGAATGTCTAATTTTATTGCATGTGACCCGAAAGATACTCCTATAATTCGTCTAACAGAAACTAGATTTATTGATGAGCGTTTTCCAACGATTAGTGCAAACGGTGAATATCTGGTTTTTGAGGGTTGGCACAGACCTGAGAGCGGTGAGATTTCAGGGCAGGCATTATACTGTGTGAAATTGGATAAAAACTTAGGAAAAAAAATATTGCTTAAAAATGGCTCTAATAATTTGAGGCCATTTTTTCACCCGCACTTAAAAGAAGTATTTTTTACAACAGACTCTTTTAGAAATGAATTTCGCATCTCTTCTGTAGCGTTGGAAAGCTCAGCTATATCTAATTTAAACTTTAGAAAATATTGCAGAGATGTAATTGATTTGTCGATTTCAAAAAATAGTGATTTTGTTATCAGTTATTTTAGAGAAGGTAAAACGAATTCATCTATAGGGGTTGTAAATAGCAGTGGAATATTTATACCTGAAATTGTAGAAGGTCGCGAGGTTTCATGGTCAAATAGCGGAGATCGGATTGCTTTTGTGAATTACAATGGTTTATATCTTGATGTTTATAGTGCAAAATCAGATGGCACAGATATGTTTCAATTGACAACGCATTTTGGAATTTGTCATCATCCTTCTTTTTCACCTGACGATAAATGGGTTGTTTTTTCTGCGTTACTTGAAGGTAGCAAAAAACATAATTTATTTATTGTTAGTAGTGATGGTAAAAATTTACAACAAATAACGAATGCTTCGGAAAATGATAAAAACCCATTTTGGGGTAAAAATGGTTGGATTTATTTTGAAACGGAGCGATTCGAAGGTAATGTTGAAATAGCGAAAATTGATAGCACTTTGTTTATCAAAAAGCTAGATGAGCAAAAGACTCCACCTGAATTCTTGAAATAGATTAGTTTTCAATTGTCAGAAACATTGATTATTTAATTGGTTTATCTTTGACTTTTTATAGCTTTTGCTTCTTTTTACAGACTAAATCTATAAAATTCGCCTTATCAGTTTTTTCAAGTCTACTATTTTTCAGGAGAATAAAACAAAATGTATAGCGCTACCTCCAAACTTATAACAGAATATTATGATCGTTTTAACTCTGGAAATCGTAAATTATTTTTGGAGCTGTTGACAGATGATGTCATTCATGATCTTAATCAAGGCGGAAGAGAAACGGGCAAATCAACTTTTGCTATTTTTCTAGAACGCATGGATAGATGTTATCGAGAACAAATTTCTGATATTCAGGTTTGTGTTTCTGCAGACGGGAAACATGCTGCGGCAGAATACATTGTCAAAGGAACATATCTTTCACAAGATGATGGCTTGCCACCCGCAAATGGCCAAACTTATACTTTGCCTGGTGGAGCATTTTTTGAGATTCGTTCGGGAAAAATTGCCCGCGTTACTAATTATTACAATTTGCAAGATTGGTTGTCTCAAATAGAAGTTCGCTAAGAGTTTTGATAATTTCCTGCAATTCTTCTGAAGTTCTTTTCCATTTTAAAGCGTTCCTATTGAGGCGAATTTTTGTTTTTTTGCATATAAATAGGTATTTATCTCTCTTTTGTTTTCAATGTGAAAATATTTTGTGTTTAACATTTGGTATTGACATATTTAGCAATGCATCTACAATAAATTCTATATATAAAAATGGTTCCGTATATGAAATATTTAGCCCCTGCACTTCACCAAGGTATTTTGGTTTTAGAAAAGTTGAATGAATCTGGACCTCTGTCATTAGAAGAGTTATCAAGAATTACAGAGTTCCCTAAATCTACATTGCTGCGAATTCTTGATACGCTGAGCTGTCATGGTTGGGTTAGCAGAAATACTGAGAATAAGCAATTTGAAAGCTTAGTTCGGGTGAAATTTAAGGAGAATCATTCTGTTTTCAGCGAAGAAAATATAAAAAATATATTAGAAATTTTATCTAACGAAAGTGGTTGTACTGCTGAGTGGTATGTTCCTAGAGAAGATGGAATGGAAATTTTAATTAGAAGTGAACCATTGCATAGCCAAGTAATTGTAAAAGCAAAAGTTGGTTTTGTGAGAAAATTTGATTCTGAGTTTGATGCGGTAAATAGAGTTGCCGCTAAATTTCAATTGCATTCTAAAAGTAAAAGTACAAGTACAAGTAAAAGTTCAGTCTGTTTTGCCAAACCTGGAATGGTTTCTGTAACTTCAGAAGAAAAAGTCGATTTGCTTAATGAGATGGATGACGATGTTTTAACTTATGATTTGAATTGGAATTCAAATGGAGTGAGGAGAATTGCCATAGGAATTTGTGATTGCAAAAACAAGTTGCAAGGAATTTTAAGTTTAGCCGAATGTTTTAAGCCTCAAGCGGATGCGGGGATAAGCGACAAAATTGCAATATTGAAAAGAATGAAATTTAAATTGGAGGCATCTGAAAAGTTATGAGAAAAAGACCGAATATTCTTTTTATTATGAGTGACGATCATGCCGCTCATGCTTTAAGTTGTTATAATAGCAACATTAACACTACGCCAAATTTAGACAAGATTGCAAGTGAAGGTGCTCGTTTTGAGAGGTGTTTTTGTACTAATAATATTTGTGAACCAAGTCGAGCAGCGATTTTAACTGGTACCTATAATCACATCAATAAAGTAACAACAATTGGTGCTCACATTGATAATAATTTGCCCAATGTTGCTAAGGAGCTACAGTCTAGCGGTTATCAAACTGCCATATTCGGGAAATGGCATATGGGGGAAGGTCCAAAACATTGCCCAACAGGGTTTGAAGAGTGGAAGGTATTAAGAGGGCAAGGCCCCTACTTTAACCCTACGATGGATGTAGGGAATTTAAATGGCGGTACAGGTAGCGAGTCTTTTACAGGTTATACAACTGATATTATTACCGATTTAACCTTAGACTATTTGCAAAAACGCGATAAGGATCGTCCTTTTTTTATTAAATATCATCATAAGGCGCCTCATAGAGAATGGGAGCCAGATGATAAACATAAAGATATGTATAAGGATGTTGAAATTCCATTACCTGTAACTTTTTATGATACCTATGATAATCGTTCTAGAGCGGCTGCAGAAGCAGAGATGCGAATTACCATTCATATGAGTTATAGAGATTTAAAGTTAGTGCCGCCAAAAGGAGTTTCGCCAAAAGATAATATTCCACACCCTTCAGACACAAACGGTTTTAGCTTAACCCCAATTGAAACAGGATTGCCTGTTTATTTTGAAAATGAGACTTCCTTGAGAAATTTTAAATATCAACGCTATATTAAAGATTATTTAAGATGTGTTGCATCTGTTGATGATAATGTTGGTAGGGTGCTTGCCTATTTGAAGGCGGATGGAATAGAAGAGGACACTATTGTAATTTACACTAGCGACCAAGGTTTTTTTCTTGGTGATCATGGTTGGTATGACAAAAGATTTATGTATGAAGAGTCTTTAAAAATGCCTTTTTTAGTAAAATACCCAAGAATGATTAAACCTGGTCAAGTTATCAATAGTATTGTCACAAATGTTGATTTTGCACCTACATTTTGTGAATGGGCGGGAATACCAGTGCCTCAGTATATGCAAGGTAATTCATTTGTACCTCTATTAAAAGGTTCGCCGCCTAGTGATTGGCAGAAATCTATGTATTATCGCTATTGGATGCATTTATCTCATCATTATGTAGGTGCACACTATGGGGTGCGGACATTAAAGCATAAATTGATTTATTATTACGGTAAATCATTGGGGCAACCTGATACGATCGATATTGATAAGCAACCTGAGTGGGAACTTTTTGATTTGGAGAAAGACCCTTTTGAATTGCATAATGTTTATCACGAAAGCACTTACCAAGAAATTCGACAGAATTTAAAAAGTGAATTGCATCGGTTACAAAATAAAGTTGGCGATATTCCTGTTGAAGAAATCGATTAATAGCTTCGATTGTTTTGCTGATAAGAAATGCCTTAGTCAAATTTATTTTTTTCATCAACATATTTTTTTACTGTGCGGCGGTCTAATGAAGTGATTCTTGCGACTTTTTCATAAGATTTTTCTTTTTCGTAGAGCATACAACAATAGTGAGAAAGTAATTCTTGACTAGAAAGTGTGCCATTTAACATTTTATTTTGCCAATTATTTTGAGTAAATTGCTTATTTATGGGTTGATGGCATTTTTTATGAATAATAATATTTCTAACGCACTGTTCTAATTCCCGCACATTACCTGGCCAAGTATATTCTAGGCCTAATTCCTTTTTAATAATTGCAATGCAAGAGTGTAAGAGTTCTTCGTTTTTTGATTTAGTGATTCTTTGCAATACATTTTCTAGCATAATGGATAATTCGTTTTTGTCTTCAGAGATGCGTTGGTGAAGGGATGGTACTTTTATGACATCAGAGCATAGTCGATAGTAAAAATCTTCTCTGAATTTTCCTTCTTCCATTAGTTTTTCGATATTTTGATTGGTAGCAGCAATTACTCTTCCTGAAAATCGAAGATTTTGATGATCGCCTACTTTGTTGAATGTTCGCTCTTGTAGAACTTTTAAAAGTTTAATTTGGGTTGCGTTACTTACTTCGCCAATTTCATCTAAAAAAATGGAGCCTTCCGGTGGACATCGAGAAAAAATGCCTTCGTGGTCACAAATGGCACCAGTAAAAGCACCTTTTTTATGCCCAAAAAGCTCAGATTCAATTAAGCCTGATGAAAATTGTGATAGGTTTACAGAAATTAGTTGATGAACAAAGTTTGTGTGAAAAGTTAGTTTTTTTTCATCAAATGGAATATAACCACAACTACCAAGAGAAGTAGCGGCTGCTCCTTTACCAGAACCTGTTTCACCTAAGATTAGCGTTGAAAAGTCTTCCATATTTGAAATCAAAAATTTCTCATAAAAAAAGATATCGTGGGTAAAGATGTTGTTCCAAAGGGCCATTCTTAATTTTTGCATACTTGTGCTACAGCCGATTAACCGATTGTGTATAAAATAAAAGGCACGGCGTAGCTGATAAAAAACAGAGACAAAATGAGATAATTCCGAATCAACAAAACCGCGTTTTTTCAACAATACCATTAGATCTGTAGTGAAGTTTACTTTTAAATTACTTTCTTGTTTTTTTAATTGTGCTTGAATGTAATTATCGAATTCAAATATATAATTATGGTAAGCTTCAAACAAGTATACATTTCTCATTAATTCTTGGTCTGATTTTTTGAAATCTTGTAAGCTTGAATAGCCAGCTAAATCTAATTGAGTTAAATTTTCTGAAACTATTTTAATTAGATGAGGTATCAATAAAGTGAAGTCGTTAGTATGATAGTTTCCTGTGATTTCTCTATCGATTTTAACGCGATCGAGACTAAATGGGTTGGTAAAAACAATTGTTGAAACTTTTGTTAATAATGGTTTTATTTCTTCTAAAATATTTTCTTTTTTGTTCATTTTTTGACCTATGCCATTCATTTTTTGTGCATTGTATTAATTTATTTTTTAAAAGCCAATATAATTTTTTGATGTAACCTATTGTCACTATTTAAGTTACGGATTCTTTGTTGTGTTGGCTTTCTATTTGCCTATCTGAACTTCGAATATTATTAGAAAGGAGTTAGATATGGTTAAAAAATGGAAAGAAGGTCGTGTTTTGTTAGGAGTATTATTGTTATTTTGCACGATGATTTTTAATTCACCCGTGCATGCAGGTGGCTTGCTAATTGCGAGTGGCCGCGATGGTGGAAAGTTAAAAGTAGAGGAGCATAGTGTAAATGTCACAATCAATAATGGAATTGCTGTTACTGAAGTGACTCAAATTTTTAGAAATCTTGAAAATAGACAGGTTGAAGCATTATATACTTTTCCTGTGCCTAAAGGTGCTACAGTTTCTAATTTTAGCATGTGGATTCAAGGAAAAGAGATGGTTGGCGAGGTTGTTGAGAAAAAAAGAGCTCGTGAAATTTATGAAAGTTATAAAGCAAAAAGAGTTGATCCAGGTTTGTTGGAGCAGGTTGATTTTAAACGATTTGAAATGCGTATATTTCCTATTGAGGCAAAAGCAGCCCAAAAAGTTGTAATCGTATATTATCAAGAGTTAGATGTCGACAACGATTGGATTTCATATGTTTACCCTCTTGAAACGGTAACAATACCTGGTATGGAAAGTAAGACATCAAATAAATTTTCATTAAATATGGAAATTTTATCTGAGGTTCCTATCAAAGATATGAAAAGTTCAAGCCACAGTTCTGATTTTGCGATTAACAAAATTAATGCAAATTATTATCATGCAAGCTTGGAAGTTAAAGAAGGGGATTTAAACAAAGATGTGGTTTTATCTTGTTTGCTTTCTCGTTCTAAAACTGGTGTTGATTTAATTACATCCAAAACATTAAAAGAGGATGGTTATTTTTATTTGACGATTACTTCTGGTGAAGATGGGGAAAAATTAGATCAAGGGTCCGATTTTGTGTTTGTACTTGATGTTTCAGGAAGCATGGTAAATGAAGGTAAATTAGATCAATCTAGAAAAACGATAAATTCTTTTATTTCATTGCTTGATGAAAAAGATCGTTTTGAGTTAATTACCTTTAATACTATGCCTCAATCTCTTTTTAGTAAATTGACTACCCCATCGCCAGAATCTACTATGAAGTTTCAACAAGCGATGAGCAAAATTCAAGCACGCGGCGGAACTTCCATTGAACCTGCTTTATCGCTTGCTTACAAATATGCGAGCAAAGAAAGGAGTTTAAATATTGTAATAATCAGTGATGGCATTGATCAAGCCAGTTACCCCAAAAGCTTAATCGATTTAATGAAGCAGTATTCATCATCTTTAAATGCCAGAACATTTTGTGTTGGAGTGGGTAATGAAGTTAATAAATCTTTGTTACAAAGAATAGCGACAGAGTCGGGGGGCTTTGCAGCTTTTATTTCTAACGGAGATGATTTTAATAAACATGCAGAATTGTTTTTCAAAAAGTTAATTTTGCCAATTGCTAAAAATCTTGATATCAAATTTGAAGGTGTGGAAGTTTATGATGTCTACCCCAAAAAAATACCGGATTTATACCATGGTTTTCCAGTGCGAGTGTATGGTCGATATAAGGGAAGTGGTGAAACTAAGATTAAATTTTCAGCCGAATTTTTGGATCGAAAATTTTCAAAAACGGTTGATATGAATTTACCAAACTTTGACGATTCAAATACCGCAATTGAAAGAATGTGGGCTTATAAGAAATTAGATTCTCTTGTAAATGAATTACCGGAGCATATTACCGAGAGTAGCGAGATCAATGAAATTGTGCGTTTGGGGGAAGCTTATTCAATTGTAAGTGAATATACATCTTTTTTGGTGTTGGAAAATGACCAAGAATTTAAACGATGGAACATAGAAAGGAGAAATCTATTGCGAATGTCGCGTGATAGTAAGGCCATTGCCACTACAAGAGAGAAAATGGAGACTTTGAGAAAAAGCTCTGCTGAAAATTTGGGCCCGACAAACGATAAAAAGAGTCAGGAAAATATACAATCAGACGAAAGCCCAATAATTGACAATAGTAACAATATTAATAATTCGAACCCAGTGGTTGATAAAAACCAAAATCAAAAGCGGGTAAGAAGTAATAGTAGAGATTTTTTTGGTGGGGGAGGAGGTGGTTCTGGACCAGTAGCACCAATTGTTCTTCTTGGTGTAATAGCGATTTATTTTAGACGAAGAAGACCTAATTAATTAAACAACAATTTAGTGGAGATATAGTTTTGGGCTATATCTCCTATTTTTAATTTCTGGAAATTCAATGAACAAATATGATAATTTTGTTTTAATAGTATTTCTTTGCGTTATTGCCATTACCAATTTTCAGCTTTTCTATACAAATGATAATTATCAATACTGTTTACATGTGCCATCCATTTTAGAAGGTGAGATTTGGAGAATATTTAGCCATCCATTTTCTCATCTTTCGTTTTATCATCTAACGACGGATGTTTTGGTCTTTTTAGTCTTGTATAGGGAATTGAAGTGCAATGGAAAAACACCTGTTTATCTTTTGATTTTGGTTTGTTGGGTGGTTTCTTCTTTTTCGGCATTGATTAGTTTACCGGTTTATGGTATTTCTACTTTTGGAGGTTTATCGGGGATCAATTATGGCTTATTGATGTATTATTGTATGCATCAAGGTTTGACGCATAATAATAAAAAAATCCAAATTGGCTTTTTTCTTATTTCGCTACTTTTTCTTATTTCGCAAATTTTAGCGGGGGTTTTTCAAATGAATTTGTTTGAAAATGTTCATTATGGCTATGTTGGTAGGCCTATTCTGGAAAGTCATGGAGGCGGAATACTCGCGAGTTTGATTTTCATAATAATTGAAATACAAGTTAATCGTAAAAATAACTCAATTAAGTGACTTGTCGTATGTACATAGACAAACGAGACTAATATTTTCTAATTGCAAACTAATGCTTAGTATTTGGCTGTTGTATTAGCTTTTAAGTTGTTCTAATAAATTACAAAAGACAAATTAATTTAAGTAGGCAGAGTGTTAATCATTAAGACGGCTATCGTGTAAATGTCCTAAAAATTCATAAGTCATTTATTTTCAACAGTTTATACAAAATAAAAATATGAAAAATGTTCTTTCTTTCTAACTATTTAAGCGTATTATTGCCCCTCGTTCTTAGTATTACTTATTCTTGTAGGGGTAATATAGAAGCCGTTGGAAAGGTTTGGTTCTTTTGATTAAAAGTACGATTTATTGTTCAAAATGTGGTAAGGGAAATGTAATCGATTCGCCTTTAGAAGGAATTCGGTTTCGTTGTGTGAACTGCAATGAATTAAATCAAGTGCAAGCTAGAAAACCTGCTGATGAAGGTGCCAAGCGTTTAAAGGAAGTTTATCATCAGAGATCCCAGCAAACGGGTGCAGCACCCAACATGCAATCGCGCGTTGCCTCATTCAGATATAAAAAGACGCTAGTAGATAAAAATATTGATTTGTTAGAAAAAGTTGAGGCGATGGAAAAAGAGTCGCTTGAACTTAAGAATGAATATTTAGAAATGACACATCAGTTATCGATTCATGAAAATAACCCGCCACCTCAAGTAGACAATGATCAATTGAAACAAATTAAGACAGAAATTGAAAAAGTTTCTGAAATGGGGGGCAAATTATCAGGTTTAGAAGACATCAAAGAGATTTTGTTAAATATACAAACAGAACCAACAAAAGCCCTAGATTTTTCTGAATTAAAAGAGTTCTTGCAGAAAATAATAAATACAGAAAGCGAGAAAATTGCAAGTATAGGTCAACAAATAAGTGAGTTTGCTGAAATTAAAAATGCAATTTCAAAGTTACAGTCAGAACCAGCGAATATGCCAGATATTTCAGAAGTAAAGGACATTTTTCAAAAAGAGTTCAAGTCAATACAGCATGTGTTAAATACTATTGCAGGTGAAGTTCGAGTTTTAAGAAAAGAAATTGATGATGTGACACGAAAAATAAATTCAGGTCAAGTTAATATGGGGTCAAGTGCAAATCAACAGCAACAAACTTCGCTCGGTGATTCGAATATAGCCCCTGAAAAAACAACTCAATTTTTAGCTGTCCCAGAAAACGAAGAAAACAGAGGTGAACCAAAATCGCCATCAACAGGTAAAAAAGGGTCGAAGTCATTCAAAGCGGTATCAGATAAATTAAAATCTTTAAAACTATAATACAACCCGGTTAGGGGGGGATTTATGTCGGAAGCAGCGAAAAAAATTAATATTGATGTTGGGGATGTTCTTAAGAAGGGGTCCAACGAAGTAGGGATGGCTGAACTCAATAAAATGGGTTTGACCAAGGTTAAAGTTATCCGTCATAGTCAAGTACAAGAATTGATATCGCAAGCGGTAGAGAATGCCATTTCGCGATTTATCTTTGGTGCTGAGGGGCGAAAAGAACACGAAAGGTTAATGTCATTAATTAATGAAAAAGAAAGTGCTTTAACAGATACCCAAGGTGGTGAACGGGCAGAGCTAAAAAATGAGGTTGAAACTTTAAAGCGTCAAATGCAAGATCAGGCAAAACGCCTAGATGAAGCTAAAGCTAAAGTTATTGAAGAGACTAAAAAAGAATACGAGATATTAGCAGAAAAAACGAGTCTAGAAAATCAGTTGATCATGCAAAAGAAGACTGAGTTGACTTTGCAACAGCAATTGCAAGAAATGACTTTATTGCTTGGTCAGTTGAAAGAAAAGGTTCGCGAAGGGGAATTGCACCAAAAACAAAATTTAGCAAAACTGCAAGATTTAGAAAAACTGCCTATTTTAGAAGAAGAACTTAAAAACCTTGAATCAGACAATGAAAGTTTGGCTAAGGAATTAGAAGAATATAAGCAAAAATTGGAAAGCGAAAAGCAAAATGCTAGATTAGCGACCTCCTCCGTTGGCGAAAAGCAAAAGTTGTTTGATGAAATGCGAGTTAAATTAAACAAGCTAGAAGAAGATAAGAAAAAAAGCGATGCCGAATTAATTGCTTTGAAAGATGCAGCTCGAGAAAAAGAATTTGCTCAGCGCGAATTGCAAAGCAAATTAGATCATTTGAATTTAGAAAAAGAAGATGTGCTTAAAAATGCACAAATGAATAAGTCTGGTTTAGATAATGAGCTGAAAAGAATTGTTGCTGAAAAAGAAGCTGCAAATCAAAAATCTGCTCAATTAGAATTATCTCTTAGTAGTATAAAAGATCAGTTAAAAGAAAAAGATTTTGCCATACAAAAAATGCAATTAAATCTTGAACATCTTCAGGCTACTAAGGAGCAGAGCAATCATCATGCCTTGCAACTGGAGTCTCAAATTTCATCATTAAAGGAGGCTAATCAGGAAGCTAAACTTTTGAGTGAAAAGTTGAGTTTAAAAGAAGAATCTGCACGCGAAAAAATAGAGGAACTCAAAATAAATTTGGCTACTGCTACTTCTGAAAAAGATAAAGCAGAAGCTGCTCTTGACGAAGCTGAAAATGAAATTCAGAGTTTGCAAAATACAATAAGTGAATTAAATGAAAGTTTGGCTCAGAAAAGTAGTGAAAATCAGAATACGGCTATGATGGAAGCATTTAAAACAATGATGACAGATATGAAGGGAGATTTATCGGAACAAATAGGAAAAATAAAAGTTCGAGCAGGAAGTGGTGGTGGTGGAGGTGGCAACAACGATTCTTATGTTGAGTTAGACCCAGCAGTAATATTAAAAAATATGTTTGCTGAAAAAATAGAATCAAATTTAGGTAGTGTGGCACTAGATAATAGAAAAGCTTCAGGCAAAAAAGATTTTGGTAAAACGCTTGATGCATTGAAAAATTTAAAAGGTGATAAAAAAGTAGATTAACTAACAACTATTTAGGAGAAGTTTGCATGGCAGAAGGAAATGGAATAATTGCTGGTAAGGGCTTGGATGTTGGAACAGCAAATTTAGTTTGCGCAAAACACGATGAAAACGGTGAGATTTTTATTAGATCTATTCGAAATGCTTTTTTAGATATTCAGGTAGATGATTATACCCGTAATATGCTTACAAAATTAAATGTACCGTTTGTGGTTCAAAACAATAAATTTTATGTTATTGGTGAAACTGCTTTTGAATTAGCAAATGTTTTTAATCGAACTACTAAACGACCTATGCAAGCTGGGGTTATTTCGGCAAATGAAGCAGATGCAATGACTATGGAAAGATTGTTAGTTGAAGAAATTCTTGGCAAGCCAAATGTTCCAAATGAATTGTGTTATTTTTCGATTCCGGCTGACCCAGTTGATTCTGATATGAACAATGTGTTTCACAAAGGAATGTTTGAAGGTTTGTTATCTCAATTAGGTTATAGACCAAAAGCGATTACCGAAGGTCACGCAGTTGTGCTTTGTGAACTTGCAGAAGAAAACTTCACAGGTATTGGCATTTCTTTTGGTGGTGGTATGGTGAATGTGTGTGTTGCATTCAAAGGTGTACCTGTAATTTATTTTAGTACTTCTAGAAGTGGCGACTGGATCGACAAGAATGCTGCTGCGGTTACAGGAAACCAAGTAAGTCGTATCACAGCCATCAAAGAAAAAGGTGTTGATATGACAAACCCTATCGGTAAAGAGCAAGAAGCGATAGTTATTTATTATAGAAACTTGATTAGCTACACTTTAGGCCATATCACTAATAAATTTGCTACTGGTAAGCAATTACCTGTTTTTCCAGAAAAGGTCTCTATTGTATGTAGTGGTGGTACAACCTTAATTGGTGGGTTTATCGAAGTGTTTAAACAAGAGTTCAAAAAATTAACATTCCCAATTGATATTGGTGAAATTAGACATGCCAATGAGCCTTTGGATGCTGTTGCTTATGGTTGTTTAGTTGCGGCAATGTCTGAATAAAAAATTATAGAGGGAGCATTGTGGTAATGCTCTCTTTTTTTTGTTAACATTAAAATTATTTCAGGAAAAAAAGATGTCAGTTATTCGTGTGTTGAACCTATTGTTGCTTGTGGTTTCAGTAATCTCAATATCTTCCTTAAGTGTAAATGCTGATGAAGGAAAACCTAAATCGGAGACTAAGCCCGCTAAAGAGGCTCCAGAAATTAAAGATCTTGAATTGGCAGGTGTTGTTACAAAAATGGAAACTAAAGAAGGGAAGCCACCAGCTTACCAACTAAAACAGGAAAATGGTATTTTAGTTGTATTGCCTACAAAAATTGGTGCGGACGATGCAAAATTGGAGCAATATTTAGACAAAGCTGTAGTTGTAAAAGCAAAAGGTTCAACATTTGTAAAGAAAAAAGCTAATGGTGAAGAATATACTGCTATTAGACTTGCAAAATTAATTTCAATTGAGGCAAAGGCAACTAATGAAGAAAAGCCTGCTGCTGAGCCAGAAAAAAAAGAAGAAGAAGGAATGAAATAATAAATTAAAATTTCGTTTAAAGAGACGCTGATTTTCGGCGTCTCTATTTTTTAAAATCTTTATATAACATGCTTACTTGAATGTCTTTGTTGTTTTGATATTTCCCACTTGTATATTTTTCATACTCGCCCTGAATTGAGTGATAATAAATCTGACAAACTTCGACGCCTGGGTAAACGCGAATTGGTTGTACACAGAATATTTCTAATGTCCAATATCCCTTAAAGCCTACATCACCAAATCCCGCTGTGATATGGATAAATAAACCCAATCGTCCCACAGATGATCGCCCTTCTAACATGGGAACATGAGAATGTGTTTCGGTATACTCTAAGGTTCGCCCAAGATAGAGTTTTGAAGGTTCGAGAACTAAGCCCTCTGGTGGAATGACGATTTTATCTGCTAAGTTTTCTTGTTTCATGTCTAATGTTTTATTTTGATAAACTAATAATTCATTATGGAGTCTTAAATTGTAGCTATTGGGGTTTAGTTGATTGTCTTCGAACGGGGAGATGACAATATCTTTGCCTAGATTTGCTTTTATTTCGTGACCAGAGAGAATCATGCTTTTGACCTGAAAATGGATATGTTTTTAAAAATTCGAGGTATTCTATTCAATTACTATGATAATTCAATTTAAGAGGGAAGTGGTAGTTTAGATTAACCAACTAAATTTAGGATGCTTCCAGAAGTTTGATTGTTTTGAGGCTTTTGAATTTTGACAGATTCATGCTGATTATATTCTGTTTTTGCCTCTGATTTTTTTTCTAGCTGTCTCACTTCAATTTGTTTAATATCGGCCTTTTTACTTTCGAATTCTGCGTTTATTTGTTCAGAATCATTGCTTCTTGATGTGCTCTGATTTCTTGTTAGATTTCTAGAGGCATTCTCGGCTTCTTTGGAAAATTCAAATGTATCCTTTTTTTCTTTGTTTGGTATAAAGGCTTCTTGTTCACTGCTTTTAACCGTCGGAACGGGTTGTATAGGAGTAATAGGATTATAGGCTGTAATTTGAAGCATTGATCTACCTATAGAAATTTAAACATTAAAATTCTGATTCTCTTCTGTATAATCTTCTATTATCGGCACTTTTTCAAAGATAAAATAGAAATTTCACTAAGTAGTGTTGAAAAAAAACTCTGCATCAAAACAGTTGACAAATGGTTTATTTATTTTGGAATATTTCAAAATTTCTAAGGATAAAAACGGATGATTTTTAATAAAGAACCACTATTAAATTTTGGTCAAAAATTTGGCTTTATAACCCAATGGCATTTGTGTGGGCCTTTTGAGGCTGGTTTAGAGAAAAATTTTAACCCCAATTTATTTGATAAAAAGTTCTCTGCTTTTTGGTTAAAGGACCATTTAGAAGTAGTTGGTGGAGTTAATAGCGTTTTTGATATTTTTAAAGAAGACTATAAAAATTTGAATTGCGAGTGGAAGTGGGAATTTGCCCAACCTTTATTTCGTCCTGAATTAAGACTAAGTGAACTTCGTGAGTTTTACCCTTTATGGGAAGAAAAACTTAAAGATATTAATACAAATCAATGGTCTAAACTTTATTATGCTATGGCAATACTTGAATGTGTTGATGAAAAGCAAGTGCGGCTAAAATTTTGTGGTTGGGACGGTTGTCGGTTGTGGGTAAACGGAACACTTGTTTTTGAAGAGCATTCTTATCATAAAAGTATCTATGAAAAAGAAGAAATAGAAATTACTCTAAAAAAAGGTACTAATCAAATTTTATTTCAATTGGATAGAGATGGTTTAGTTGCACGAATTGAGTCGATTCAATCAGAAAAAGAAATTACAGGTGTCAGTGCTGTATGTTTACAAGAAAAACCTATTAAAAGAAAAATATCAACATTTTTTCAACTTCATGAATACTTGGAAAAACAAATTGTGTTAAATCGATTTTCTATTCATAAACATACAAGTGTGGAAAAGTGGAAAACAGAAATGCATACTCATTACTTAGATTGTTTAGGTAAGCCCCCTGATGTTACCTGTTCTTACGGTGAGTATCAGCAATTATCACAATGCAAAAAAGAAAAGTATATTCAAGAAGAGTATTTAATTGAAGTGGAAGGTGGTGGGCATATGCCATGCGTACTGCTTAAGCCAAACTCTTCAATTGCCAATGGCATAAGTTTAGTTTTATTGCATGGTCATGTTGGTAATTATAGAACTTTATTAGGGGAAATACCTCCGAATGTCCCTCGATTGTGGGTGGGTGAATATCGTGGAGACTATGCTAGACGAATGGCCGAAAAAGGTTTTACCGTAATAACTTATTGTGCACGAGGTTTTTCAGTTCGCAAAGATTTATTTTCTCAAGAAGACCCTTGCAATAAAGCTCAAATGATGAGTATGGCAATGGGGTTGCAATTACCACGATTGCATATATCTGATATTCATCTTGTGTATCAGCTGTTGATTCAACAACCTGGAGTTAACAAAGATAAAATTGGAATTAGTGGTCTTTCTGGTGGTGGTACGCTTGCTTATTTAGCAGGGGCTTTTGATGATAAATTTAAAGCTGTTGCAGTGTTTTGTGGGTTGTGTAGTTATAAAGATTATGCATTTGGGGAAGGGTGTGGGCTTCAAGTCATAAATAATTGGTTTCCAAAAGGTGATACGGGGGACTTATTAGGTTTGATTGCACCGCGCCCACTTTTTATTGGACAAGGAAAATACGATTCAACTTTTAATTCGGTTAGAGCAGAAGAAGCTTTTAAAGCTGCCCAAGTATATTATAAAGCCTGGGGCTTAACGGAAAAAGTTTCATTTGAGATTTTCCCTTTAGCTCACGAATATGAAGAAAATTTAGCTGAGAATTTCTTTTTAAAAAGTCTTGGTTAGTTTTCAGATAGAAAATTAAAATAGATTTTGGAGTATAGCCTCTTTCGCCAATTTAGGATTTCTCAGATTATTATTAAAAATGTTAAAAGTATTTAGTTTTTTAATTGATGAGAGAGGTTTGTATAGGATAAAATATGTTTAACTCTTCGAAAGAATCTATAGGACTAAAATGAAGGAAGTAAAGGCCTCGATTTATTGTAGCGAATGTGGTTATCAAAATATTGTATCTTCTCCAGTTGAAGGTATGGAAGTATTATGTGCCAAATGTAAAAGATCGATCATTCTAAGAAAAAAATCAGAAGTTAACGATTCAAAACGATTAGCAACAAGCTCTGTTAATATTCGACCTGAGACTGCAGCAATTAATAAAGCACCTGTTAGTAAAGAGCAGAATTTAGTTACCGCCAATCTTAAAATGATGGCGCGATTGGAAGAACTCGAAAATCAACTTTTTGCTGTTCAAAGAGAAAACAAAGATTTACAGAATAGGTTAACAAGTAATCTTGTTGAAGCAAAAGAAGTTCAGTCGCAAAAGGAAAGTTCCTTTCCGGGTAAAAATTTATTAGAAGCCATTTTGTTAGAAGTTAAGGATCAAAAGGCGGGTCAAGAATTAGCACAAGCCTTGCAGAGAAAAGATGCAGATACTTTGTATCGTACTATTAATGCTATGATGATGGAAATTTATGAAATCAAAAAAGAATTAGCAAAATCAAATGAAGGTTCATCAATAAAATAGAATTATTGATAACATAAATGCTAAATATTTAGGTTTAATTTTGTGCTTCGAATACGCATCTTGCCCCAATAGTGGTTCATTAGACCGACTTTGCGATGTGATATTATGGGATTTAAGAAGCCGCTTTTATTTTTTTAATTGATATTGGTTTATACACTGCGATAAAGCATCCAACAATGAGAAATACACAAGCTAGGAAAAAGTATTTTGTAGGTGGAACACTGAAAAAGACGACTCCCCAAATAGCTCCTATAATGAATTGAAATTGATTGATTAGACTAACGATTTGACCTCTTATATATTTCATGGCATAGTTAAGTAAAGAATGGCCAAGAATAGTCGTAATACAAGCTAAAAGTAGAATTTGTAGGCAGTTATTTTTGTCGAATTTTTCAATGGGGTTTTTGCCAATTAAAATACCTATCATTAAACAAATCAAGCCACACCATGTGTATAAAAATGCGACATACAGCCACAGACTTTGAAGGTTTTTGTTTTTGCGGCTAAAAATCAAATAACATGCAAAAAAAATCATTGAAACGAAGCAAATGATATCACCCCAAAAATATTGTGGATTCGTATGAAAATCATTAATTGCTAAAATGACAACTCCACACATTACAATTGCGGTTCCCAACACCTCTTTGAAAGTCAGTTTTTCTCTTATTATAAAAAATAGAAATATAGGTGAAACAACAGGGGTTAAGTTAACTATTAAGCTAGAGTTAGCTGGTTCGGCCATTCTTGCACCGTACATCCAACTTATAAAGTGTAATGCTAGTAAAAGACCTGGTATCAATGATATTTTTAGATAACTTTTTATGTCAATATCCATTTTATTTTTTACATCGTAAATACATAATGGAATTAAAATGATAGCGGATAGCAGAGTTCTATAGGCGGCAAGGAATTCTGATTCCATATCGCTTTTTTTGATAAATATAATTGAGGTGGAACAACAAATAACACCGAAAACTAATATAACATACGCCATAGTTGGAGCTAATCTTCAAAAATAAAGCGAACATTATCATATTTTTTTACATTTTACTATCTGAAAAAGGAATATTAATTCTAAAAAATTGCTATCTTGTAAAGAAATCAATGTTTTTGTAAACGGACTTGTTAGAATGTAGATTTTTTAATCTTTACAGAGGGGGATAGTAATGTCAAAAAGAATGTTGTTGTGCTTAGCGTTAATCGTTTCAACATTATCAACCTGTTTTGGTTCTGAATTCTCAGAAAAATTTCCTGGTATGGTAAAAAAAATTGAAGAAATTAAAGAAAAAGAGAAGGGTAATATAAAAGGAAAATTGACTGAAATTATAAAAGAAATTGCCGCTCTAAAATATGATGATAAAGATGAAGATGAACCGCTGGCCTATTTAACTACTTTAGGGGAGTTATCTACTATTAACGGAGATTACGATAAATCAAATGAATATTATAGTAAAATTGTTGAATTAGTACCCCATGCTACTTTTTATCGTTTAATGGTGATTAACATGTTGTTAAAAGGCGATAAAGAAGCTGCTAATAAAATTGTTGAAGCTTTTACTAAAAAGGCAGAACTAATAAGTGATGTAGAAGATAGAAAAAGACAAATCGCCCATGTTAAATCTGCTTTTGAAGAAGTGAAAATACCAGCAAAAGAAGAATCTAAATAAATTCAATTTACATATGGCACGCCAATGGGTGTGCCATATACATTCCTACTTCATCCAAAAATTCGATTTATTACTTTACCTGAATTAGAGATTTTAAATGGGCGACCGACGGGAGAAGTAAATTCTTTCTCTGGGTTTAAGCCTGCGGCAACTGCAATTGTAGTATTGAGATCAAATATACTAACAGGTTCTTCAATAACAGCATCACCGCGTTCATTGGTTTTGCCGATTATTGTTCCACCTTTAACTCCACCCCCGGCCATTAGACACGAAAATGCATTTGGAAAATGATCTCGTCCATTTTTTGAATTAATTTTTGGAGTGCGACCAAACTCAGTCGTTAATATAACCATTGTTTTGTGTAAAAGGTTTTTATTTTTTAGGTCAATTAATAACCCACTTAATGCTTGATCAATAGTAGTGCTTTTATTTCTCATGATTTCGAAATTATTTTCATGAGTATCCCAGCCGCCATTTGTAACTTCTACATATTTAACGCCTTTTTCTACTAATCTTCTGGCGAGTAAACAGCCATTGCCGAATTCGCTTTTACCATATAGGTTTCTCATTTCTTCTGATTCATTTTTAAGGTCAAACACTTTTAAATCTTCAGAAAACATTAATTTATTTGCGTCTTTATAGTATTCATTATACGCTTGCACATTTGACTCTGTATATTTTGACTGAAAATTATTATCTAACTGTTCTAATAGATTTAATTTTTCCTTAAATTGTTCTTCGGTAGTTCCATTTGGAATTTTTATGTTTGGTAGTCCTGAACTGGCATTTCCAAGATGAAAAGGTTCAAATTTTGGGCCAAAATAACCAGCACCAAAACGACTGCCACCAATATGAATCAATGGTGGAAGCGTATCGTTAAGTGGTTTTGTGAATTTGGTTATCCATGAGCCTAAAGTAGGGTGTACTATGGTTCCTAAAGGTGCATAATTTGTGTGAAAGAGATATTGACCTCTTTCGTGACTTCCTTCTTTTGAAGTCATCGAATTGATAATTGCGACTTCATCTAACAGTTTTGCTAAATTCGGAAAGTTTTCACAAATAGAATGTCCATTGCTCCCTTTTATAGTTTTAAATTCCCCTTGTGTATCGGCGCCAGGTTTTGGGTCAAAAGTATCAATGTGACTCATTCCGCCATTCATAAATAGATAAATAAAATGCTCAGCACTAGGCTTATAAGGGGTATTTTCTTCGTTGGCAAAGAGGGATGGAAACTGAATTTGTAAACCAGCCCCCATTAAGCCGCTAGATGCAATCTTAAGGAAATTGCGTCGAGACAAAATAAATGGTTTGTTTGACATAGAAGTTCCTTGTTATTTGATGAATAAAAATTCTCGTGTGTTTACTAATACCCACATTAAATCTTCGATTCCTGTTTTCGTGTTTTTGTTTAAATATTTTAATGCAATTTCTTTTTCAGAATCTGTTGGTTTTCTGGTTAATATGACTTGATACAAGTATTCAATTTTTTCTGAATTATTTTGAACTTGATTTACTTGTCTTTTAATATATGAATTTTTTAGGATAAACTGAGTTGTTAATTGACCATTCAATAATGTCAACACTTGAGGAATTGTTGGGTCTTGATTCCCTTGCTCAATAATCATGCGACTAGATTGACCAAAGACATATAAAAAGTGATTAGAAGGTGCTGGTGATGGGATGTCGGAAGCTAAGCCTTGCAATCGGTCTTTCAGTTTGGTAGGCTCTGGTTCAACCGGCATCATTTGCGTTTTTGGTATTTCCGCCATTTGATTCTTATTGGCTAATTCTTTTGTTTTTTCTTTTTGCGACATATAGCTTGAAGCATCTATTTTTTTAGGTGCTTTCGCTTTTTTTGCTTCCTCTTCTTTTAATAAAATCTCATTATCTGCAATTTGTTTAATGGATGCCCAAATATCAATCAAATTTGCATCTGTAAAACCCTCCAATTGAAGTTTCGCAGTATAGTCTTCTATGGGTCGAGGTGTGTCGATTGAATAATACTCATTTATATTTTTTCGCGTTAAAGACAACAAAGAGTTCCAAACTTGTTCTGCTCGCATGCGTAATAGCGGGCGTTCTTGCACACAATAATTTTTGCTTTGTAGATCACCAAAACTAGTTGGAACTTGATAATGGTTTGTGGTGTATAGGACTTCAAGAAATTTTTTCGTATCAAAATTAATTTCTTGAAAAATTTTTTCTAAAAGGCTTAGCACTTCTGGGTGATTCACATGCGTAGATGAATTATAATCGTCGATTGGTTCAAATAAGCCCAAACCCATAACCTTCTTCCATAAACGATTTACAATTATTTTAGTAAATTGTGGGTTCTCTTTCGAGGTAACCCATTTTGCAAAAACCTCACGCCTTTCATTAAGATTTGTCATTTCTGGTTGGTTTCCAAAAAATACATGAGGTTTGACGACTTCATTTGGTTTGCCATTTTTATATTTGTAGTTTGCTGGCAATTTTAATTCCTTTGTGTTTACATCTTTGACATTAAAAGGAATGGCGTTCATTACTTGCTCAAAAATTTGCTTCTCTCTTGGAGTGAAAAATTCTGATTTAATGTTTTTTCTGATATCACCTATGTACTTATTATCTGAAATGGATACTTTTCCTATATAGCTAGAAAATTCATAAAATTGCTTTTGTGTCCATTCTTCAAAAGCATGATCGTGACATTGAGCACAACCGATTTGCATTCCCAAAAATATTTGTGCAGTGGTTGATGCTGTTTCTAAGATATTGCCGTTATCTCGCAAATAATATCCAATGGCTGGGTCTTGAGCAAGATTGCCCTTTGCTGAAATTAATTCGTAAACCATTTGATCGTATGGCTTATTGTTTTGTATGGATGTTTTTACCCACTGTGCGTATTTGTCACCATATACTCCATTAATATTGGATTGCAAACGAAGCATATCTGCCCAAAACGGGTACATTCCTTCGCGATATTCTTCAGAGGCCAAAAGTTTTTGAACTAATTTTTTTCGACGAGTTGTTGGAGGGTTTTTTATGAAAGCCTTGAATTCATCGTTGGTTGGAATTCTACTAATAATATTTAAATAGGTTCTTCGTAAAAAAATTTCATCAGAAATGGTTGCAAAATGGGAAGCATTGCCACTTTTTAAAAGAGCATTGTCGATTGACTCAGCAAGTTTTTTTATTATGTCATCATTTGCTTGAAGCGAATTAAAAGATAAGAAAACTACAATTATGAATAGTGGCAGCTTTAGGAGACGCATATTAAATTCCTAATTTGCTAGTTGGAGAATATACTAACTCTTCATCGATATTATAATATTTGCTTTTGTTTCTAGGCAAAAAAAATTTAGTTTTTTAATAATAAGGTGAATTTTTAACCTACTAATGTTGCTAGTTTTCATTTTGATAACTTGTGGCATTGTTTGTTTGCTTGAATATTTCTGGAACGATCTTTCCATTGTTTGACAGTTTAAATGGCCTTCCAGCAGGTGAGTAAGTTTCTTTCTCAGGGTCAAGACCTGCTGAAACACCAATAGTCGTATATAGATCTGCCATAGTTATTGGGTTTTCAATAATAGATTCACCTGTCTCGTTTGTTTTTCCGATGATTGTACCACCTTTTATACAGCCACCGGCTAAAAGGCAAGAGAACGCTTTAGGGTAATGGTCACGGCCATTTCTACCATTGATTTGAGGGGTTCTGCCAAATTCAGTTCCAAGTACAATCAGCGTCTTTTGGTATAAATTTTTCTTTTCTAATTCTAAAATTAAATTGCTTAAACCTGTATCTAGCGTTTTGCTTAATTCTTCCACTCTTTCAAAGTTATTCTCATGAGTATCCCAGCCACCTAATGTAAGATCAACATAACGCACACCTCGTTCAATTAAGCGACGCGCTAGTAAACAACCATTACCAAAATCAGTATTGCCATAGTTCTTTTTGATTTCTTCCGATTCTTGATGAATGTCAAATACCTTGACATCTTCAGAAAACATAATTTTTAAAGCTCGCTGATAAAACTCATTGTAAGCGGTCACATTTAAATTTGAATATTTTTTTTGAAAGTCACTATCCAGTTCATTTAAAAGACTCATTTTATCTTCAAACTTTTTTTGATCTAAATTTTTTGGCAATTTCACATTAGCTAAACCCAGTTCGGGTTTTACGATATTTAGTGATTCGTGATTAGAGCCAAAATACCCTGAACTGAATTTGTTTCTGCCAATAGATACAAAAGATGGCAGAATTTCATTGATTGGTTTCGTGAATTTACTTACCCATGAACCTAGTGTAGGGTGTATAATTGTACCAAGTGGTGGGTAGTTCGTATGTAAAAGATATTGCCCGCGTTCATGGCTACCCTCGCGAGAAGTCATGGAGTTTATTAATGCAATTCTATCCATAATTTTTGCTAATTTTGGAAGATGTTCGCTAATCTTTTTACCATTAGCTGTATCTATTGTGTTAAATTTACCTTGCACTGCTGTGTCGGGTTTTGGGTCAAAAGTATCAATGTGACTCATTCCCCCAGCCATATTTAAATAAATAATATGATCAATCAAAGGTTTTTTTGAAGATTGGTTTTCTTTTGCTTTTAATATTGGAAATTGCATACTTAAACTGGCACCAAGAGTATAACCTAATGAGATTTTTAGAAAACTTCGTCTTGAAAAATTTATATGCGAATCCATATATTTCCTTTTATTGAATAAAAATAAATTCACGAGAATTCACGAGAGCCCAAATTATATCTTCAATTCCTTCTTTTGAGTTTTTTTCAAGATATTTGATTGAAGTATTTAATTCCTTTTCAGTTGGCTTTCTGGTTAATATGACTTGATATAAGTATTTAATTTTATCTGCTCGCTCAAGTATCATATTAACTTGTCTTTTGATATATGAATTTTTTAAAATAAAATTTGTTGTTAGTTGGCTATTTAACAAAGCAAACACTTGAGGTAAATTCGGGTCTTGATTACCTTCCTCAATTATTTGTCTATCGGATTGGCCAAATAAATTTAAAAAGTGTTGATCGGGAGCAGGGGAGACAATATCTGAAGCACGACCACTCAAACTTTCGTTTAACTTTTGTTTTTGCTTAACAACTAATCCTTTTTTGCTATTTTTTTCTTTATCGCTATTTGATAGATGTAACGATAATAAGTTTTTGTTTTCTTCTGTAAGGCCATTTTTTTGAATTGAAATCAGCAGTTCTTCTAATTTACCGACATTTTCAACTGCAAAATACTCGTTTATATCTTTGCGTGTTAAGGTTAATAATGAATTCCAAACTTGCTCTGCTTTCATTCTTTGAAGTGGTCTTTCTTGAATTGTAGGATCGGACATTGAATCAGATGAGAAAGATAGTCGTTGGTAGTATTGGGTATTATAAAGAATAGTTAGAAATCTTTTAATGTCATAATCTAAGTCCTTCAATAATATTTCCAGATACTCTAGAACCTGCGGATGAGTTATATGTGTATTGGAATTGAAGTCATCTAAAGGCTCAAAAATGCCTTGCCCCATTACTCTTTTCCAAAGGCGATTTGCTATGATTTTAGTAAAGTATGGATTTTCCTTTGAAGTCAACCATTTTGCAAAAGTTACTCTACGCTGATCATCATTTTGTAACAAAGGTTGAGTTCCAAAAAAAACATGTGGCTTAACTATTTCATTTGGTTTGGCGTTTTTATATTTATAGTCACTGGGGTATTTCAATTCTTTTTTACCAATGTCTGTGACTTCAAAGCTTGTAGCTTCGATTACTTTGCGTAAAAGATTTCGCTCTTGAGGTGTTAGATCTTCTTCCTTTTTAAATTCTTTTCGCATTTCCTTTCTCAGGTTTTCATCTTTTATGGAAACCTTGCCTAAATAGGAGGCAAACTCATAAAATTGTTTTTGAGTCCAATCCTCAAATGCATGGTCGTGGCATTGGGCGCACCCAATTTGCGTACCTAGAAAAACTTGAGAAGTTGTGGATGCTGTTTCTAAAATATTTCCCTCATCTTTTAAATAGTAACCAACGGCACCATTTTGGTATATTTTTCCTGAGGCTGTTAATAACTCATAAACAATTTTGTCATAGGGCTTGTTTTCAGCAATTGCACTTTTTACCCATTTTTGGTATTTCGCGCCATACACACCTTTAATGTTAGAGTCAAGTCGAAGCATGTCAGCCCAGAAATGGTACATTGCTTCATTATAATCTTCTGAGTCAAGTAATCTTTTTATTAGGTTACTGCGTTTTGTTTGGCTATTGTCTTGTTCAAAGGTTTTTATCTCTTCAAATGTAGGAATTCTGTTGCCAATATTTAAATATGTTCTTCTTAAAAAAACTTCATCTGATATGCCTATGAAACTTTCTGATTTAGTGTTTTTTAATAAAACTTGATCTATATTTTGGTGGGATTGATTCAAATTTTTATCTTGGCATACCAAAGTTGAGCTAGCACATAATAAGCTAATGATTAGTATTACAAATTTAAATTTTAGACCCATAAACCCTCGAGGATTTTCAAAAATCATTTTGATGTAGCAAATTTTAATCCAAAAAAAATCTATTTGGAGAACGGGATTACCTTTGATAAAAAGTGTGTTTATTCTACTCTAGACTGTACGATTACTGTACACTAGAGGTTGGTTTTGATAAGTTATAATGATATACCTAAAAAAACATCCTGAAATGAGATGTTTTTTTAGGTATGTTTAAGAATGATATTATAGAGCTTTGAGTTTGTTTAAATTGTCTCGGTATTCTTTTAGGTAGCTTTTGGCCATTGAAACAACATTAGATGCTGTAAAACCAAATTTTTCGTCAAGTACTTCAAATGGTGCAGAAGCTCCAAAACGACTCATCCCATAAACTTTACCAAGAGGCCCCACTAAATCTTTTAAATTTGCAGGAAGCCCAGCAGTCCAACCTAATACGGGAGTTCCAAACGGAAGCACTTCGTTTTGGTAACTTTGAGGTTGATCTTTAAATAGGCCTTCAGAAGGTGCTGCAACAACTTTTATTTTGAAACCTTCATTTTTAAGTTTTTCAGCTGCTTCTATCATTAGTGAAACTTCTGACCCGTTTGCAAGTAAAATTAAGTCTGTTTTCCCAAAGCTATCCACAACTGTGTAGGCACCTTTTTCAGATTGCAATGCTCTTTCGTAACCTGTTTTGCCTGCAGAAGGTAGATTTTTAACATTTTGTCTTGTCAAAATCAAACAAGTTGGCGTTTTACGATTTTCTAGAGCCATTTTCCATGCGACTGTTGTTTCATCACAGTCGCTAGGTCTTAGAGCTAGGAAACTTCTGTGTCCTGCTAAGTTATTCATTTTTTCAAGAAGTCTTATTTGTGCTTCTTGTTCGATAGGTTGGTGTGTAGGCCCATCTTCGCCTACGCGGAAGGCATCATGCGTCCAAATGTAGATTACAGGCAATTCCATCAACGCCGCAAGTCTGGCTGCAGGCTTCATGAAATCAGAAAAAACAAAAAATGTTCCGCCAGCAATAAAACACCCACCATGTAATGCAATACCATTCATGATGCCAGCCATTGTAAGTTCAGCTACACCAGCTTGCAAAAATGCTCCTTTAAAATCACCTTTTTTCATGATGGTTGTTTCTTTTAAGAAACCGTCAGTGTGATCGCTATTGCTTAAATCAGCCGAAGTCACAATCATATTTTCAACATTTTTTGCTAAATAAGTCAGTACATTTTTTGAGCCAACACGAGTAGAAGCCCCTTCTTTTTGAGGAATGCTTTTAAAATCTAACGCCGGCAACTTGCCACTGATGAATTGATCTAATTTTGATTTCAAGGCAGGGTTTTCTTTGCCCCATTTTTTGAATTTCTTTTTTCTTTTTTCAGCGGCTTTTACCAATTTTTGATTTGCTTCATCTAGGCCACTTTTAATATCCGCAAAAAATTGAAATGGATTCTGTGGGTCGCCGCCTAAGCTTTTAACTGTATTTTCGTAGGATGCGCCGGCTTTACTAAGAGGTTGCCCATGTGTGCTTACTTCTCGTTCAAAGGAAGCGCCTTTTTCCGTTACAGCACCTTTACCCATAATGGTTTTGCCAATGATTAAAGTTGGTCGCGAAGTTTCTTTGTTTGCTTTTTTAAGTGCGGCTCTTAATTCATCGAAATCGCTACCGTTTTCAACTACTTCAACGCGCCAACCCCAAGCTTTATATTTTGCTTTTGTATCTTCTGTTGTCACATCTTCTGTTTTAGAAGATAATTGTATGTCATTACTATCGTAAAACATAATTAAGTTATGCAGACCTAAATGCCCAGCAAGTCTACCAACCCCTTGTGAGACTTCTTCTTGAATTCCACCATCTGAAATGTATGCATAAGTTTTGTGTTCAATTGCATCACCAATTCTGGCAACTAAAAATCGTTCTGCAATTGCAGCCCCGAGTGCCATTGCATGCCCTTGGCCAAGAGGGCCGGAAGTGTTTTCTACACCGCGATGTAAATCTAATTCTGGGTGGCCTGGAGTCGGGCTTTCCCATTGTCTAAAATTCGCTAGTTCGCTTAGGGTGTAGCCGCCAAATAACGATAAGGTAGAATATAACATTGGCGACATGTGACCAGGGTCTAGGAAAAAGCGATCTCTTAAAAACCAACTTTTATCTGTTGGGTCAAATTGTAAGAATTCAGTGAATAATATTGCCATGAAATCAGCCCCACCCATAGCCCCACCCGGGTGACCTGATTTAGCTTTTTCAGGCATAGATGCAGATAAAACGCGAATATTGTCAGCAATTCTTTTCAATAATTTATTGTCCAATGGTAAACTCCTAAATAAGGGGGCTGTCTAACGACTTCGTAAAAAGGTAGCATTTTACAAGTTTTGCGCAGGTTTTGAATTAGAAAAGGGGGCTTAAACACACTTTTATTTTGCTGCATACTATTGGCAGGTATCTAATTTTTTCGACAAAACACTCTGAAATCACTCTAAATTAAATAATATCACAATATCGTGAGTTCTTTTTAGAGTTAAAACAAATCAGCTAGTTCGTTCCATCGAAGGGATGCTTTTTCTAAAGACATTTGTTTTTCCTTTAGAGAAATTGCTATTTGTTTGGCTTTTTCATAATTTTGATGGATTTCTGGTTGTAGAAGTAGGGTCTCTAATTCTGGAATTTCCTTTTCTAAGGTTTCAATTAACTTTTCTATTTTGGCAAATTCCTTCCTTTCTTGGTTCCCTGCTTTTTTTGTTCTATTTTTGGGTTTTTCATTTTGTGTGGACGGAGTGTTTTGAGTTTGGGCTAATTTTGCATTTGCTTTTGTGTTTTCTAAAAATAGAGAATAGTTTCCTTTAAACAAATTTGCTGTTTCATTTTGAAAATAAATAACTTCATCCGCCACTTTATCAAGAAAAAATCGGTCATGGGTAACAATTAAAGCGGCACCATCAAAATTTAATAAAATGGCTTCTAGAGCTTGTATTGTCGGCAAATCTAAATTATTTGTAGGCTCATCAAAAAGTAATAAATTGGAACCTTTAGCAATTAGGCTTGCGAGAGAAGCCCTGGCTTTTTCTCCGCCAGAAAGATCTTTAACTTTGCGCCCAAAATCGCGCGATGAAAACAACATGTCTTCTAGTAGTTGGTCGACGCGATATTTTTGTTGACCTCTTTCAAAATATTCGCGACCTTCGCCGACATTTTTTAACAGCGACAATTCCATATTTAAGTTTTCAAGATTTTGTGAGAAAACACCCAATTTAACACCGCGACCTTTATTGATGGTGCCATTTAAAATTTTAACTTCACCAGTAATTGCTTTGAGTAATGTTGATTTTCCTGAGCCATTTCTGCCAATGATTCCTGTGACTGTGCCAGGCTGAATATTAACAGAAAGGTGTTTGAAAAGAGGTTTGTCGTAACCTGCTGATAAATCTTCAATTTCCAAAATTGTATTTGCAAAGCTAAAGTTGCTTTGCATTTGCATATTTAGTTCTTTGCGAAATTGCAAGCTATCTCTTTGTTCTTGCAAATTCTCTGATTTTGTCTCACGAAATTTAGGTTTAGTTCGACGCGCTTTTACGCCTTGTCTCGAAAATTCAAGCTCAACTTTTAGTAGCTTATCTAGTTTCGCCGCACGAGTTTTATTTTGAGAATCACGAATAGCTTTTGCTTCTAAATAAGAACCATAATTTCCATTATGTTGAAAAAGCGTTGCTTGTTCCACTTCAATTATTTTTGTCGCTAGGCGATCTAAAAAATATCTGTCATGGGTTACGAATAAACAAGCACCTTTAAATTGTAAAATCCATTTTTCTAGCCAATCTATGGATTCTGTATCTAAATGATTGGTTGGTTCATCTAATATAATAAAGTCTGGGCATTGAATAAGAATATTTGCTAAGGCCACTCTTTTCATCATGCCTGTTGATAAAGTTCCTATGATTACTTCTGGGGAAGGTAACTGTAGCTTTGATAGAACTTCTTCTACTCTGCGTTCGTAATTCCATCCATTCATCGTGTCTAGAAATAAATGTAATTCCGCTTGTCGATTGAGTAGTGTTGCGTTAGAAGAAGATGCTAGGTTTTTATTAATTTGCTCTAATTCTTTTTTAGCATTTTTAAATGGTAAAACAGCCTCTTCTACTGACTCACGAATCGTTTGCTGCGCAGATAATATGGGGTCTTGGTGTAAAATTCCTATGGTCATATCATTTTTACGAATGATTTCACCGGAATCTTGCTCTAATTGGCCTGAAATGAGTTTAAATAAAGTGCTTTTTCCTGCGCCATTATGCCCGACGATACCAATTCTTTCATTTTCATTGACGGTTAAGTTTATTTCATGAAGGATTTCGCGATTGTCGTAACTTTTCGATAAGTTTTTTATTTGAATAACTGACATATTGGCTCTAAATTTGATAAAAAGGCAAACAATTGTACCTTTGAATGAAAAATAATAAATGAGTTAATCTAATGCCTATTTTGATAGGTTTAGTTTAATTAAGTAGTTTGTCGGTGAATTCTACAAAAAAGCGGAAATAAATTAAAGATATGAGCATTTCACATTAAATTTTTTTTGCAATAAGCCCAATTTAATGAAAAATACCTCTTTTTAATATCTAGCAAATCTTAGAATAGAGTTTGATTATGGAAAGTTATATTGTTAAGCCCAAAGGGCCAATTAATTGTGATGTTCATTTACCTGGTTCTAAAAGTTACTCCAATCGTGCTCTTTTAATTGCAGGGCTAGCAGAAGGGCAATCGGTTTTAAAGCACTTATTAGAAAGCGATGATACCAAAGTTATGAAAAAAGCATTGCGTTCTTTAGGGGTAGAAAACAATGATTTGAATGATCAGACAATAGTAAAAGGAACAGGTGGTATTTTTAAGAACCCAAACACAGAACTCTATTTACAAAATGCTGGTACAGCCACTAGATTTTTAACAACGGCCTGTTCTCTTGTTCCCGGTCAAGTTGTAGTAAATGGCAATGAAAGAATGCAACAAAGACCCATACAGGATTTGTTGGACGGTCTTATTCAGTTGGGTGTGAATTGTTCCTCACCTACAGGTTGTCCGCCTATAACCATACAAGGGCCATCCTTAAAAGGTGGTGTGACTACCATAAGTGGCAAGATTAGTTCGCAATATATCAGCTCTATTTTAATTTCTGCGCCTTATGCCTTAAATCCAGTGACCATTCTTATAAAAGACGAATTAGTTTCTAAACCATATGTTGATGTAACATTAGATATTATGAAGACATTTGGAATAGAAGTGAAAAACTTTAACTATGAAAGATTTGAAATACCATTGGGTCGTTACAAAGGATGTGATTATACCATTGAACCTGATGCTTCCGGTGCCTCCTATTTTTTAAATGCAGCTGCTTTGACAAAAGGAACTGTTAAAGTACATATAAACTCTAATACAGTTCAAGGGGATTTTAAATATTATAAAGCATTGGAGAGAATGGGTTGTAAAGTCAAAATTACAGCTGATTATATTGAATTGACAGGTGGGGATTTAGTGGGAATCGATATTGATATGGAAGATATTCCTGATATGGTGCAATCATTAGTCATTGTGGCCGCGTTTGCCAAAGGTGTTACTAGAATTACCAATATTTATAATCTTAGAGTGAAAGAGACAGATCGAATTGATGCTTGCTATAACGAACTTAAAAATTTAGGAATTGAAGTTTCACAAACTAGAGACTCCATAACTGTTTTTGGTGGCAAACCACATGCAGGAAAGGTAAAAACATACGATGACCATCGGATGGCAATGGCATTTTCAGGTATTGGATTAGTTATTCCTGGAGTTGAAATTTTGGACCCTGGTTGTGTTTCTAAGACTTTCCCTGAGTATTGGAAATTATTTGAGGAATTACATTGAGAATTGTTCTGATAGGGTTTATGGGCTCTGGCAAAACTACAGTTGCAAGGTTATTGCATGAAAAACTGCAATGGCCTGTAAATGATACGGATTCCATGATTGAGTCAAAAAAGAACATGACGATATCTGAAATCTTTGCCAAAGAAGGTGAGGAGAAATTTAGAGACTATGAAACTGAAATTTTAATGGAGCTGAAAGATCAAGATTTTGTGATTGTATCAACTGGTGGTGGTATTATTGAAAAGGAAAGAAATCACGAATTATTAACGAGTAACTCGGTCGTTTTTTATCTTAAAACAACACCACAAGATGTTTTAAAATTTACCGCAAAAGATCAAAATAGACCTTTATTGCAGCAAGAAAACCCTTTAGAGTTTATTACCAAAAAATTACAAAGTCGCGAAAGAACTTATGAGAAATTGGCTCACTTACAAATGGAAGCTTCAAAGATATCTTTAGAAGCAGTAGCGGAGCAGATTATTAGCTCTTTGAAACTTAAATGACTGTATTAGCTTTTTGTTAAGTAGGGGTAAGTTGAGGAAAAAATGGAAAAATTAGTTACAATAAAAACGAAAGATATTGCTTAAAGTAGATGGCTAAAAGTACAAAAAACATGGTTCATCATTCTTCCTTTAATTGTTATCTCTTAGAATTTCCCAATAAGCCAATTCAGTTATTTGCTGACAAAGAATATAATTTTGGTAGAGATGAGAGCAATGAAATTCAGATTAACAGTACTTTCGTTTCACGAACGCACACTTGTATTTATTTTAAAAATGATAGCTTTTACATCAAAGATTTAGGTAGTAAAAATGGCACATTTTTAAACTCAAAAAAAATAACGGATTCTATATTAAAAGATGGTGACCAAATCGGAATAGGCGACCGGATATATGTTTATCACCAGAAAGTAAAAAATCTCGATTTAATTGATTTAGCAGAAGAAGGCTCCGCTCGTATTAGTGAAAAAATTACCGTATCTCGGCGTGGGCAAATGAGTGGAAGGTTTGAAGAGTACTCGATTTTAGAATTGTTACAATATTTGTCTACACGAAATAGAACGGGTTCACTCTTAATCAGATTTGAAGACGATAGTGATGGGTTAATTCAATTTAGAGAAGGGCATATTGAGCATTCATTTTACCAAGGGCTGAAAGGTGAAGAGTCTTTGCAAAAAATAGTAGACTCTAAATTGAGTCAGTTTCAGTTTGACCCCATGCATAAAACGAGCATGATTTCGATTGATAGATCGACAACCAATTTATTTTTAGATATATTTAAAAACAAAGATTCAAAAGAATGAATTAATAAGAATGGTAGTAGAAACGGAGATTAAAGCGGAATTACCAGATTATCCGAGTTATTTAAAGATTTATTCTAGTTTAGGTATGCCTTCAAAACATTTATTGCAGGAGAATTTTTATTATGATAGCGCCGATAGATATTTACATTTACATGGCGTGATGTTTAGATTGCGAAAGGAAGATAATAAAAAAACTTTCTGTGTAAAATTTGCAACAACGATTGAAAATGGCATTCAAAAATCTCGAGAGGAAGAATTGTCGGTTTCTGAAGAAGAATTTGATAGAGTAAATTTAAAAGAGATTCTCTTTCGTATCTGTAAAATCGAACTACCTAGTCAGATAGAGCTTAAAAGCTTAGGTTCAATATTAAATAATAGAGCTGTATTTTCAGATTTTTTTGGTGCATCCTTAGAGTTAGATCATATGCAAATTTTCGACCAACATTTTTTTGAAATTGAAGTTGAAACGAATACCCCTGAATACCATAGGGAGAAAATAAAAGAATTGCTTCAAAATAACCAATTGAGTTATAAGCCTTCTTGTAGTAAGTATAAACGATTTTTGAATCTACTCCAACACTAAATTTTTTGCTTTAAACTTTTATAATTGAGTTTGGCATTACATATAGAAACATATAAACGATTATTGCTAAGCCAAGAATTGATTCTGACAGTGTGCGAAATGCCTCAAAGTGACCAACTTGATAGCTAATATAAATAAAGGCTGCCATAAAGAGTACCGTTAAACCAAAAATAAAATGTGTTGATAGAGATACTAGCTCAATTTGATTATTTCTTAGTAATTTTAGGCGACCGAAAAATTGGAAAGCAATGAAAATCAGCACTAACATAGTAACAAAGGGGACTTGATTTAATCCATTAACGACGATAAAAGCATCATAAGCACCATGTAGAATAACGGCCATAGAAAAGGTGGAGATAAGATGTTCCGGCCCTTTAGATCGGTTATAAAAATAGTAACAAATAGATTCACCAACCAAAGCGGTTAAACCGACATGTAAAAAATTGGCTGTTAAAAATCGACCACCAACGGCTTCAATATTCGATAAAAAATAATTTAAATTTTCTTCTGCGGCAAAACCTAAGCCAACCATGCCTGGTATAATTAACCATTCGATGGGATTTTTGCGTTTGATTAAAATGGGAACTAAAATTAAGAATACTAGAGCTTTAAAGAATTCTTCTCGTAAACCAACCCCTAGAATAAAATATAGAAGTCCTTGAATAATGGAATCGCCCATATTAAATTGATAAATATGTTCTTGTATATAAATGCAAAAAAGTGTTAAGGTCACACTGAAAACACCTAAAAAGAATGCGCATATTGATAATAGCAAAGCTGATATAGGTTTTTCAGGTCGAAGTGCATGAAACCAAATCGAAAACCAAATAATACCTGTTAATAAAGCAACATAAAATATTCCGTTTATGTCAATATGAATTTGTGATTTAACTATTTCTTTAAAAATAAATGGTAAATCTTTTTTTTGTGAAATTAAGAATTTATTAATATTTTTATGCTGATTTTTATAATTGGAGTCTCTTAGTAGTTTGTCTAATTGATCCATTTTCTTTAATTGTATCAAGAAAAACACAAGTCTTTCTTTGCAAGTTTCAGAGGTTTTTAATGTGGGTTCCTTCTCTAAATATTCCAATGCATTTGCCAGATCTTTTTTGCTCCAGTAAAAATACGAAAGGAGTCTATTTGTATAATAGAGATCAGGGTTTGCCGTTGCAAATTCTATTAAATCAGATATAGGAGATATGTTTGTGTTAACTTTTAAGTACAAGGAAAAGGTTTGAAAAGAGCCGTTTATTTTAATTGCATTTTCAAGCATTTGGATAGTAGCGTTAGTAATACTTGGAATTCCTAGGGTAGAAATGCCTTCAATAAAGTTTACGAACTCTTCTAAATCTAATTTTGAGTTTGTCAAAGTATTTGACAGCTCTGTGTTGTAGGAATCCCTTTTGATGTCATTTTGACTAAGCGTTAATAAATTATGTATGGTAGATTTAGTTTCAAGGGTATCCTTTTTTGTGCTATTTGTAATAGTAGAAATAATTAGACCTAATGCGACGATAGAGAAAATCATCAACAATAAAAACATTTTGGATTGAGTAAAGTAGTACAACTTATATTTATTAATTTTCATTTATTAATTTTTCTGTCATATTAGATTCTAATTTTCTTAGGAATGGTTGAAAATAGGCATTGCCAAGATTTGGGTTTAAAGCTTGATTGAGATATTTTTTTAGTAATGTGAATTCATTTTTCTCAAATAACCACAAACAATAAAGGGTCAAATCAAAAAATTGAAAAGTTGGCTTTTTGGGCCATTTTTCAGATAATTCGACAATTTCATTGTTTAAAAAGATGTTTGCTAATTCTAATCTGCTCCCAATCAAATTAATTTTATTCTGAAAAATAAGTTCGTCTTTATTTAAGTCTCCATAATATTCCAGAGAATAAAAAAAACTGGTTAAAAGTAACCTTTTTTCGTGTAAAAAATTAATTTTTGTAGGGAAGGTATTGGAGTCATTTAAAAACCTAAAAGAATTATTATAGTCTAATTCAAATAAATAGGAGAGCGAGTGATGATATAGGTTTAAAATATTTGCTTCTTCTTTATGCTCGTAAGAGGTACCACAATAATCTGTTATAAAGTTTGTGACATTATCTATATTTTTTGGTTCATATGCTAAAAGAATTTCAAAAGTTAAATATTCATTGACCCTCAAATTGTGTACAAGTTGTTGATTCTGAGAGGATATTTTACTGTAGGGCTCTGATAATTTTTTAAATTCTAGTGTTTCAATTTGACCAAGATTGTGTATTAAACAAAAACTAAACTCCTTCCATGAATTTATTGAGTGATGGTAATTAAACTCCAGAAAATAACCCGAATTAGGGTGCAAGTCTAATATTACAGCCGGGTGAATATCTCTAGCAGAATTTGCATTCAATATGAATTTGAAGTAATCATTAAAAGTTTCTAGCTCTTCACAACTATAAAGGATTTCATAGTATTCTTCACAAATACTTTTTCTATTTAATAGGTATTTGCGGTAGTTTTTAAGATAATACTTTATGGTTTGAATTGTATCTTTCCAATAGCCTAATCGAATGAGGTGGTTTAGATAATACCCTAAGCAAATAATTTGAGTTTGGCCGGGTGGGTTCAAGGTTTCAAGTCCAATTTTTATAATTTTCATTTTATAATATACTTGTTCTTCGCGATTTTTTTTAAACACAGCATGATTCGACTTAAATGGATCTTTTAATGTCGAGCATAAGGGTAAAATTCTAAATATTGCCTGATGGTTTTTAAATTTATCTACAATTGTTTGAAAAAATGAATATGCCTTTTTGTAATCGCCATCTTTTTGAAATAATTCGTATTCATTAATTGGCATTTCCAGCATAGCCATTCCAATTAATGCATAAGGTTCTAAAATGGTATTTTGCAACTTTTCAAATGCTTGGGTAGCTTCCAGATTTTTACCTTGTTTAGCTAAGCAGTAACCTTTTTTTAAAGTAGATTCCAAGCCTTCGAGTCTGTCAGGAAAGCCTTCAATGATTTCATTATACTTACTAATAGCAGCATCTAATCGATTAAAAGAAAAATGTTCATCCGCTAGTCGAATAGAGGGTATTTTTAAGCCTGCATTTTGGTACTTAACTTCAATTGGCCTAAAATAACTTCCTTTTCCATAGCTGTAAAACCCAATGTGATGGCCATAAAAGGGGTGTAATTCGCGGTAATTGAATACAAGCACTTTATCTATATAGCATCGTAACCAGCCATCTTGATAAGAGATTGTCAGTGTATACTTTTTGTCTTTTTCAATAGTATAATTGGCATCAACCAAAATGTCTTCGCCATGTCTAGCAATTTTGGTATAGAGATTATTGTCAGCACCAAATTGAAACCAATAGCCTTTATAGACTTCCCTAGGTTGGTCCCAACCTGTTTTGTCCATAATTGATTTGCCGTAACAAACTAATGCTATTTCGTTTGGTATTTCGGTTACCCATCCTTCACAGGTAAATGAGAAGTTTCCCGTAACAGGAGTTTTCCAGTATAATAGATTTTGAGCAAATTCTTTGGTAGTGTTCCAGATGCCTTCTTTGTAGCACCATCCATTGAAGGAGGGATACACATTGTGCCAATCATCGCTCTTCATTAAATTGTTTTGAAAATTATATGTTTTAATTTCTACTTCAAACATCGCAAATCTAGATAAAATTTTACTAAGTTCAGAGGCATCTAACCGAGCCTTTATGTTTTTGTTAATTGCAAGTTTGCAGGCCTTAGATAGTAATGGGTCAATACCATAATTTAAATATTGTTCCTCAGGCGTATTTTGAATACCATCGGTAATAGCTTCTATAGTTTCTTTTGTTGTCTGTTTTTTGAATGGCGTTTTCTCGGTTAAAATTTCAAATAAAATAATTCCTAAAGAATACACATCTGTAAACTTACCAACTTTTCCGTTATTAATCTGTTCTGGTGGGCGATATATCGGAGACCCTGAAATATAAATACCTGAAGCAGAAGAATCTTTAGATTCTTCATTTAGCTTAATGCCTTTGCCCCAATCAATCAATGTTACATCGCCAAATTCACCGATTATGATATTTCCTGGATGAATATCTAAATGAGCAACATTTTTACTGTGTGCATAAGCGACGGTTTCGCAGGCATTCATCAATATGTGTATTAACTTGATTAAATTGTATTCTTTAATTACATAACTGTCTTTTTTTTGCCATTTTTTGAGTAAATCTTCTAAGGAAATCCCTTTTATAGGCTTCATAGTATAATATAGTCGTTCATCGATACCTCGCCCCATGGTATAAAGAGGCACAACACCAGGATGACTTAAAGATGCTGTTATGAAAGCTTCCTTTTTGAAAGCATTTGCTTGTTCCTCTGTTAAATGTGCGGTTAATGGCCTTTTTAAGGCAACAAATCTTTCTAGCTCATGTTGTTTCGCTAGCAATACTTCACCATTACTGCTACTGGCGATGCGACGAACAATATCTAAGCCGTCAATTCTTTGAATCTCTTTTTTGATTTCGTTAGGAAAAGCAGATTGTATGGAAGTTGGTTCCGTTGACTTTTTGGATATAAATTCTTTGGATATATCGGCATCAATATTTTTGTTTTTAGGATTTAAAGTTGAAACAACTTCACAATTTCTACCTTTTTCTTTCCCTATATAAAGTGCTTGGTCGGCTGCAAGGAATAAAGACTGTGTATCGCTTGCATGATGAGGAAAAGTTGCAATGCCTATAGTTGCAGAAATTTTCATCGGAAAATTTTCATTTTTTATTTGTTCGTTCAATGATTTTGCTATTGCCAAACATTTTTCTGTACTTGCATCTGGTAATAAAATCTCAAATTCATCCCCACCAAATCGAGCAATAATATCTGTGCTACGAAATTTGCCTTTTAAAATTTCACTAATTCGTTTTAAACAAATATTACCTTCTTCATGCCCATAAGTGTCGTTTAGTGTTTTAAAATGATCTAAATCCATAATAATCATAGATATCTCAGCTTGAGTGCGTATTGCACGCCTGATCATTTGGTCGCATTCTTGTTGAAAATGCCTATGGCTAAATAAGTTTGTTAAAGGATCGGTAATAGCTGAATGATATAATATTGAATTTTCAAGAAACGAAGCGGCTTGCAAACCAAGCATTTCAAAAACCAATTTTTCGTCGGCGTTAATTTCTTCTTTTCTATGCAATAATTCGATATATAGCACACCTAGAACACCACGATTGGCAGTCATGGGTACGCAATAAATTTGCGAGTTCTTATGCTCTGTGTTGTCTAACCCATGTGCGTATACAGATTCGCCGTGACGAATTACTTTTTCAGCAATTTCTGGTAAATAGGAAAGTGGTTGAGATTCCCCTTTTGAGTATTTAGATTTTTCAATTAAGCCATTTGGCTCTAGCAATAACAAATACCCAAAATCAGCCTCTAGTAGATTTACAGAGTTTTTGACAATCTCTTTAAATAATTCCTCTAGGTCCCATAATAAACTCCATGAGCGAATTGTTTTAATGATGTTTGCGATTTTATTTTCTGCTGATTGGTCAGTCATTTATTTCGCACCTTTCAACAATTCATCGCTAATGGTTTGAAGTTTTAAAAATTGCATCTGAAAATAAGCGCTTCCTAGCTTCGGTTTAATCAAAGCATTTAGCATAACTTTAAGTTCTTGATGCTTTTCTTTTTTAAATAGCCAATAGCAATATAACAAACGATCAAAGTAGCAATAACTTGGAATTTTCGCCCATTTTTCTGATAAAACAAAGTCGCTACCATTTATAAAGCCGTTCGCTAATTCTAAACTTTGTCCTGCTAAATATATATCCTTTTCTGCTATCAAATTCTCGATATTTTCTTTTGATCTAATACCAATCGAAATAAACAAGCAATTTAATAGTATTCTTCTCTCTTGAATGGGGGAGATTTTAAAAATGTAATCTTTTAATTCTGAAAGAGTTTCATAGGAAGCTTGAAAGTTTAATTCGAATAAATACTTGACCGCATTTAAGTAGATTTTTACATTTTTGGCTTCTTCAGAATGCTCTGTATCTTCAAAAGCAAACAAATTAAAGTAGCTCAAGATTTCATTTAAATACCTATCTTGTTTATCTGCTGCTAAAAGCATTTCAAAGAGATAAAGATCCATATCTCGCATTGCAAGTATAAGTAGGTTTTTCCCTTTTGTTGTAAGTGATATTTTTTCAATTTTACTTGAAAACGAAAAATCATTGTTTAAGCCTAAATGGCAAATCGCTTTGTAATTTAGACCTCTCCAACTATCAGTAAAAGGTGAATCATCTAGTCTTAGTAGGGTTGTATTAATATCATATTTATCAATTAAGATTGTTGGATAAATATCTGTAATTTGAAGACTTTCGAAATTTGTTAAATAGACATTTTCCTTGTCATCCCATTTGTCGCAACAGTAAAACAAATGCAGAAAATCTGCTTTTGCCAAATTAATTTTAAGTATATATGACAAATATTTAGAAGTATATTGGTTGAGATAATTTAAGGCTTTTTCCCAATATCCAGCATATATCATGTGAGTTATCATGCTACCTAAGCACCGTATTTGAGATTGACTAGGTGGTTTTAAAGTTTCAATGCCAATTTTAAATAATTCAATTTTTGCGTTTAAAGAATCCTGTCTACTCTTTTTAAAATAAAAGTGGTTTGATGAAGTGTAAAATCTTAACATTAGACAAGGGTATAAAATTCTAAATAAAACTTGGTGGCCAGGGAATTTTTTTGCTAAAGATTGAAATGCCATATATGCTTGTTTATAATCGCCTTCTTTCCTTAATGCTTCAAATTCATTGTTTGGTAATTCCATCATAGCTCTTTCCGCTAGAGCATAAGGTTCTAATATAGTACCATTTAATGAGTTGAAAATTTCTTCTGCAACGGGTTTATTATCTAATTTGGCATAACAAAACCCTTTTTTTAGTAGTGCTTCATAACCTTCCAATCGATCAGGGAAATTTTGAATGATTTCATCATATCTGCTAATTGCAACATCAAATCGATTGTGAGTTAAATGTTCGTCCGCTAATAAAATCGCTGGAGTCAAAAGCCCTTTTTTTTCATATTTTACATCAATTGGTTTATAGTGGCTACCTTTACCATAAGCGTACAAGCCAATGTGATATCCATTAAATGGATGTAATTCTCTGTAATTGAATATAAGTTCGTTGTCAATATAACAACGAAGCCAGCCATCTTGATAGGAAATAGTCATTATATATTTTCTGCCGACTTCCACGGTATGGCTTGTGTCGATTAATATATCATCACCATGTCGTGCAAGTTTTGTGTATTGGTTTTTATCGGCTCCGAATTGAAAGTAATAACCTCTGTATACTTCTTTTCTGTCTTTCCAGCCAGCTGTGTCTTGTATTGATTTACCAAAACACAATAGCGATATCTCTTTTTCTTCGTCGGTAATCCAGCCTTCACAAGTGAAAGAGAAATTACCTGTGATCGGTCTTTTCCAATATAGAATGTATTGATAATTTTCCTTAGATGTTGATAGCACTCCATCTTTTAACTCCCAATAGGAAGGTTTATCAGTTTCAATGGGTATATCTTTCCATTCATCAAAATTCATCGGTGACGAAGAAGAATGGAAAACATGTGTAATCACATCTGTTTCCAGCATAACATATCTTGAAAGAAGTTTACTAAATTCTGCGGAAGTTAACCTATTTTGATGGTCTTTTGAAATGGCTCTTTTGCATGCTGTCGAAAGAATGGGGTCAGAACCTTGGTAGACTTCATCGTTGATAGCTGTATTTTCTATGCCTTGAATAATTGCTTCTACAGTGTCTCTAGTAGAATCCTTTTTAAATGGAGTTTTATCTGTTAATATTTCATAAAGGATTATGCCTAGTGAATAAACATCTGTAAATGTCCCTACTTTACCAGATTTTAATTGTTCAGGTGCTCTATAAATGGGTGAGCCTGAAACATATACGCCTGTTGATGTAGACTGAGAGTTTTCTTCTTTGAGATTTACTCCTTTGCCCCAATCAATTAAAGTAATCTCGCCAAATTCACCAATAATAATATTTCCAGGGTGAATATCGAGATGGGCTATGTTTTGACTATGAGCAAAGGCAACGGTTTCGCTAGCTTTTAACAGAATATGCACAATTTTGAAAAGATTGTATTCTTTGATAATTTGGCTGTCTTTTTTCTTCCATTTAAAAAGTAATTCTTCGAGTGAAAAACCTTTTAATGGTTTCATTGTGTAATATAACCTGCCATCAACACCCTGCCCCATAGTATATAATGGTACTACGCCTGGGTGGCTTAAAGAAGCTGTTATTAAAGCCTCTTTTTTGAATGCTGCAGATTGTTCTTCTGATAAATGTGAGGTTAAGGGGCGTTTTAGAGCTACTTCACGATCAAGTTCATTTTGCTTGGCAAGCAATACTTCACCGTTACTACTACTTGCAATGCGCCCAATAATATCTAATCCATCAATTCTTTGAATATCTTTTTTAAATTTATTTGGCATTTTAATAGTGCCAGATTTTGGTGGATTTAGTTGTATGGTTTTAAGAGAATCTGATTTTTTAATAACATCTTTTATTTCTGGCAATACTTGAGTGGAAATAACAACACAATTTCGGCCATTTTTTTTACCAACATATAGCGCTTGATCTGCAGCTAAAAATAAGGTTTGTGAATCAAAAGCGTGAGTAGGGTAGGTGGCAATGCCAACTGTGCCAGAAATTCTTAATGGAAAATTTTCCTTATTGATTACTTCGATTAAGGCTTTAGCAATTTGTTCGCTTTTTTCTGTAGTTGCATCTGGTAATAAAATTTCGAATTCATCACCGCCAAATCTTGCAATGGTATCTGTGGTTCGAAAACTATTTTTTAAAATTTCGCTAATTCTTTTTAAACATTTATTGCCTTCTTCATGGCCAAATTTATCATTTAATTGTTTAAAATGATCTAGATCGAGAATCATTAGCGTTACAGATGACTGGGTGCGAATAGCGCGTCGCATGATTTGATCACATTCTTGTTGAAAATGGCGATGACTATATAAACCCGTTAATGGGTCGGTAATAGCGCTATGGTATAGAATCGAATTTTCCAAAAATGATGCGGCTTGTAAGCCGAGCATTTCTAGTAATAATTTTTCGTCCGCAGAAATTTCCGTTTTGCTATTGATAATTTCTAAATAAATAACCCCTAACACTCCTCTATTGGCCGTCATAGGTACACAATAGACCTGGGCATCTCTGTATTCACCCTGAACTAAATCATGGGCATATACCGCCGAGCCATGGCGAATAACTTTTTCTGCAATTTCTAAAAGGTAGTTGTGTGGTGTTATATTTGGTGTTGACCACCGTGCCTTTTCTTTTAGCCCACTAGATTCTAATAATAATAAATAGGCAAAATCAGCTTTTAATAAAATGGCTGAACTTTTTATGATTTCATTTTGCAAATCTTCTAAATTCCATAGCAAACTCCAAGTTCGTATGGTTCGAATAATTTCCGATATTTTGCTTTCATTAGAAAGATTTGGCATTTTATTTTTTTACCCCAAAACTATCTAGTGAAACACTTAAATTTGGTTTGATAACCCATTAGCTTAATTCCAGACTTGTACAAGGAATTATTATAAGAAATTATACAAACTGTATATGAAATATTACAATTTTAGGACGAATAGGGGAGTTTTAAGAACGAATAGGAAAAATTAAAGGCCAACTTAGGAGTTGGCCTATTAATATTTATTTTTTCTTAACTTTGTGTACTGTTCTTTTACGAAGTTTTGGACTATATTTTTTAATACCTTCTGCTAGTCTTTCTGGTATACCTGCTTGTAAACTAACTTCAGTTCTATAGTTCAAATCACCTGATTCAGAACATTGTAGCCATACATACTGTCTAGATGGTTTTTTTGCCATTTTTTTGCCTCTTCATTTTTCAAATATTAATTTGCTTACAATACAAGCTATTTAAGGAGGCGAAATTATAGGTATCTATCAAATTATTCAACCCCTAAATTATACTCTTATCGAGATTTTATTGTAACGACCAATAGTTTTCTATTTGTCATTATTTGGACTTACTTTCTAGTTGTTTGAAAACCAAAGCATACATTCTGATTTGATTACAAAGCTTTGAAAGCCCGTTGCGACGGTTCATGCTCAAATGTTGGTCTACTCCAGCATCCTTTAAAAAGGAAGGGTCAATTGATAAAGCCTCATCTGGTGTTGACCCGCTGTAAATTTCGGTAAGTATAGCTGCAATGCCCTTAGGTATTGCTGCATCGGAATCTGAGTTAAAATAAATTTTGCCTTCTTTAAAAGTTGGGTGTAGCCATAATTTAGACAGGCAACCTTCAATTTGATAGGTATCTGTTTTAAATTCGTCTGCTAAAGGAGGTTGTGCCTTACCTTTTTGGATTAAGTATTTAAATTTCTCGTTGTAATCTTCGATGGAAAACAATTCTTTAAGTATTTTATCTTTTTCTTCTTTTGCCATTTTTCTATTGGTTAATTAAATATTGCAAGGCTATTGTATTTAAGGAAAGGTTAACTTCAAATGAAAATTTTGGTAAGGGTAATTCTCTGATGACATTACTAGTGGTTAAACTAAAATCATTCATTTTTAGTTTTAATAAAGGAAAAGTTTTTATGTTCATAATCAGCCGTCCCAGGCGAAATCGAAAGAGTAAGAGTGTAAGAAATCTTGTCAGAGAGACAATACTAAGCGTAAATGATTTGGTCTTACCATTGTTTGTTCAGGATGGTAAAAATAAAAAAACGCCCATATTATCTTTGCCTGGTTGCAATCGATTATCCATTGATTTGTTAGTGCAAGAAGCTAAGGCGGCTAGAAATTTAGGAATCAATGCAATTGCTGTTTTTCCTTTAATTGCAGATAATAAAAAAGACCCTAAAGCAAAAGAATCTAAAAATCCAAAAGGTTTATACCCTGAAACGATTTGCGCATTAAAAGCAGAGGTGCCTGAAATGGTTATTATGACAGATGTAGCAATGGACCCATATTCAAGTGAAGGTCATGATGGTTTTGTTGAAAATGGTAAGATTATTAATGATGTTACCTTAGAAATTTTAGGAGAGATGGCATTATTGCAAGCAGAGGCTGGTACCGATTATATAGCTCCTTCTGATATGATGGATGGTCGGGTTGGTTATTTGCGTGAAATTTTAGACGAAAATGGTTTTTCAGAAGTTGGCATAATGTCTTATTCCGCAAAATATTGTTCGGCACTATATGGGCCATTTAGAGACGCTTTAGATTCTGCCCCAAAATCCGGTGATAAAAAAACTTACCAAATGGACCCTTCTAATGGTAAGGAAGCATTGCGTGAAGTGATGTTAGATTTAGAAGAAGGGGCAGATATAGTAATGGTAAAACCAGCTCATGCCTACCTAGACATATTGTATCGAGTAAAAGAAATTTCTTCCGTACCCGTAGCTGCATACCATGTCAGTGGTGAATACGCCATGATAAAGGCGGCAGCAGAAAAGGGATGGCTTGACGAAAAAAAGGCAATGATGGAAATCACAACTGGTATAAAAAGAGCAGGGGCCGATATTATTTTTACCTATTATGCAAAAGAAATTGCTCAATTATTAAAGGAATGTCATGACTGAAAAATCTAATACATTCGAGGGCAAATCACCAGAGGATTTTAATAACAACCTTTTGTTGAAATCTCTTTTGCTAGATTCTCAAGGGAATTGGCGCGAGGCTCATGAAATAGCGATGACCATAAAAACATTAGATGGCTCTCTGCTTCATGCCTATTTGCACAGAAAAGAAGGAGATATTTCAAATGCAGAATATTGGTATACTAAAGCCAAATCGTCTAGACCAGAAATTACCCTAGACGAAGAATGGCAACTTTTAGTAGACAAATGGTCGCGTCTGTCTTAAATGAATTAATTATAGGGTGCAATGCCTAATTTTTTTATTTTTCGATAAATTGTTGCACGGCTGATTCCTAAAATTTTGGCGGCTTCATTCATACGACCATTGGATATATCGATGGCTTTTTTAACTAAAGCCTTTTCGCTACGATTAATGCTTTCTCTTTCAGTATTTAGTGGGTCATCCACTTGATTTTCTAATACTTTTTTCTGATATAAAAGAGGTAGCCGCAAATGCCCTGGCATATGTTCCCAAGGTATAAATTGTTCGCCTTGATTAAGCATAATTGCAAATTCAACAGCATTTCGTAACTCACGAATATTGCCTGGCCAACCATAGGTTTTGAGTCTTTCCATAATTTCTTCTTTGAACCCTAATACTTTTTTGCCCATTTGTTCATTGTAGTGTTCAATAAAACTTTGTACTAATACTGGTATATCATCGCGGCTTTCTTTTAAAGAGGGCAATAGAATGGAAGTTACGCTTAGACGATAGTATAGGTCTTCTCTAAATTCATTTTTTTGTGTCATATCAAGTAAGTTTTTATTGGTTGAAGCTATGATTCTTACATCAAGATTTTTTTCTGTATTGTCACCAATACTTGTGTATTTTTTTTCTTCTAGTGTCATTAAGAGTTTCGCTTGTAACTCCATAGACATTTCGCCAATTTCGTCTAAAAAAATTGTACCGCCGTTGGCAGATTCTAATTTGCCAATAACTTGATCTACGGGGTTATCATTTATAGTTGTTTTGGCATGCCCAAATAAATCTGACTCGGCTTGATCGCGTGGGGTAGTAGAAAAATTAAGAGCTACGAATGGGCCATTTTTACGATCACTTGCATTGTGAATACTTTGTGCAAACATTTCTTTGCCAGTGCCTACTGGGCCAATAATCAAAACATTGATATTTGTTTCAGCTACTCGTTGAGCAATTTCTTTTGCTTGTCTGATGCCTTTTGCCACTCCAATAATGTCATTAAAAGTATGTTTTGCTTTAAAGTTGGATTGTGGTTTTGATTGAACTAGAGCCGTTTCAAATAATTGCAGAGAAACACCAATAAATTGTCCGGCTTGATTATAAAAAGGCAGTCGATTTACAGAAACATTTATTTTTTTACCACTTTTATTTTCAATTGTCATAGGAATATTGTTTGTTTGCAGACCACTGTGAGCAATTTCTTTAATGGGCGGAGTAAATGTTGAAATTTGATCTAAACTAGTTTCACCACGATTTTCATTATCAATTTCTAGTAATTGCATAGCAGAGCTATTAATTTGCCTTATAAAACCACTACTTGTTAAAAAAATGGTAGGGGTTAAATGGTTATCAAAAATGGCACTTTCAATTTTACCTTTTAAATTATCATGTCTTGCTCTTGATCTTGCTAATCTAAAAGAACGATCGACGCCTTCAATAAGCAATGAAATCATATACTTTAAAGTTGCCGTTCGCGTAAAGTTTTTTCTGGCTATCAGCATACAGTATCCCATCCTTGTGCCTTCAATATTAAAAATGGGGCTGGCAGCTGATTTGAAGCGATGAAAAACTTTTAAATAATGTTCTGCTTCAATGCAAATATCTGATTCTTGGGAATTCATACAAAGAGAAATAGCATTTGTACCGACACTATTTTCAGCGAAAGATATTCTTTCGGTAACACCGAGATCAATTAATTCATGTTTAAAATCTTCAGAATTAGGTCTAATTTTTAATACATAACCATCTTGATCACAAAAAATCCAAGCGGAGTCATCCTGTAAAGAAGAGTCTGTGCAATTATTTATGTAGTCTACAACCTCATTAAAAAACTGTTTGCTTTCTGGCGGTTTTTTATAACTTATTTTGGGTATATGGATTAAATTTTCCATATAGGGGTTAACTTTAGCTTGATGAGAACGCTTCCAACTAGATAAAACTTCAACTTTTATCTTTGGTTCAATATTTTCGCGTATAAATTGTTGCCAATTTACTTCTGTTGCAATGCTCATTGAGTCCCCTTACTTATCTGAGTTTAATGTAAAATACCGCTATAATGAAAAATTTCATAAATAGCATAGACTAATACGCAAGAAATAATAACCCATATTTTAATTTTTTTTAAATCATGGGCAATAGAAACTTTTTTAAATTCTTCCGGCAAAGGGTCTTCTGATTTGTTGAGTTTCATGATAATTCTCCTTCTTGTTGTGATAATTGGTACATTTCGTAGTATAAACCGCCTTTTTTAATTAATTCCTGATGACTACCCATTTCCACTATCTGGCCGCTTTTCATAACTATTATGCGGTCCACATTTACAATAGTAGAAAGTCGGTGAGCAATAGTAATGGTAGTTCTATTTTGCATAAGTATCTCAAGCGCTTTTTGCACTGCTTTTTCAGAATGATTATCAAGAGCTGAAGTAGCTTCGTCTAAAATTAGAATATCTGGGTCGTGTAATAATGTCCTGGCTATTGATAATCTTTGTTTTTGACCCCCCGAAAGATTTACGCCATTTTCACCTGTTAACGACTCATACCCTTCAGGTAACCCCATGATGTGTTCATGAATATCTGCTTTTTGAGCGGCACTAATCAGTTCTTCATTAGTTGCGTTTTCTTTACCATATAAAATATTTTCTCTAATCGTGCCGCTAAACAAAAAAGCTTCTTGCTGTACAACACCCATATTTCGTCTTAAACAACTAATTTTAATTCTGCTGATATCTGTTCCGTCGATAGTGATTCTTCCGCTATTTATATCATAAAATCGCATCAAAAGATTGGCAATGGTCGATTTACCACTACCGCTTGGGCCAACTAATGCAATCGATTCACCGCGCTTAATTGTTAGATTTAGATTGTTGATAATGGTTCGATCTTCGATTTTAAAAACAACATCTTTAAAAACAATGTCGCCCTTTAAGTGATCGGTGTGAATGGGGTTGCTAGAATCTTTTACATCCACTTCCTGCGACAACAAATTCGAAATACGATTTGCGCTTGTAGTTCCATGGGCAATCGTTTGTGATAGCCCGCTTAATGCCGTTATCTGTGGGAACAAGCTTTGTAGATACGCATTAAATTGAATAAATTCCCCTAATGTCATTTGATTCGTAAGAATAAAATACCCGCCTACACCTAGTGCTAAAGTGATTCCAATTACTAAAAAAATATCTGCTATGATAGCACAATAAAGGCCTTGCATACTAATAGTCATGTTCATATATAACAATTGGCGAATATCAGAGGTGAAGATTTTTGATTCCCATTTTTCTTTGGCAAATGATTTGACTAATTTGGTGCCATTTAAGATTTCTGCTAAATTCCCAGAGATTTCAGAAACTTTCTCTCGGCGTTTTTCAGAGGAATTTAAGATCTTTTTCTTAAAATGTAAAAAATTTAGAAAATGAAATGGTGTTACGGTTAAGCAAATCAAGGCTAATTTCCAATTGATAGTAAATAAAGTTACTATGTATAAGAGTATCAGCACCACATTTACCGCTACAGTAACCATTGTGGTCGAAATCATTTCTTGTAAAGTAGCCACATCACTAATAACATTTGAAATTAATTTCCCTGTTCGATAACGGTGGTAAAATGAAATTGATAATTTTTGTAAATGTTGAAAAAGTTTTTTTCGAATGTCGAATAAAATTTTTTGGCTAACATAATAAGTTAAGTAATGACTGATATAAAAAAAGATCATTCGAATGGAGTAGACCAAAATATATACCCCGATAAGAAGCCCTAATAGCGTTAGTTTTTCTTTGTATATGTTGTGACCTAAATTTTCAATAGAATAATCGGAGATGTTTTTGGGAATAATATCGTCAATTACAATTTTCATTACCCAAGGAAGGGTTAGCATTGTGCTGGCATAAATTAGCAGAGCAATTGTGGCAGAAAGAATCAGCCATTTATAGGGCTTTATTGTATGAAAAACGATGCTTTTATTTGTGGGTAAACTGTCTTCCTCCGGGTCGTTAGACATTATGAGCGTACCCTCCGTTTAGATGACATGCACCAAAATGCTTGGTGATCGGAGAATCTTTGCGAACGACTTTATGGTTCACAAAGTTTTGGCAAGCCGCTTTTTCAGCAAAAACTAAAGCCATTTTAGCCTTAAAAAATCATTGATCTTTTATTGAGACATTTGCCTCAGATAAATTATATTTTAAGAAAAAAACCAAAGAGTCTAAAAAAATAAGACTTGTCTCAATAATTATGCTAATCTTGTCAAAAATGCAACAAAAAATTTCAAATAGAAAATAGTTTGGCTTTTTAGAAAAGTATTTTATGTTAAAAATTTTGCAATTTAATACATTTTTTGAATTACAGAATAGAATGCTAGAAGGAATAATCGTGTTTTTGTTAACTAATTTCCGTCGGTGATGTGACGGCTTCAAAGAGGCTTAAGTTTGGAATCAGAGGGTGGAATAGATGAAAAAGGCAAGGAAGATGCTGAAATTATCAGAAAGGTTCTTTCTGGTGACAAGGAGAGTTTTCGAGTTTTAGTCGAAAAATATCAGCGTTTTGCAGTTGGTTTAGCCTTTGGAATGGTAAATAATGAAGAAGCGGCCAATGAAATTGGTCAAGATGCAATGGTAAAAGCATTTGAAAACTTAAATAAGTTACAAGATGCAACTAAGTTTCATAGTTGGTTGTTTGGGATCGTTAAAAATACAGGTTTGATGTATTTAAAGAGGCGTCGGCTTAAAAGTGGGGTCAGTTTGGATAATATTATGGGCTCAGTGGTCGATAATAAGGTTGAATCGGCAGATTTGCAGATGATGGCTGAGCAAAGAAAACAAGCCATTTGGAGTGCGATTCAGAGTTTAGGTGATAAATATAAAGATGTGATCATTTTGTTCCATTTTTATTCAAAATCTTATGAGGAAATTGGGGCTGTACTAGGTTTAGAACAAAAAGGTGTGGATAGTAGGTTGCACCGCGCGAGGATAATGTTGAGAGAAAAGTTAAAGGATATAATAAATGAATGACAGAAGTCATTTTAACAGTATATTGACAAGTGAACAATAAGGAAAAAGTATGAGTACCTGCTTACAATATCAAGAGAAAATGTCTGCATTTTGTGATGGACAATTGTCGGATCACGATTGGTTAGATATGGAGAAGCATTTATCGAGTTGTAGCAACTGTTATGAGGAAAATGCTAGATTTCAGAAAAGTTTAAATGTTTTTAGTGATGTTGCTTTTTCAATGCCTGAAATAAAAGTTTCTCAGAATTTTTCTCAAAATGTAATGGCGCGCGTAAAAATGACCGAAATGCAAGAGAGTGAGTCGAGTGGCATTTGGAAGCGAGCTAGCATATTTGCTTTGGTATTTTTTGTGTATGCTGTTTATGCCCTAAGTGCAGCAAAAAACGGTAGTAATCCAATGCAAATTGCATTTAACTTGAATATGTTAACTTTTAATTTAATTGTTGCAGGTTTAGGTTTAGGTTTTGTGTTTTTCTCCAATGAACTTGTTGGAATCAACAATAAAGTCTTAAAGAGGTTTAGTGAGCAATACAATCTAATTCGCAGTTCTGATTTATTGATCAGTCGCTTGATTGGTATCTCTATTTTTTTAGCTCTTGTAGGTCATAAGTTGATTTTTAGTGCGATGTCTCCTATTTTAAAAATATTTGGTTAAGGTGTCAAATGAAGATTCGAAGTAAAAAATTATTCTCAGTGTTAGAGCTATTGATTGTGATGGCAATTATGGCTATCCTAGCAACTATGCTATTTGTGGTTTCAAAAGGTGTGAAAGATGGCGCTAAAACAATTCAAACGCAATCCACTATTCAAACGGCTAAATCATCTGTGGAGAATCTATACAACTATATATTTAACGAATCAAGGTATAAATCAATGGAGGTTTATCAGCATCCATTGTTTTCAAAAGTTTGGCCATCTAATAAAGTTTGGGCTTTTCGAGATAAGGACGAAACCGATAGGGGAATCAAATCAAATGGGCTAATTAACATGATCAGTATAGGTACTTTAGGTGTTGAAAACAAGTCAATTATAATTGATAAAATGAATTTCCCTGATGGAGTAAAAGCAGTCGATACACTAGTTGACGGTTGGGGTTTCCCGATTCTTTTAATGAGAAACGAGCTCGCTTGGCATGTGAAGAATGTGCTACCCAATGAAAGTGTTACTGAAAAAGTATATCAGGATAGAACAAAAACAACTGTTGGTTTATATGCTAGACATCGATTTATAACTACTGGAACAGGTCTAAACTTATACGAGTGGAACGATTCTAGTTTTAATCATGTCGATTCCATTACAAAGCTAACAGAACCAAGTTATGAAGTTGCACCTTTAGGCACAGATGATTATAGACTAGTTCGTATTTCGGGGAAAATTGCTGTGCCTTATAACAATAATGACTTTGATTTTTTTAGTCCTGGCAAAGATGGCAAAATTGGTAATTTAATAGAAAACGATATGCGGCAAGATAGATGGTCAGGTGTAGATAATGAGGCATTTGTAAGTTGGGTGCCAACGAGTGCATCTAAAGTTGATCCAGATATGGATAATATCATTACCTTTAACAAATATTTTTTAGGTACAAAATGAATTTAAAAAGATTTTCAATTATAGAAATGGCAGTTGTTTTAGTTGTAATTTTGATTTTAATGTTAGTTTCTGTCGCTTTTTACAAAACGGTTCAGAGAAGTATTAAGAATAAGAATCAAATAATGGAATTTGAGGTTATAAGACTAGGAATTAATTCCTATCAGGCTGGCGTTAGGGCTACCCAAAGACCATCAAGTAAACATGTCTCGATTTATGATTTAATTTATGTTCATGGTTTAATATCTGAAAATAGAATCATGTTAGAAGGTGGCAACGATAAATCTAAATCAAATGCGAAAATATTAAGTTATTTTGGAACTCCGATTGAAGTTTATGTTGCAAAGTTAAAAAATGATTACTCCCTTTCAGAAGTCGAGGCAAAATTTCAAAAAATAGTTGGCTATGAGTATTTGACGGGTGATTTTGAATTTTATTTTGGCAATGATCATGAGGTGAATGGAGGAGAAAAAGGCGGGGTGCCCTATGGAACCCCCTTTGGTTTAATAGGCAATGGTTCAATTGATGATGGTCATACCTATCATTACAAATTTGTATATAGAGAATCTGATGAAGGTCCCGAACATGAATTTAGAATGCACTAATAAAATTAGGAGAAGACGAATGAAAAAACATTTTTTTACTTTGATTGAAATTGTTGTAGTTTGTGCAATTATTTTGTTTTTAACTGCAGGTCTTTTTGCTTTAGGTCTTAATTTGTCAAAAAAATATTATCTAATGCAAGGCAAAATGGAGATGTTAAAAATTCAAAATGCAATTACAGCATATAAAAGCGCAACGGGGTATTTCCCTCCGGATTATATAAGTTCATCTCATAACGAAGATGGCTCTAATGCAAAAACGCCATGTTGGAAACTAGTTTTTATCGAAAATGTCAGTCCAAGTACGAATAAACAACTAGTTGAAGACTTGTACAAGGAAACTGGTGATCGCCCAAAAGCTTTGTCTTACGGTATGTGGAATGGGCACCCAATGTATGCAGTTTTTATCTGGGATTGGCAAGACGATTGGGGAGGTATTGTGAAAGAGGCAAGTACTCCAGATAAACCGTATGGTTTTGTTTGTCAACCTCCAAAATGTGGGAGTGAGTTGTGTAGTAGAGGAGATTTTTACGCTACTTTGAGCGTTCCATTTCGTGATAAAACGGGAAGTTTTCCGATAAACGATAGCTCGCTAATGGATGTTACTGAGGTTTTTAAGTGTAAATATGGAGCTAAGGGTAGTCAAACTAGAAAATTTCAATGTAATGATGACCCTAATGATAATGGCTTTTCTTGTGGTTGGCATAGTTTTATTGGCGAATCTTGGGAGGCTTATAACAATTCGTCGGAAACAGCAAAGGCTTTATATGACTATCTAGCAAGACCAATGAAAGGTAGAATGAAGGATGGAAAGCCATCAAATCCAAAATATGAAAATTCCAAACCTTTTATTGAGCTAAGTAATAAACTTGTAAGGCCTGCTAATAGGCCGCCACCAATTAATTGTAAAAACGAACCGTTAAGAGACACCCCAGCAAACTATAGGTTGTATGGTGATGGAATTTATGCAACTAATGACTCTTATGAGATTGTTGATGTATGGGGAAATGCTTATATTTATATTTCCTCTGCACCTGAATATGTTGTTCCTAATTTTGGAGATACTTTGAAGCCATATCAGTCTTTATCCGCACAGGAAAGTGCTTTGGCAAATGCCGATAGTATTGATCTTGATTTAAGGCCGCCATTTTATAACCCTGGATCCTACGATATAGGTTCTAAGGGACCTGATGGTATGGCTGTAAACTGGGTACCATTTGATTTTAAACTGTATTCTCCTTCAGGTTATAAAGATGCGTTGGGTGACCCAAGCAATATAAGCGCCGATGTTGATCCTTTTGTTTTTAGTGATGATCAGTCTATGCAAAGAAAAAATATTTTTGGCCAAGGTGAGGATCAGTTTTTCAAATTACCTTCTGAGCAATTGAAATTAATAGATTTTGATAATGACAATTTGACTAATTTTTTTGAAAACTAGCTAATAATGGATTTCTTGAAGGAATTGTCTTGTTTTGATAAACAAAGTGGTGGAATACTTGAAACAAAGGGATTTGAAATGTTTAAATTTTCGATGATGGAACTACTTGTTGTGCTAGGAATCATATTGCTGATGATGGGTTTGCTCTTGCCGACTGTAGGCCCAATGATGAATCGTGCCCAGCTAAATAGGGTAGTTACAACTATAGTGGGGCAATTGGATATTGGGTATATGAAGTCATTAGAGAAAAACTCAACTACTAGAGTAGTATTTGAATATGACCCAAAAGGAAAGAACTTAACTTGGACGGATATGAGCTTGATCTCTGGGGTTTCTGTTAATTCATTAGCCGATGAAGTTCTTGCTAAACAAAAGAAAGAATTTGATTTAAATAATGATGGTGTTTCTGCTGCATATGGAAATCAAGAATATTTATGGATCATGGTCTATGGCGTTCATACAGTAAATATAGCTCATCAGTCAATACCCTTGATTTATGATATTAAAGCCGCTCATCCAGATAATGTCGTGTTTGGGCCGCTTTGGATGAGGAGGCCTATTTCAAGGGTTAAAGATGCTATGGGTAATTATGTAACTACAAAAATGTTTCTTTCTTCGGTAAAAATGGACGGCATAAACGAATATTATTATAGGCCTGTTATAAATAAAGGGAATTATTTGAGGTCAACTGATGAAAAAAGAAATAACGATTTCCTTAGGCTGATGCCATTAAACGGTGACAGATCTGTTAATCTTATAGTTGATGCAGGTGCAGATTTTGATTATTCTATGTCTATAGGCGATTCGATGGCCTATGCTGGACCTTGCGTTAGCACTTATGAGGAATCAGTTTCGTTATATACCAAAGCAGATGCTAACAGTATACTTAGCTTTTCATTTGGAGCAATTTATTTTAATGACAGTTTAACTCGAAATTCAGATGATCCCGCAAGTAAATATTCTGCTAATACGCGATGGTTTGAAGCATTAGAGGGGGGGCAGCACGACCCAAGTAATATTAATTATGGTTCAAATGAAGATGAGGACCAATTTTTAGATGAGGGCATGTCGGTATCTGTGGATGTGTATAGTCAAAGTGTCCATTCGCCTAAAGTTAGAATACCAGATAGTGATGTGGATCCAGTTGTGACTTCTTATAACGGATATTTTGATAAAATAGAAGATCCTTTTTTAAAGGTGAGTCGCATATATGAAATTGGAGGAAAGGATAAAAAAGGAGTTATGCTACGAAGAGTATGGGGAGTTGAAGTTGGAAAGTTTACAAAACCCGTACTTTTATGGAGTTGTGATGAGATTATTAGGCCAGGAGTCTCTTCAGGAAATGCCTATTTTTCTTCGAAATTGAGATTATCAACACCATTTTATTTTAATATTGTTTTCGATCAAAAAAATGGTTATAGCGGGGTGTCTTTTTCAAATTCGTTTGGTTCTGCTCAAGTTGGCAAGTTGTATTTTCAAATATGTGATGATGATAATAAATTAACAACCATGGTTGAGTTTTCAGAAAGCAGTTCAAAAGAGGGAACTTTGTTAGAGTTAGGGTTTCCAACTAGCCCCACGGATTTACAAGATATTGGTTATTACCAAGGAGTTACTAAATGAAAAGGAAAATTAAATTTTATTTTACGCTTCCTGAAGTAACTATGGCTATAGCTATTTTAGGTATTGGCTTAATAAGCATTTTAGGGGTTTTTCCGATAGCGATCAAAAGTGGTTTGCAGGCGGTTAAAGTTAGTGAAAGTATTCACAAAGCACGCGCAGCCGCAAACATATATCAAGCGTTTTCATTGCAGGCGCCAGCAGTTGAAACTATACCATACAAATTGCCAATAAGTGCAAAGGTTAGAAATTTTGCATTTAGTGGCGTTGATAATTTAATTGGATCTGGCTGTACATTTGAAATTCCTGATCTTGCAAAAACAAGGGAAGGTGAAAATATTTTAGACGCAAACGGAATGCCAATTCCAGGTATAAAAACAGTTACAACTAGTTTTTTAGCAGGGAAATATCAAATGGATCGGATTTTTATGACAGTTAATAAAGAGTTTGATACATATTTTTATGTAATTAGAAAGAAAAATTAATTTGAATCGATGGAAGGCTTAAACATGCTAAAAGCAAAGAATAGGTTTACTATTATAGAACTAATTACAGCATCTACATTAATGATGATAATGTTTATGATAATTGGTTTTGTTTTTGGTAGTATATCTGATAGCACTACAAGATTGAATGATAAGATTTCTGAAGGTCTTAAGGCGAATCGTTTTTTTAATTTATTGGCGGATGATTTGGGTGCATCTTTTCCAGTGTTTTATTTGGGTGATAATTCAGATGGGGATCATGTAGATATTGGAGTACCTGGAGGATCAGATCCTAAAATAAATTTACCTGGGAATTATACAAAAGTTGCTTCACATGATGGTTTAGGTTTTGTATCAAATAATTCTCATAGAGAGTTTATTCGTTGTGTTACAACCCACCATCAAAATGGCGGATTATTGGCATATAACGGAAATGAACTCATGTCTACTAATTTTAATGTAGATCAAAATGATAAACCAGTGCGTTATGTTACATATAATTTTACAGGCAGTACTCCAATTGGTGGTGGGTTGCATGAGAGAATGATATATAGGAGAGATTTTCCGTTGCGACCAGATTTGCGGAAAATGGATGAATTGCGAGGGGGGTATTCAGCAGGTAGTTTTGTAAAAATGGGTAAACCAGGTGACGGAGAAACTAATGCTTCTGAGGCTGCAGACGGAGATGTAAATCAGTTTGTATTGATAGAAGGTATATGGGAAATTAGAATTGAATACCTTGAAGAATCACAGGGGCAAGGTTTCGGAGATAAAATATTGATGAAGGTGACTATTGAGTTTGCTCGTTTAGATGCTTCCAAGCCATATGGGGACCCTGCTCGATATGACCGATTCCCTATGGGTGATACAGACGCAAACTTTATCCCTGATTATCTTGATCATTCGTATACTACAACAATATTAATCAACAGAAACAGTCTGGCAAAATAAGGAACACAAATGAAAACTCTACATAAAAAGCTAAATCAAAAAGGAAGTGTTTTAATAGCGGTTATAGGTATTTTATCCGTGTTGTCAATAATGGCGTTGCGATTTAATGTTGAAATGGAAACAGCCATGATAAAGACACAAGGTAAAAATCTTTCATCGGATGTTAAGGTGCTTGCTGAGAGCGGTCTGCAGTATATCATTTCTATTTTACTAAAAGATGGTTCAAGCGCCGATCAACTTGCAATTGAAGAGGAGGTTGAATATAATAAGACTGGCAATGTTGTTGGAAAAGGAGTTTCGGAAATAACCGAAAAATACAATTTGAATTGGTTTTATGGCGGTAAAGACTCTACTACAGCAGCGAATTATATACCTGGAACAATAAACTTATATCCTGGAACGGTGAATTATTTAATTGAAGATTTATCGGGTAAATTGCCAATTGGTCATGTATCTCAATTCTTTCAAAGACATCTACTTTCGACAATTTTATGTCATTATTTAACAGGAAGTGCCCCATCTAGCGCTAGCACAATTATTCAAAGCGAATTATTTGAAGATACGGAAGCAACAGAAGAAAATGGATTTGATTTATTTGGTTCAACCTCTAATAGATATATTTATACAAGATCGCTAATTCCATATGATTTTGCAAAAGCACTAAAGGCGGTTTCTAGTACATCAACAGATCATTTAAATTACGCAGGTTTACCTTTAACAGATGGCATTCTTGCATCGGAAGAATTAGGAACTAGCTATACTAGGCTTATTGGTAAAGGAAGTAGCTTATCAAAGAAAATTGCAACTGATTTTAAACGAGGTGTTAAAGATACAGCATTGTTGGCTGCAGCTTTAACTCAATATTCAAGATTTATTCATGATACAAAATATGATGTTGGTTCGCCAACCTCAAAAACTTCAAATGTTTCCTATGTGTCATTGAATCCAATGGTAATGAATAGACAAAATCCAAAATTATACAGTTCTTTGTTTTATTTTGATGCAACAGATTATCGATTAAAACATCAGTTTTCAGTTGGGTTTGAGGCTGTCGATAGTTTGATGCCGCCACCAGGTGTTTGCGATACTGATAATCCAGATGCAACGAATCCACAAATCGCAATAGTTAAGCCAGATTTATTTAAAAATGGCAGTACTTTTAACAATTATTTAAAGGATGGTATGATTGTTTCTGGAATGCCAGGTATATCCTTACCAGCAACTGATTCTAAGTATCCTGGCTCCGCACTTGTATATAATGCTCGTAATGAAGGAACTGACTTAAACTCTTTGCCTCCTGCAGCAGTTTTTAGTTATCCAGCACCTGTTGATGATGGAAAAGTTAGAATGTGGGGTGATCGCGAGTTTAGTGGTGCGCCAAATGCTGAAACAGCATATTATGTTGCAATGAAGCATGCGGTTGGTCGATTAGAGAGAGCTTTTAAAGGCACAAGCCTTCATACAATGCCAGCAGACAATGTGTTGTGTCCAGTAATTACCAGAAAGTCATTAGAGATTGCAATCATTAAAGCTGTTTTTGGAAATGCAATTCTTTTTACAGGTGAAGATATTAATAACCCAGGGAAAACTACATTGATCGATACTACAAATCCTGAGGGGTCGATAAACTACACTCAAATGTTCAATGCAATTGAAAATGGTCAAGTTGATTTAGCTAATGTTATATTTGTAGAAAACGCATTTTATAAACATAGTTCGAATGCTAATGATGCTTCAATGGCAGCTAAGTATTTTGTGCCATTTTGGCAAAACTATAAAGAGGGGGTAACTGACGGCAGTACTATTAGATATGAAGCAGCAACCTCTGAGGTATGTGTGCCATCTTTTGGTTTTCATTACGACACTGCTGAAAAGAAATTTGTTAATTATTTGCCACACCCCCAAACAGATCAAAAACAATTGGCTAAAGTTTATGTTTCACTTGCAGCAGCCTATTCTGTTGAGTATGATGGGTCTGTTTTAAATCCACCTGGCACATTAGGTGGTAATTATAATATTCCAAAACTTTATAACGATAATTCAAATGCAACAGCAAATGTAGCAAGATTTATGGATGGGGTAAATGAGGAAGATGCTTATTTAGATTTAATCTCAAACACTATAGTTAAACTGCCTGCTCCTACGCCAGCAGAAGGGTATGTTAAATTGTATGATACAAATGTTAGCACTAATGAGATTAATTTTAAGCCTGCTGATTTCACACCATACGAAACAAAAATCAGAATGACAGTTCTTGTAAACTTATTGAATGCCATTATTCCTCAAAAAATCTCTCCAACTGAGAATGTTGCAGGTGACCAAGAAAATGATACTTTGTTTTCTGTTGGAAAGGGCGGTAGTGCGGCTAAAAACTTAAAAGAATTTATTTATTTCGAAGATAATCAGTATAGGATTAACGATACATCAGCGCCTAATAAATTGCCTCAATATATGTTTGATGGTGGTATTAGGACGCCAGGGATGACATTTTGGAAGTTTGGAGTGCATTCGACAACTTTTCAATGTACGGTTGATGCCTTTAAATATGATGACCATGCCCGTTTGAATGCAGTAGTTACATTTGACATGTACGATAATGATTTTGATACCTCTAAACCTTTAGCAACAGATAATCCTCATACTGCGCCAAAATATAAGTTGGATTATGCGGTTAAAAAGGACACAGAGGTTTTTTCAACAATTTTTTTACTTCCCAAAGGAAGAAAAGAAAAAGCTGCCGATAATTTTATCATTGGAAATGGATTAATGCGTTATCCAACACCAAAGAATACAGACAGCTGGAGAATTATAAATTATGTATGGTCTGATTCTTATGGAAGAGATATATCAATTCTAGACGACTATTTTACACCTTTGACACTATATCCAGAATCCGTAGCAAATGCAGGTCCTGCAAAAGGTAGTTGGGAGTTTATTCCTCATCCTGCTGAGCCAGTTTTATTTGATAAATTTTTTATGGATAATTCAAATATATCTAGGTTTGGCATCGGAAATGATTACTCAACAGGTTCTTTGAAAACAAGAAAATATGTTTGTGGTGCGGGTACATGGGTCCAATGGGAAGCAAAATTTTCTGGTGATGTGAAAGCTAATAAGTTGAATGTTGTGTTAAATATGAAGACGATGAATAACAATTTGTTTCATACAGGTGCTGCCCATGGAAGTTATAATATTAAAATTACAAGAAAAAAGGATATGTTTACAGTTTTAAACACTAATATTACACCAACCAAATCAAGCCCATCTGCATATTCAGTGCAGGTGCCAGTTGATGTTAAGAAAGGTGATTACATAATTAAGTTAACAGTAAATAAAGACTCTTGGGTTGGGTCTTATGATTATGACCCAGAATGGCCTAAGTTTATACAGATTTATGAAAAGTAGTATAGCAGTAATATATCGATGGTCATTCAGCATAACATTTAAAGGCAATTAAAAATTATTTAATTGCCTTTGCTTTTTCTTCGGCTTCTTTAGCTTCTTGAATTAATTTTTCTTCTAAGTCTTTGAGTTGTTTTGCTTTTTCAAGAGCTTGCGTTTGTCGGTCTTTTAATATTTCTTCTTTTTGGGCGTTAAACTTAGTCTTTTTAATTGGCTCTTCTTTTTTGTCGTTATTTTTTAATTGAGTTAATAGTTTAGCAACAGCTTCCGCTTCATGGCGTTTAAAAGTTAAATTAGAATTGCCTTGCATTAGAAATTCCGTTACTTCATTGTACAGCTGAACCTTTTCTTTTTCTGTTAAATTTGTTAGCGATAATCTCGTTAATAAACCTTGTGGTGCATTTGTCATGCGATTAAGCAAAGCATTTATAGTAGAGCCTTGATTGCTAATTTCAAATTCAAAATTTAATTTATCTTCTATAAAGTTTTGATGTATATTAGTGATACTTGCACTTTTTGGCGGCGCATTTTTTATTAATGTGTAGATTTCAGATACTTTTACATTGAATGAAACGGATAAATCACTTTGTAAGGAAACAGTTAAATACCCACTTATGTTTATTATTGAGCTTCCTTCAGTTCTTGAAACACTTGTAACAAAATCGCCTTTGGTAATTTCTGAAATAAACTCTTCTGTCTCAAAATAATATTTGGTATCTGTGGGTTCTTCGCTTGAGAGAATACGAATATTTCCAGATACCACTTTTAAAAAGAATTTTTTGTTTATCTTGTAAAGCTTAACGATTGTTTTTTCACCCAAAGTAATTTTTAAGCTTGGAGTAATATAAACAACAACTCGAGAATCAACTCCTGTTTTTAAAGTATCGCCCTCCAATAATTCATAGCCACTTAATTGAATGGGTATTTGCGGGCCATTTTTAGGGCAAATAAAAACATCATTTTTTAATTGGGCAACCTTAAAATTTGTTTTTGTTTTACCGTTTCTTTCTAAAAGAAAATCTGGATAAATTTCTGTTTCAAAAACTGTTGATTGAGCTTTGCAAAAATAAATTCCCTCACCAGGTACTTCAGATAAATCTGCCAAAACAGGAGCGAAAAAACCACAAAATGCACCCGTAGCAAACAAAGTTGATTTTACTTTATTAAATTTCATATTGAAAACTTTCTTGGCAAATCTTTTTCTTTATATCGTCATTTTAATGAAAAGTTCCAAATCTATTTTACCTGAATCAGTAGTTAAATTCTAATTTAAAATATCTTTGCCTTGTTTTTTAACTGTTTTAAAAGCAAATTAGGCGTCTTTCAATTAAAGTTAATGTAGATAGAATACCGCCTTTCGCTATCTTGATGAAAGAATTCTCTTGTCTAAGCAATTAAAAGTTTCTATTTTACTAATTGTCGCAGTCAGTATTTTAACTTTTATTGGCATTTCCTTTTTAAAAAATTTTTCGCCTACCACAAAAGAAGCAATTAATAGCACTACTGTTGAACTAAAGGTTCAGGTTGAAACGGCGAAAGCCACGAATTTACCCTTAGAAATTCAAGGCTTTGGTAGCGTAAGCCCACTTGAAGATGTTACGATTATATCAGAAGTGAGTGGGTTGATTTTAGTAAAATCGCCAAAAGCATATTCCGGATTGATGTTAAAAAAAGATGAAATTATTTTTGAGCTGTATCGTAAGGACTTAGAACTGCAATTAGAGAAAATCCAAATAGGTATCGATAAGTTTTCTTTAGACAAAAAGGAATTATCTATACAAATTGAACAAGTGGCAAACGAACTAAAACTACAAAAAGAAATTTTAATATTATCCGAAAAAGAATTAAAACGAATGGAGCTTTTATCAAAAGGCGATCATGTAGCAATAAACTTGTTTGATCAAGCAAAAATGCAATTTTTGCAAACTAAAATAAGAGCTGAAAATTTAGAATCTCTTTTAATCACTATTCCTTTAAAAATTAGTTCTATAGATGAAACTATAAAGCAAAGTCAAATTCAGTTATTAGAAATCAAAGAAAGAGTCTTAAAAACCATTATTAAAGCTCCATTTGATTGTATTGTCAAAGATGTATTTGTGGAAGCTGGGGCTATTGCAAGCCCTGGGTTAAAATTAATATCGATTTATAATGATAAGACTTCTGAAATATCTGTTAACTTGAATAAAGATGAAGAAGAAATTGTTAGAAATTGTCAAAACCCAAGTGAAATTAAATTAAAGTTAAATAATAGTGAAAATAGTATTGGTGATTTTCAAAGATTAGAAGGTAAGTTAGCAACCACAACAAAATTATCGACAATTGTTTTTAGAGTAAATGGGTTAAAAAGTTTTAGACCAGGTGAGTTAATTAAAGTTAAAATTTTAGTGCCAGTAACAGAAAAATATTTTAAGGTAAAAAAAGAATATGTTAGTGATGGTAAAATTCATCTAGCTATTGACAATTCGTTAAAACTAATTGAAATTAGACCGCGTTTTGATTTGGCAGATTATTTTGTAGTGATGGAGGATCTGAAAGAAGGTGATAAGATTATAATCACTCATATTCCCTATGCTATTGATGGCAGTCCTATAAAGACTTACGAAGGCATTGTGCCATTACCATGATTTCAAAGTTTGCAAAAAATTCAGTTGTCGCAAATTTGATGATGTTTGGTTTATTGTTTTTAGGTGTTGTTAGCACCTATAAAATGAATCGAGAATTGTTCCCTCAATTCTCCCTTGATATGATAAATGTAACCGTTCTTTACCCTGGTGCAAGCCCTGAAGAAGTTGAGCGAGCTGTGATTCGCAAAATCGAAGATTCTTTGATAGGCTTAAATAATGTGAAAAAAGTTTTTAGCCAATCAAGCGAAGGTTTTGGTACTTTGACTATTCAGCTTGAGGAGGGGGGCAATTTAAGAAATGTTAAAGATGAAGTTACGGCATCTATCGATCGAATAACAACACTTCCAAAAGAAGTCGAAAAACCAATTATAAAGGAATTAGTTTTTGAGGAAATTTTGCTTTTTCTGACATTAAAAGGTAATTTAAGCCCTAAAGCAATGAAAGAATTAGCGGAAGAGTTAAAAGATCAAATTGATGAAATCGATGGAGTCTCAAAAACCATTATTGCAGGTACCAGAAATTATGAAATTGCAGTTGAAGTTCCACAAATCAATTTAATTAAATACAACTTAACCCTAGAACAAATTAGTCAAAAAATTCGATCCGAATCTTTTGATATTCCGGGTGGTAGTATCAAAACTACTAGCGGTGAAATACTAATTCGCGGAATGAATGAAAAAAATGTAGGTTCTCAAATTGGTAAAATTATTGTTGCAACTGATTCATTAGGCGGGCAAGTGCAACTCAAAGATATTGCTTATATTAAGGATCAATTAGATGAAGACAAAGTTGACAATCTATATTTTGATACGCCAGCAGTTTTGTTACAAATTTTTAGAAAAAGCTCAAGTGATGCAATATCTTCTACTAAAATGATTTTAGACTTTGTTGAAAGTCGCAAGGCATCATTGCCACATGGAGTTTCAATTGTGCCTTGGTTTCAAAGCTCTACATTTATAGAAGAGAGAATTGACCTTTTATTAACAAATGGTTTACAAGGTTTTATTCTAGTGTTTTTTGTTTTATGGGTTTTTATGAGCATTCGGCTTTCATTTTGGGTTGCAATGGGTATTCCTACTTCTTTTGGTGGCGCATTAGTTGCTATGTATTTAACTGGGCAAACAATCAATATGATTTCTCTTTTTGCATTAATTATGGCCATGGGAATTGTAGTGGATGATGCGATTGTTGTTGGTGAAAATATTTATAGTCATTTTAAACGCGGCAAAAACAGAATGCAAGCAGCTATCGACGGAACCTTAGAAGTAGCATGGCCTGTTTTAGGTTCTATTTCTACTACAATTGCCGCCTTTATTCCCATGATTATGATGACTGGTGTGTTTGGTAAATTTATGGAAGTAATACCCTATGCAATGATAGCCGTACTATTAACATCCTTGTTTGAATGTTTTTTTATTTTGCCTGCTCACTTAGCTCACTCCAAAAGTGAAGGCAAATTAAGTAAAACGAGAATTTGGTTAAACACGAATATTCAGAATATTATTGATTTTAAATATTTAAAGGCATTTAAAATAGCTTTAAAATATCGATATGTGTTTTTAGTTAGTTCCTTTTGCTGTTTGATTTTGACAGTTTATGTTGTAAAAGCAAATTTTATAAAATTCAATATTTTTCCAGATTTAGACCAGTTTTTAATTGATATATCCTTTGAACTAGAGGAAGGAGCGCCTTTTGAAAAGACTAAAGAAATCTCAGATCTTGTACGCCAAAAAGCATTAAAACTGAATGAAGAATTTAAGCAAAACATGAAAGTTGATAAACCAATTGTGGAACATGTTATTTCTTTTGTAGGTGAACAAGTAGGGATAGGGGTTAAAAAAGGCAGCAATTTGGGTATGACGGTTATTCAGATTGTTCATTCGGAGGAAAGAAATATTCATTCGCGAGATATTGTTGATCATTTACGAAAGTTTATGGGAGATTTGCCTGGTGTAAAAAAAATTAGTTTTGGAAAAGCATTTCATCAAGGCCCCGGTGGAAGTAAAATTGAAATTAATTTACAAGGGCAATCCATAAGCGAAATGAAAATAATGGCAGATAAAGTGACTTCTGCTCTAAGCAAAATTGAATATGTTACAGATATTAACACAGATTATGTTCAAGGTAAAAATGAAATTCAATATACCTTAAAAGAGGATGCAAGACTATCTGCAATTGATTTTTTGATTATAGGTAATCAGATTAGAAGTAATTTTTATGGTAATGAAGCCTTTCGCTTTACAAGACATGGTGAAGAAGTAAAAGTATTAACTAAATTGCCATTTGAAGAAAGAAAATCAATTGGCGACCTAGAAAATAGTTATTATCAAAATAAAAAAGGTGAATGGATTCCATTTAAGGAATTAGTTCAATTTAATGTAAAGCCTGCACCTGCAAAAATTAACAAAGTAGATGGTAAAATGTCAATTTTAATAAGAACTGATGTAGAAAAAAATGGAAATGCTAAAATAATTCTAACGGAATTTGAAAAAACATTTTTAAAGCCACTTTTTGAAAATTCGCAAACAGTTACTTATAAACTAGAGGGGCAGGATGAGCAAACAAAGGAATCCTTTGTATCTTTAGCTAATGGATATTTCTTTGTCGCATTGCCATTAATTTTTTTCATATTGGCTACCATTTTCTCCTCTTACACCCAACCGTTAATCATAATGTTTATTATACCATTTGGTATCATTGGTGCTGTATTAGGTCACATGATTATGGGTTATGATTTAAGCATGTTTTCTATGATTGGCATAGTGGCATTAAGTGGAATTGTAGTCAATGATTCACTGGTATTAGTTGAGTTCATAAATAAGGCAACAAGAGAAGGTATTCCCTTAAAAGAATCGTTGGAGCAAGCTGGCAAAAATCGTTTTCGTGCTATTATTTTGACCAGTTTAACTACGATTGCAGGCTTAACGCCACTTTTGTTCGAAACTAGTTTACAAGCACAGGTTATCATTCCAATGGCTATATCTCTTTCTTTTGGTCTATTTGTTTCAACGGTTTTAGTACTTGTATTTGTGCCTGTACTGTATTATATTTTAGAGGATTTTAAGAATATTTTTAACAAGTTATTCAAGTTTAATTCATCACATTCAAACTAAGTTTTTTTTAGAATCAATTTGTTGTGAGGTTTACAAAATAGTTATTTAATAGATAATGTTAGCTTTTTATATGGAATCGAAAGGAAAAGAGGTAAAAATATGTCTGAAAAAGTTAATTTTGGTTACATGAAAGGCGAATATAAGTCCGTTAGTGATATGCACATTAGTATTGAATCTAAGGCATTTAATTATGGGCTTGGTTGTTTTGGTGGTGTAAGAGCTTATTGGAATGATTCTCAAAAGCAATTGTATATTTTTAGAGCACTGGATCATTTTAAACGCATGGCGGTTTCAGCGAAAATAATGGAAATGAAACCTCCGCATTCACCAGAAGAATGTGTGGAAATATTGGTTACTTTGTTAAAAAAAAATGAAACAAAACAAAATACCTATATTCGTCCTTTGTTATACCATGATTCTAATTTAATTACCCCAGAATTTTTAGATGACGATACGGTTTTTGCAATTTTTACGAGACCGATGAATCAATATTTTAAAACAGACCAAGGTTTAAAAGCTTGTGTTTCTAGCTGGAGAAGAATTTCCGATAATTCATTGCCAGGTCGTATCAAAGCAACTGGAGCCTATGTTAATTCATCTTTAGCCAAATCTCAAGCCAAAAAAGCAGGTTATGATGAAGCTATCTTTTTAACTGAGTCAGGTGAAGTGTCGGAAGCAAGTGCAGCACATATATTTATTGTTAGGGATGGCAAGTTATGTTCCCCACCATCAACCACTGACAATTTGGAAGGTATTACTCGTAGAACGCTATTAGAAATAGTTGCCCCAGAATTAAAATTAACTACAGAGGAACGAAAGATATCTCGTACTGAGCTTTATGTGGCAGACGAAATATTTTTATGTGGTACTGGCGCTGAAATTACACCGATTGCATCAGTAGATAGTCGTTTAGTTGGTAATGGTAAATTAGGCCCGATAACAGCAAAATGCCAAGAATATTATGTAAGCCTTACAAGAGGGGAAAACCCAAAGTATAAACATTTATTAACCCCTATCTGGTAAGGTTTAATTTTTATTTGTTTATTAATTGGGAATAGTGAATATCGTATTTTTTGATTTTATAACGAATGGCGCGAACGGTCAAATTTAAAAGTTTGGCCGCATTCGGTAAATTTCCAGATGTTTTTAATAGTGCTTCTTTGATATACACCGCTTCGAATTTTTCGACTTCTTTTTCTAAATCAAAATTTTCTGGTATTACTACATTTGCTTCTGCTTTAGGTTCTTCTGTTTTGTCTTGGTAAATTGGCTGATTAATAATTGATTTAGCTAGCGTCTCTCTTTGCCTATTAGCCGTTAAATTATAAGTAGAAATCTCTTCTTCTGAAAAAATATCTGTTAGTGTAATGTTTTTTTTGCCAGTTAAAATTGTTGCCCTTTGGATTTTATTTTGTAATTCTCTGATATTGCCTGGCCAAGGGTAAAGTTTTAAAGCCTTCATCGTATCTTCGTCAATTGTTTTCACATTTTCGTTTGTCGAAAACTTGTTTAGAAAGCTACCTACTAGTAGTGGAATATCTTCAATTCGTTTATTTAGAGGTGGTAAGCTAATGTTGACAACATTAATTCTATAGTAAAGGTCTTCTCTGAATGTTCCTTTGCTTATCATTTCTTCTATATTTTTATTAGTTGCAAAAATAAACCTTACATCTATTTTTTTAATTTTAGCTGACCCAACCGATCTAAGTTCTCTATTTTCTAGTACCCGCAATAGTTTAACCTGCATATCTAATGGCATTTCGCCCAATTCATCCATAAAAAGCGTTCCGCCTTCTGCTAATTCTATAAGCCCTTTTTTATTGTCGAAAGCACCAGTAAAAGAGCCTTTCGTGTGACCAAATAATTCGCTTTCAATTAAAGTATTTGAAAATTCTCCACAATTAAAGGTGACAAAAGCGTTATTGTTTCGGAGTGAGCTATAATGCAAGGATTTTGCAATCAGCTCTTTGCCAGTGCCACTTTCACCATAAATCATCACTGGCGATTCGGTAGGGGCAATTAAGTCAATTAACTTTTGAATCGCCAACATTTCACTCGAAAAACCAATAATTTGAGATGCTGCATAAAAAGAGGTCGCTCTGCTTCGTTCACGAAATATTTTTTGCAGTGTAATATTTATTTTGTTTCTTAATTCGCTTGTATCAAAAGGTGATTTTTTTTCAAAATAACCAAATGCTCCTTTTCTCATGGCATTTACTGCCATATCCCAAGTGGAATAAGCTGTCATTAAGAATACAATTTGATTTGGATTTTTTTCTTTTATTTTTGCAAGAAGTTGAACACCATCCATTTCAGGCATTCTAATATCTTGCAAAACGATATCAATTTTTTCAGTTTCAAGTATATGCAAGCCTTTTGAAGGTAAATTAGCAGTGTACACTTTATGCCCATCGCGAGTGAGTGCAATTTCTAGAACTTCTAACAAGCTTTCATTGTCATCAATAATTAATATTTGCCCTGCTGGCATTAGAGAGTTCATGCAACAACCTCATTAAAACTATGAAAATATAATCTAAACTTTGTGCCTTTTCCCATGGCCGTTGTTACTTGAATTAGCCCACCATGTGATTCTACAATTTTTTGTACAATCGACAATCCTAGTCCTGTGCCAGATGCTTTGGTAGTAAAAAAAGGATCAAATATTTTATCTACAATGTCTGGAGCCATACCTGGCCCTTTGTCAGTAATATCGACTTCAATAACACTATTGGTCTTTTTAAAAAAAACTTTAGCTTGTTCATTTAAGTCTTTTTTTGCTATTTCTTTAACACTGAACTCAATATCGCCTTGATTTCCTTGCATTTCAATTGCATTTAATGCTAAATTCAAAAATACTTGATGTAACTGGTTTTGATCCCCCTTACAGTAAAAAGTTTCTTTTGCATTAAGATTGAAATTGATTTTATCCGAATTAGGGTTAACTTTTAACATTGTAATCAATTCGCCTAACAAATGAGTTAAATTACATTTATTACTTAGATTGGTTTGTAATCTGCTATAGTCTAAAAAGTGAGTTACTATATCACTAAGTCGATTTGATTCTCTTGCAACAATATTTAATAGGCGATTATCGAACTCATCTAATTTAGCGGAGTTTTTTACTTCTTGAATAGCACCACTTATACTTGCAATGGGGTTTCTAATTTCGTGAACGATATTTGCGGCCAAATCATTGACAATTCCTAATCTTTGGGCTCTTTGTGAAATTTCTCTTAATTCTTTTTGAATAGAGCGGTTTGCAATAATGAAAATCATAGCCTTAACTTGCATCTTTTTTTTATAAATAGGGATAGATCTGATTTCGAGTAATAAATCCAAACCATTTTTTTTGTATTCAAATTCTTCCGAATTTAATTCTTTTTTTGCGTTTTGTTGGTCAATAGATTCGCATTGAATTAATTTTGAGAACTCAGCATAATTCATGTTAATGTATTCTTCTGATTTTTTTGGCAATTTAAAAAGAGAACAGATTTCTTGATTTATATAAGAAATTCTATTTTTTATGTCAATTACTAAAACTCCGTCAGTCAAATTGGATAGGATTTCTGAAATTAGTATGTTTTCTTGCTTTATATTTGTTGATAAGTAACCTGATAAAATTGATACAACAACCATACCAAAAGTAAGAGTCGATAATTTCGCGAGCAATTCCTTCCAAGATTTATTCATAATTTCTGCATATTCTAAATATCCAGGAAAAATACTAATGATACCTTCCTTGGTTACATAGGTTATAGCCGCTAGAAGTAATGCCCCGATGATGGCTAATAATACCCCTTGGGTAAAACTAAGAAATATGCTGCCCGTGATAATGATGATAAAAAACAGGTAATTGAAAGTGCTTTCTGTGATTCCCGTAACCGTACTAAAGAGGGTTACAATTAATACATCGATAATTAATTGAAAAAAAATAAATGTCCTTTGTACGGGAAATAGCTTTACGATTAAATAATAGAATAAACTGATAAGCGAAAATACTATAAATAACTTGTAATTTATTTTGTTGGGTAGGGTAGCTAAGTCAGCATTTTGTAGGATAGAGGCACTTAGTACAAAAGCTATTATTAAAAGCCTACCCGTCAAAACTTTATAGGTATCTTTATATTCTAATTGTTGGTGATCACTCATTATTTAATTCGAAAAGCCCTCTTGCTTAACAAGAGGGCTTTGGTGATTTTTACTGCATTGCAGCCTTTTGCATTGCCATAATTGGCATAAAAATCGCGAGTACAATTGTACCTACGATTGTACCCATAACCCCAATCATGAGGGGTTCGATTAATGATGTTAAAGCATCTACTGCTGCTCTAACTTGGTCATCGTAAAAATCAGCAATTTTTGCTAAAAGAGTTTCTAGAGCACCCGATTTTTCACCAATCGAAATCATTCGAACTACCATTTTAGGGAAAACCCAACATTCAGCTAAAGGTTTTGATAAAGTTTCACCTATTTTTACAGATTCAATTGCGTTTGCAACAGCATTCTCTATTAAAACATTGCCAGATGTTTTGGCTGTAATTTCAAGTGCTGCCAAAATTGGCACGCCACTTTTTAGTAGTGTAGAAAAAGTTCGTGAAAATCTTGAAATTGATACTTTTTGCAATAACCCACCAAATACGGGCATTTTAAGAAATGCAAAATCGAGAAGCTCTTTTCCTTTGGCTGTCTTTTTCATCTGTTTAAAGATTACGACTATAGTTATAGCAGTACCCACTAAATAGTACCAATAAGTAGTTAATAGGCTTGATACAAATAAAACAAATAAAGTAACCGCAGGTAAAGCTTGGTTCATGTCGTTAAACATATCCTGGAATTTAGGAATAATTCCAACTAATAAAAAGACTGTGATTCCACCTACCATCAATAACGACATTACGGGGTAAGTCATGGCGGATTTAATTTCTCTTTTTAATGCCTCGGAAGCTTCTTGGTATTCTGCTAAGCGCCCTAAAATACCTTCTAACTGACCAGAGGCTTCACCAGCCGCAATCATATTACAGTAAATATCAGGGAAAATTTCAGGGTGCTCCAACATCGCTTCAGATAAATCCACACCTGATTTAACGCGATCTATAATACAATTTAAGGCATAACAAAAACCCTTGTCATCGGCCTGATCTGCTAAAATATCTAAGCACTCCATAATGGAAATACCAGATGAGATCATTGTTGCAAATTGTCTAGTAAAAATAACTAAATCAGGGTTTTTAGGTTTTGGAACACCTGTTGCAGAAATACTTTCAATTAAGGTGGCAGGTTCGATTTTCTCAATTCTAATATTTAACTTATTAATTAAATCGCGAGCGGCTAAAAGGTTTTCAGCTTTTACAACTCCCTTTTTTTTAACACCTTCGCTCGATTTGCCTATATATGTAAATGCCGCCATTCTTTCTCCTTTTTAATTAATCACCCAACAACAAACTGCCTAGACCTGTCATACCATCATCCACTGCCGGTTCTTCTATTGTGGATTCTTTGCCTTTTGGAGCACTTCCGAGGTTAGTGGTTGCGTGGTCTTTGGCTGAAACATTGGGAATTGCTATTTGTGTAACTCTATTTTTCTTAGCTGCTTTTCGTTCTGCTTCTGGGTAGATGGATTCGATTTTTGCCTTTACCTCATTCATGTCGGCTATACATAAATGTAAACTACCACCCAAATGACTTTCTAGTTCTGTATACATATCAGAATTTACAGGCCCAGTGATTGCTACTAAAACCACTGACCCAATTTGTTCAAGTGGAATAAGCCCGGCGTTCATTGCTAATACATATGGGATTTTTTTTACTAAGTCATGATTAAACTTAAAACCACTTATACTGAGAAAGGGTGCGTTAAGTTGATTTACTAAGGCTCTGATTATGTTTTCACTAGAACAATAACCTTCCTTAACTACAATTTCCCCAAATCTTTCGCCAGTTTCTTTTTGAATTTTTAGAGCATTATTAATGTTCTCTTCCTTTAGATAGCCTGCATCTTCTAAAATTTCCCCTAGTCGTTTATTAACTATTTTTTTTAAGGTAGCCATAAAAAAATTCTTTGCCTATGTAATATTGAAAATTTTCTTTAAATCATCCACACGCGTACTATAAAGCATAGCATCTTGAAAGGTGATATGGCCTTTTAAGTGATTTTGATATAAAGATTGGTTCATTGTATTCATGCCTATTTTGCCACCAATTTGTAACTGCGAATACACTTGGTGCGCTTTATCGTCTCGAATCAAAGCGCGAATCGCATCATTAGCTAACATTAATTCACTTGCTAAAAACCTTCCTTTACCTGAAGATTTTCGTGGCAATTGCTGTGAAAAAACGGCTTCTAACACGAAGGAAAGCTGCGTTCTAATTTGTGATTGCTGATTTGCAGGAAACACATCGATTATACGATTGATTGTTTGAGTCGTATCACTTGTGTGTAATGTTGCAAAAGTTAAGTGACCAGTTTCAGCTAAAGTTAAACCCGATTCTATCGTTAACATATCTCGCATTTCACCGATTAACACCACATCTGGGTCTTGTCGTAACACGCTTCGTAAGGCACCATGAAAGCCATGGGTATCATGACCAATTTCTCTCTGATTTACAAGACACTTTTTGTTTTTGTGAATAAATTCTATCGGGTCTTCAATTGTAATAATATGATTTTTTTGAGTTTCATTAATATGATTTATAAAAGCTGCAAGTGTTGTTGACTTGCCACTTCCGGTTGCACCCGTAATCAAAATCAAGCCTTTTGGTAGTTCGCACAATCTACCACAAATGGTTGGGTCTAACCCCAGTTGGTCAAAGTTTTTAATATCATAGGGAATAACTCGAAAAGCAGCAGCAACGGCACCTCTTTGATAATAAACATTGCAACGATATCGACCTAGCCCCGATATCCCGAAACTCAAGTCGAGCTCTTTTTCTTTTTCAAATCGAGCGATTTGTTCAGCGTCTAAAACTGCATAGATAATTTTTTGACTCATGTCGGGGCTTAATGTATTATAATCTAATTCCAATAATTCTCCGTCAACTCGAATTCTTGGGGGTGAACCGGCAGTAACATGTAAATCGGACCCATTGCCTTCGTGTAGCTTCACTAATAATTCTTCAAGCGTAATCATATTTTCTTTCTTTAAACCTACCCGTTTACATCCAAGTTGAAACCAACATTTAAATCAACTGGCTTTTCTTCTTTTTCTTCTTCGGCCATTTCTTCTGTTTCTAGATTTTTTTTAGTATTTTGTCTTTTTGGGTTTTTTAATGACCTTTTTTCTAAATCGTTTTTTAAACTCTCTGCTTCCTCACTAGACACAACCTTGCTTGTATCACCAGGCTTGTTAGGCACATGAGCATTTGGGGTTCCTCCCTGGCCATGAGCTAATTCACCGCGGTGTGTCTGATTTACTAAATCTGCAGAGGTTAACACTTGCCTGATGTTGTGATTTGAAATTTCCATGGGAGAAGCTCTCTTTTAAACTTACAAAAAGTTAATTTCTCTTTTATATACATTATATAGTTACAAAATGATATTTCTTTTGAATTCCCTATGCTATTTTAAACAAAAGCTATTTTCATCTTGCTAATTTTGTTTTTACTCGAATTTCGACTTTTTAGTCGATATTAGCTATTTTTTATCCCAAAGATTTAAACCAATTTGTTCCAGATATTCGAGTTCCTTTTGTTGAACAGATACAATCAAATCTGTTGGAATACTAATATCTATGATTACTATTTCGCCACAGTTTTCAGGGCCTTTTTCAAGATAAAAACCCGTTTTAGCTGCTATAAAAGTTAGCGTTTTAGTTGCTTTTACGCATTCCCCCAAAACGATACCTGTGTTGCAATCCAAACCAGTTGGGGTATCTATGGCATATACTTTTTTATTTGACTGGCTATTTAAAACTCTTACCACTTGCTTTAAAGATTCCTTTATTTCACCATCAACACCAGTGCCGAGCATGGCATCCACAATTACATTGCTTGCTTTTATCGCTTCACTAACTTTTTCAATGTTTAAGACTTCTTCAACAAAAACCTTCATTTTATACAAAATTTCTAAATTAACTTTAGCATCTCCGATTAATAATTTTCTATCTGCAAATAAAAAGACTTTGACAGATACTCCAAGATTATTTAAATGTCTTGCGATCACGAATCCATCGCCGCCGTTATTTCCTTTGCCACAAAGGATAGTAACCTGATCTTGTGTAGGGTCTGTTAATTCTTTATGAATTATTTCGGCTGCTTTGGACCCAGCATTTTCCATTAAAATGAGACCTGGAACTTTGTAGTCATTAATAGTTAAGCTTTCCAACAGCCTAATTTTTTCTTTTCGCAACGGTATCATTTTATGCTCCATTTGAGCATGATTGATTATAGGGCATTAAATCAGATCGTAAATAGCAGAAATTAAAATTATGAGACAAAATGAGAACTATAATTTTAAATGAAATGCGGGTAAATCAAAGCCTTATGTTTGCATAAGTTCAAGCTAAATTTGCCTAAAAACTTTAAGGAAATGATATTAATCTTAAAGCGGGCAAACACTTTGATTAAACAATTGAAATAGTTGCCTTTTTCTTTTGAATTGAACCGTTCACATTGTAGAATCAACCAACCCTTTTTTGGAGTTCAATTGGGGGGTTAAAGGGTTTGGAGTGAAAATGCCGTTAGAAGTAGAAAAAATATCAAATTTAGACAATATTGCAAAGCGAATGCAAGAATATCGTGTGGCGATTTTGTTGGATGAAAAAAAGAAAGAAAAAGACAATCTTCAGAATCAAATGAACACGGAAGGTTTTTGGGATGACCAAGAAAAATCAAAAGTGGTCGTTGGTAAATTAAAATCTATAAAAGCTGAAATAGATGGTTGGGAAAATTTGCATAATGAAATTCAAAATTGCATCGAGATGATTGAGTTAAGTGCAGGTGAAAATGACAAGGATGTTGAAAGCGAAATAGCAAAAGAAATCACAAGTTTACAAAAGAAATTTGAAAACTATGAATTAAGTATGTTGTTATCTGGCCCAAACGATCATGGTAGTGGAATCTTAGAAATTCATGCGGGTGCTGGTGGTACAGAAAGTTGTGATTGGGCAAATATGTTGCTTAGAATGTATCTGCGTTATGCCGAAAGAAATGGTTTTAGAGCAGAAATTTTAGATATTTCAAATGGAGAAGAAGCAGGTATCAAGTCTGTTTCAGTTGAAATTATTGGTAATTATGTGTATGGTAATTTAAAGGCTGAAATGGGCGTACATCGTTTGGTTAGAATTTCTCCATTTGATGCTAATAAGAAAAGACACACTTCATTCGCTTCTGTTGATATCACGCCTATTTTTGATGAAATTCCTGATATTGAGTTAAACCCGGCAGAGTTAAAAATCGATACTTATCGCGCTAGTGGAGCGGGCGGGCAGCATGTTAACACAACGGATTCAGCGGTTCGAATAACGCATATTCCTACTGGCACCATTGCACAATGCCAGAATCAAAGAAGTCAGCATAAAAATAAAGATAAGGCAATGGATATTTTAAAACAAAAGCTTTATTTATTAGAAGAAGAAAAACGCAGAAAAGAAACTCAAAAATCTTATGATGATAAAACAGATAATGGATGGGGTAATCAAATTAGAAGTTATGTGCTTCACCCTTATCAGATGATAAAAGACCATCGTACGAATTTTGAAGTGGGTAATGTTGAGCCCGTTTTAGATGGTTCACTAGATGGGTTTATAGAAGCATATTTACGACTTAAGGCGAATCAAACTAAATAAGGAGTTACCATGAGAAAAAGTGTATTTTTATTTTTAATAATAAATGTAATGAGCATTTCTTTAATTGCCCAAGAAAAGAAAATAGCTGATTCTGAGCTCATTCGTGTATTCAAAAATACGGTAAAATATAATGATTTTTTGGATTTTCGTAAAAATGCAGAGGGTCTTAAAACTGTTAAACCAGAAACCTTAGAGGTTCATAAGATTTATAAAGAGTTAATTGATATCATAAAAAATGAAAATAATAATGGGTTAATGCGTGAAATAGCAGTTGATCTAATTCTATTTTTTAAAGCGGAAGGTCATAAAATTATTGGTTTAGAAAACGAGTTAATCAATTTGCTAACTAGCAACACCTCGGGTTGGTACATTAAAAAGATTCTTATTTCGAGGTTACCTGATTCAATCAGTAGTGATGACAAAATAAATTATGATAAACTAAAAGCAGCAATCGTGAGCATAATTAATAAAAAACCGACATCCATTGATCTAACAAATCATTTGATGGATCTAAAACTTTCAAGCATCGAAGTTTTATCTCAATTGGGTGTAAACTATTCTTTAGTGAAATCTACAATTGAATCAGAAATTAAAGATTCTAAATCAGAATTAAAACTAGTAATCATGACTTTTTTAGCTGACTATGCTATGAAGAATAGTGATTTTACGGAATCTGAAATCAAGAATTTTTGTCGATCCGTTTTTAGGAATCCTAATAAAGATTACAATGATGTGGAAACTGCAGCAGCCATTAATTTATACAGCACATTACTAATTAACGATCAACCATTTCATCTTCAAAAGTCGGATGAAGAAATATTTACAAATTATCTAAAGGTTGAGCATGAAGGTATTGTTGAGCAAGCTGCTAAGGCATTAGTAAAAATTAAGTCTCCGAATGCCGTTGATAAAATAGTGGAAAAATTGCAAGAAGTAATGCAAAAAAGTGAGAGATTAAGAGATTTACTGATAAAAACTTTGGTTTATTTAGAAGTTAATTTGTTGAATTTGAAGACGACCAATGTCGCGGCAAGAAAAGCAGCCCTCGAATTAATTAGAGAAAAGCTTACTATCATTGCAACTAACCCTGCGGTTAAAGGCGAATTGCAACAAGTTGTTTTAGATGGGCTAAGTATGTTTGGCATTGACCCACATGTTGGTTCTGAGTATATTGATTTAAATACATTAAAAAAACTTGTTAATCACTTGGCTACGATTACAGACGATGCTGAAAAATCAAAAGTATCAAAAGTTTTGAATATTATTACAGGCTTAAGTTTCAATAATGATCATTTCAAATGGGCTGATTGGGTTAAAGAAGAAGAAAGAAGCCCAATCAAAAGGTTTAAATAGTGAAAATTTTTAATATAGCGACAAACATTGGCCTTTTTAAATTGTTTTGTATAGAAAAAAAAATAAATGTAAGGTCAACTATCTGGTATTTGCTGATTGGTATAAGTTTCTTTTTCAACTATGGTTGTCAGGTGTCGCCAGCAGTAACGGAAAACAAACGCTTAGAGTTAGCTCAAGAAAAAATCATAAAAAAAGATTATGATGGAGCTAGAGTAATTCTTAGTAAAGTTTACGAAAGTTCAAAACTCAAAACAGAAAAAGGGGAAGCGCTTTATTGGATAGCCTATACGCATATCAAAGAAAGCTCCTATAGTGACGCACTGAATTACCTTGAAAATGCAGATAAATTATATCGTAGTGGTCATTTACTTGGGGCAATTAGTTCTCGCATAATAGCTTGTGCACTTCTTGAAAATAATGAGGCGCGTGCGATTAGGCAATATCAATACATTCAGGATAAAAAAGTTGGCGAGATGCCTGAAATCGATTTTATAATGGGTAAATATTATCACAAAAAAGGAGATTTGGCAAACGCTAAAATTTATTTTCAGAAATGCCGAAATTCTGGAGATAACCTTTTTGGTAGGCGGGCTCAATATAGTTTGAAACATGTAGAAGAAGGTGTTTTTTACTTACAACTTGGGGCTTATTCTAACTCGGCTAATGCAAATAATGTAAACCAAAAAATCAAGAGTGAATATAGCTTAAATACATATATAAGAGAAGTCTCTATTGGCGGAAACACTTTATTTGTTATAAGTTATGGTAAATTTACAACTCGCATGGAAGCTGAAACGGAGTTAAATAAATTAAAGGCAAGATATAAAAATTTAGATTTTGTTATTCGACCTTGAATTAGAATAATTGAGAAGATTTATGGAAGTTTCTAGTCAGTCAAAAAAAACCCCATTGATGATGCAATATGAAAAAATTAAGGTTGCACATCAAGATAAGTTGCTGTTTTATCGAATGGGAGATTTTTATGAACTGTTTAATGAAGATGCTGAAATCGCATCAAAAGTTTTAGGTATTACTTTAACTGCTCGAAATAAAAGTGAAGATGCTTCACCCTTAGCGGGCATTCCTTATCATGCCTTGGAACAATATTTGCCAAAGGTAATAAAAGCTGGATATAAAGTAGCAATTTGTGAACAATTAGAAGACCCTGCTTTAGCTAAAGGAATAGTAAAAAGGGGTGTTACTAGAATAATTACACCAGGGACATTAATAGAAGACAATTTATTAAACAGTAAAAACAATAATTATATTATTAGTGTTGTTGCACGAAATCAAACTTTAGGGATTTGTGCAGCAGATATATCTACAGGTGAGTTTTTTTTCGATGAATTAGATTCTAAAGATGCGTTGAATTTTATCTCAAGGCTTTGGCCTGCTGAATGTATTTTGTCTGAAGAAGTAAGATCAAATACAGAAATCAATATGTCGATAAAAAATGCTTGTAATGCAGTTATTAATTATCATTCTGGTTGGGCATTTGATGCAGATGTGGTTAAAAAGTCTTTACATGAGCAATTTAATGTTTCCACTCTGGAAGGCTTTGGTATTTCTGAAATTTCAGTTGGTGTAATTGCCGCTGGTGGTTTGCTTCATTATTTAAAAGAAACCCAAAAAGATGCACTAAAGCAAGTTACAAAAGTGCGACGAATTAGTCAGAATAAATATTTACTAATTGATAAAACGACTCAAAAAAACTTAGAGTTAGTTAGGCCAATGCAAGCAGATGGTATCGCTTTAATTGATGTAATTGATGAAACTCAAACCAATATGGGTAGTCGCTTAATTCGTCGTTGGTTGTTAGAACCACTAATGGATATTACGGAAATCGAGAATCGTCAAAATTCAGTAGTTGAGCTTATTAATAACTCGTCTCAATTATTTTCGGTGCAAGCTGAATTAAAAAAGATATTAGATATAGAGCGAATTTTGAGCAGAGTTTGTGCTAAACGCATAATGCCAAGAGAAATTATTGCCTTAAAAAATAGCTTGCTTGTTTTGCCAAATATCAAAGCCATATTAAGTAATGCTGATGCGACATTAATAAAAAATTCAGTTCAATATTTCGATCAATTTCATGGTCTAGTAAAATTAATTTCCGACACATTAAAAGAAGACCCCCCGGCCAATCTCTCAGAAGGTGGGGTTATTAATGATTCCTTTCATAGTGAATTAGATGAACTTAGAAATATTTCTTTAAATGGTAAAGATTATATTGCAAGCTTGCAACAAAAACATGCCGAAGAACTCGGAATTCCTAAATTAAAGGTGGGTTACAACAGAGTTTTTGGGTATTATTTTGAAGTTAGTCATTTGCACTCAGACAAAATTCCAAATACTTTTATTAGAAAACAGACTTTAGCAAATGCCGAACGATTTATTTCACCTGAATTAAAAGAGTATGAAACGAAAGTCTTAGGAGCTGAAGAAAAAATTATCAAAATTGAAAATGAAATTTACCAAAATTTATTAGATCAAATTATTCAACATGTAATGAATATTCAGCTTTTAGCAGATGATATTGCCTGCTTAGATGTATTGTGTTCCTTTGCATCTTTATCAAAAAAAAATAAATATTGTCGCCCAGAATTAAATACTTCTTTAGATTTAATGATAAAAGAAGGGCGTCACCCCGTCATAGAGAGTTTGTTAGATGCTGGTGTTTTTGTATCTAATGATTTGTTATTAAGGTACTTTGAAGACCAAATTTTAATTATTACCGGGCCCAATATGTCGGGGAAATCTACCTTTATTCGTCAAATAGCTATTTTAGTGATAATGGCTCAAATGGGCTGTTTTGTGCCTGCGAACTCTGCCAGTATAGGAGTTGTGGATAAGATATTTACAAGAGTAGGTGCATCAGATGATTTAAGCAAAGGTCACTCTACCTTTATGGTAGAAATGACCGAAACTGCAAATATTCTAAATAACGCAACAAATCACTCTTTGGTTATTTTAGATGAGGTCGGGCGAGGAACTAGTACTTTTGATGGAGTTTCTTTGGCTTGGTCGATTACTGAATTTTTACATAACACACCGGCAGTTGCAGCTAGAACTATTTTTGCGACTCATTACCATGAATTATTAGAGATGGAATCTATTTTCGATAGAGTTTCGAATTACAATGTTAGCGTGAAAGAATGGAAAGGTGATATTATTTTTCAACATAAAATTGTTAAGGGTGGTAGTGACAAAAGTTATGGTATACATGTAGCTAAATTAGCGGGTTTACCTCCTGCGGTATTAAAACGGGCAAAAGAAATTTTAGCCAAGCTAGAGAAGTTAAATTTTGATATTCAAAGTAGTGATACTCCGAAAGTAAAAAAAGCATTACCAGGGTTTCAATTAACTTTTTTTTCTGAAGCAGAAGAAAAATTAGCTCATTTAATTCGCGAGATTAATGTCAATGAAATGACCCCTTTAGATGCCTTGATAAAAATTAAGGAATTGCAAAAATTAGCCAACGAAGTTTAGAGCTCATTTATGTTTAAAAGATTTAGTGAAGTTAAAAGTCGATTTTTAATTTATGGCGCCATAGCTATCCTACTGCTATCAATTCTGATTTTTTTTACTACTTATATCATTAATCAACGATTGACAAGTGACTTCTTAAATAAATATCTAGAAACAGAAAGTTTGCAACTTTTAAATTTAAGGGTTGAAGTTGAAAACACTTTGTTTGAACTGTCAACAGATGATAAAACGGTTCTAGATCGTCAAAAAGGGAAGTTGTTAGAAGGTTTAAGTCAACATGTTAAAAAGCACGAGGCTACTTATGCGGTTGTTTTACGGCCAGATGGGCAGATAGTAGAGTATACCCATCCGCAAAAATATGAAGAATTGAAACCGATAGAGAATAGAAATTTTTTAGAGGTAGGCGAAACTAAAAATTTATCTACAAAAGCACCTATAATTAATAGTTTCATTGATGAAAAAACATTTCAAAAGTATTACGAAATGCGAATACCGATTTCTACGGGCAAAGAAGATAATGGAATGATTAAAGTTTTTATCAGCCAAAGAGATATAATGAAAAGATTAGACCCTATGTTACAACACATTCAAGGAGTGATGGTAATTGCTAGTGCCGTGGGTGGAGGAATTTTTCTGGTTATAGGGTCGATTGTATTTTATTTATTACATTCAACTCGTGTTTTGCAATCAAAGATAGATGAAGAAAAACATTTTGCTGAAGTGGGTGCAATTGCTTCAGGTATGGCACATGAGATCAAAAACCCTTTAAATGCAATCGGTATGAATTTGCAGATGATTCAAGGTAAGTTAGCAGACAGCAAATCTGAAGAATTGGGAAGTTATATCAACCATAAAATAAGCAATGCATTAGTCGAAAGCAAAAGGTTGGAAAATTTGCTTAATGGTTTCTTACATTATAGTCGACAAGAAGAATCAAATGAAGAAATCAGCCTTGATGAAATTCTTAAAGAATGTGTGGAGCTACTTAGAGTCGAAGCAGATGAAAAGAAAATCATGTTAACGATTGTTGAGAATTGTGGTGAAAAAATTTCGTTTGGTCGCAATAAGTTAAAGCAAATTTTCATTAACTTAATTTTAAATGCCATTCAGCATACGGATTCAGGTTTTGTAGAATTAAGAATGCAAAAAATACAAAATCATCAAAAAGATTTTATTAGCATAAAAATAAAGGATACGGGTTCTGGCATTAAAAAAGAAGACCAAAGTAAAATATTCAATATGTTTTACACAACTAGAAAAAATGGAACTGGTTTAGGCTTGCATGTAGCAAAGGCGTTGATTGAAGAAGTGCACGGTAAAATATATCTGGAAAATTCGGATCCTACGGGAAGTGTTTTTGTTGTAGAATTGCCAATTGCCAAAAGTAAGTAGCTATGGTATACTCCGAAAAATCAGGGCTTTTTCATTCTATCTTTTGCCTAGTCGACCAGATTTGAGACGGTCTGTTTACGCACAAATAGATCAAATAAGTTAGAATGAAATCGCCCTGTCGAAAAATAATAAAAGGAAATTACTAGATATGTTTATTAAAATTTGTGGTTTACATAATATTGACGATGTTGCATTCGTTGAAAGTTTACAACCTGATTTTATGGGTTTTGTTGTAAATTGTCCAAATTCAATTCGCTCAAATAACAAAGCGCAGTTAGAGCAACTAGTAGTCAATCTTAAAATACCCTATGTATTTCTTTTTGTTAATCAATCTATTGAAACTATTGTTGATATATGTAACGATCATAAACCATTTGCAGTGCAATTACATGGTGATGAAACTCCAGAATTTATTTACAGTTTAAAAAGTAAACTTCAAAATGTTCAGATATGGAAGGCTATTCATTTACCTATAGAGAATAACTCTAAAGCTCTTTCTAGCTATTTGAGCGAAATGCAAAAGCTAGTTGATTCTGGCTGTTCATTGTTCGTGTTAGATAGTGCCTCAAAAAATAGTTATGGCGGTACGGGGGTTGCTTGTGATTGGGGGCTTGCAAGTCAAATTATTTCGCAAAATAAAACTCCAATTTTATTAGCCGGTGGGTTAAAACCTTCTAATGTATTGGAAGCAATTAAATTAGTTCAGCCTTATGGGGTCGATGTAAGCTCAGGTGTTGAAGTTACTAAAGGCAAAAAAGACAAAGTATTAGTTGAAGCTTTCATAAGATCGATCAGAGATTTGAAAAATAAATTACAATAAAATTTGGGCCATTCTTATCGAGTTAATGTATAGAGAATAGAATTTTGTTCGGTAGAAGGTTTTATAGGTACGGGAATAACTATCTCAAGATTTTGCAAATATTGATGCAATTGTTGTGGGTTAAAAATTTTACTAATCGATATCAATTCATCTTCATTCTCTAACATTTTGCCTTTATTAATGCAAAGCGAATAGTCGATTTCTGATTCAATATGTCGCGTTAAAACTCCCTCTGCATAGATCTTTAAACCGATAGATTTTGAACCAGATGACCAGAAGAAACAACAAACTCTTTGTTTCGTTATCTCAGAAATCTTTGTATTGGGGATGTCGCAATGAAAAAGTTGGCCGGCGTGAGGCTCATAAAAAATAAATGACCCCTTGATATTCATAGAAACAGCGTGAATTGGCCCGAAAAATAAATATTGTCGACGCCATAACTTTTGGAGTTTGTCTACATTGTAAGGGCCAAGTTTTTCCTGTTTATATACTTGCAACCCATTTATTTGAAAGTAAACAGTGGGGTCAAATGCATGGTCGATTATCCAAAAACAACCTTCAGGAATATTGGTCATCGCCGTGGCCCTGTTGGTATGATGACATAACCTGCAGCATTTTGAATTTCTGCAGCAGTTAAAACTTTTTGTTTTTTAAATGGTTTTAATTTTTCATCGAAAAATTTTAAAATTTTGTTGATGTTCAATAGATTGCCTTGGCTTTTTTCTAATAATTCTTTTGCAACGGTAGCTTCTAGTTCGAAACCAATTTCATTTGTGTAATTGGAAAGATAAGTTTGTAGAGAAATTTCCGTTATTTCGATTGCTTTCGTGTATTCAGTCGTAAACCCCCAAGTTCTAAAGTAATCGGCATCATCTAAGCCTCTTTCGAAAGGCTTAAAATTATTTATTTTTTTTGTGGAAGCTACACATATAGCATCAAATGATGCCCCTGATTTATTTTGCATATCATCCAGCTTTTTTATTAAAAGACCTAGAAAAACAGAAAACGAATCGTGTTGTAAGTGTTTTTCAGCGTTATCGATTAATAAAAATAATCTTCCGTTTACAGCTGATTTAATTTTCACTAAAAAATCAATTAACTCTTCTTTTGATGTAAGTGGGGTTGCTTCCACTAGCTTGACCATGTAATTCGATATAAAACGCGCATTTTTTAAAAAAAGGTCTTTTAGTTCAGGCAAGAACTTTTCGAATGTGCTCATTGAGTTGCGATTAAAATCGCTAAAATCCATGTAAAGGGCATTATCTCTGGTATTTTTATGAATATAAGTTTGCAAGTTTTGTAGTAAAGTCGTTTTGCCACTAGTGGGGGGTAAAATCAGAGAAAAGCTTTTATTGGCATTTAAAAATGCCCATGAATCCTCTAATTGGTACTGAAAATCTAGGTGGTAATGGCGATCTTTGATAATACTGGTGGTAGTAGTAAAGCTTTTCATAGTTAATTTTAGTTTTTTAGGTTATTAAATAGTAAATTATTTATTTATTCTCATTAATTCTTCGTTATAATTTCTGCAAAAAATTTTGCGGAGATTTATTGGATGAGAAAACACATATTATTACTTAGTGTAGCTATTTTGCAAATATCTTTATTTTCTAATTTAAAAACCGAAGATAAAGCTTCAAAAGAACAGAAAAAAGCCGAGGAAGAGCAAATTCAAGAAACAATCAAATCCGTTTTTGGTGTACCTGAATTAATTGATATTCCATTACCAAAAGGTTTTGTGATGTTGAAAGAAAGTTTTGTGCACAAGGCATCAAGCTTTCGCTTTGGCGAAGTGTATCTTGAGGGAGATTTAGTAATTGATGACACGCAAACATTTTATGTAAAACAAATGGTTTTAGCAGGTTGGACAAAAGGTGAATTAAAAAAAACTGATAAAACGATTTTCAAATTTACAAAATATCAGCTGGTATTTGAAAAAGGCAGAGAAAGATGCGTAATTCAAATCGGTAAGAATGCAAGTAGTGAAAAAACGGCTGTTTTAATTGACCTTAAACCGACATTGAAATAACAAGGGGTTGATGTCAAATTCTTGTTCGTTTCGATGCAAACATTGTAATCAGCAGTTTTCTCAAAAAGCAGTTTATCAAGAGGCCACAGTTGTTTTGTGTCCTCATTGCTCTAAAATGTTTATTCCCAGTCTATGGCATTATTTGCGCAAAGAGTGGATAGAACCAATCAGTGTTGCTATTGTATTGGCATTATTTATTAAGAGAGTTATTTTTGAAATTTATGTGATACCCACTAGTTCCATGGAGCCAACTCTTCATGGTGGTGGTAATTACCCTGAAGATGGTGGTGATAAAGTTTTAGTAAATAAATTTGTATATCATTTTACAGAACCCAAAAATTGGGATGTTATTGTATTTGACCCACCTAGAAGTAACCATTTATTTATCAAAAGATTAATTGGCTTGCCAAATCAAGTAATTCAACTTGTTAATGGTGATATTTATGCAGATGGTAGAATTTTACGAAAACCAAAAATTGTGGAAGAAAGTATGCTTTATTGTCTATATGATTCTACTCAATCGGAAAGTCATTTAAATCACTTTTATCAATTTGAAAAAGAAGCATGGGAAATCAGTGAAAATTGGAGAATCTCAGAAAACCATTTTTCCATCAATAAAGCAAGCGGAGATTTAAAATTTGCATACCCAATTGATATGCGCATTGAATCTCATAAAAACACCAACCTTCAAGTCAAGCATGGTTTATTTGAACATCGAAACAGAAAAAATGGTCGCTCGCTTACGCATCATGATGATAGCTATTCTAATTTAAAAGTTGGTGATATTCGGGTAGAAGGCAAATTAAAAATTAACGATGTTGCGGGTGTTTGGCAGATTGTCATTTTTGAAAACGAAGATGTTTTCAAGTTGCTATTGAACTTAGATAATAATAAAGCCGAAGTTTACAAAAATACTGAAATGGTTTGGTCGAGTTCCGTTGCATTAAGCGCATCAAATGAATATCGTTTTTCTTTTAGCAATGTAGATGATAAATTATCAGGTTTTATTGCTGGGGTTGAGTTTGAGTACCTCTATGTAAATGAAAATCTTGCAAAAGAAACTCATTTAAATGGGTTTGAGTTTAAAGCAAAAGACTGTAATCTGGAAATGAGTAATATTAAAGTTAGCCGTGATATACATTATCTTTTAGGTGATAATAACAGTGCAGAATCAACTGAAAAAGTAGTAAATTCTAATTCAGAGAATACTTATCCAACATATAAACCAGGTTCTGATGACTTTTTTTGTCTAGGTGATAATGTGCTTGATTCTCAGGATAGTCGAGCTTGGGGGTTTGCAAAAGGTAGCAAGATTAAAGGGCAGGCAATTTTTGTACTAATGCCAATTCGAATCTGGCCTGGTAATGATTTGCCACCACAAATACCTTTTTTAACACACCGAACTCGGTTTAAAAAAATACATTAAAACTTACAACTACTAAAATTCGCTAGTTTAATAATTCTTTTTAGTTGGTAGGTGAGGCTCGCAATAACAATTTGTTTCGCCATTTTCTTCGATATATCTAAACTCTTTCATAGGGTCTATTAGATCTGTCGTCTTACAGACCTTGCATTGATGGCGAAATTTTTTTGTAGCCATTTGGTTTTTCGTAGCAATAATTTCTTTTCTAGCTTTATATCTGATTTTCAAAACATATTCTCGGCCTATAAAGACCAAAAGTGGAAGGACCACAGGCATTATACGGATGAAGCTTTCAACCGAAAATTTACTGTTAAAAATGGATAAAATCAAACCGAACCATAATAGATAAGCTAACCATTTTACTTTAATAGGCAAAATAAAGAAAAGCATGAAGGTATAATTTGGAAAATAAAAAGCAAAAACTAAAAATACATTCACAGAAAACCAGTCAGTGAATATTAAATTAGGGAATAAAATAGAAAGACAAATTGTGATGAAACATGTAAAATAAAAAAATAAAGTAAATTTTATGGAACCCCAAGTTGATTCCATAGCTGAACCAATTAGCCATTGTATCATAATAGCAAAATATATAAAAAGAGGGTGTGAGGGAATATAAAAAACAAAAGTGAATAATCGCCAATATTCTTTTTTTGAGTGTATGTCGTTCCAATGCAATAAAATCTGATTCGAGCCAATTAATTCAGTTATTAGTAAGATAAAAAAGACTAAATACCCGACACAAAGAAGAAGTGGAAGTCGTTTGATCTGTATCCACGGTAGATTTTTTTCGAAAAATTTAATAAAATTCATATATCCGATCGGGTAGGTTTTGGGCTTTGAGATTGTAATTAATGTTAATTTATAGTCAAAGGGTTCAGTCTACTTTGTAAAGGATAATTGTTTATTTATTTATCTAACGAAGAAGAAGCTTTTACTTCCTAAGTATTGGTGAATATAATGGTGTTTTCTTTGAAACAAATGAATTTAATCAATTGGAGATACAAATGAAATTTTATTTTATGGTAGTTTTGATGTTTTTTGTGATTGGTTATATTCAGGCAGAGGAAGAAGCAAAAGAAGCAAAAGAAGCTAAAGAAGAGTTGGTTTTTGCACCCGCTTTGGCAAAAGCCACTAAAGAAAATAAATCTGTATTTTTATTGTTTACGGACCGTGATGGGTGTGGTTCTTGTAATATGATGGAGTCAGCCATTCTTAAAACACCAGAATTTATAGAGTATACTTCAAAAAAAATAATTTATCTAGAATTAGATTATTCTGCTGCTGCCAATGGTGGTACAGAGGAAAACCAAAAACTATTTGTTGATTACGGGGTTGAGAGTTTTCCGACATTGTTATTGGTTGATAATCAAGGGTTGCCGTATCAAAGGTTTCAATATAAGGGGCAATCTAAAATTGAATTTATCGCCGAAATTGAAAAGGCATTGGGTAAAAAGGAGCTTAAGACTAAGTTTTTAAACTCTAAAGATGATGAAGTAAAAAAGAAAATCGCAGCGGAATTTATTGCATCTCGAGAACCGGGCGAAAATTTTATATTTTTTGCAGAAGTAATAGCATTTGGCGTTTTGAATGATTCTGCTTTAAAGGTTGAAGAAAAAATTAAAAAAGTTGGGGACTTATATATATATAGTAAGGAAGAAGCATTTGTTGCCAATTTGAGTCAAGAATTAAAAAAATTAGACCCTGAAAAAAAGCTTGGTTCCGCAAGACTATTTGTGATTAGAGAATTCATCACCCTAATTATGGCTGAGAAAGATGATAAGGCGTTTGAATACTTTTTAGCCAACAAAGCTAACTTCAAAGGTGACGATCTAGGTTATCTTTATCAGTTCGGTACACATCTTGTGCAAATTGGAAAGCCTGAAAAAATGGTTGAAATTATTGCCTTTATTCTATTAGATGACGAAATTAAAAAGAACGAAGAATCTGTAAGTTATTTAACGGATCAAATGAACTCTTTAAAGAAAGCCAAGAGTAAAGAAGCCGAAGCGATTCTGCCTTTGAAAGAAGAAGCAAAAAAGGAAGAATCAAAAACAGATGAAAAGTTAAAAGCTAATTCGGAACAAGATAAGCCCAAATAAAAAACAAATTGTTAGAATGTTTTTTAGATCAAAAAAGTGGATTAAAATTTTTTGTAACTCAGCAAATTTTAGATTCACCAAGTAGAGACGGGTTTGAAACCCGTCTCATACGCATCAACTTAAGCTTTTAGTGCGTAACCAGACCCTCCGCGGTCTGGTAGAGAAGGCAAAAGATTGGAAGGAATTGGCCAAAATGATTACTTTTTCAAAAAAAGAGCGACTATAAATCAACTCTTTTTTCTCCGTGTCAACTCTACCAGACCACGGAGGGTCTGGTTACGCAAAAGAACGAGAAAAGTAGTTAGCGGATACCCTTAAGTTGATGCGTATGAGACGGGTTTGAAACCCGTCTCTACTGCGCCAATTGTAAAAAAATAAAAATACACTGAGTAGATACAGTTTTTTGATGATTTCGCTATTGCTAGATATAGCTTTAGATAATTTGCAATTTGCAATAAGTCTTTAAAACTTATTTTGCATATGATCCATTAACTTATTGTAAATTATTTTTGTGGTATTGTCTTTTTCAATCGACTTTTGTGCAATTTTTTCCCCATGCATTACACTTGCATGACTTTTGCAACCAAACACTTCGCAGATTTCTTGGTATGAAAAGGTATAAGAGTTGCGCATTACTAACATTCCAAGTTGTCTTGGAATTGCATTTTTGCCTCTTTTATGAATTTTTAAAACTTCTGGTTCCACATCAAAAAATTCAGATATTTTTGAAAGAACTTCAATAGGAGTGGTCCTAGCTTGTTTTTTTTGATTTCGGCTAGAAATATCTAAAACGCTTTGTGCTAGTTCAATAGATATTGGCTGATGAATAAAAGTGCTTTGGGCATGAATTTTTACAAGGGCACCACCAAGTTCTCTTACATTACTAGTTACATTGCTTGCAATAAATTCAATAACTTCTTTTGGAAAGGAATAATTCTTTTCTCGGCATTTCTGGTGTAGAATCTTTGTTCTAGTCGCAAAATCTGGTGGTTCAATGGCTGCAACCAAACCTGAAATGAATCTCATCTGAATTTTATCTTGTAAGGCTGAAATCTCTTTTGGGTGCGCATCAGATGACACAATTATTTGGCAAGATGAGTTATATAGTGCATCAAAAGTATGAAAAAATTCATCTTGAGTCTTTTCTTTATTTCCTTTGCCCAAAAAATGTATATCGTCAACAATCAAAGTATCTGTTTTTCGATATTTATTTCTAAACTCGAGCATTTTGTTGTTCTTTAAATGGGTTACAAACTCGTTTATGAACTCTTCGCAGGAAATAAATACAATCTTTGAGTACGGTTTCTTTTTTATTAACTCATGGCATAGCCCATGTAGTATGTGAGTCTTCCCTAAACCACTACCGCCATACAAAAACACAGGGTTATAAACACCTGGGTTATCAATTACGCTCATAATGCCAGCAAATGCTACTCGATTACTTGGCCCTAACACAAAATTATCTAATTTATAGGAAGGAACTAATGGCAAACCTGAATAATCGAAGGGATTAAAATCCTGTTGATGATTATTATTTGTAAATTTTTCAGTAGAATTTGCAACTGGTAAGATTAGCTCTGATTCAGAAGTTTTTTTATCCTTTAAATTGATTCCTAAAAGTCGTGCATTTTCAACTTTATTTCTTAATTCCGGAATAATTTTATATTTTATACTTTTATCATGACCAAAGTTTACAGAAACAGCATCTGCTAATATATCCGAAAATTTTTCGATGATAAAAGTTTTTACAAACTTATTAGGTACACCAATAGTTAATTCTTCATCAGAAACTTCTTCTAGGCTAATATTATCAAACCAAGTAATAAAACTATCATTTGGAATTCTGTGGTGAATATTTTGCAAAATATTTGACCACATATCGATTTTTAAATCGTTCATTCTGTCAATCATAAGAAAGGAAAAGTCGGAAATTAATTCATTTAGGTATAACAACACTAAATGCCTTAAGGTGACAGCATATTATCATAGCGAAGAAGCAAGTCAATAAGCAATTTTTAATAAAAAAAAAATATTTTCATTTCTATAAGTCTTTAATTTTAGGATGTTTACGAAATAAAGTTAAATTATTTCGGCAGAAAAAAAATATTTAAAATTTTAAGAATATTAATATTTTTTTTCTTGATTAAATGAAGAAGCAAATTAGCGAATTACTGATTTTTTTAGCGTTTGATTAAAAATTATTCAGGATTTTCTTCGGTTTTTTTCTTCCAAATTCCAACATTTAATTCTTTAGCGATGTATTCTTCTCTTTGATATTCAGTTTCTTTATCATGATGTGGCATAATGTTTAAGTCTATACTTTTCCAGATGCGAGCGAAGCCTTTTTGTAACATTAATTTCCCTACATCATCTTTTTTGAGATACACATAACGCAAAGAGCGACCTGATCTTCCATTCTCTAAAACTTCAGCATCAAAGTTTTCTAGTTCCTTTAATGTTACTTTTTTATTTAATAATAGGTTTGTTAATTCTGTTTTGCTGATCTGAGCGAGTTCTATTTCTTTTTCTTTTGTTGTCATATGTAATGCAACATCATCCGAAAACTTAAGGCTTTCAGATTTGAGTTCAGGCGCATCTATACCGATAATTCTAACGGGAGTGTTGGGGTAGACAATAATGGTATCGCCGTCTACCACCCCAACAACTTTATAAGATTTGGTTTTACAACCCACCAAAGACAAGATTAAAAGCATTACAATTAAAATTTTTCGGCTCATTTGAATCCCCAAATTAAGGTATATTGACATTTAAATTCTTTAAAAAATCTCTGTTTTGTCTATCACTTCAATTTCATAGATAAGAGGCACTCCTGCAAAGGGGTGATTTCCATCTAATGCTACCATTCCGTTCATTACACCAGTGATTGTAAAGATAACATCACCATGTTCCGAGTCAGGGTTTTGTAAATGAACTTTTTGACCAACTGTTATATTTTGACCTGAATGGGATAAACGAATTTCGTTGATTGGTATTACAATAACCCTAGATTCATCTCGAAGCCCAAAAGCCTCTTCGGGCGTAAAATGAAAGGATTGTTTATCTCCAACATTCATAGGTAGGATGTTTGATTCCAATATTTTAGGAAACAGCTCATTTTTACCTGTTGTAAATTGAATTGGCAGATTAGCATCATAAGAAGAGTCTATTAAATAGCCTTCTTCGTCCTTTAAAAGAAAGTGAAACGATATTTTGTTTGTCGTCATGTGTAAACCCTTGAATTGTGAAAAGGCTACCATTCTACTTTTGATTCTTTATAAATAAAGCTGTTTTTCTCATTACCTTGGGGTTCCTTTTGGTAATTTGTACCGGCAAATTACCGCTAAATAAAGCATTAGGTTTTTATTAGAATTTGTTATGAAACGAGTTTTTTATCAATTAATAGATTTCCTAAAGTTAGTAATGCCTAGATTTTGACTCAAATTGCCCTGTTCTAGGGAAATTAAGTGAAATAATACCATTTGAACTAACACTGTAAAATGATAGAATTGCGATCTTTTTTATGCTAGTTTTTTGAGGGTGATATGGCGAATATTAGTAAAGGTGAGCAAATCATACAAGCGGTGCGTTTGCGAAAATCTTATGGGGATAAACAGATCTTAACAGGCATTAGTTTTGCATTCAATTATGGCGACCGAATTGGGTTTTTAGGTGTTAATGGTGCTGGCAAAAGTACTTTAATGAAGATTATTGCTGGGGTAGATAAGCAATTTGAAGGGCAATTAATTGTTAGAAATGATATCACTAGAGGTTATGTTCCCCAAGAACCGCCATTAGATGAAGATAAAACAGTTAGAGAAAATGTTGAAATAAGCGTAGAACCACTGCGTAAATTGCTAGAAAGATATAATGAAATTAACTTGAAATTAGCAGAAGATATTAGCCCAGATGAAATGGAAAAGCTTTTAGCAGAACTCGATAAATTGCAAGGTGAGATAGATTCCAAGAATGTATGGGAAATTGACTTTCAGTTAGATATGGCAATGAATGCTTTGGGGTTGCCTGCTGGTGATACTCCCGTCAAGCATTTATCGGGGGGTGAGCGTCGCCGCGTTGCATTATGTCGCTCGCTTATGGCACACCCTGATTTATTGATTTTGGATGAGCCAACCAATCACTTGGATTCTGAAACAGTGGAATGGCTAGAACATTATTTAGCAAACTATTCAGGAACATGTTTACTTGTAACTCACGACCGATATTTTCTTGATAATGTTGTCAATAAAATGATGGAAGTAGAAAGAGGGCAGTTGCAGATGTTTATGGGTAATTACACTGATTACCTTGATACGAAAACAACACAAGTTGATATTTTACGCCGCCAAGAAGCCACTAAACAAAAGTGGTTGAAAAAAGAATTAGAATGGATTCGTTCTGGAACGAAAGCAAGAACTACAAAAAGTAAAGCTCGTATTGCTAATTATGAAAAAATGGTCAAAGAAGGCCCCTTGGTGTTTGAACAAGATGAAGCAACTTTTCAAATTCCTGATGGCCCAAGGTTGGGTACCAAAGTTTTGACGATTCAAAACTTATATAAGAGTTTTGGTGATAAAACATTAATTAAAGATTTCTCTTTTGATTTTCAGCCTGGTGCCTTGATTGGGGTTATTGGCTCAAATGGGGTTGGTAAATCTACACTTATCAAGATGATTATGGGTAGAGAAAAGCCAGATAAAGGCATTATTGAAGTTGGCAAAAATACTGTTTTTGGGTATATTGATCAAGGTAGAGATACTTTAGACCCAGAAAAAACGGTTTATGAAGAAATCTCAGAAGGCCAAGATATTGTTCTGGTGAATAAAAAGGAAATGCCACTTCGAAATTATGTGACAAAATTTTTGTTTTCAGGCAATATTCAACAAACGAAAGTAGGTCAAATATCAGGTGGGGAACGAAATCGTGTGCATTTAGCTAAAATGTTAAAACACTCTGGCAATTTTTTAATTTTAGATGAACCAACCAATGATCTTGATTTAGCTACACTGCGTGTTTTAGAAGATGCAATGGAATACTTTATGGGTAGTGCTATTATCATTTCACACGATCGATACTTCTTGAACCGTGTTTGTTCTGGTATCCTAGCCTTTGAAGGTGATGGGTACATTCATTATTACGAAGGTAACTATGAAGATTATCATATTGACTATATTCGTCGTATGAAAGAAAAAGCCGAGAAAGAAGGTTATGAGTTTGACGAAACGATGCCTTCTAGAAGTAAATACAAAAAAATGAAAAAAATGTAATTTAGATTGACCGGAATAAAATTATGATCAAATGTTTAAAGTGCAATACACTTTATTCTGAAAGTGCTATAGTTTGTCTTTATTGTAAAATTCCTCTAGAAAAAACATTTGGTTACGATGAAAAAGAGTTTACCTTTAAAGTCAAAGAGTTTAACTCGGAAGACGCAGCACAAGAATTTAAAGTAAATTTGCTAAGCACAGATGTTCCCTGCGTAATAAAAAAAGTTGAGGATAAATATGTAGTACTTATTAATGAACAATTAAAAAAAGAAGCTTTTCGAATAAAACCGGATAACAAATTAGCGTTTTCGTTGGAGGGTAGTAAAGAGAAACAATCCAACAATACAACTTTATATGTAACTATTTTTTTAGGTTTTGTTATTGTTTGTTTTATATTGTATTTTTCTCAAATTGGCAGAACGATTTTTTTTAAAAATGCCGAGCCTGAAGTAAAAATTATTGTAGAAGAAGGCACTGTAGACGAAAATATTGCCGAAAGAAAAGGAACGCTTAATAAAAATAAACCTAAAAAAGTGAAACCAACACCTGTTTCAAATAATAAAAAGGTAGTTCCTTTACCTACCTCGACAAAGGAAATCTCTACTCCTGAAGAAAATGATAAAACCACAGAGACTAATGAAACATATGAAATAAAAGAAATAAAAGAAATTATAGAACCTGCTGAAAAATCAGAGTAACACTTATTTAATACTTTTAGTTATTAAAAATGGATTGAAACCTCCAGTGCATAAATTTTTTGCTTGTGAAACAAGATGTTTTCACCTTCAATTTGCCATTTGTGAGAGGGGCGTGAAAAAAAATTTCTGTAAGAATGATCGTTGCCGATTTCCATTTTATCACTAATTGATACATCTTTTATATTGGTAACAATAGTTGGGCTTATTTGATAAACTCTGCCATATCCTGAAACTCTTTTTGGGTGAGCAGATGCTTGTAATACTTCCATCTTAATGCTATCAATTTTAATATCTTCGCTAGTAGTGAACTGATCAATTCGTTTGAATTTTCCAGTTGCAAAACAAAACTGTGTAATCATTTTAATTTTAGAATAACTGGAATCTTCCTTAGGGCTTGCATATAAATTTTCAAAATGAACTTCATAAATATCCCAATCGTCTAATTTGTAAAGAGAGCTTTTAAAAAAACGATTGGCAGGGTAGTAGGTTTTATCTTCAATAGTAAGAGCTGGCACCCAAATAGGTTTTAGCCCTTCTGTTACACCTTCGATTAAGCCACGACAATGTGGCTTGCAAGCCGTATCGCTACTTAATTTGCCGAGCGAGCTACCCATAATCGGCAACACAAACTGTACATTTGTATCCGACCAAACAAAGATACTTGTTTTTCGATTTGAATTGGTGATTATTTCTTTACATTTTTTTTCGGGAACATATTCAGGGTATGCAAGATTCTTATCGTATGTTGCATACTCTTTTGCTTGAATGAAATATCTTAAAATATCCCAGTGCATAGGGTAGGTATTACGATAGCTATAGCATGCATGGTGTTCATCTCTAAAACAAAACCATTGTTTTTCTTCATCCCAAAATAAATCTACCATTCTTAGAGTGCATTTTTTAATGGCACCACGCGCCCAGTTAGCAAGCGTATCGTCAAGAAACCCATGAAAAATACATTGTTCAAGAAAAATAATATACTGCAATTGACCAAGTACTCCAACACTCCTGCCAAATGGCCAACCACTACCATCTGGGTAAAAAAGGTCTTTAATTAAAAGCACATAGCGAATGCAATGCGGCTTAAATAAATCTAATAATTCTTGTTTAAATTTTTGATTGTGAGTAATTAGCTCGATAGCTTTTACACAGTAATTTAAGCTCATGATGCCATAAGAGTCATATACGCCTAAACCATCGCTATCATCCATATAGCCTGTATCTTTATATTTATCTAAAATCTTATTTAAGTGCACTGCTAAAGTGTTTGGTTGATGGGGTGCTAAAATACTATTTGCACCTTCAATACATGCATTAAAAGCTTCCCAGTTGTTTTTAAATTCTTTTGTAACTCTAATTTGTTTGCTTAAGTTTTCTTGCTCATTCGCGCTTAATTGAGAAAAAAGTTGATGAGAATGATTTAAAATGCCAAAGGCACTTAATCCTATTCCCATAAAACAAGCATCTATTTCCGATTGGCTTTTCCAATTTTTTAATAAGTTAATGATAAGTTGGTTCAAGTTTTTATTTTGAAAACTATGCAAATTAATATGGTTAACGCGAAATAGCTCCCCAACGACATACATTACAGTTCCAACCCAAATTTTACCTTCTGATGGGTCGATTAAGGGGTTGCCGCTTTCATCTAAAGTATCAAACGCTTTTTTAGACAATTTGTTGCACAAAATATCATAAATTTCCACACGACTCTTTTGAGAATTGATAATTTGCATTTCTAAAAACCTTCACTCGTAATTTTAATATTCTTAAGCATTTCTTTGCAGATCGGCTGCATTTCATCCCAATCTTTTCTTTCGTATTGAAAAACAAAAGTATACAATGTATCTTCCTTGTCATTTGCAATAATGAATATACTTGAAATTAAAGATTCTGGTGTTCCTGCAGGGTCTTTTATTAAAAAACTAGCCCCTAACATATTCGGCATTTCAGACCGTTTAACTTGTAAATTTTTCTCAATCGTTTTCGCATTTTCAATGAACTGTTCCATTTTTTGGGATGGAGATAAACTGGTTTCCCTAGTAACATTATTTACCACAATTAAAGATAAACCTCTTTTAAATACCCCTAAATCTTGGTATACATAAGGAGTAATATAATAGGCATAGCCAACCACACTTGCAGATTTATAAAAGTGCCAATCTTTTGGTTTTAATATTTCCACTTTACTTTCAGAACATTTGGCAATATCAAATTCAATTTTCTTTGTTTCTAAAATAGTTTCCTTTTCTATTGGTTTCGAAGTTTTAGTATCTGTTTCGCCACAAGAGAAAATGCTCACTAGAAAAATAAAAATGTAAAAATACTTAAACTTTAATTTATTCATGGTAGTTTATCAGTTGATTATTGAAATGATGGTCGTTTATCCTAGAGGATATTTAAATATTGTCAATCGTTATTGATTAATTTCAAGTCAGAGATTAAATTTGACCTTAGGCGAGTGGAAAAATAACTTTACACTTTTGGAGAACAAGATCGAACATTCGTGACAGGGCACGATCTAGCTCTTTTTCATTTTTAGCCTTCTCTACCAGACCGGGGACGGTCTGGTTACCCAAGCAATTGATGAAAACGAGAAGTGCGTAAAGTATTTTTGCCTCTAGCCTAAAATAGAACTTATTCTTTAAACAAAACCATTGAATTCCTTAAAGGGCATCGTAATATTAGTAAAAAAATTCAATAATTTACGAGGGTAGTTTAGAATGGCTGGTCATTCCCATTCATCGAATGTCGCTGGTAGAAAATCGGCAGTCGATGCAAAAAGAGCAAAACAATTTACTAAAGCCGCAAAAGATATTATTGTTGCAACAAGGGATAAAGGCAAAGACCCTGCTTCAAACCCATCTTTGCGACTAGCTATTGAAAGAGCAAAATATGTGAATATGCCAAAAGACAAAATTGAATATGCAATTTTACGAGGTTGCGGAGAAGTACCAGGTTTGACCTACGAAGAAAAAGTATATGAAGGGTATGGCCCTGGTGGTATTGCAATTATTGTTGATGTATTGACAGATAGCATTACTAGAACTGCTTCTGAAATCAAACATATCTTTAGCAAATACGGTGGGAATATGGGTGAGCCGGGGTGTGTTTCGTGGGATTTCAAAAAAGTAGGCTTGATCGTAATCAAAGGTAATAATTTAAAAGAAGATGAAGTGATGGAAATTGCTCTGGATTGCGGAGCATCAGATATTTCTCAAGTCGACAATAATTTTGAAGTGATCACTGAATTTTCAGATTTCTACACAGTGCTTGAAAATTTAAAGGCAAAAAACTTTCAAGTCGAAAATGCTGAATTTGTTAAAATTCCTGGTAATAAAATAACTTTAGATGTTGAAACAGGTTTGGCCGCCGTAAAAATAATAGAGCTGCTTGATGCGTTGCAAGACACTCAAACTATTTGGACTAATTTAGAATATACTCCTGAATTAATAGCCGCATTAAATAAAGAGTAACTTGATTTTTAGATCTTAAATCCTTAAATACTTGGGTAGCCAGACCGAGCGGTGCAAGCTTGGCCAATCTAGTTACCCAAACAAAACATGAAATATGATAATAGTAATGTAATTTTTCACTAGCCTTAAGTTCTTTTTACTGTCAATCTTTAAAAACCTTTTTTACAGCTTCTAAATAACCATAACCATAAATATTGTCAGGCTGAAGATAGCTAGTTTCTGTCCATTCGTTCCAGCTATTGATGGTAATAAGTGGTGGCTGGTGAGGGTGATTCTCTATATACTCTTTTGCTAATTCTAAAGCTTTTCGAATATTTTCTGGTGTATTATTTTTAACTACACCAGGTTTAAAATCCTTATAACGCGGGTTATTGTCCCATCCTAATGATACATGCGGAATATAGGGGATTTCATAATTGGAATCCATTAAGCTCCATTCTGTAATCATATCGGGTATGATTTCAAGATAATCGCGATCGATTTTGGTATAATGCACCATTTGGTAATGGGTTTGGCTATCAAAGCCTAATAACTTAACTATTTCGTTTGGGGTGGTAGAGTTTCCATCATCTAAGCCGCTTAGATTCAGTTGTTTGGCTCCCCAACTTGTCAATTGTAAATGCAAGCCTGGTAGGTTTGACTTTATTGCTTCTTCCCGAAACCAAGTAAATGCTTCTTTTGTTTGTTGAATTCCACCTAAACCTTTAACTAAATTTTTAAGATCGTAAATCATAAAAACTGGTTTGTTTTCAACCGTATAATAGGAGGAGTGTTTAAAGTATTTTTCGATGAGTCGTTTGGCAATTATCTCGAATTCAGCTCGATCAACGGCAGCTTGCCAAATAACATTGCCGGGTATATTTGAAATTCGAAGGTCCCATAAATGATTTACATCGTGATTCGCCCACATTAAATAAAATTTTACACGATTGTTGTTACGCGCTTTTAGATAGCCATTGTTTAAACATTGCTCTAAAAAAGGTCGGCGGTCATACCAATACCAGTCATAAATAAAAACATTTACGCCATTGTCGGCAGCAGCATCAATTTGCATTTCCATTACACGCGGGTCAGCCTCATTTTGATAACCCCAAAGAGGTTTGCGAGGCCAAGTATGCCCCGGATATTTGCCTGTTGCTTTGCGAACTGTCTCCCATTCGCCATGACCTTCAGGCCAAAACATTCTTGTGCGTGGTTCATCCCCAGTATAAGCAGGCCAAATATAAGCAGCTACATCATATTTTTGATCTGATGCCATAACTTTCTCCTAATTGAAGTTGTAAGCAATATTTAAAAAAGAGTAATATAATATTTAAAATTACTAAAAAAAGGCTATAAAATCGTAAAAAAGGGTAATATAATGCCATTTTGTGATATTTTGCCCAAAAAAACCTTAAAGTGCTGATTTATGACCGAAAGTTACCAAGGTAAAGCTCCTTTTATTGCAAAAGCTCATGTTTCATTGGGTGGTGCTTTTAAAGGAACTTTTCCTTTTCATTTAATTTCATTTACAATAAGTGGAGGAGCCACTTATCAATTTTCCTCTGGTAATATAGAAATTAAACAAGGTGATTTGCTTTGTTTTTCCCCTCAAGCATGGCAAGATTGGTTGGTGAAAGAAGTAAATGGTTGGGAGGTGTATTATATTATTATCGCTTTACCTACTCAATTGTTAGAGCTTTTGCCGGAAGATAATTTATCAACTGGTATAAGTAAAATTTCAATGTTAGGGAACGATGAACATCGTGTTTCCCGTGTTTTTCGAGAAATGATGGAATGGCAAACGAACCCATCGATAGTGATGGAAAGAATGCTGTTAAACCAATTAGAATATATTTTTCTTTTGATTCGTAGTCAAATACCAATTGTCGCTATTGACCCGAGAATACAAAAAGCTAAAACATATCTTTATGATAATTTAGAAAAACCTATTACTTTGGCGGATGTATCTTTAGCTGCCAATCTCTCGATAACGCGACTGAATACTTTGTTTAATGCCTCTCAAGGGTTAGCCCCGATTGCATTTCTTGAAAAAATTCGTATGGAAAGAGCTGCTCAATTATTAGTTTTTACGACAGCAACCATTGACAATATTTCGAGCCGCCTCTGCTACAATGACCGCAAATATTTTGATAAACGCTTTAAACTGCACTGGGGTAAAACCCCAAGAAAATATAGAAAATCCGCAATATTTAAAGAAGAATAAAAACTCTTTTATTGCGAGCCTTTGCGAGAAAACCCATGTTAAATAATTGGATGAGCAGTAGTCTTTGGTAGATCCATATATTTTCCGGTTTTGCAATCAGGCTTTTAAAAAGGTGTTTTTAATTATTTATAAAAAATCGGCAATATTGATTTGGCTATTTAATAAATCATTCGACCATGCATTAGATTTTATACCGTTTGCTGTAATCATAGTGAGATGAACTTCACGGTTGCCTGCAACGCTCCTTTTAAATGCTTCGATTTTATTTAACAAATTCGTTGCCATTTCTTTGTCGATTATTATAGGATTTTGGCTGAATTTTATTTCACATATATTCACAACGCCATCAGTTCGAAAGAGTAGTAGGTCTGCTTGTGCGCCTTTAAGATTAGCATTTCCTTTTGCTATCCAATTGTAGGATATGTTTTCCACAATACCTTCAATTTCTAATTTCTTAATAATTAAATCTGAATGTTTTAAGCACAACGATTCAAATGCAAGTGCTGACCAAACTTTATAGGCAGGTTTTGTAGATGCATTTAGCCAATATTTTGAATTCATTTTATTTAAAGAGCTTCTTGTAAAAGGCAATATCCAATAGTGATAAAATACGGTGAACTCATCCGTTACTTTAAATAGTTGTTCTTTTCTATTAAAACCGTACGGTACAAATTTCTGAATAAAACCAGATGATTCTAAATCATTTAAATATTTAGTTAAATAGCCACCCGATTTAATTTTTAATGATTTTAATAATTCATTACGCAATATGCCATAATGATGTTTCATGGTATTTTCTATGATATCCTCATAAATTGACTCTTCGCCAAATAATGATTTGAAAAGTCTTTCGTATTCACCATACAGTAAACCGTTGTTGTTAAAACAAATGTTCGATATATTTTGAGCTAAAGAATATGATTTCTGGAATTGTTCTAAATAAAAGGGAATACCACCAACAGACATATAAGCTTCTAAAATATGATAGTCTGTAAAATGTATTTGTTTTTCTTTAAAATATAATTTAGTTTCCTGTAAGTTTAATGGCAATAAATGAATTGACCCTGTAATACGATTATAAAGACCGCCTTTTGCGTTTATGATTTTATCGCGTAGCCATGATGTAGCTGACCCACAAACTATCAAAGTTAAATTTTTACATTTAGACCATTCGCTATTCCAATAATAATCCAATGCTTGTAGCACCCCCGATTTTTGTGTTGCTAACCAAGGTAATTCGTCAATAAAAATGATCAGCGGTTTGTTTTTATTTTGTGTTTTAATATAATTGGTTAAAAGCAAAAAGCCTTCCTGCCAGGATGTCGGTTCTTTAATTGGTAATTCAGATTTTAATTTTGTCACAATAGAGGTATAAAATCTATTTAACTGAATTTGCAAGGGAGCATTTTTTTCCCCCACAAATTCAATATAATTATAGTTCTCTATCAAAGTGCGTACCATAAATGTCTTGCCAACGCGCCGTCGCCCTGTAATGGCAATAAATTCAGCTTTTTGAGAGTTAATTTTGGTTTTTAAGAGCTGTAATTCTTTTTCACGCCCAATGAATTTCATTAGATATGCCTTGCAAATAATTTGTCATTGGCATTATATTCCGCCAAATCATAAAAGCAATACTTATTTGGCGGAGTATAAATAAGTTATATTCCGCCAAATCTTTTCATCTTAAAACATTTGGCGGAATATAGCAAAATTAAAAGATATTAAATGGTGGATTAAAGTCGGCTTGCCCTAAAATTGGTGTATGGTTTTTATTTTAAGACAATTGTGAATTCTAAATGCAAAATCCTACCATCTTAATGATAAATGCCTTTTTTAAAAACTTAACATTTGGCGAATTCATTCTATTCGATGGTCATAAGGGATACCAGTTAAAAGATTGATCCCAATCAAAAAAGCTGACTGACCACAACAATTCATAATACGGTAAACGACTTTAATATGAATTTGGGGTGATTGCAAAAGAAAAGGGTGGCTGTCGATTTATTTTTAATTCGTTAACGAAGCAGCCTCTTTTACAAAACGACATTTTTAAAGAAATGTCGTATGACAGCCTATTTTTTTCCTATATACTTCCTTTTAAAAATGCACTGTTTGCTTGAATCATTATATTCTTTATTTCAGAATTAGGGTTCCAAAGTATAAGTGAAAAAAGAGATACGCAAGGTTGTATTTGTCTTTCAAATAGGCCGTCTTCAACCAATGCAGTAACATTCATTCCATTTGGATTAACTTCAAGAATCGCATTGTAAAATTTAATTGCATCCTGAAAATGTGCAAACCAAAGTGCATTTTTTTTATCCCATGAAGTTTGCTCCTTCTTTAATCGAAGATCCATAAAATTCTGACTTCTTTCACCTAAAATAAAGGCCTTATGATGTTCAAATTCACTTCTCCATCGAATTTCAGAAAACCCTTTCGCTACCATGGCAAAACAGCAATCTTTTCGTAAGCCAGCCAGTTTGCGAGAATAGCTAATTGTTTTTTCTGCGTTATTTATTGAAGAAAAACCAACTGTGTTTTCTGGTGAATCATTAAATGACCTTGGGTCATAGGAATAGGGGAGAGTGCCCGCATCTTCCCAAGTAATCGTTACCCGTTTATCTAATGACTTAAGCATTGGGTAGTCTTCCATAATAGAAGTCGCATGTAAACCAAATTGAATTTCCAATGCTGGATATCTTTGAAGTAAATCAGCTGAAATATCATTAACTAACTCACATGTAACCAATGCTATCGGTTTTGAATTTATTGTGCGATCATTCGTTTCTGTCAGTGTTTGAAAATAAATGCCATCATGCTTAAGATGGCTGTACTCTTTTTCATATGTGCATAATACTTCTGCCTTAAGTTTTTGTTGATCTTCAGGGTTCGCCAAATTTAGTTTCTTACCCCAACCCCAAGGGAAACCGAGAACAATTCTAATACCTCTATCATGAGCGTAATCAATTACTTTTTCAATATTTAATGGCGGTTTATCATTCCAAATAGTTAATAGATTCATCCGAAGTCGAGCCATATTATCAAGAAAGTTTTTATAATCATAAATGGTATATCCCCAAGTCCATATTCCGCGAATTGCAATAACAGGAGTTTCTATATATAAAAAAGATGGGAATTTTTCTGGCATTGAAATGTCTAAAGGGTCGCTCCTAATGGCCTCCATTCCTAAAATCCTAGTGTTAAAATCCTCTACTCCATATAAAACTCCCACTGGGTTTAGCCCCGCGATTAAAATTATTCTTTGTTTTGGGTTCCAAGGTGCATCAAAGCTGCTAAGAATGTACCCTTCCTTATTTTCAGGCAAATTTATTTTTTTACTTTTCAAAATAGGTTTGATTAGAGGGTTATCGTCAGGGGTTCCTAAAATAATTAAGTGACCGCCATCAGCTGCTTCTTCGATTGTTTCACCAGCATGCGCTATTTTAATTTCTATAGTATAGGGAACAAATGATTGTAGAAATCTTTGAGTTTCATTGACGGAAAATTCCTGAATACCCAAATAAATTCCAGTGTGAATCTTCCATCGAATGCCTTGAAATCGGTTGGTAGCATGGGTTAGTTCAAAATGGGTCATAATTTTCCTCCTTTTAATTTACATTTATAAATATAACCGTAATATTATTATAAATAATGGTTTATCGCTATGTTGAAATAGCAAAATAATAGGTCAAAATTCACTTTATTTGAGTTTTTTATGTCGCGACTTAGTCATGTAGGTTTAATTAATAAGTTTCCCTTTCTAATACATCGCACGGGGCAGATAAGTAAGATTCATTGCCATGATCATGATTTTTGGGAGCTAGTTTATATACATTCAGGTCACGGCAGTGGTATTAATGCAGGTGAAAAATTTGAGTTTCATTCTAGGCAATTAATATTAACGCCTCCTTTTCAAACACATGAATTCAAATCTTATAATGAAACTAGCCATGAACAAATCAGTCTTGCTATTTATCCTCAGTTTATAGAAAAAGGTTCAATAGCACATGTTCAAGTGAATGAATTGCTTTCTCGTATACAAAAATCAGGGAAATTAATTGTTAGTGTGCCCGAGCTAGATTTATCGGGGGTCGAACAATCCCTAGAAACCATTAGTTCTGAGTTTCTTTTTCAGCGCGCTGATTTTGAATCTATCATATCATTTGAAATAGCACGATTATTGATTTGTTTTAATAGAATTCTTTTTGATAAACAGATAATATTTCCCCAATTAGATAAATTACCATTTGTTATTCATCAAGCCGTAAAACTAATTGAATTGAAATATTTTGAGATTTGCAATATAGAGCAGTTATTAGAAAAAATAAATATATCAATAAACCCGAGATATTTTATTAAGTTGTTCAAAAAACATATTGGTTTTGCACCTATTCAATATTTGAATCGAGTGCGTATCGAAAAGTCATGTTTGAATTTATTGCACACCAATTTGCCGATTTCTAACATTGCCTTGGATTCTGGGTTCGGTGACCTTCGTTTTTTCAATCGTCAGTTCAAGCGCTTCGTTGGCATAACACCAAAAGAATATAGACAAACAGCAAATGATTCTAAATCGCCAAAACCAAGCAATCGATTTGATTTTTTAGAAAATGAATGAGATAAGCGAAATCTGCCGTTCCTTTGACTTGAAACATTCGAAAGTTATTATTTTTCTTCTGGGTTGATGCCGTATTCTTTTGGAATTTCAGAACCTTCGCCGTAAAAGGTTCCAAATATTTTATCCCAAATAGAGAACAAATTACTAAGATTAGCAGGTTGCTTTACTGAAATAGAATGGTGCCAATGATGAAATCGAGGGGAAGAAATAAAGCTAGACAAAAAACCATAATCAAGATCTGTGTTAGAATGTAAAAATAAACCATAAAATCGCTTGATACTAAAAGCAATTGATATTATCAATAAATAGTTATTTCCAAAAAAGAAGAGTAAAATGCAGTTTATGATGAAAGAAGTAGTGAAAGCTTCAAACAAAGATAATCGGATCGCTTTTGGCCAGTTCAAAGAGGTTGGCTCATGATGAACTTTATGAAATTTCCATAACCACGAGACTTTATGATATGCAAAGTGAATACCATACTCTATCAAGTCAATCGCAAAAAAAATGATAATGCTAAAAATGGTGACTTTAAAAATGTTATCATGTAAAATTTTTGGCTCTAACCAACCAACTTGCGATTTTAAATTTACTAACAAATAAGAAAACATCCATATCACAAGGGTTAAGATTGCATAAAAAAAATCGGATTTCGTAAGCCATATTTTTCTTTCTTTGATGCCAAAAATGAGATTAAATATTCCAAAAAATAATGCGTGAAAAAAATAATAAAAAATGGCAATTACTAAAATGGAGATAAGGGTTATGCCTAAATTGATGAGAGAGTCCACATTAGTAGCCTCCGCCACCTAAAGAAAATGAAAAATCAGCTTTATCAACAAATGAGCTTACTAGCGATACAGCCAAGTTTTCTGCATAAACGCTACAAGCCATACCAGTAATAATTAAAACAAAAATACAAATTAGCTTAGTCGTTTTATTCATGGGGCTACTTTGATAAAATATTTAAATTACTTGAAATAGCTTTAAATGCTAAACCTCTTTCTGTAATGTACCCTTAAAAAAACTTATTTGCAAAGATATTTTATTTTTCACTAAATTTCAACTCTATTTTTACCGCCTTGTTATGACTATCTTTGGATAGTTTATGCTAAAATAATATTTTTTTGTTGCACATATAATGTTAAGGAAATTTTTATACAATTTTTTCATTTACTGCATAATATCGACATCAACAATCCAAAAAATTAATAGGTGTTACTAGTTGTTTTAAATGGTAAAAAAATTATACTTTTGATTTCAGAATTAATGAGGTGCGTCTGTGGCAAACGAAAAAGTCGGAATTCGAACTACTAATCAAAGAGAAGGGGTTGTTCAAGTACTAAAAGAATCTAAAGGTCCCTTGACCCCGCAAGAGATATTAGAACGCACCCAGAAAATTACTAGTAATGTCGGTATAGCTACTATCTACAGAACAATAAAATTGTTATCGGAAACAAATAAAATTGTAATGGTAACCTTACCTGATGGGCAAACTCGTTATGAAATGGCCCATTTGGATCACCACCATCATTTTAAATGCCGTAAATGCTCAAAAATATTCGATTTAGAACATTGCCCAATTGAAGTAGGGAAAAGCCTTTCTTTGCCAAATGGATTTACTCTGGAAGGTCATGAAATAACTCTATTTGGTATTTGCTCTCATTGTAATGTTTAATTTTCATATTGTCAAAATTTTAATTATTTTCAGTCTATTTTTAACTTCACATTGAAATTTAGCCTTTGTCTATGATAATAGTAAGCTGTTATCAATAAGAGCTAATCTCGAGTCAAGTTTAAGTTATGAAAAAAAGTACACTCCACATCATAGACAATATTGGGTTTTCCTTGTCTACATTATGTGCTATCCATTGTTTAATTTTTCCGGTTTTGTTAATCGTTCTACCTTTGATTGGTATGGCGTTTTTTTTAAATGCAACAGCTGAAAAAGTTTTTGTCGTGGGAAGTGTGATATTAGCGGCTTTATCAATTTTCTACGGGTTTCGCCATCATAAAAGCTGGAAGCCTTTCCTATTGTACTTTGTCTCAGCCATATTTTTGCTTACGGCAACCTTTTTTATGGAGCATAATCATACACATTCGGAAGATATAGCCCATGGAGCAGACGCGCACCACACCGCAGCTCATGATGAGCATGATCATGCTGACCATGACCATCATCACCCAATGGATCATAGACCTCAAGGCAACCCATTAAGTTTAGTAGTAGTTGTATTAGGGGGGTTAGGTATTGCTTTCAGCCATTATTTTAATAGGCGCCTATATAAGACTTGTACAGACCACAAGCATTAAATAAATAGGTTTTTAAGTTTTCTTTTCGAAATTTTTCGAATCAACTGTATAATTCTTGTTTTTTTTGGTTCGCAAAAGGCCACCTTTTTATGTATTTAGAAATCAACCCTGCATTTGAAAATATAAGGGGTTTTATTGAGAATATTGAGAATCATTTTGAATCTGAGAAGCAAGTTCTGCATTCAGGCCGAAATATAATAAAAAAGATATCTCATAATAACAATCATTTTGTTGTTAAGTCATTTGGTGTACCAAACCTATTTAATTTATTTTTTTACCGATTTTTTAGAGAAACAAAGGCTAAAAGGTCATACCAAAATGCAATTGCACTAATAAACGCTAAAATACCAACTGCAATTCCTGTAGCATTTATAGAAAAATATACAATGGGTTTTCTAGGTAGAAGCTATTTTGTTGCCTTACGAGTTGATTATGATTATGATTTTCACGATATCAATTTTGAGCGAAAACTAGGCACCCCTAATTTGTTTCGTCAGTTTGCTGATTTTTCTTTTCAAATGCATCAAGCTGGTTTTTTGCATTTAGATTATACTCCTGGCAATATTTTGATAAAAGAAGACCAAGCTAACTATAAATTTACTGTGATAGACATAAATCGCATGAAAATAGGTCATGTTTCTTGGCAACAAGGGGCAGAATCATTAGGTAAAATTTATTTTAAAGAAGAATATATGGAAATAGTTGCTAGTCGTTATGCCGAGTTAGCAGAGGTCTCCCAAAAAGAAGTGTGGAGTCGTATTCAAAAATCTCGAAATTCCTTCGAGCAGAAGAAAAAGCTAAAAAAATTCTTAAGATTTTGGAAGAGTTAAGATCGATGAAAAAAATCTTAGTCATTCAATTGCAACAAATAGGTGATGTGTTACTTTCTACCGCCATTTGTTCCACTCTAAAAAAAACTTATCCAGAAGCCTCGATTGATTATTTAGTTGCAGACTTTACAGAAGGAATCGTTCGAGGGCATCCCGCAATTTCTGAAGTAATTACTTATCAAAAAAATCGAGATTTTTTTTATTTTTTATCGTTTTTATGGCGTTTGCGTAAAAAAAAGTATGATGTCGTAATTGATATTCTTTGTAAGCCCAGATCTGGTTTTATGTCTTTTTTTTCAGGGGCAAAAAGAAGAATTAGTTTTGCTAGAAGAGGCCGTAACTTTTTTTATACAGATCTTTTACCTGGTTCACTAGGGCTGAAATTGCATACAATCGATCATAGATTAACCCTGTTAAAACCACTAGCAGCGACAATTAAAGAAGATAAAACCGTCAAAATTTATTTGGAAGATTCTTTAGTAGAGAAAACAGAAAAGTTGTTTCTAAGTAAAGGGCTAGATAGAAGTTGTTTAAAGATTGTATTTGGGGTAAATAGTCGTCGATCTTTTAAGGTTTGGCCGCGCGAACATTTTGTTAAAGTTATTGATTTTTGTATAGCTAAATATAATGCAAAGATTATATTTTTTTATAATGAAAAAGAAAAAAATGATTGTATGGCAGTCAAACAAATGGTTTCAAAACCTGAAAATGTACACATGGGTTTTTCTGGGTCAATTCGAGATTTAGCGGCCGTTTTAAAATGTTGTGATTTATTTGTAGGTAACGATAGTGGGCCAAGGCATATAGCGGAAGCCGTAAATCTGCCAACCTTTGCTATTTATTCGCCGAGTAGTTCTAAATGGAACTGGAATACCCAAGGCAACCCAAGATTTCAATCCATTGATTTGCAAGATGCATTACAATTAAGTGACCAAGAGTTTGCTGCGATGTTGAAAGAAGCAAATAAAAAAAATGCCGAAAATTTTTTAAGTAAAATTACACCAGAGTTTGTTATGGAGCGCTTAGACAAAATGATTCAGGAAGTTATTCTAAAAAATGACAAATAATAAAACAATTCTAATTACCAGATTTTCTGCAATGGGTGATGTAGCACTGACGGTACCTGTCATCCGTGGTTTTAATTATGATTTCCCCGAATATCATATTGTTCTAGTAACGCGAAAAGCATTTTTCCCATTTTTTACAAATATTTCCAACTTGACTTTAATTGCTTTTGATGATAAAGATAAACACAAAGGCTGGTTAGGTATGATGAAATTAGCCAAAGAAATCAACTCTCAACACAAAATTGAGATTATGTTTGATTTGCACAATGTATTGCGAACGCGATTACTTTCATTTTTTCTTAAAAAGAACCATGTGTATCGGATCAATAAAGGGCGTAAAGAAAAAGAAGCCTTTACCAGAAAAGAAAAGAAAATTCGTAAAATTTTAAAGCACACAACAGATCGTTATGCAGATGTTTTTATACAAGCAGGGTTTGCCTGTCGAATATTACCTGGCCCTTGGTTATTACCAGAACAACCTAGCGCAGAGGCCGAAGCCATTAAAGCCATTATTAAAAAAGACAAGTTATCCTATGTTTCAATTGGTATTGCTCCCTTTGCTAAACACAAAACTAAAATGTGGCCACTGGAAAAATCAAAAAAATTAATCGAGCTATTAATTACAACTAAAAAAGTAAAAGTTTATTTGTTTGGTGCTAGTGGTAGTGAAGCCTCATTATTAAAATTAATTGCAGATACGCACCCCAATGTAACGAATTTGGCAGGTGTTTTTAGTCTGAATGATGAAATCAACATCATTAAAGATTTGAAAATAATGCTTACAATGGATTCTGCCAATATGCATATTGCATCTTTATCGGGTACTCGTGTAATGTCCATTTGGGGGGCAACTCACCCCGATGTAGGCTTTGCACCTCTTGGTGATAATCAAACCATAATCATGCAAATTAATGAAGAAGAACTAGGTTGTAGGCCATGCTCGGTGTTTGGCGATAAACCATGTTTTAGAGGTGATTTGATTTGTTTGCATTCTATTCCAGTCGAAAGAATTTTTAAGGATTTATGTACAGAATCAAATGTTTTAATTTAATATTAAACATCAGGCAGTTTTTATGAATGATTTACCCAAAATTTCTGTGCCAATTATTTGCAGCAATAATGAAGAAACAATTGGTTTAGTTTTAGAAAGTATTAAGGATATTGCATTTGAAATCATTGTCATTATTGATACAAAATCGAAAGATAAAACCTATGAAATTGTAAATAAGTATACAGACAAGGTTTCTATTGAACCATGGCGCGGTTTTTTACAACAAAAAAATGAAGCATTAAAACGATGCCAAGGTGATTGGGTTCTATGTCTAGATAGCGATGAAGTTGTTTCGCCCACATTAAAAGATGAAATCGTAAAGGCCGTTACAAGTAATGATATAAAAGGTTATTTCTTAAATCGTAGAACTGTTTATTTAGGCCGTGAAATGAAATTCGCTTGGCAACCTGATTTTCGGTTACGACTATGTTTAAGAACACAAGAAGTTGCTTGGGTTGGTGAGTCTTTCCATGAGACATTGTTTGCTCCTGGTAAAACAGCCAAACTAAAAGGCGTATTGTACCATTATAGTTATAAAGATTTAGCCGATCATCTTACGCGAACCTTGCAATATGCTAAAGGAGTTGCTGAAATTCGCTTTAAAAACAATAAGAAATTTAGTTTTTTGAAGTTATTAATAGCACCTCCCTTTGCATTTTTTAAGCAATATTTTATAAAAGGGGGGGTGTTTGATGGTTTCCCAGGGTTATTAGCTGCTTTATCCTCAGCATTTTACTCTTTTTTAAAATTAATTTATCTTTGGGAGCTTGAAAAGATAGATTTTGAATCAAAAAAACTTCAGGAGAAATAAAGTGGTAAAGAAAAATAAAATTTTAATTACTGGCACCTCGCGTGGTATTGGTGAAGGTTTAGCCAACTGTTTTTTAGAAGAAGGTTGGGAAGTGAATGGGTTTTCGCGACATAAAAATGAAAACATCAAGAAGAGTTATAGAAAAAAAGGACTTTATAAAGAAACAATGGGTGACTTGTCTAATATAAAAGATGTGCGTCGATTTTTAAAGAAGACAATAGTAGAAATAGATACATCAGAGTATGAGAGAATTGTTCTGATCAATAATTCAGGTATTTTAGAACCCATTAAAGCGATTAGAGATGCCGAAGTTGATGAGATGCTATATAATTTGAAGGTGAATATCATTGGTACTGCATCCATTATAAGTTTATTTATGCAAGAATTAAAAGAATGCTCTCTACCTAAATTAATTATTAATATTTCTAGTGGTGCCGGTAAAACACCGTATTTTGGTTGGGGTAGTTACTGTGCTTCGAAAGCTGCAATTGATATGCTTTCCCAGTGTATTCAGTTAGAAGAAGCTAGCAATAAAAACCCTTGTCAAATTTTTTCGATTGCACCGGGTATTGTTGAAACAAAAATGCAAGAAACGATAAGATCAAAAACAGTTGAGGAATTTCCGTCTGTTGCAAAATTTATTGATTTCAAAGAAAGTGGAAAGTTAGCTGATGTGAATGATGTAGCAAAAAAGTTTTATAAATTTGTTTTGAATGCCTCTAACTATAATGGTTCTGTTGCTTTTAATATTAACGATCTTTAAAAGGTAAAATATGCGAGTAATTGATAAAGTTGAGTTTTCAGATACTTTATTTCAAATTACATTAGACCCTGAACATTTAGCCTCTACTTTTATAGTACCGGGTCAATATGTTGTAATTACTATGGAAAACCAAAAACCTTTATATTTAGTAATCGCTTCGTTATTAGGTGAGAAGCAATGGCGATTTATTGTGCGCGATAGCAACCCCGCGACCCACGCCTTAAAAGAATTGCCGATAGGTAGTTCGGTCGCTGTTTCAGAAGCCCAAGGTAAAGGGTACCCGCTTACAAAATTAGTAGACAACAATGTTATTCTTTTTACAGCAGGCACGGGGCTTGCAGCCATTTATAGCGTGGTTGGTGAATTCCTTAAAAACAGAAGTAATTTTAAAGAAATCATTTTAATGCACGGTTCGCGGTTTGAAGCAGATCTACCTTTTAGACAGGAAATGCTAAATTGGGTTAAAAATGATCTTCAAGTTTATATTACTTTAAGTCAACCATCTGATTCATGGGCTTTTTATGAAGGTCATGTGCAAGATATTTTGAAACACGAAGCTTTGGATCTGTCTTCTTTTTCTTCGCTAATTTGTGGTCCAAACCCAATGATAAAAAGTGTAACCGAAGTCGCTTGTGCTTGTGGCTTAAGTAAAGATAAGATTTTTACAAATTATTAACAACTTTTTCTCAGGAAATAAAATGATTATAAATAAAGCCAAATATGGAGTCACCCCAGACGGTCAAGAAGTAACTGAATTCACTTTAATTAATGATAATGGTTTAAAAGCCAAAGTAATTAATTTCGGTGCCTCCATTACGGAACTTCATGTGCCTGATAAAAACAATCATTTTGATGACATCGTTTTGGGTTTTGCAGATCTAAATGGTTATTTAGTCAATGAACCTTATTTTGGCTGTGTTGTTGGTAGAGTCGCAAATCGTATTGCGAAAGGTAAGTTTTCGATCGGAGGCCAAAACTATCAATTGCCAATCAATAATGGTAATAATTGCTTGCATGGCGGCATTCAAGCACTACATAAAGTACTTTGGGATGCCAAAATAGAAACGATTGATAATTCTTCTTTTATTGTGTTTACCTATGAAAGTAAAAATGGGGAGGAAGGTTTTCCTGGTAATTTAAAAGTAAAGCTGTTCTATAGTTTATCGAACGCAAATGAATTAATCATTCGATATGAAGCTACAAGTGATCAAGCTACCCCTGTGAATTTAACCAATCACAGTTATTTTAACTTGTCTGGTGCACAATCAGGAAATATTCTGAATCATGAATTATATTTGAACGCCGATCGATATGCTCTTTCAAATGACGAATTGATACCAACAGGAAAATTTAAGTCTGTAAAGGGTACTCCGCTTGATTTCACACTACCTTGTAAAATAGGGGAGCGTATCAATCAAATTAACAGTACGCCCGTTGGTTACGACCATAGCTACCTTTTGAATCGCCCCCATGAAAAAGTTTTGGCTGCTAGAGTTGATGACCCCAAAAGTGGGCGCATAATGGAAGTTTTTACAACCCAACCAAGTATTCAATTGTATACCAGCAATTTTTTAAATGGAACAATCAAAGGAAAGGAAGATGTTTTTTATCAACAATACCAAGGGTTTTGCCTTGAAACGCAACATTTACCTGATTCCGTAAACCAACCAGAATTTCCATCCATTATAATACAACCCGGTGAAACCTATCGACATGTTGTGATTTATAAATTTTTAAAATAGAAATTGAACTTCGGGTATTAGCTGCCAACTACTTCTATTTGTATGGTTGTAATTCTCCTTTGCTAGAGGAAAGCTTTACACATTTTCGTAAAATGTCTGGTGCAGGAGGCTAAAAGCAGTGAAAGAACCATATCTGTTGGTGCCACGCCAAGAATCTTGCTAACTAAAAGTGCAATGTCATTTTTCCAGTTGACTTAGCAAAATGCATAATAAAAGGCACAATCACAATTTATATTTTAAAAGTTCAATTATTTGCTAATATCATGCATCTATTTGTCGTTGAAATATTAAAATAATTGTGGGTTTTGTGGTATGAAGGATATTTATTGCTTAGGTGGAGAACTCGATGCTTTTGCTTCGGTTATAGATTCAAAAGGGTTTACTCTCAAATTTTTTAAATCATTTTCGAGTTTAAAGAACGAAATATCAAATAAAGCCCCTTTGTGTTTACTAATCCAAGATTCTAAATTCGATGAAATTGATTTACAAAAAAATAAATCTGTACCTTTTATTGTATATACAACAAAAAAAATGGGATTGGAAGGTTATGCTTTTTTTAGAAAAGGAGCAATAGATTATTTTTCGATAAATGAAAATTTTATCGAGTTATTGATTCCACGATTAGAGAAATTTTCTCAAGAAAATAAGAAAGATTTACTCGATAAAATATTACATGAAAGCGAAAAATTATATTATGCAATTATAGAAAAATCACCCATATTAACTCTTGTTTTAAATAGAGATGGGCAAATACTGGTTGCTAATGAAGAAGCAAAAAGACTAATGCAAACTTCTGAAAGCAAAGATAGAGTAGAAGATTATTTAGACCCTGTTTTGGCTAAAGAATTTTTGGAAGTATTAAAGAATGTTCGCCATAATAGTGGCGAAGTTAAATTTCAATGTTCTATTATTAAGAATCAAGATGACCTGACCCCCATTCTGTGGCACATCGATAGTTTTGACCAAGTAATCGGTGATACGGTTGTTGCGTTTGGCCAAGACATTTCTTTCTCTGTTGAAATGCGTAAAAAGGAGTTCTATCAAACGAAAAGTCTCTTGGTTTTAAATGACCGATTAGAGCGATCGAATAAATCATTAGATCAATTTTCTAGAATGATTTCTCATGATTTAAAAAATGGCTTAAATCGAATAATGGGTTTTTCACGAATTTTATTGCAAATTGAAAAAGATCATTTAACGGCCGAAGGCTTAGAAATTGCGGGCAAAGTATCTAAAAATATTGATGATATGGTCTTAACTGTAAATCGAATTTTGGATTTTGCTCAATCGAAAGGCTCTAATTTACAAATTCAAAAATTTTTCATAGGTGAATTGCTTCAAAAAATATTGTTTTCATTTCAAGATCAGATTCATGAAATCAATGGTAGGTATGAATTAATTTCAGACTCCATTGAAATAGAAGCGGATGCAATCTGTTTAAAACAAGTTTTTGAAAATCTTATCTCTAACGCGATTAAATACCGTTCGCCAGAACGCACACTTTTGCTGAAAATTTCAGTAATGGATATGGGTGCCGATATTTTGATTGTCTTTGAAGATAACGGAATAGGAATAAAATCAGGGGATGAAGAAAAATTGTTTGAAGAATATTATAGAAATAAAGAAGTGGTAGGTAAGATTGAGGGGCATGGCATTGGGCTATCAACAGTAAAAACATTGTTGCATTCCCATGGTGGGGTAATATGGGTAGACCCTGAAGCAATAGTTGGGGCCTCTTTCAATTTACAGTTGCCGAAATTACAATAATAATTTTAACGAGTCGAATATGTTAATAGATATATTTATTGGGGTTTTAATTCTAAAATTATTTGTGCAATTTTTGCTATCTCGGTTAAACGATCGCAGGTTAAAAGGCTTTAAATATGCAGATTTGCCGAGCAATGTAAAGAGTCTATTTTCTATTGAATTATTTGAGAAAATGAGAGCTTACAATTTAGAAAAAAGCAGATTTTCTTTAATGAGCACTTTCTTTAATGCCTGTATTGTGATTGCATTATGTCTGCCGCCACTACCTAAATATATCTATCAATTTTTTGGTGAATCTTGGTGGCAACAGTCTTTATTTTTATTGTGCCTTGTCTTTTGGGAATCTATTTGGTCGGCCATTTCGAATTTTATTTTTCAATTTTATATTGAAGAAAAACATGGGTTTAACCTTTCCACTAAAGCACTTTGGGTAAAAGATACATTGGTTTCCTTTATTCTGAATTTTATAATTATGTTTTTTCTGTTTGGGGTTTTTATCTATTTATCATCAACTTTTGAGTTTTGGTGGCTGGGGTGTTTTCTTTTTGTTATTGCATTTGGGGTTTTTATGTTAGTAGTAAGCCCATATTTAATTGCACCTTTGTTTAACAAATTCACGGAGCTTGAAGATGGTGAATTAAAAATAGAGCTTATGGCAATGGCCAAAAAGTTGAGCTTTAATGCCAAAACAATTCTGATGATGGATGGTAGCAAAAGATCCAAACATTCAAACGCTTATTTCTCTGGCTTTGGAAAGTTTAGGCGTATCGTTCTCTATGATACTTTAGTTAAACAATTATCTACGACGGAACTAAAAGCGGTATTAGCACATGAGATTGGTCATTATAAAAAAGGTCATGTTCCTAAATCGATGTTGTTATTTAGCATGCTTTTGCTACTTGGTTTTTATGGATTATCGCTTGTGCAAAACAGCACTTGGTTTTATGCCAATTTAGGTTTTGAAAATTCGGCAACAGGTAAAATTGCCCCCTTATTATTTTTCTTTCTTTTATTTGGCGATTCATGGACTTATTTTGTGAGCCCATTTTTTAGCATGTTTTCTAGAAAATTTGAATATGAAGCGGATGCCTTTGCGCGCTCCACTATGGGCGACGGCAAACCATTAATTGATGCTCTTGGTAAATTGACTTCAGAAAATATGGGGAACCCTGTACCGCACCCATTTTATAGCAGTTTTTACTATTCCCACCCAACACTAGCTGAGCGCACTCAGGCTTTAGAAAAAACTATGGCTTAAACAAAAAGTAAGTGACCTCTTTAGCTCGTATTTTGTCAATTTTTATTGACATATTCCCCATATGTTCATATTATACAAAACTTTTAAAAACGACCTCTATTTTTGGATAAGATCTTAATTATTTTTTAGAGAGATCTTCCATCTTCAACGAGGTATAAAATGATGAATTTGTAGATTAATTATTTTAGAAAAGGAGTCTTGTGAACTTAAACGACGAAATACTTTATTTCACCCTTGTGTCAGGGTTGTTAGCATTGGGTTTTGCTTTTTTTAGAGCTAATTGGATTAGTAAAAAGGATGCTGGTAATGATAGAATGAAAGAAATAGCTGGTTTTATTTCTGAAGGGGCGATGGCATTTTTAAAGAAAGAATATTCGGTACTCGCTGGTTTTGTTTTAGTGGTGGCAGTGATTTTAGCTGTTGCAAGTTATAACAATGGTGGTGTGTTAGTTTCTGTCTGTTTTACAGGCGGTGCTTTTTGTTCGGCATTAGCGGGTTATTTCGGTATGAAGGTGGCTACTAAGGCCAATGTACGCACTTCGGCTGCAGCAAGAAATGGATTAACAGAAGCTTTATCCATTGCTTTTAACGGTGGCGTAGTTATGGGAATGAGTGTAGTGGGGTTAGGATTGTTAGGTCTTAGTTGTTTTTTTCTATGGTTAAAATCCTACTATTTAGGAGCTACAGGTGTTGATTATGATAGTGTTTTAAAAGCTCTAACTGGTTTTAGTTTAGGTGCAAGCTCTATTGCTTTGTTTGCGCGCGTGGGGGGTGGAATTTATACCAAAGCTGCCGATGTTGGTGCTGATTTAGTCGGTAAAGTCGAAGCAGGTATACCAGAAGATGACCCCAGAAATCCCGCAGTAATTGCAGATAATGTGGGTGATAATGTAGGTGATGTAGCAGGTATGGGTGCAGATTTATTTGAATCGTATGTTGGTGCTATAATTGGTGGAATGGTAATTGGATTAAGTTTAATGCTTGCTTATGGCGGTGATAATGGTGTTAATTTTATTTTATTTCCGATGGTAATGGCTGGCGTTGGTATTATTTTAAGTATATTGGGTACTTTTGTTGTTAAAACCAAAGAAGGTGGTGACCCACAAAAAGCCTTGAATAGAGGTACTTTTGGCACCGCTATTTTAATGTTAGTTGCGATTTATTTTTTAGCCAAAAACCTATTACCAAATTCTTGGCAACTTGATGGTGTTACATTTACTTCAACGGGTGTATTTATTGCCGCAGCTATTGGGTTAGCAGTGGGTACCTTAGTAGGAATTGCAACAGAATATTATTGTTCCGCCGATGGAAAACCTGTTAAAAGCATTGCCGACGCTTCGGTAACTGGTAGTGCAACCAATATTATAGCTGGGTTAGGAATTGGTATGGAGTCTACAGCAATCCCAATCGTGTTAATTTCTTGTGGTATCGTTGGTTCTTATGAATTTGCTGGAATGTACGGAATTGCAATTGCTGCAATGGGCATGTTAAGTACAACTGGAATTCAGTTAGCAGTAGATGCCTATGGCCCAATCAGTGATAATGCTGGTGGTATTTCTGAAATGGCAAAACTACCTCCTGAAGTTCGTGAAAGAACAGATAAGCTAGATGCAGTAGGAAATACCACTGCTGCAATCGGTAAAGGTTTTGCAATTGGTTCGGCTGCAATGACATCACTAGCGTTGTTTGGTGCATTTATTCATACGGCAAATATTTCCGCTATTGATATTAGTCAGCCAAAAGTAACCGCTGGTCTTTTGATCGGTGCGATGATTCCGTTTTTATTTAGCTCTATGGCCATGAAAGCCGTAGGTCGAGCGGCTAAAGAAATGATTCATGAAGTGAGAAGACAGTTTAGAGAAATTCCTGGTCTTATGGAAGGTAAGGCAACTGCAGATTATGCAAGATGTGTGACCATATCAACCGCGGCTGCAATTAAAGAAATGGTTGTGCCTAGTTTAATGACGATTTTAGTTCCTGTGTTAATTGGTTTTGTTTTTGGGGCAGAAATGTTAGGGGGGCTACTTGCTGGTGTACTTGTTTCTGGTGTGTGCTTTGCTATTTTTATGTCTAATGCCGGCGGCGCTTGGGATAATGCAAAAAAATATATTGAAGGTGGGGTTCATGGTGGTAAAGGTAAGGAGGCACACAAGGCCGCTGTTACTGGTGATACAGTAGGCGATCCTTTTAAAGATACAGCTGGCCCCAGTTTAAATATTGTTATTAAATTAATTAGTGTGGTGGCTTTAGTGATTGCTCCCATGTTGCCCATGAAAGATACTAAGCCTGTTGTCGAAAAACAAAAAGTTGAAAAAGCTTCAACTCAAAATCAGGAAGATGACAAATAAATTTTAAAAGGTTAAAAAATGGATGATGCTGAGTGGGGTAAATGGTTTGAAGGTATTTGGGCAACCCGAGAAGAAAAAGTTTACCCAAAGTATTTTGGTGAAACAATTTCTCAAGTTTATAATTTGCCAGAAGAAGTTTTTAAACTTGGGTATGGTATGGAAGAATATGACCCTGCTTGGTTGACCAATATTGTTATAGAGTACCCTCCAAATGCAGATAGAAACAGTTGGTTATATGTAACCTCTGGCCTATCAAACCCCATAGGGCAAGAGCCAGAAAATATTAACCCAGAAGAATTTAGCGGTATGGGTTTTGAAATGATCATCGAGACAACTGAACAATGTTTTTGGCCTGTTCAAGTGTTACACCGGTTAATGGGGTACCAAATTTTAGTTTCGACTAGCCATATAGAAGGTGAATTGTTAGATTTTCATACCATAATTCCATTTGGCGAAGGGATTACTGAAAACTCCAAAATTAGTAATTTTGTAATTGTCGAAGCAGAAGAAAATAGAAAATACCCCTCTGAATTTTCGTTAACATCAGGTATCGTTGACTTTTTCGTATTATTTGGTGTTACTCAAGATGAAGTGGATGCTTTACCTGAAGGCGTAGAAACGGATATCATTCATTCCTTTCTTGACCAAACTGAGTATCCGATTACAAATGTTTCTAGAGACAGTATCAAATTAAGCTCCTAGTTTTTGTTAGGGAAACCTGCCCTAACAAATGCTTTTTGCATCCTTAATTACAATTTCAAAACCCCTTAATTTTAACAATCTAATTTTGTTGTTGTGGGGGTACTGTATTTCTTTGATTGCTCCTAATGTATTGCTATACTGATTTAAAGGCAAAAATAGCGGAATACTCCTATGGACAAAATATTTCAAGTTGTAAGTGGCTTAGAAAAAAGCACATATCGATTGGCTGAAAATAGCGAAGTATTGGTGGGTCGTTCAGAAGAGGAATCTGTTTGGGTAATAAATGACCTTGACATTAGCCGCAAACACATGCGTATATTTTTTAGAAATAATGCGGTTTGGATAGAAGATTTAAATTCGAAAAATGGCGTATATATCAATCGGCAAAAAATACTTGCCCCTTGTTTAATAAATGAAAAAGATATTATTTTGATAGGGCAGACATCCATTTCGTTTGCTCAAAATAATGAAAATAGAATTCAGCCCAAATTAGGTAATACATTTTCTTCGGCTAAAAAGTCTAGCGTAAAAGATATTCAGACTTCATTGATGATTCCGGGTATGGACGGCAATGATTTGTCAAAAATGTTAGGGCTATCGGAGCTACATAAAAAACTAGATGTTTTATACAAAATTAGTTGTGCTGGTAACCACTGCGAAGATTTAATTGAATATTATGAATTTGTTTTTAAATTGTTATCGGATCATTTAGAGTATCGCCGAATTGTTGCTCTATATTTAAATGAAGAAAATTATGAAATTATTCATTACCGAAGTATTGATAAATCTATATTGGATGCTTCTCAATTAAGCCAAACTATTATTGATACCTGTGTTGAAAATCAACAAGTCATGTTTTCTAATTTTGCTCAAGGCGACGAAAGGTTTTCTAGTAGCGAAAGTTTACGAAGACAAATACCACTTGCAATTCTTTGCGCGCCATTAATTGTAAACGGTAAGGTTTTAGGGGTTCTGTTATTAGATGTTGAAAATTACAAAAGACTATTCACATTAGAAGATATGATGTTGTTTTCAGCCTGTGCAGCTAATTTAGCTTGGGCGTTACACCATAATTTAATGCTAAAACAATTAGTCGAAAAAGAAAGAAAAGATTCTGATTTGAGAATTGCAAAAGATATACAACAAAATTGTTTGTTATCTAGTGATAAGTTACCTAAAATCGAAAATTTTGAAGTAGCATCATTATATCAGCCCTATGATATAGTTGGGGGAGATTATTTTGACATCATCAATGACGGCAAAACTGCTGTTCTCGTAAGTGCCGATGTTTCAGGTAAAGGTGTTTCTGCTGCATTAGTTGTAAGTATGATTCGAGCATATATTAAAACCATTGTTTATTCTAATAAGGACCCTTTAGAAATTTTGTGTCAACTTCATCATTTATTTGAAAACGATTTACCCAAAAAAATGTTTGTAACTGCTTCAATTGCAACTATTGATTTAAAATCCAAAAGACTTCATATTTGTAGGGCCGGGCATACTTATTTAATACATTATTCAAAGAAAAAGCACACAAGTAAATTAATAGGTGGCAAAGGAATCATGATTGGTGTTGCAACAACTGAAATATTTAAAGCCCGACTTGAAAAAACTACCATAGATCTTGAAATTGGGGATGTGCTCATGATGTATACCGATGGGTTATCTGAAGCCAGAAATGCCCGAAATGAACTTTTTGGTGATGAGAGATTAGCCGAATGTATTGCCCATTTCGCCTCTCATACTTCACAAGAAATTCTTCAGGAAGTACAAAAAAGTATTTTGTCTTTTGGTGGCGCAGAAGGTATTATGGATGATATGTGTGCCATTGTCACAAAGGTTATACAGTAGATGTACGCATTTTATCAAAGTTTTGAGCGAATTTTAGAGACTCTCCCAAATAATATTTATATTTCTGAAGATGATTGGGAATCGTTTTTATTAAAAAATTTCCCCTTAAGCTATTATGAAATTGGGCATAGCAAAGAAGGTTTAAAATTATTTGGGGTTAAAATTGGTAACGGAAACTTAAAAGCATCTATCATTGCTGGGTGTAGTGCCGATGAACCGGTTGGCCCCTATATGGTAAAATGCTTTCTAACATGGTTAAAACAATCAGCATCTGGCAGCGAATTATTAAAAAAGTGGACATTTTTTATTATTCCTCAAATGAACCCAGACGGGGCAGCCAGAAATAAATATTGGACTCAATTGCCCCTATCTTTAAAACTGTATTTAGAAAAAAGCAGAAGAGATTTGCCAAGCGAAGATTTAGAGTTTGGCTTCCCGATTTCTCACACCAGTAATAATTTTAATGTTCATCCTGAAAATAAATCTGCTGCAGATTTTTTAGGCCCCCATGGACCATTTCATGCTCATTTTTCTTTACACAATTTAATTGTAGGCGGCGGAGCCTGGTTCTTGATTGATCAGAAACACAGTAAAGATAGTTTTCAGTTGCAAGCCAAATTAAAAGGGATTGCCGAAAAATCAAATATTCCTTTGTATGATATCGATCGAAAAGGCGAAAAAGGTTTTGTTCGGTTAAGTGCTGGGTTTTCAACTACACCTAGTTCGGCTGAACTTCGAAAATATTACCAAGAACATAGCCATCCTGATTGGGCTGAAAATACTCATTTATCCTCAATGGATTTTATCGAAAATTTAGGTGGAGAACCTCTTTCGCTTGTAAGTGAAATTCCCATGTTTTATTCCTTAAAAATCAGATCTGTTAAAACACCCGAAGAACTTAAGTTAAAACATTTTTTTCAAAGTGAATTAATGAAGGCCTCAAAAGATCTGCAAATGGGTGATAGTCAATTATTCGATCAAATAATGGTTGAATGGAACATCAGCCCCATATCATTCAAAGATCAAATTAGAATTCAATTTCGCACCATTTTATGTGCCCTTGCAGAAATAAAAAATAACCCCTATAATCGTTTTGCTTTTTTTCAGTAATTCTTTGCAATACGATAATTTTAATAGTTTTACAAATAACTTTAGAATGACAGTCATTGGAGCCATCAATTTTTGAGAAATCAATGATTAATTGAACTATTTACTTTTTGTTCGGTTAGGGTACAATCACATTAGAGAATTCATTAGGCTATCTCATTCTCATTCCTTCTTCAAACTTTTCCTAGTATTTACTCTAAGTAAAACCACTCAGATGTGCATTGTTGGTTTAGTGGTTTTTACGAAAATTTTTTTATGGAGCTTCCAATGAAAACTATTTTCTTTATTTTAGTTTTGGCCTGTTTAAATTTTCAACCCCTTTTTTCTGACCAAAAAGAAGAACTCGAGACAAAGGTAATTAGAAAACAAATTAATGAGATAAAAGCAAAAAGGAATAAAGTTGAGGCAAATAAAAAAGCTATTTTCGAACTACAAGAAGATATGCTTGGCTCTTCTGTTATTGATGAAAATACACTTACGATAATTGTGGAAGCTAGTCAAATAATTAATAGTGTTGTCAATGAAGATATTGCCCTTGCTAGTAATGCTCTTTTAAGGGCTGAGATGGGTAGTGGTGCAAACCGAGAATCTGATTTAAAAAACGCGACTTCGCGCTTGTCTTCGGCTAATGAAAAATTGGATAAAATTAAAAGTTTGCTGGCGTTAAAGGCCAATAAGGCTTTTATTATTGAAAAAATAATTGAATTAATTCTTCAAAATACAAACAATAATCAACAAGTTTTGACTGTATTAGAAAAAGAACTTTCTGGAATAAAGTTAGATTTTGATATTTACAACGATGTTTCTAAAAAACAAAATAAAATCTCCAATGACATCAAAATGATTCAGGTGGCTATAACGAATATGGTTGCGACATCAATTGAATTAACCGAAAAGCAATTATATTTAATAATTTCAAACATAATTATAGAAGAAAAATTGTTAGAAAACTCGATTCAAGCAGAAAAGAATCTATTAGACAAAAATTTAATGAATGCAGATGTTTTGCAGAAAAAAGTCACTTTAACACTTGAAAGTATTTTGAAGTTATTGCAACCAAATAATACAAATGAAGGCAAACCAGAAAATGATAATGTCAATCAGTTGACTTCAATAATTGATAAAATTCAAAATCAAAATTCAAATCTAGAAGATGTGGTTGAAAAAAATACGGGTCAAGCTGACATTACCAGTGACCCTAACTTTGATCATACTCTCAAAACACAAAATAATATCAATTCCATAATTAGCTCTTTGCTACAACAAAACGGTATAAACCCTGAAGTAAAAAGTAATTTAAAAACAGCACAAACTGCCATACAACAAGGTAAAAATGATTTAGACAATGCCGAACCAGAAAAAGCAATCCTTGCGAATCTCAGTGCAGCAAATGCGATTCAAAGAGCTTTGGGCACCATTGACAAAAATTCTAATAAAAAAAATAATGACAAAAATGTCGATACCCAAAATAGTAATTCGATGACTTCAGATGAAATGAGTTTCGCTGATGTGTCAGAATTTAAGGAGAATCAGCCAGAGTATTCAACTGATACCATTAAAGCAATATTTAGAGCTAATTTAGAACAGTTAGGGGCAGAACCTACTGAAAAAGAAGTCTGGGTCGTAAATCATAAAGAAAAAAATAAGGTTGTGTTTTTCCAAACCCTAATAAGCAAAACGCCAAAAGAATTTTTCGAGCCTACTCAAAATTATTTTGTTGCCTTAGCTGAAATAGTGGAATGAAGATATAAATTTTATGGCAAAATAATTTTCTATTTGAAAATATATCAGAAATAATTATGTTGACTTATAAAATTAACCATGTTTAATTTGGCGTATGAGATAGATTATCCTCTTATCTCGATTGCTGTTCAAATGATTCATGGAGAAATTTATGGAAATAAACGGCACATTTGTTGGCAACAAAGGGAAAATATATATTCAATTTTTTCTTTTTTTCATTTTCTTGAATTTTAATAGTTTTGCAGATGAACTAGAAAAATATAAGGTCAAGCGGCAAGAGGTGTTTGAATTTGATATTCCACCTACCATCAAAAAAATTGATAATACATTTGTAGTTTCGTTTAAAGTAAAATCCAAATGTGATGTAACTGTCAAAATCGTAAGTAAAAATAATATCATTGTACGCCACCTTGCAAATGGTGTATTGGGTGAAAATGCACCTTCTCCTCTTGTAAAAAATTCACTGCAGCAGGATTTAATATGGGACTTAAAAGATGACCAAGGAAAGTATATCGATAATTTAGAAGATTATAATTTGCAAATATGTTTAGGGTTGAAACCTGAATTTGAAAGAACTCTTTATTGGGACCCTCAGCGCAAAATTAGTATAGATACTCCTGTTGTAAAAGCAATCAAAGAGGGTGTTTTAATATATAATGGCAAAGGCGTAGATCATTTAATTTTGGTTAACCGAAACGGAGAATATTTAAAAACTATTTACCCATACCCAAGAGATGTGGTTGAAAATATCAATGATATGCAATGGAACGAATTCCCCCAAGGTGGCAGATTTCCCAAAAAGTATAGTCTACTGATGCAAACCCTATTAACCTCTGGTAATAACTCTTATGAAGATATCATTAATGGTGATAAACACGGTGCCATGCATGGTACAGCTGCTACTGCCATAGGTGTACATGGTGATAAAGTGTGTTTAGTAAAAAAGTCTATAAATCGTTTAGCTATGGGTATTGTCGAAAAAGCCTTTAAACGCAATGGACCTATTGTGACGAATTTTACTGCCGAAAACCCAAACAGTCCCTTTTATGGGCCAAAAATTGGTGAAATATACCCTAAAAGTGTAGCGTTTAGCCCTGATGGAAAATGGGTGTATTTGGCTGGTTATTACCACATGATAGGTGACCCACGCGGTACAGAAGATCATAATTGTTTACATGGTGTTACTAGGGTCGCTTATGATCAAGATGGGCCTTATGAAGTATTTCTTGGCAAAATGACGGAACGAACAAATCGCAGCAACGCCATGAAAGATTCCGGTTCAGAAAATGGTCAGTTCACTTGTGCAACTTCTGTGGCTTGTGATAAAGAGGGACGAATTTATGTTTCAGATTACATGAACAATCGTATTCAAGTTTTTACCGAAGAAGGCAAATTTATTAAATCAATACAAACACCTTTTCCATCTAAAATTACTTTTCATCCTATTAATGGTGATATGTATGTTTTATCTTGGGTAATTAATAACCCAAAACTAAAAGACTTTTTAAATTTTAAACCTTCCTTGCATATTTATGGATCATTTGATAACCCTGAATTAAAAAATAAATATGAACTGCCATTTTTGAAATCTGCTAGAAATTTAAATGCTATGCCTAATGGAGGCGTAGAAGGTAGTGAAGTACAGGCGGAACTTGATTTATGGGGCGAAACCCCAACCTTATGGGCATCGTCAGCGCGAAATAACTCACTTTCAGGTTTGCATATATATCAATTAAAAAATAATATTTGGGAGCTAAAAACAAAATTAGAGGAAACTGTTTCTGTAAATCTTGGTTCCCAAAAAGCACCTATAGAATTCCCACAAGTTCAAAATCTATATGTTAGTGAAAAGTCAGGTAATTTATATATTGGCGAGCCTGATCAAAGGCAAAATTTTAGTACTTTAATAGAAGTAAATCCGCTTACTGGTAAGACTAAAGAAATAAAGTTGCCCTATCAAGTTGCGGATGTTGCTTTTGATAGAGATGGACAAATTTATTTAAGAAAAGTTGATATTGTTGGTCGATATGATATTAGTAATTGGCGCGAAATACCTTTTGATTATGGCGTAGAGGCTCAATTTGTTGATATTAATCGTAATCAATGTTCTTTAATTTCTGGTTTACCAATTCCGTCTGTTGGCACAAATCAAACACATCAAGGCGGTATGAGTGTTTCGTTAAAAGGAAATATTGTTATATCGTGTATTAATTATAAAGATGATTTTATAAACCCCATAGGTAAAGTTACAAATCTGAAGTATAAACCAATAAAATTCCCTGGCAGACAAGAGGCACAATCAATACATGTATGGGATAAACATGGTAATGTTGTGGCACAGGATTCTATTCCAGGTATCGGTAGAATTGATGGTGTTTGGTTAGATTCCAATAATAATTACTATGTAATGAGTGCTTTACACCGAGTTATTTCTAGTAAAGTTAAGTCAAGTATGTTATCTTCAACGATTATTAAATTTTTACCTAAAAAGGGTAGGGGCGTTAGTGATATAAAAAGAGAAGATATTGTACCTTTAGTTTTACCCGTGGGCGATGAACCGAAAAGAGGGCCAGAATTATATGGGATGGGCAATGTTTGGGTGGAGGATTATGAATGGATGTACGGTGGAGTTGGGTTTTCAGGCAAACATCTACCAACACCAAGGGCTGGTTGTTGTTGTTGGCATTCGAATTTTGCATTAGACTATTTTGGAAGGTCATTTGCAACTGAAATTGACCAATATTGTGTTGCAGTAATAGATAGTAACGGTAATTTAATCACAAAAATTGGCAAATATGGGAATCTTGATGATGGTTTACCTTTGATTAAAGAGGGTGGTTCGCCAAATCCAAAAAGTATTGGTGGTGATGAAGTTAGTCTTTTTCATGCATGTTATGTTGCGACCCATTCCGATAATAGACTTTTCATTGCTGATTATGGTAATGGTAGAGTGGTAAGTGTAAAACTGAATTATCATAAAAATGTAAGTTTAGAAATTAAATAATGAGAGTAATTTGATTTATGAAACAGAAAATGCTAAAAAAATATGAAGAAATTATATTGTCAATTCAGAATGACATATCAAACAAAAAATTATTACCTGGTGACAAATTGCCTACAGAAAAAGAATTATGCGAAACATTTTCGACCAGCATGATAACGGTAGTTAAGGCATTAAATGATTTAAAGAATAAAGGGTTAATTGTTAGAGCAAGAGGCAGTGGTAGCTATGTTAAAAATGATATTCATCCCAAATTAGCAGATGGTTCAAGAATTTCCTTGGCAGTTCTATGGCATTCCCATTTGACTTCTGATAGTTTTTACTTCTCTTTTTTTGGTATGATTTCACAAGGTATTTTAGAAGGAATGGGGCTAAATAAGCAGCAATTACAGTGGCTTCCTGTTTCCGAATTGGATAATAATGTGGCAAATATTACTTCGAGTGATAAATCGATTTCAATTGATTTTATTAGTGAGTCATTAAAGTCGCAAACACGCGTACCGAAAATGAAAGATTTGCTAAAAAAGGAATATAATAGCTTTATCACAATAGGTATTAAATCGGAAGAATGGCTAGATGGATTAATAAAACTTAATGTCCCTACCGTTATTATTGATAATTTAAATGACAAATATAATTATTTAGCAGATCAAGTATTTATTGACCCTCACCCAGCTTTTAATCAGATGATTGAATATTTTCTAGATAACAAAATTAGAGTTGTTCATTTTGTGTTAGGTTATACAAGTATTCCTGCTCCCGATAATTCGATGAATATAGAAGCTGTAGCAAAGTTTCGAAATCGTATGATGATGGTAGACCCTGATAGCCAATATCGTTTTAATATTTTAAAACGATTAGCAGAAGAAAAGGGTATTATAATAAAACAAGAGTGGGTGCATAGTTATCAGCCAATGGACTATTCAATGGAAAATATTGCAAAAATTTTATTTGATATGACAGGTAGCGATCATCCGCAAGCTGTAATTTGCCCTGGAATAAGTGCTGCTGAAACCATCATGAAATATTTTTATCAAAGAAATGAAAAAATATTTTGTGCGGGAATTACAAATGATAAGTATAGCGGGCCAGCCATACCTATTAGAGTCTATTGCGAAAATTTGGGTTTAGTTGGCCTTGAACTTCTCTTGTCAAAAATGCAGCGACCTAAACGATGCTCCATCCGTGCTGGGGTTCCAATGGAATTATTATTAAAGGAATCTTATATTAATCGATAAATCGCCAAATGCATTTATAGTGATCTTTGAGATTGACTTTTTTCAAAATAAAAATCATTTTCAATGAAATGAATCTAATTTATCGAATAGGTATAACTAGAAACAAAAGAATTATTTAAATAGAATGGGTATTTCCTGGTAAATAAAAATTAACTTTCGATGAATGTTAACCAAAAAATAAAATAATTCAAAGATAGTTGCATTTTGTGAATTTTGGTGGTATCTAGGTAGACGGTTATTCAAAAACCCAATACTAATTCTAAAATGGAGCTAGGAATTATTAATATTGGGGCAATATCCCGAACCAATTTATATTTAAAGTCGTAATTGTATAAGATGTTTTCTTTTAAAACGCCTTTTTATTTTTAAAATTTAGTTTGTTTTTTGTCAGTGGATGTAATTACCCGTTGGACTTATATTTGAAAAATGAATGAGAACAATGAACTTTAAAGTAATTATTTTTTCCATACTTATCTTTTTTATTGCTTTGATAGTCTTTGTTTTAATCTTGATATCTAATGAGAATCTATCAAGTGAAATTTTACCATCTAAAATAATTGTAAAAAAGAATCCTCAAGTCGAAGACTCAAATAAAACTAAAAATTCATTACTGCCCGTTATTCAAAATATTGAAATCAATAAATTTAATCAAAATAATGCAAAGGAAATTGATAACACAAAAGATACCGTCGAAATTATAGCTGAAATATCGACTGACCCAAATGATAGCGTGATTAAAGAAGAAGTTTTGCATAAACCTGTTTTTGGCAAAGGATTAAGCCCTAGTTCTAGCAAAGCCTATTTTCTTATACACGATGCAAAAGGTAAATTGTTAGAACCAAACATTGTTCAAAAAGCAAGACTTTGGCGAAATGTTAGAAATGATTTATGGCATGAGGAAAAAGCGGAATTTAATCATACTTTAAGTCGCGTCGAATGTATGTCTGTCGATAGCCCTAATCTTGAACCTGGGTATTACGCCCTAGAAATTGATGGAGGAGGGTACGGAATATTAAAAATTAATTTTAATCTTTTAAAAGACGAAGATTATTCTGCAATTTATGCCATGCCAAACTTTAGTAAAATAGTAGTGGTTCAATTTATTGATCAAGATGGTAAAAATGCCAAATACACTCAAAGTATCCCCGCTTATCAATGGCAACAGAATGATTCGCCTTTCAATCATTACAAAGCAAAAGAGATTTTAGTATTGAGGGACCCTCCGCACGATTTTATTTTTAGTGGTGGTAGAAGGTCAGCTAAAAGTATCTCTGGAACGCGATCTAATAGTGATATTGTTTATCAACCTGAAAATGGTAGATATTATTTGAGAGTTTTTTCAGGGCAAGAAGGTAGCATTATCTATAAATTTAGTAAAAGTGAAAACTCTATGGAATCATTCGTTTTAGAGAGTAAATTTACGGATAATAAGAATGATCTTATAGTTATTCAATTAAAGGACTCACCATTAATAGACGCAAACACTCTAGTTTATAAAATTGACGGTAGAAAAAATAGTGCATTAGTAGGTTATAATCTAAACGAGATTCGGGTACCTGCTCAAGAAACTAAAGTAAATTTTAACTACGCTCAAAAAGGCATTAGCTACTTAATAAAAGGAACGAAGCATTCGATTCAGTTAGAGTATCAACTAAACCAATATCTTATTAAAAATATTGAAGGCGATGATTTTCTTTTCCAATATAACTTTGACAAATTTGAAGTTGGTAATGAATTAAATGTTAGATTTACAGACAAAAAACTTTATGAAACACCTTGGGAAAATATTATTATTGGAGAAAACGAATTAATTTCTAAAGAAGCCATTTTAAATTTAAAAGAGTTTCAAGTTAATTTTTTGTTATCACCCACATTTTTTGAAATGGCAAAAAACGCATCTGAAATTTTAGGTAAAAAGAATTCTTTTAAAACCAAAGTTTCCGAAAAAGGTATTATTTTCACTTCTTTATTTAATGCAGATACAACTATTTCAGAAGAAACATTTTTGAATCCAAAATTTGTTATCAAAAGTAATATTTCCTTAAATAAAACTACAAAAGGTATATTTAACCCAGAAAGCCACAGTGATAAAAAACAATTTAAGTTCGCATTTAATATTAGTGAGAATGCAATTAGGAATAGTGTGAATCATGAAGTGGATATTTCCCCTATTCAAAACACTTTGATTCTCAGAGCAATCAATCAAATGGATTCAGGGATACCTTGGGTAGAAGCAAGTTTAATTGCAATGGATGAATTTGAATATGCAAATGAAGTAAAAACTCTTTTAAGTGATAGTGTGCATTCGCAATATTTGGAAAAAATAACGGCTGATTCCCAATATAGTGACATTTCTTCTCAATTACAATCATACATTAAAGGTGATAAGGAAGTGATTAAAACTAATGAGGAGTTAAATAATCTAATTAAAATTTTCTCCGATACCTTGCCATTAAAATACTATTTGGATAACGGTACATGGTATAATTCTTCAGTAAAAAGTGTTTCCGATTCCAGAGGGTATTTGGTATTATCCTCTGACAAATTAATCGCTGGTAAAAAATATAAGCTGTTTCTATGGTGTCAGTCTCAAACAGAATTTAAGCCAGATAAAGAAATTTCCTTTATATCTCAATCAGGAATCACGGATTTGGGTGTGATTGTATTTGAATAGCAATCTTGTATGGTAAGTGCTTTAAATAAGAAAGTAGCCTTTTGGCTAGAATACCAAGAATTAATATTTCGAAAGAAAAGAAAATTTAAACGAACTACGATGGCTTTTCCTGTAGGTCTTTTGTAAGTTCGAATAGGTAGGTTTTTTGGTTGATGGTAATATTTGCAATAACACCGTCGGTTTTGTTTGTTAGCTCAATATTTCCGCTGGCTTCACTTGGTGCTAAAAGTGTAGCGAAAACTACATTGTCATGTAAATCTTTTGTAGCCCAACGCAACACTTTCGGTTGTTCTTCTGCAGGGTTAGTTGGGGTGACCACTGAAGTTGCAATCATATTTGGAACAGTTGAAGAAAAAAATATGGTTGCCTTTTCCTTACCGCTTTCCAAAACAGTATTGTTGCCGATTACTTTTAGATTTGCATAGGTGTGCAACCTTGTTTCTATGCGATTTGTATGTTTTAAATGAACTTTATCTAAAATCAAAACATATTGGGAGTCAAGAAACAAAAATAATCTTCCCACAAAAAACACTACTTGGTTTCCATGGTAAATAATCTCGTAACCAGCCGTTGCATCCATATGAAAGCCCTGATGGCCTCGAATTTTTATCAAAGATGTTTTGACATGACTAGGGTGTTGTATGCCAACGCCACCAATTAAAATGGTATTTTTAGTGTCAGGGCGTACTTCCGGTAACTCAAAACGGCGTTTGCTAAAGGTTGTATCAATATATTCATGATTCGTAAAACTAGAGATAATTCTTTCTCCATTTACTAAACAGTGCCAACTCAGAAGGTCTGCCATACTATGACCGCCATCGCTTGAACCGCCACGGACAGACACATATAATGAAGGTGCGGGCATTTTATCTGCAAAAAACCCCCAGAAAATACCAGGATATAATTTAATTATTGGTTTACTTTCAATATTATTTGCAACTGATAATGTGCCAGGGTGTAAAGCCAATAGCTCAGTTTCTGTTGCCCAACTTTTTTCAAAAGCATCATGTTTTTTTGAATCTAGGCTTTGCAACACATCTGAGGCGTTTAACCTTTCTGCCATAGCGTAGTGCAAGGCTACGGGGTGCCAAGTATTATCGCTAATATCCCCAAAACCACAGCCTTTATCATGTGGTGAGAAAACTGGTGGAAATCGCAATGTTTCTAGCGTTTCAGGTAAAGCTAATGATGGGTGTTTTTCTTTTTTGGCTGTTTCATAACTTAACAGGTATAAAAATGCATACCGCATGCCATAGTTCCAGTAGGCAACACCTTCAGGCCAACCGCCACCTGTGCTAACCAATGAGTTCATAAAATCAACAATGCCATTATTGGCTCTTTCTAATAATAGCCCTGCTTCTGGTATTTCTTCAAACATTGCAAGCGCAACTAAACCGCCACCACAAGCGCAAACGGCCAACCAATTGCTTTCCGGTGATTTTGCCCACCAAGCTTCTTGCCCGGGAGTCGTATGTTTAATGAACGAAGGCACTACCCATTTGCGAACCATACCTAAAATTAAATCTTTTTCTTCTGCGTTTAATGAATGATATAGAAGATCCCATGCAATTGCTAAAGTTGTAGAGTTTTCACCATAGCTTAAATCCCAAGTTGCATCGGGGGCAGGATTGCCTTTGCGCCAAGTTATCCATGACCAATATTCCCATTTTGACATTTCTCTCAAATGTGCAATAACGGCATTTCGGTATTTTAAATTGTCTGTTTTTACCCAATAAACTAACAAGCTAATCACTCGATTTTGTAAATACCGAGCACGAAGCAAATGTTCATTATGGGTATTTTGAGGGTATTCAAAAATTGAAGATTTGGAATACTCCTCTGCCTTAGTAGCTAAAGAATCAGCGGCACGCTTTAAAAAGGGAATTGAAAAAGAAGAACGAATTCTTGAAATTTCTCGTTCAGAAATATAAAGCCTTGGGTGGTTTTTCAAAGCACTCATGATTGATTTCACTTATATTATTAAAGTCAGAGATTATTTTATCCCGTGATATTATTCAGTTTTAATTTATTATCAAGTTTTGGCTTTGAGTTGAAATAATATCAAAGTTGAGAAGTGATATTTTACCATGATAACACAACAATTCTTTCAAGATAAAGGGTAGTGATTATTTTTATTTGCAATTATCTAATCAAAGTTTGCAATAATAGGGAAATGGTCTGAAAGGTTTTCTAAAATGGGGTCTGTTGGGATGTAACAGGATTTGCAAGTTTCGGCTAATGTGGGGTTCACCCAAATGTAATCAATTCTGGCATGTAATTTTTCGGCATTTAAATTGGCTTTTATCACGGAAGTATCTGTTTGTAATTCCTTTAATCGAAGTAAGCTTAAATAACTTCTTTGATATTTTAGGTTAAACTTGCTTAGTAAATCGATCAAACCAGCGTCAATAATTCGTTGGGTTAGAGTAAAATCTAATTCGCCATTAATGACATTTTCTATATTTGGTTTATCAATATTTTTTTGAATGGACCAAAGTCTCATTTGGTTTATATCGTCGTGGTAATATTGTTTTTCGCCAACAAATAATGAGTTTAAGTCACCACCAAAAATAATGTTTTTATTAGCCAATTGAAACTGTGAGATTTTATTTAGGATAAAATCCAAATCTTGATGTCTTTTTTTGATGCTATGTGGGTTTAGGTGCGTTGTCATGAGGGTTAAGCCCATAGTTTCCCCAATGATTAAACCATGACCAACCAGGTTTTCGTAATGAAAATCTATATAATCAAAAGGGGTTTTTGAGGTAATTGCAATTCGATAGGCGCTTCGACCTTTTAGCAAGGCGCAATAGGTATGCCCCCAAACACTGGCAAAGGCTTGCAGTGATTCTTGGGTAAAGTCGTTAAGTTCATTTAAAAATACAATGTTTGGGTTTTGCTCTTTGAGCCAATTAGCGCAAGCATCTTGCCTGTTCGGCTCATTTTCAAAACCATCTAATACATTATAAGTGATGACTTTCATAAGTGCCTTTTATGCTAATTCGATTTCCCATGAACCTGTTAAAGTAGGTGCGGGGTTTTCAAATTGGTTTGATAAAAATGCAATAAAGTAATTCACTTTGTCAAAAAAGTTAATTTCATCTTCTACATAAGTAATTAAAGGCATATTTGGGTAGCGTAAACCGATGTTATTATTTGTTGTAATTTTAAAAACGGGTTTATTGTCAGTTCTTACATCCACCACACTACCTTTATTTAGATTGTTTTGCCCTAGATAAGTGCATTCGATTTTTTTATTATCTAAATAGATTTCAGAATTTTTCGGAACAACCACTGGTATTTGAATCGCTATTTTTTTCAAGCCGAGTTGTTCAACTTGCCATTTAATTGTAACCTTTTTATTATTCAAAATGTGAACGCTAAATGTAATTGTGGCGTGAGCAAAATAAGAGGTTACATGAGGTACATTGTCCTTGATATAAGTTTTGGCAGCGCGTGCAAAATACATGGCATGGTTGGCTTTTTTATCTTCCGTTGTTATTAAACCATAATCGAAATTAGTATCTTTAAATCCTGTAGCCATGATCACATTGGTATAAGGTGTTTTGTTGCCAATTTTATTATGGCCACCGCCTATAATGAATTTAAAATCTTTATGCCATAATTCAATTCTCGATTGCCTTTCTAGGCGAAAAATGCTTTGAGCTTCTTTTGGAATTTGTCCCGCATGACCTGAAACGCAACACGCCCAATCGCCTTTGCGTTGCATTACGGTTTCGTGTAAATTCGAATGAGATTCGATAAAATTGTCTTGGTCTAAGGTAAGGCAGCTATCTTTAGGCGTAGGTATATTGAATTTTTTATAGTAAAGTAGAGTGCTTACAGCGAAGAAATTTTCTAATATTGTAATAAAGTTGTCTTTTTCAACTGCTTTATAAAATTCGTTTGTATGGCGCATAAAAAGAGCTTGGCCTTTTGTTGATAATTCTAAACCCGGAGTCATAAACATTGTTTGGCTATATGCAGCCGTTTGCCTACCGTCTAGTGGCCCAACAGTTGCACCGTCAGGGTAAGAGTAGGTTGCCATGAAATCACTTAAATTTTGAATGGCCAGTTTTAGTGATTCTTCATTTGACAAACGATATACCCAAGCTAAGCCATGAATCATAATATAATTATAACGCAAGGAAGTACCATGGTGTGGGCCTTCTTCCCAAAAGCCTAGTGGGGTGCAATAATGCATTAATTGTTTTGCAAAATAGACAGAATGCTGAATTAGATCAGGGCGGTTAAAGCTTTGACCGCAGAGGTACATTGCCATACATCGCATGATTTCATGGTTGTATGCTGTATAATAAAATGGTCTTTGCATTTGAATATCACAATAGGCTAATGCCCAAATTGACCAGCGTTTTAATTTTTCTGGCGGTATAAATTCTTTAACTAAATCATGTAAATAACTAATGGTTACAGGTTCCCATTCGCTTGTGCAATGGGGGCCTTCTTCAGCTAGCGATTTTTCCATCATGTCTGCCCATTCATCACAAATGGCAATAATATTATTTGCCATTTTCTGAATTTCATCTTTTGTCATGTTGCCATGATGAATCGACAAGGTATAGGCTTGCGCGAGTGTTTCTATCGGTTGCCCGGTAGTTTTGCTGCTTAGTCTCTTATAATTGTCTTTTAGTAGTTTTTCGTAAAATTGAATTAAATCGCTCATAAAAGTTCCTAATATATTAAGCCTTGGATGGAATTATTTTTTGCTATAGTAACTTTAAAAAAGTGCTTTTATCTTATATTTCAAAAAAGCCAGTTATTATCAAAAGTGATACACCTTGTCAAAAAATATGACTGATTTGCAAATTTTTTCGATTTAACGCGTCGATTTTTGTATCTACTCAGTGTATTTTTATTTTTTTTAAATTGGCACGGTAGAGACGGGTTTCAAACCCGTCTCTACAATTTGCTGAGAAGTTACCGATTTTCTAATAAAAAAATGGTTTCGGCGATTTATTAGGATTGTCAGAATTTAAATGTAAAAGAAGATAAAACCAGAAGAGAACATCTCTGCTTCGCAAACGGAAGCAGAGATATAAAATAAGATTTAGCGTTTTGAGAACTGAGTTGCTCTTCTTGCAGAGTGTAGACCGTATTTCTTTCTTTCTTTCATTCTTGAGTCTCTTGTCAAATAGCCATATTCTTTAAGTTTAGGGCCAACTGATTCATCATGAGAAAGTAGTGAACGGCTGATACCAAGTATAATTGCACCCGCTTGGCCTTTGAACCCGCCACCATGTACATTTACAATAATATCAAATTTGTTAGAAAGGCCTGTTACTTTTAACGGGCCAACTACGGAAGCTTGTAATTCGATAGTTTTAAGATATTTGTCTTTTTCAACACCGTTAATAATAAATTTGCCAGTTCCAGCTCGTAAGTGAACTCTAGCAGTAGAAGATTTTCTTCTACCTAAACCATAAATTGTTTCGATTTTTTTTTGCTCAGCCAAGACTTACTCCTTATAGAGATTGAATGATTTTTGGTGCTTGTGCCACATGTGGATGATCTGCACCTGTATATACTTTTAATTTCTTTAACATTTTTTTACCCAAAATGCCTTTTGGAAGCATTTTTTGTACGGCATGGTGAACAACTCTCTCTGGGTGTTTTTCTAATACTTGATTTAGAGACTGTTTATATTGGCCACCAATATTACCAGTGTAATGGTTGTGGTACATAGTGTTTAGCTTATTTTTAGTTACTTTGAATTTATCAGCATTAATTACCACTACATAATCGCCATTGTCAACAGAGCGAGTGTAGGTTGGTTTATTTTTGCCTTGTAAGATTAAAGCAATTCTTGAAGCAAATCGACCAAGAGTCAGACCTTTTGCGTCTACTAAATACCAATCATTTTTACATTCTGCGTCTTTTACATATTGAGTTTCTTTATTCATTTGATTTCTTTACCTATTTAATTCTTTATGGATTAACCAATTTAGGGCTGAGAAGTATATTAAACTAAGAATTGTTGTCAAGGCTAAATACAAGGCAATTTAAGACTTCTTAAAACCTAATTAAATCTACCTAAACCCTAAAGTTTTATAACTGTTGATTAGTGCAGCGAGTACCTGTATTTATTTGTAAAAAAGATAAAAAGAGAGGGTAATACGCACATCTCAGCTAGATAATGATTGACTTCTCATAATGAATCGCCAATAGTTTTCAATTAGCAATATCTGGCTCTTGCTTAGTAATGCAGTGAATTCCTCCGCCTTCCTGTATCAGTAAAGAACTTTCCACGCCAATAACTTTTCTTTGGGGTAAAAGTTTTTGTATGACTTGAATCGCTTTATTATCGGCGGCATGGTCAAAAGTGGGAACGATTACGGCCCCATTAACAAAAATAAAATTGGCATAAGAAGCTGGCAGTATTTCTTCATTATAAAACAATTGTTCTGGTAGGGGTAGGGGGTGTACTTTAAGCCCTTTGCCAGTGATGGGGTTTTTCCAGGATGTAAGAATTTCTCTGGCAATTTTTAGTTGATTAAAATTAGGGTTTTTTTCGTCTTCTGTTTGACAAAGAACAACATCATTAGGTGTCACAAACCTAGCAAAGTCATCAATATGGCCATCGGTATGATCGCCTTCTAAACCTTTAGGTATCCAAATGATGTGATTTACCCCAAAGGCCTCTTTCAGTAACCTTTCGATATCAGTTTTTGTTAGTTGTGGATTGCGATTGGGGTTTAAAAGACATTGTTCGGTCGTCATGACAACATCTGCGCCATTAAATTCAAGCGAGCCACCTTCCATAACAATTGGATAAGCAGTTAATGGTAGACCAAGAGCTTGACTCATTTTAGTCGGGATTTTATTATCGAGGTTCCATGGAGGAAATTTACCGCCATACGAATTAAAATCAAACCCTGTGAGTTTTGTTTTCTTTTTGTTGCCAATTGTTTCTTCCACAAAAAAGGCACCGTAATCTCTAACCCAAATATCATTGTGAGGAAAGTGATGACAAGTTAAATTCCAAGTTAAATTTAGGCCATCTATGTACCATTTAGCCTGACTGATTTCGGTGCGATTAATGATTAGATTTACATTTTGGTATTGTAATATTAAAGCTAATAGTTTTAAGTAATAGCGACGAATTCCTTCGATTCTTGTGCCCCATTCTTTTTCGTTGTGTGGCCAAGTTAGCCATACACTTTTTTGATTTTCCCATTCAGCTGGGTATCTTAGATTAGAAGTTTTCATGGTTAATTTCCCCAGATCTTAAGCAAATCTTGATAGCCATCTACGCGACGATCTCTAAAAAATGGCCAAATTTTTCTAGCTTCACTAGTTTGTTTTAAGTCGATACGAATTGTGGTTATTGTTTCTTTATTTGATTTATCAGAAACTAACAATTTACCAAATGGGTCAGCACAAAAACTATTTCCCCAAAAATTTAAATGGCCTTCACGCCCAGTTCGGTTGACAGCGATGGTGTGTAACCCGTTTGCTATGGAATGCGCTCGCATAATGGTTTGCCAAGCATCTACTTGACTTGCATATACCGATTTTGGTTCATTGTCATCCCAGCCAATTGCTGTGGGGTAAATCAAAAGGTCCGCACCATTTAATGCCATGGCACGCGCGCCTTCTGGAAACCATTGATCCCAACAAATAAGTATGCCTAATTTACCAACGGAAGTTGAAATCGGCTTAAAGCCTAAATCACCCGGTATAAAATAAAATTTTTCGTAAAAACCAGGGTCATCTGGAATATGCATTTTTCGATACAAACCTGCAATCGAGCCATCTTTTTCGATCGCAATTACAGAGTTATGGTAAATACCTTGAGCTCTTTTCTCAAAAAACGGAAAAACAATTACGGAACCTAATTTTTTAGCAATTTTTGACAAATCGTCAATTATTGGCGAGTCTAGAGATAAAGCATCATCAAAATGTGCACCATTTTCGGTGATACAAAAGTAATCCCAGAGACAAAGTTCAGGCAAGATAATCAAATCGGCCTTATTTTTGGGTTTTAAATGAGTTAAAAGGGTTTGTAATTTCTCAAAGTTTTTTTGTACATTACCTAAACTTTTGTATTGAAGCCAAGTAACATTCATAAGAAAAATGCCTTTAAAATAATGAAAACTCATAAAAAAGCTGATTTATATACGATTCACAATAACATGCAAGGATTTGCTGAAGTTAGCCTAAAAAAAGTGTTGCCTTAATATGTATAGGAAATACCATTGAAATAATGTGCTACAAAGTTACACTTACGCCCTTTAATTTTGGGTAAACAGACAATTGTTAAGAGATAAAGGGAAATAATGTCGCAAAATTCAATTATTACTACGGTTATTGTTATTTTGGCCATCGTTGTTGGTGTCTATTTTTATTTTACATCTTCTTCTAGTGATTCGTCTACTATTACGGATTATAACGACAGAACTTCAATTGATTCAAATAGAAATGAATCTACTAGAGAGAGTGCAAATAAAGATATAAGCGGCACATCATCTTCAAGTGTCAATGAACCGACTCCATTGCCCGACACTAAATTAGCAAGTTCAAATAGCCAAAGTTCAGAAAGCGGAATTACAGAAAACGGTACATCTTCGGCGGAACCTATCAAACCGATTGAACCTGTGATTATAAAATATACATATATTGTCAATATCAGCGGTGCAGTTTCTAAAGACAGATTGCCTTTTGTAATTAAAGCAATTGCGACCGATGGTTCAGGTGAAGATTTTGCACAAGAGAATTTGGTAAACGGAGAGTATAAATTTGAGTCTTTAAAAGTATTTAGTTCAATTTCGATAAATGTGCCCGACTATTCGCCAGTTATAAAAGAAAATTTTATATTAACGGAAAATAGCGTTACAATAAATGTGGAGATGGAAGCATATGCCGGTATAACAGGTGATGTAAAGTCGTTTTTAGAAAAACCACTAGGGGGCTCAATCGTTTTAATCGAAGGTGCTGGCTTTAAAAAAATGGTGCATTCTAATATAAATGGCGAGTTTAAGTTATCGGAAAAGGTGCCGTCTGGCCAATATAATTTAACAGTAAACCACCCACAATTTGATTCAAAGAAAATGATTGTAGATTTAGCTAAAGGGGAAGAAAAAGTTGTTTCCATTAAACTAGAAAGAGATGCTATTTTTGATGGTCAAATTAAAACTTTTGAAGATAAGCCTGCCGCTAACATTACTCTAGAATTGAAACATGAGTCAGATGCTTCTAAAAACAAGACGGTAACTACTGATGCAAAAGGTAGCTTTCAATTGACAAAAATTCATGAAGGCAACTATACTTTGAGCGTTAGTAATGATTTAGGTTCTTTAGTTGAACCTTTAGCATTTGCAAGAAATGTTGAAATGGTCAGAGAATTTAAAATGCTACCGCCACCAAGCCTATCTGGTGTTTTGGTAGATGAAGCGGGTAAACCTGTTTCAGGCGTTAGACTTTTTACATTTGATGATAAAAACATTATCGAAGATGTTACTAAAGAAGACGGTAAATTTAAATTAGTATTAATCAAAAAAGGCAATTATCGCGTGTTAACTAACTCTGAAGATTATGAAATAATTAACACAACTAAGCTTTACGAGCCTTCACTAGAAAAGGAAGTCATTCAAGTTAAGAGAAAAGTTTTCTTGAAAGGCAAAATTTTGAGTGCATCTGGAATAGCTGTTAACAAGGATGTTACGATTAGAATTCACAATTTGACTAAAAAATCTAAAATCGCTATTTATGGTTTTAAATTTAAGGACAACAAGATTTTGATACCGATAAGTACATTTAAATTCATTTCGCCAGATGATGATATTCAGTTTGCAGTGGAGTCTACTGCATTTGGCAAAGGTTTATCTTTAACAATGAAAGTTGCTTCCATAAAAGAAGAAAATGAGTTTATCGTAACGCTAGGCGAATAAATACAAATTCTAACTTTAAAAGGCATTCCATGAGTTTCACATTAAAAATTGGGGAAAAAAATGCCCTAGCTTTGATTTAATGGGAACGGATGGTTTAAAACATAATTCGTCTGATTTTACCGCGGAAGTATTAGTCGTATTTTTTACCTGCAATCATTGCCCTTTTGTAACTGGTTCAGATGAAAATACGAGAACTCTTGTCGATTCCTTAAAAAATAGAGATATCAAATTTATCGGGATAAATTCCAATAGTGTTAAAACAAACCCTGACGATAGTTTTGAAAAAATGGTGGAACGGATGCAAACGAACAAATTCCCTTGGTTGTATTTATATGATGAATCTCAGGAAATTGCTAAAAAGTTCGGGGCATTACGCACGCCCCATTTTTATGTCTTTGACAAAAAAAGAGAATTGCGATATACAGGGCGTGCTTTAGATAACCCTAGAAATGCAAATGAAGCCAAGGTGTTTGATTTAAAAAATGCTTTAGACGAAATTTTTAGTGGTAAAAAAGTAAGCAAACCAATTACAAACCCAATTGGTTGCAATGTTAAATGGTCTGGTCAAGCACCCCATTGGATGCCACCAGAAGCTTGCGATTTAGTTTGATAAATTGTACTCAATAATAAATTAACGCGTAGTCAGTGGTATAGCTGGTATATGTAGCGATATTTGATAGCCTGGCCGTGTTTTTTCTATACAGGGGATAATGGCATATCCACCTCTTGGTTCGTATTCAGCTAATACTTTGATCCATTTAGGTTCTAGAAATTCATATAGATCATTTAGGATCCTATGGCAAATTTCTTCATGAAAACAACCAAAATTTCTATAACCATTCATGTACAATTTTAAAGATTTGCTTTCGATCATTTTTTGATCAGGTATGTATTGAACCCATAAATTTCTACAAGAGTCAGGCTGGCCAGTTAATGGGCATAGGGATTGCAGGCCTTCGGTTGTGTGAAAAGTAATGACGCTTTCATTCTGGGAATATATATTATCAAAGGCCTCTAATAGAAGCTTATTTGGTTTTTCAAATTGATAGGAGGATTTATTTTTTTGAGCAGAAAGCCCTAGTGCTTTTAAATTACTTATATCTTTTCTTTTGTTTGTTGCAGTTTTATTTTTAGCCATTTTTTAGCCTTGAAAAGTAGAAAGTTTTGAAACTTCAAAAATTATAATAACATTTTAGAACTTAATCTTCGGAAGAAAAGTATCTTTCGATAATTTTTTGATATTTGCTAGAAACCAAGCGGGAGGTTTGATTTAATGTAACTGATTTTATATCGGAATGTAGTTGAATGGCACTTCCTGATTTAGGGGTGTTTGAACTACTTTGTGTATTAACTCTTTCGGAACTACCATCTTGGTTAATTCCATCTTTTAAAGCAATTTTAATATTCGAGTTTGATTCTTTATTCAACTCTTCCTTTATAGTAATTGTTTTGTCAGTATGTTTTTCTTCTGTTCCACTGCCAGTACTACTATTTTCACCTTTGGCTTTATTTGAGTCGGCCTTTTCATCTGTGGAAGGCTCCTGTTTTTTTTCGTTATTATTGAGTTCATTCTTTTGATCATTTTGAGTGGTTGTTGTATTTTCTGAGCTAGGTTTATTTTGAATGATTACTTTAGTTAATTCCGTTGTTGGGTTTTCAGTTTGAGCTGGCAGGTTAGTGGTTTCATTATTTAAAAATTTTTCAAGAATTTCATCTTTTTTATCGATAGCAAAATTTTTGTCGTTTTTAGCTAATTGCGGTATCAATTCATTAGTTTCATTTTTTTTGTTATTTGGCATGGCAATTAAAAGCAGAACTGTAAAAGAGATTGCTGCCATCAGATAGTGATTCCAAGTAAATTTCCAAGGAAAAATAGTATGCAATGAAATGGAATGGGAAAACTTTGAGCATTTTTCAGATAAAATTTGTATCAAGTCGTTTTGTTTATTATTTGTTCGCAGTTCATTTAGTAGTGAAAAGGAGCCTCTTGTGCCAACATTGTGATCGATAGAAGCTAAAACATAATAAGTGTTTGGTAAAGTGACAATTGTTCTATAGATGGCAAGGCTTAATACAGTGGTAATCAAAATGCTTATTAAATACCATGTGGAGATGAAATTTGTAAGTTTAGTAATAAAAAGAAGGTCAAAAAAAACAATACCAAAAATTGAGAAAAAAATCAAATTATTGATGAAACCAGTTAAAAATAATCGTCTTAAGGCTTTGCTGTATAGGTTTTCAATGAGTTGGCTGTTATTTGCTTCTGTCATAACTACTCATCTTCAGGTTTTGGTGTTTTTGGTTGGCTTTTAGTATTTTCGCTATCGTCTTCATTTGTATCAGAAGTGCTTGGCATAGAAAGACTTGCACTTTCCATTTCTAGTTCAATGGCTTTAAATTCTGGGTCAACACCACCAATCCGTTCTGTCCGAAATATAAAACTTGGGTTTGAGCTTTTATTAAAAATATATCCGTAAAAAAATCTGGATTTTAATGCATCTTTAGCGCGAACCGTAACATTGACTTTAAATGTACTTTCGTCTATCGTAAGATAACTTTCTAACTTTTTGAATGTAGAACCAAAAGTTTTATTTAAAGACAATTGATTCAATGTTTTATAAGGTGCATTTTTGCGTTCGTTTAGAATGGTTTCTAATATTACTCTTTCTTGGGCACCATTAATAACACTTTTAAGTATATCATCTGTAGAGTAATTTATATTAATTCTGCCAGTAGATTTAACCGTAATAAAATCAATTAAAACGGGTGGTTTTTCCGATTTTTGATCTGTAGTTGAGCCAGGCTCGGTAATGGAATTGACCTCTTCTGGTTTTTCTAAAGTATATTTTAGTTTAAGATTTGGTATAGCTAATAATTCACCAATAGATTGAATAGGGCCGTTCAAAGCCCCATCTTCATATTGACCTAAAGTATTTAAGTCAATGTAATCAATAATTCGATCGACATCTTCTTCTGTGCCTTCGAAATTTTTAAATACATCAATTATGGCCGATCGCAACCTGATATCAACTTTGTCTTCTGAATTAATCAAGCGATTTATATTAATTTTTGTCTCTTCTAAACTAATAGATAACTTCATTAAATTACCACCAATCGAAACAATTGGAAATTTATCCATCCAAACGGGGTTATTGTCATTAGCCGTATTTTCAGGTGCACTGCCTGAATCAATCGATTGTGAAAAAATACTTGTTCCAGTTGCAGATGGAGTATTAGTTAAGTTATTGGTGTTGCTGTCATTTGCAATAACCGGTGCAGCATTTTTTTTCGCCTGTACGATATTAATGGCATAGGCAAAACCAGTTTCCGCAATTTCATTTATTTGCGCTCTTTCGATTTGGCTTTTTGCAAGGGAATAGGCGGTTTGAGAGGAAAAACTGATTTCAAGAATCAAAATAGTAAGCATCAAAACCATCATTAGAACGATTAGTAAGGCACTGCCTTTCTCGGATGTGTTTTTTGGGAAATGACGCATTTTTAATTTTATGTAAAGCTTTTAAGTATTTCTTGATTTCATTATTATTAGACGGTTGAAAATTTGGTTTTTAGAATCATTTTATCTTGTTATTGCTTTTTTTTACTCTTTTTCTTAGCAAAGATTTCCTTAACTTTTGCAAGTAGTTGTGCCTCTGTAAATGGTTTTTCTAAAACATCCGTTGCACCTACCATTTTGGTGGAATTAAAAAGTAACTTGAACTCAGCAGGGTAGCTATTAGTGCTAGACATCGTAATGGCGTTAAAATTTTGAAACTTATTATTTAGACGAACTAGCATTTGTATACCATCGATGTCAGGCATAAAAAGGTTGAGTAAAATTAAATCAAAAGGGTTTTTTTCGTAAAGTTTTATGGCCTGCTCACCGTGTAGGCAGGTAGTTACGCTGTATTCCGCATTCACTAGGATGTTTTTACAGAATGACAGTATTTTGGAGTCATCATCTACAACCAGGATTCTAATTAACGGTTTGCGTGATACTACGAAGTCAAATAGACCCAATCGTGTTAGTTTTTTGCACATTTTACATCTGCCGCCTTCTAAAAAGCGACTAGGTCTCATTTGAAACTTATAGCCACAAACATTGCATTTCATATAAATTTTTGTTAATGCATCGACATAATTTCCTAATACTTCATAATCACCATTAGACATGTCTTTTACCATCAATTCGAATTCATCTTGGCTTCTTTTTTGAGTCATGAATGGTAACCCTCAGAAAAATTAAAATTGTTATGCATTATTATGAATGATTAAAAAATTCAAATTTGGAAGCCATTTAGATTAAATGGTCTTAACTTGCCACAGTTTTTTACTTCCTTTTTTATAGTAGTGTATTCGTATAATTACGATTTGAATCATCATTTTTAGTGATATTCAAAAAAATATAGAAAATTGTAAGTAAAGGGGTGGTTATCTTTGACTTGTAAATACTGTACAATATTATTTTTGCAATTTTAAAGTATTAGGTGTTTTGAAAAAAATAGAATCAGTTGGAGCAAGTCGTTAATAGCAATTTGATTTTTAAATATATTTTTGAGGGGCTAAATGCCATGAAATGAGGTTTCCTTGTTTATGAATTCTAGATAAACAATAGAATACCGCCTAATTTTTGAAACGATTGTATTTCCATTTTATCAGTTGAGATTTATGCAAGATCGAATTTGGTACCCTTTTACACAAATGACGGATTTACCAAACCCATCTTTTAAGGTATTTTCACGCAGTAGTGGTAACTATTTATTTGATGAAAATAATAATAAGTATTTGGATGGGTACTCATCTTTATGGGTTAATATACATGGTCATAGCCACCCAGATATAGTGCAAGCGATAGCAACACAAGCCGCTACATTAGATCATAGCACTTTGCTTGGGGCATCTAACCCACAGGCGATTCGCTTAGCAAGTCGTTTAGCCGAAATAGTGCCCGTAGTTGACCCTTTTATATTTTATTCAGATAGTGGTTCCACAAGTGTTGAAATTGCATGTAAAATGGCTTTTCAGTATTGGCTAAATAAGGGGCAGAACTCAAAAACGGAGTTTATATCATTAGAAAATGCTTATCATGGTGACACAATTGGAATGATGGGAATAGGTGGAATGCCTCTTTTTCATGAAATTTACCGACCGATATTAAAACCTTCCTTAAAAGTAATGCCGCCTTATCAAAATGGTGAATCTAAATTTAATTTAGAGCAAGCTTTGTCGCAGTTAAAAGATTTATTTGAGGCAAAATCAAATCAAATTGCCGCCATGATAGTTGAGCCATTAATTCAAGGAGCGGCAGGAATTCTAGAGATGTCTTCAGGGTATTTAAGTGGTGTTGCGAAGTTGTGTAAACAATATCAGGTACTTTTAATTGTCGATGAAGTTGCGACGGGTTTTGGCCGTACGGGTAAAATGTTTGCTTGTGAACACGAAAATATTAAGCCAGATTTGTTGTGTTTAGCAAAAGGTATTTCGGGTGGGGCATTGCCATTAGCAGCAACCATTGCGACAAAGGAAATTTATCAGTCGTTTTTAGCCCCTTATGAAGCTTTTAAGGCACTATTTCATGGACATTCTTATACAGGAAACCCGATTGCATGTGCTGCAGCAAATGCAAGTTTGGATATTTTTGAAAAGAGCCAAGTTATTAAAAACAATGAATCTAAAATAGCTTATTTTCATAGCAGGCTTCAGTCTGTAAAAAAAATGGATTCAGTATTGTTTGTGCGTGGTTATGGTTTAATGGCGGGTGTAGAAATTGGTAAAAACAAAACGACGCTTGAAAAATTTAAGATAGAAGAGAGAATTGCCCATCGCATTTGTATTGCCTGTATTGAAAGAGGATTAGTTTTGAGACCGTTGGGTCATGTGATACCCATAATTCCGCCACTAAGTATTACGAAAGATGAGATTGATTTTTTATTTTCTGTTTTAGAGGATGCAATTTTAAAAGTTACGAAATAGTTTAATTTGATAAAAAAGATATTTAAATAAAGGGTTTTATATGCGAATGACCAAAATGGTAGGTAAGAGATTAAAAGAAGCGCCTAGTGATGCAGTTGTAATAAGTCATCAATATACGATAAGAGGCGGGTTTGCAAGACAAGTAGCAGCGGGTATATATTCGATTTTACCTTTGGGAAAACGCATCATACAAAAAATTGAAAATATTATTCGACAAGAAATGGATTTAATTGAAGGTCAAGAAGTTACCTTGCCCGTAGTGATGCCAAGGGAACTCTGGGAAGAATCAGGTCGATTTACTTCCGTGGGGCCAGAATTGCTACGATTTAAAGATCGTACTGAAAAAGACATGTTATTAGGTATGACACACGAAGAGGCAGTCGTTCATTTGGCAAGATCAGAAATTTTTTCGTATAAGCAATTGCCTTGTATGTTATACCAAATTCAAACAAAATTTCGTGATGAAGCTCGTAGTCGTGCGGGGTTGATTCGCGTGCGAGAATTTACCATGAAAGATGCTTATTCTTTTCACCGAAATCAAGCTGATTTAGAAGAGTATTACGAAAAATGTTTGAATAGTTATTCTAAAATATTTAAACGAGTTGGCCTCAAGAATGTAGTAATTGTCAAAGCCGATAGTGGCATGATGGGTGGGGCAATTAGCCATGAATTTATGCTAGAAACGCCAATTGGCGAAGACACATTAGTTTTGTGTAAAAAATGTGGATATTCTGCCAACAGAGAGGTTGCCGCTTGCAAGAGAGATTATGTGAAACCCGAAACATTACTACCTTTAACGGAAGTGGAAACACCAAACTTTAAAACAATTGATGAAGTTACAGGGTTTTTAAATAAAAAACCAACAGAAACGGGCAAAGCTGTTTTTTTTGTTGGCGACAATAATCGACTTATTTTTGTTTTAATTCGTGGTGATTTAGATGTGGAAGAAAGTAAAGTGAAAAAAATTGCTCTTTCAAAAGATTTGCGACCTGCATTAGATGATGAAATAAAATCAATCGGTTGCGAACCAGGTTTTGCTGGTTTGTTAGGCAGTGGATTAAAAGATGCTTTTGTAATTGTTGATGAAAGTATCTTGCAATCAGGCAATTTGGTAGTGGGTGCTAATAAAAAAGACTACCACTATTTAAATTATAATCTAAAAAGAGATTACACTGGCAAGTTTAAAGTGGCAGATGTTGCGACAGTGAAAGAAGGAGAAAAATGTGTAGAATGTAACCATACATTAGTGATTTCGCGTGGTATTGAAATCGGTAATATTTTTCAATTAGGGGTCAAATATTCTTCATCAATGAAATTTAAGTTTTTGGATAACGATCAAAAAGAAAAAGAAACCATAATGGGTTGTTATGGTATTGGCGTAGGGCGATTATTTGCTTCGGTAATTGAAGATAGTCATGATGAATTTGGCCCCATTTGGCCCATATCAATTGCACCCTATCAAGTACAACTAAATGTTTTAAATTATAAAAAAGAAGATGTCAAAAAAGTGGCAGATGAGCTATACGAAACTTTAAAAAATGAAAATATAGAAGTGTTATTTGATGACCGTGATGAAAAAGCGGGGTTTCAATTCAAAGATGCCGATTTAATGGGTATTCCACTACGCATTATCTTGTCGCCGAAAACCATTGAAGATGGGGAAGTTGAGTTTAAATGGCGTAAAGGAGGCGATAGTATTCGATTTAAAATAGACCAGGTTTGTACAGAAATTAAGGCTAAAATTAAAGAGTTGGAGGCGGAAGTAACTGTAAAAGCTTAATTATTACGGAATAGTTTTCATATAGAAAACTTTAAAGTTCTAATGATATTTAGCTTTTAAAAACAGGCGAAATTAATTGGTAAAATCAAAAATTTGGATTATATTACCTCGCCCTTTCTATCAACAGGTATTGGTAGAAAATCAAGATTTTAAACAATTGGGAGTTTTTTGAATGTCGAAAGCAACAAAACCGAAACATAAGTTATGTCGTCGTTTGGGGGCCTGTATTTGGTCAATGGATAAATGTCCTTCTGTAAAAAAGGCGTTTCCACCAGGGATGCATGGTCAAAATAGAAATAAAATAACTTCATTTGGTGTGTTGTTGCTTGAAAAGCAACATTTGAAAACCTATTATTGGTTAGGTGACACTCAATTTGCAAACTGTTTTGCTCAAGCACAAAATGCTAAAGGCAATACAGCAGATAACCTGATGTCATTATTAGAGCGCCGTTTAGATAGCGTTGTATATCGTTCAGGTTTAGTTTCAACTATTTGGCAATCTAAACAACTTGTAAGCCACGGCAATATTTTTGTAAATGGCAAAAAATGTGATAAAGGTGGTTATTTGCTAAGACCTGGTGATAAAGTTTCGATTAATCCTTCTTTGTTTAATAAAGAGATTTACAAAACTATCGTTAGTGAAAAAAGTAGCGTAGTTCCTTACTTGTCAGTTGATTACAAAAAAGGCGAAGCTTCGTTAGTGTCCGTTCCACAAAGATCTGATATTCCTCTAAATATCAATCCTGAATTAATTGTTGAGTACTTCGCTAAATAATTCCATAATAATTTCTATGAAAACGGCAGAGCTTTCTGCCGTTTTTTTGTTTCTACTTGATTAGCTTTTTGGTTAAAAAGTAAGAAAATCATGTTCTAGGCCTAAGAAAATATTTAAGTATTTCCTTATTTTTGATTTGATTTAATTCAAACTTAAAATGAAAGTGTTTTGACTGGTTTTTTTAAGAGTGATTTTGTGATAATAGTAAAAAATTTAAAAGTTTAGACTTTTAAGTTCGTTAGCTATATTGATTCCAAGTTGTTTATTTAGTTATCTTTAGTAAGTTTGCTTCAGGGTATAGCTTAATGGCTTTGAAAAATACCTGCAATTTTTAAAATTAGTAGAATTACGGGAACTTTTCATGCAAATTATGTGGTAATTTTTGGAAAATAAAAGGGTATTAGTTTGAGTATATTTTCTAGTATATTAGTAAAAAAACGACAAAAAAGTAATACCATTTATGTTGGTAAAAGTTCGTTTTATTGCTTGACTTTTATTGACTTTTTTTTACGATTTGCCCCATTAAAAGTGGCGGTAAAAAGTGACCACTATACCTACAAGAGGTGTCAATCTTAATAACAAAGTTGTTTCATGTCAAATTCAGGTAATGCGAAGGATTTTAATACACCTGTAGATGGCTCTGCTGATTTTTCCCTCCAAGATTCACTCAAAACTAATCGCTCTGATGATGTTGTCGTTCGTGCTATTGAAGTTGTGAAAGAATATGGAGAAGGTGAAAATATTACGCGGGCATTGAGGGGGGTTAATCTAAATATTTATCGTGGTGAATACATGTGTATTATGGGCCCAAGCGGTTCTGGCAAATCGACTTTATTCAACATGATTGGCGGTTTGGGTATACCGACTAGCGGAATGGTTTTTATTGATGAAGTGGATGTTGCCCAACTAGATTCGTTTGAGTTAGCGTGGTTGCGATGTCGTAAGATTGGTTATATTTTTCAATCTTATAACATTTTGCCAGTTTTGACAGCGATGGAGAATGTGTCATTGCCTATGTTGTTTGCTGGTTTAAACCCAGATTTAGCGAGAGAAAAGGCTTATCAGTTGTTAGTTAAAGTTGGTTTGGGGCACCGTGTTTTTAATCGCCCCTATCAGATGTCAGGTGGGCAACAGCAAAGAGTTGCAATTGCCAGAGCCTTGGCAAATGATCCGGCCATTATTTTAGCGGATGAGCCGACGGCTAACTTGGATATAAAAACAGGAGAAGAGATTAAAGATATGTTGAAGGCAATGCAAGCAGAAATGGGTGTGACGATTATTTGTGCAACTCATGATATGAAGATGATTGATATTTGTAATAGAGTTGTTTGGATTCGTGATGGTGAAGTTGCCAAAATTCAGAATCGTGAAGACATAGAGGTAAATATAGGGACAATTGAATAAGCATGCCTAAAAAAATCTCCACATTTTTAATATTCCTATTATTTTGCTTGCCAAGTCTTTTGCTATTTGGTCAGGATTCCAAAGCAAAAGTAATTGAAAATTGGGGGACACAAGAAGAGGGGCAAAAGCTTTTAGAAAGCATCAAGAGTAAGTTTTCAAATTTTAGCAATCGTTACCCTGGCTCGAAGGGTAATGAGCTAATGTCAAAATTTTTAGAAGAAGAGTTTTCTCGGCTTGCTGGTCAAGATAATGTGGGTACGATTTTATTTCGAAAGCCAATATTTAAGCCTGGTGTATATTTTCTAGAATTTGAAGATGGGGAGAGAGTTCCTTTATATACATTAGCGCCAAATTTAATCGAAGTATCTAATTTTGAGAATAGCGAGTTTTCTGGTAATTTGATTTATGCTGGTGAAGGTTATTTGCATGAAATAGACGGCAAAGATCTGACAGGCTCTGCGATTTTAATGCAGTTAAATTCAGGTGCTCGTTGGCAAAATTTAGTTCCTTTTGGTGCACAAGCGATTTTGTTTTTAGAGAACGACGAATATTCTTCTTATGATACAGATTCAAAAGTAGCAAATGCACCATTAACGATGCCGCGTTTTTTGCTTAGAAAAGAATATCAACAAAAATTAAAAGAAAAAATGGGTGATGATTTAAGGCAAATTAAACCCATTAGGATAATCGTAGAAAAAAATAATAAATGGGAAAATAAAAGCGATGAAAAGAATCACTGGGCATACATAAAAGGGAAAAATGATGATCGAGTGATAATACTTGGTGCTCATTATGATACGAATGGGTTTGTGCCTGATTTATCTGTAAATGCTTCCGATGATATTAATTTAGCTTTATTATTAGCTTTGATGGAAAAGTTTTCTAAAGAGCAGCCAAATATCTCAATAATGTTTGTTGCTTTTAACGGTTTTTATGCAGGGCAAATTGGACCGGCTGAATTTTTTTGGTATTCAAGTGTAAAAAAAAATTTTATAGATCGAGAAAAATTATTTTATCAGAATAAGAAAAATCTATACCAGAGTTTAAGTGAATATTATGGTAGTTATAGTCGCGAAAAGCTAGATGAGATGCGAGATGCAACTTCAGTAATAAATAGTAGAAATGTAACTTGGAAGAAATCTTTGATTGATGTTTTGCGTGAAAAGCAAAATAAATCTTCTGAGGAAATTATGAACCTCTCTTATCTAATGAAAAAAAATATAAGCGATAAGACAGTTTTAGTTTCAAAATTTGATGGTTTAAAAAATTTAACTCAAGAAGAAAAGGCTCAGATCAGTATTATCAAGGATGGGTCGTCTGGTGTTTTGGAGGTCAAAGATGATTTACAGTCAATGCAGTCTTGGTTTTTTCAGAAAGATTATCAATTAATTAAAATCATAGAAGAAATGCAAAAGATTGAAGAAGAGTCTATAAAATTAACTAGAAATTTTGCGAAAGAAGAAAACAAAGATAAAGCAGAAGAGCTTCAAAAAGTATTTAGTAGTAAGTTGACTCTTTTGACGAGTGAGCTTGAAAATCGTGTAAATAATTTTAGAACATTAGAAGGTATAGAAAAAACAACCAAAGAAATTTCTGAAGTAGACTTGCTTCAAAATGAGCTGATACGACTAACGGGAAGCTATTTAGGTTCAGCGCTTAGATTGTTTAATTCGAAAATTAACAAGAGTGAATCTATTACGATACAAAAACTTTTCAATAGTAGTTTTGCGGAACAGTTGTTTATTTTGCCTAAAGAAGGTGAAAAGCGCGTTATAATAGGCAGCGAATATGAGCAAAAGGTTATTAAATATTTTGAAGATATTTCCGCGAAAACCTTAGGGTACAGTCATGCCGCTCAAATTGAATTAGATTTAATAGAGCACAATTCAAAAATTCGGAATTATTTAATAAAATATAATGCGGAAGTTGAAACACCTAAAAGTGTATTGTTTTTTGATTTTAATTTAACTTTTGGTAATGATCAGCTAGGTTTTTTAACTGACCTAAGCATAGGAATGAATGGTGCTAATCCGATTTCATTTGGTAGATCTGCTTTAGGTGAGTTTAAGGAAGCAGGCAACTTTATTGCGAATGCTGTAAATTTATCAAAAAATGTGTTAGGTATAAATGCTTCTGAAGGATTTATTAAGAAAAATTGTTTTGTTAATACAACCACAACTCCAAGGTTTAATCAATTTGTTTTGCGTGATTGTTTGACTGCCACAGGTGAATCAAAAACAGGGGGAATACCTGCCTTAACAATAGTTACAACAGAAGATCGCTCTGCTAAAAATAATACAACAAACAATGGGTATGAAACTATAGATCCGAATAACTTAATCAATCAATGGGAATTTTTATTAAATTATGTGCCATTATTGGTTAATGAATCTAATTTTATACAAACATCTTTGAAACCGTATCTTGAGTCATACAGTAGTTATATTTTTAATATGGTGCAACAAGATAATTTGGCGATTTCTGTACCGGAAACACCTGTTGAAGATGTAATATTTGTTTTTGGTGGTCAATCGACAAGCCCTATTTCTGGTTTGGGGGAGCGGACTTATCACGCATCTGGATATAGTGATCGAAAGATACTGATGTCTAATGCCTTGGGGACGATCAATATTAGAAATGTAAGGCAACTTGGAGTTTTTGGTTTTGAAGCATTTAAATTTGACAGGGAATTTATTGGTATTAATAATGTGATGGATATGCGTAAGGGAGCCAAAACATTTAAAGTGGATATGGCTAATAAAAAAGATGAATTCAAAGACTATACGGTTGCAATTTTCCCATGTGAAAAGATCGATTTGTATGGTGTTTTCGATTATAGCAAAATGACGCGTTATAATTCGGTTAAAATATTAGATGGTATTCAGAATAGTATACCTGACAATTTAAGTGTGAGTGGAATGCCGATACAAGGAGGGCATTCTTGGATAAGAGTGTCGCGTGTGCCAGGTGGTTTTTCAGTTTTTAAAAAGCCCGATACAACTATTAAGTTGATTTTAGAAAATAAAATTCTAATTAATGCGCCTGACTCAGAATCTAAAAAAAGTGCCTTTGGTGTGGGTTACAATCGAAATAATTTGAATAGAAAAAGTATTGCATGGGAATCATTTAAAGATGCCCGAACCATCAATACCTATAGAAATCATGTATTAACTTCAAAAGGTGTAAAAGATTCTTTGGTTGCAGAATTGAATGTTAAATCTGACGGACATTACGAAAAGGCAAAATCTTCTCTTGAGAAAAAGAACTACTCTGGTTTTTTTGAGAATTTATACTCTGGTTTTGGAATGACTTATGCAGCCTACCCAAAAGTTTTGCAGGTGATGAATGATATGATTAAAGCCGTGGTATTTTATTTAGGCTTAGTTATTCCTTTTTCATTTTTTATGCAAAGATTATGTTTCCCTGTGACTAGAATAGAAAAACAGCTGTTTATTAACACCTTGGTTTTTATCGGAACATTTTTTGCTTTTAGATATGTTCACCCTGCGTTTGAATTAACAGACGCACCAATAATTGTGTTGATTGCTTTCGTGCAAATTGTCTTAGCCTTATTCGTGTTTAATGTTTTGTATAATAAATTTGATTCTAGAATAAAAATTATTCAGGGTCGTACTACCAGCGGTGATTCTGCAAGTAGTAATATTTTAACGCAAGCATTGATCATTGGTGTGAATAATATGCGTAAGCGCAAAGTTAGAACCGTATTAACATGCATTACGATCATACTTGTTACTTTTACCATGTTATCTTTTACGAGTATTTCATCTACCGTCGACCCAACTTTAAGGCGTACACAAGTGGAGCCACCATATACAGGTGTTTTTTACGCTAAAAATAGTTGGTCGGGAATTTCCCCTGATGATTTTGTGCAGGCTTTTCCTCATCATACAAGTTCCGTGCGTCGCGCATGGTTTAATCGAAATAGCGCCTTATTTACGATTCAGTATCCTAAAATTTCTAGTGCATTTAATGCTAGCACGATTTTGGGTTTAGAAAAAAATGAGCAGGGCTTTTTAGGCAACTTGCCAATCAGTGGAAAGTTCTTTAGCTCGGACAATGCAAATGAAATCATATTGTCAAAAAGTATGGCGGAAATTCTTAAAATTGACCCAGACAATTTTGAAGAACAAGAAGTGTTGTTAATGGGTGAAAAATATCGGTTAATTGGTTTCTTTGATCAAGAATTAATTGAAAAGTTCAAAGATGTTCGAGGTACCTCTATATTGCCTCAACAAGCAACGGGTAAAGCACCTACGGCTCAAGATAAAGCCGAATTAGATGAGTCGGAATCTGATGGTAATAATAGTTTCACTTCCATGAATGCTAAAATGATGGCTATTTTGCCTTATAAAAAAGTTTTGTCATTAGGGGGGCAGTGTATTAGTGTTTCGTTAAAATATGACTCAACTGATAAGGCTTGGGAAGATACTAAACATTTCACAACATTTTCAAAAGAGAACTTATATTTATCCACACAAAGCAATTTAGTAATAGACCCTGAAGCTCCTGGTATTAGACCAGGAGTATTTTTTATTGGCAGTGGTTTTTCTACAAGCATTGGGGGCTTGGCGGATTTAATTATTCCATTGATTATATCAGCGACCATAATAATGAATACTATGTTGGGTGCTGTTTATGAAAGAAAAAAAGAAATAGAGATTTATACTGCTGTTGGTTTGAACCCAAAGCAAATTGGCTTCTTTTTTATAGCAGAATCATTAGTGTATGGAATTATTGGTTCGGTAGCAGGTTATTTAATTGGGCAGGGTATTAGTAAAGTGCTGGATAAAACGCAGATATTAAAAGTCGATTTAAACTTTTCATCATTATTAGTAGTTTATGTAATGGTGTTTACTATTTTGATCGTTGTTGTTTCTACAATTTACCCAGCTTTTACTGCTGTTAAGTCCGCTCAGCCTTCAGGCAATAATTCGAAAAAATCAAGCTTAGCCATTGCAAATGATACAATTGAAATATTATTTCCATTTAGTTTTACAGAAGCTAAACGCATTGCCATCAATAGCTACCTTCGAGATTATATATTGAAATTTGCAGATGCATCTACGGGTAGTTTTATGAGTAAACCTATTGGTGTCAGTACGGAAGAGCATTATGATACACAGACAAATTTCACAACAGTAGGAGCTTTGGTACAAAAGTTTGATATTGCCTTAACACCTTATGATTTAGGTGTAACAGAAATTGTGGAATTGGTTACATTTTACCACCCAAAAGTGAATGCTTTTATGATGAAGATGGTAATTCACCGCGTATCTGGAACGGATAGTAATTGGGTGCGAACCAACCAGCCATTTACTGATGAAATTAGAAAATTGTTGTTACGCTGGCGTGTGGAACCAATATCAGTACAGGAAAAATGTCAAATGGAAGGTGAAAAATTGTTTGTTCAAATGAACACACAAGCAGCCGAGGTTGAAAGCTAATAGAATATGGCAAACAAAGAAGACAAAGAATTATCGACCTATCGCGATCTAATGAAAGCACCTGAGAAGTTTGAGGAAGGCTTCGGTGGTAAAACACTTGTCGGAGCATTATTCCTTGGTCTTTTGATGATGCCTGGGTCTATGTATTTACAATTAGTCGTTGGCGAGGGAATGGGACCAGCAGCTCGTTGGGTAACGATTATTCTATTTGCTGAAATCGCCAGAAGATCATTACAAGAATTAAGACAACAAGAAATTTTTATTTTGTATTATATGACGGGTATCGGAATCTCGACGCCGTTTTTTGGGTTATTATGGAGTCAATATTTTATTCAATCCGATGCTGCAATTGCGATGGGTGTTTCTCAGGAGATACCAGCTTGGGTTGCGCCGTCTGTTAAGACCATGGCAGAAATTGGGGAAAGAACCTTTTTTCATCAAGCCTGGTTAGGGCCAATTGCTTTAATGGTTACCACTATGATTATTCATAGAATAGACCAATTTGGTTTGGGTTATTTTTTATATCGCTTAACATCCGATGTCGAAAAGCTTCCTTTCCCAATGGCGCCAGTGGCAGCTCAAGGGGTCGTAGCCTTGACGGAAAGCAAAGACCCTTCTGAGCAATGGCGATGGACATGTTTTACTACGGGTGGAATGCTTGGTGGCGGTTTTGGGTTTTTATATGTTGGTATACCAGCATTAACATCCGTTTTATTTAATAAGCCAATTGAGTTTTTCCCTATTCCGTTTATAGATTTGACAGCAAGTATGGAGAATGTCTTTGCGGCAACAGCCATTAATATTTCTTTAGACCTCACTTTGGTAGTATTAGGAATGGTTTTACCATTTTGGGCAGTGATGGGCGGTATCATAGGGTTTTTAATCACCCTTGCTTTAAACCCGATTCTTTTAAACATGGGAATTTTAAATACTTGGCGACCAGGAATGGGAGTAGTGGATACCTTTTTTAGTAATACGATAGATTTTTATTTAAGTTTTGGAATTGGAGTAACGCTATCTATTGCGGCTATTTCTTTTGGTTCCATTTTGAAGCCATTATTTGCAATCTCTCGAAAGAAGGATAAAGTAGAAATTGGTGGGTTTAGGGCTGGTTTCAAGAAATTAATGACCAACAATACTATGCGCGGTGATATTTCGATTTGGATATCTTTAGTAATATATTTCGCATCTACTTTTGCTTACATTTTGATTTGTATCTTTTTAATAGATGGTTTTCCTTGGCCATTTTTCTTAATATATGCATTTATCTATACCCCAATTATAAGTTATGCAAATGCAAAATTAGAAGGGTTGGCTGGCCAAACTGTAACCATACCACTTGTACGCGAAGCGAGTTTTATCATGTCTGGTTACAAAGGGGTTGCGATATGGTTTGCGCCTATTCCTCTTTATGAATATGGCCGTATTACTATGGATTTCAGGGTAGTAGAATTAACAGGAACAAAACTTAGAAGTGTAATTAAAACAGAATTGTTAACGATGCCAATCGTTATTATATCTGCCATTGTTTTTGCAAACTTTATATGGAATATAGCCCCAATTCCTTCAGATACTTTTAAATTTACTCAAGAAATGTGGCCTTTACAAGCAAAAAATGTGGCCTTGACTTATAGTTCTACTTTAGAAGGTTCTTCGCCGTTTTTAGAATCATTAAAGGGGAGTTATATTGGCTATGGTTTTTTTGGTGGAGTAATTACATTTATTGTTCTTTCGTTTTTGGGTTTACCTACTTTATTAGTTTATGGTGTTGTTCGAGGTTTAGGTCAAGGTACACCAGCGGCTGTGTTTCCGGAGTTTATTGGTGCATTGGTAGGTAGGTTTTACTTTCAAAGAAAATTTGGTGAAAATTGGCGCAAGTATACTCCTGTGTTGTTGGCTGGTTTTTCGTGTGGAATGGGTTTAATTGGTATGGCAGCAATTGGCTTTAAGTTGTTATCTAGTTCGATTTCGGCATTGATATATTGAAAAGGTTATAAAATGCGATTAGGCTATAGAGCTATATTTTTAGGTTTATTTTTGACAGTTGTATTTTCTGTCATTTCAATTTACTTAGTTATGTTTATTAGAAACAATTTTACGGTTTCAGATACTTTAATTCCGGTTCTTACCTACTTCTTTTTAATTGTGTTATTGCTTGTTATTAACCCAATATTAAATTTTATTTATAAGAATATAGGTCAGACAAGAATTCTAAGGCCTTTTAATCGCCATGAAGTGCTATTAATTACCATGATGACTCTAGTCACTTCAGGTATATCTGGCTATGGTTTAATGAGTTATCTGATGCCTTTTATAGGGTCTGTCAATGCGCCTTCGCGTTCTACAAATCAATCGGATTGGGGGTTGTTAAGCCAAACAGTATTAGTTTTAAACTCTGATCCTAAAACTAGAATTTATGGTGATGTTGAAAAGGAAGACAATAATCAAATAACTTTACGAATTTACAATGGTAAAGGTAAAGGAGTAGATGATATCAAAGAATTTTTGAAGTCAGAAGTAAAAATTCAGCGACCACTAATAAAACCAGAATTGGTATTAAGTCGCGAAGATGCACAAGTTTTTGAAAATGGCTTGCCTGAGGTTGCAATAATTGATTCAGAAAATCAAAAAACAGTTTATCGAGCTCAAAATTCCTTTCCTGCGTTTTTGCCATTTCCAAATGAGAAATTCAGTGACTATAAATCAAGAGTAAGCACCTACATCAAAGAAGGCAAAATACAAGAGGGTTATACATTTTGGGGAAATGTACCTTGGCTAGTGCTATTAAAACCTTTTTGTTATTGGTTAGCTTTTGTTGTTTGTTTGTATATGTTATTGTTTTCGCTAGCGAAAATTTTATTCACTCAATGGGCAAAATATGAGCGGTTGCAATTTCCACTTGCTACGATTCCGCAAGAGTTGTTAGGTGAGCCAAATCCTAACGACCCTGACTCAAAGAATTACCCGACATTTTCGATTTGGAAAAATGTATTTTTTATTGTAGGTTTTGGGTTGGCTATTACATTTATTTTGCTAGCTGCTTTTTATCCTTCTCTCGTAGCTCTTGGTTTAGTCGTAAAAGACTATGTTCCTGGAACTATATTTGAAGGTTTGGGCGATATGAATATAGTTTTGCATGTGTTTTTTCTATTGATTGGAATTGCATTTTTGGTGCCAAAGGAAATTTCATTCTCTGTTTGGTTTTTTGGGGTTATTTTTATTTTACAAATATTGTTTGCTATTTGGTTTGGTTATGGAAAATCGGCTGCATCGTTTGGCACAGATTATTATTCAAAGATCAACTTTTATACGGCTCAATCATTAGGTGGACTAATTGTCTTCTCGTCTTTTGCATTATGGAATGTGCGCCATTATTTACTTGCGGGAGTATATAAAATTTTAAGGGTCAAGCCTAAATCTATTGATGCGGAAATTATAAAAGAAACTTCCTTAGCCTCAAATTTATTTGTAATTTCAGGCATTGGCATTTTTTCATTTATGTTATGGATGAATATATCGTTTTTATGGGCATGCATTTATTGTTTTATAACCTTAATGTTTATTGTTGCGTCGATGCGCGTGGCTTCTGAGTGCGGAATAATTGGGTTTCAAAACATAACTGGTGGGGGCGGGCATTTTATTAGTAATGTGATTGGAATTAAGAATTTAGGGCTAAACTCATTTGTGAATGTCATTGTTTTGCAAATTGTGTTCTTCTTTGATACAAAATTATTTTTAGCGCCTAATGTAATGGTGGCTCAGAAAGTAGAAGATGAAAACAAAATTCAGAAGAAAGTTTTTTGGTTAGCCATTATTATTGCTGTGTGCTTGGCAGTTTTCGCATCTTTTGCATTTTTAGCTATGTTACTATACCATCAAGGCTCAAAAAGTTTGGAGTCGTGGTATTTTGTTAATGTGCCTAATGATTTGTATTCTCGTTGTGTTCAAATGATTAAAAATGGTGATGCTGAGCCAATGATTAATATGAATAAAGAAATGACAGCGTTTATCATTTTTGGTATGGCAACTATGGCGGCTTTGCTATTTGCAAGGACAAAATGGTTCTGGGTGCCGCACCCTGTAGGTATCATTTTATGGATTAGCCCAAATGAAACAAAATATTTTCTATTTAGTTTCTTTTTGGGGTGGTTGATTAAATTTATAGTAGTGAAGTTGGGAACTAAAGATACTATAGATAACATGAAGAAATGGGCAATTGGGTTGATTTTTGGTCACATTGCCGGAATTATAATTATTGGTATTTGCAAAATGTTTATCACTTTAACGGCAAAAGCAACCTTAAATTTTCATTAGAAATAACTATGGAAAAACTACCGAATCAAAAGCAACTATCCTTAAAGCAGACTTTGCGAATTAGTTGGAATAGTTTAAAAATTAGGGCAGGCCGTTCATTTATTACATTAAGTGGAGTTATTTTAGCGATTGCATTTTTAGCTTCTATATGGCTAAATCAGGACATTATAAACGGTTTAAAATTAGCTGTACCAAATAATGAAGATATCGCTAACTTATTGTTAAAAAACAAAGTTAGTTTGAAGGTTTCAGGTTTAGATGATAAGACAAAATTTTTAATAATGTTATCGTTGTTAGTGAGTGCTGTAGGTATTGTGAATGCAATGTTAATGTCGGTTACCGAAAGATATAAGGAAATTGGAACAATGAAATGTCTAGGCGCATTAGATACTCTGATCATTAGACTTTTTGTGATTGAATCTAGCATTTTAGGTTTAGCAGGAGCATTAATAGGTGTTGTTATTGGCTTTATGATAGCATACATACCATCAGTAATATCTTATGGTTCTCATGTATGGAGTGTTTTTTCTTGGTTTGAATTTGGAAAGTCTTGTTTTTATTCAATCATTATTGGGGTAGTTTTGTCGGTTTTATTTGCGATATATCCAGCTTATGTGGCGGCAAAAATGAAACCAGTAGATGCAATGCGAGTGGATGCTTAAAAAAAGAGAAAATAAATGTCTACAAATGAAGAAATAATTATTAAAGCCCAAGGCGTTGAAAAACATTATGGTTCAGGGGAATCAATTGTTAAAGCCTTAAATGGTATTGACTTAGATATTTATAGGGGTGAGTATTTATCTATCATGGGCCCTTCAGGTTCTGGTAAATCTACTTTTTTCAATATGGTTGGTGGTTTAGATTTGCCCTCTGTTGGCAAGGTAACGATTGATGGGTATAACTTGTCTGATTTATCTCAAAGTCAATTGGCATGGTTGCGCTGCAATCGTATTGGTTATATTTTTCAGTCTTTTAATTTAGTTACCGTAATGACGGCTTTAGAAAATGTAACTTTACCAATGTTTTTAAAAGGGTTGGACAAAGAAGAAGCTGAAACACTAGGAATGGAAATTCTAAAAAAAGTTGGGCTCGAAGAACGCTGGGATCATAAACCAAACGAATTATCTGGTGGGCAACAACAACGAGTTGCTATTGCCAGAGCATTGGCTAATAGCCCTAAAATTATTTTAGCGGATGAGCCAACTGGAAATTTAGACTTAAAAACTGGCGAAGAAGTGATTCATATTCTTAAAACTTTAAGCGAAGAAAATAATACTACAGTTATCACTGCAACCCACGACATGAAAATGCTTAATATTTCTACGCGTGTGGTTTGGATTCTTGATGGCAAAATTGATAAGGTTAAACGGCGCGAAGATATTGAAATTAATATCGGCGGAATGCATTAATCTATTTTTGTCGGCAAGATTTCTTTAATAATATGTTATGCATCATCTCAAAAATAAATTTTAATAAGGAATGAAGGAAATGGCTTTGGAACTAAAAAAACTTTCTCATTTTAATGGTGTTACAGGCCCGGTTTTTGTCGTAGTTATGGATGGTATAGGGCTAGGGTTAAAAAATGAAGGTAATGCCGTGCATTTAGCAGATACACCTCACTTGGATTTTTTAATGGCGAAGCACCCATTTTTGCCTATTGCTGCTCATGGTACGGCAGTAGGTATGGCATCTGATGCAGATATGGGAAATTCTGAAGTTGGTCATAATGCTATTGGGTGCGGTAGAATTTTTGATCAAGGGGCTAAATTAGTTGCACAATCCATTCAGACGGGTTCTATTTTTTCTGGTGAAACATGGAAAAATGCTATTGGTAATATGAAAAGCCACCAATCCGCCCTTCATTTTATTGGATTGTTGTCTGATGGCAATGTTCATAGTAATATTGACCATTTATTTGCTTTGATTAATAAAGCAGAATCAGAAGGTGCCAAAAAAGTATTTGTGCATATTTTGCTTGATGGTCGCGATGTTTCCGAAACCTCGGCATTGAATTATGTGCAACCATTAGAGGAACTTTTGTCTAAGTATAATAACAATGGTAGAGTTTATAAAATAGCCAGTGGTGGTGGCCGCATGGTTACTACTATGGATCGTTATGAAGCTGATTGGAAAATAGTCGAGAGAGGTTGGCAGGCTCATGTTTTAGGAGAGGGGCGTGGTTTTAAATCGGCTAAAGAAGCAATCGAGACTTTTCGAACAGAAAAACCTGGTATAGGCGACCAAGATTTACCAGCTTTTGTTGTTGTTGAAAATAATCAACCTATAGGCCGTATTCAGGATGGTGACTCCGTCATATTAACAAATTTTAGAGGGGATCGGGCGATTGAAATTTCCCAAGCATTTGAAAATGAAAATTTTTCTAAATTTGAAAGAAAACGATTTCCTAAAGTTTTTTATGCTGGCATGATGCAATACGACGGTGATTTAAAATTGCCAAAAAATTATTTGGTTAACCCACCAGCCATAAAAGAAACGATGAGTGAATATTTGGTAAACGCAAGAATTCCTCAATATGCAATTAGTGAAACTCAGAAATTTGGTCATGTGACTTATTTTTGGAATGGTAATAAATCAGGATATTTTGATAAAAACTACGAAACATACAAAGAAATAACTTCCGATGTTTTACCATCTTTTGCAGAAAGACCATGGATGAAAGCAGCTGAAATTGCAGACGAAACTATGTCTCAATTAGCTACTGGAAAATATAAATTTGGCAGATTGAATTTTGCAAATGGTGATATGGTTGGCCATACGGGTGACATGCAAGCGACAAGAATAGCTGTAGAGGTTACGGATCAACAATTAGGTCGATTTTTAAAAATAGTTGATAATTTAGGCGGTGTCGCACTCATAACTGCAGACCATGGTAATGCAGATGAAATGATAGAGTTAGACAAAAAAGGAAATTTTGTGCCAAATGGCAAGGGTGGTTTTAAACCAAAAACTTCCCATACCTTAAACCCTGTCCCATTCATCGTCTATGATGGCTCAGGCAAGCTAAAAATAGGCATCAATAATAAAGTTAAAAAACCTGGCTTATCAAATATCGCCGCCAGTTGCTTTAATTTGTTAGGCTACCATGCCCCTGAAGGTTACGATGAAAGCCTAATAGATTTAACTTAAGGTTAGAGAAAAGCGCTTTGCCATTTTCTTCATTAAATCTCAGTAAATAACATTGCCGCAAATAATAGTCGTATATATGAACCTCTTATATCAGAGCTTAAAAATCACTAAGGCACTAGTCATACAATTTTAATTAAAAAAATGGAGCTAAGTAAAAATTATTTGCTCAAGCCAACGCCACTATCTTTTAGACCCATTAATTCGCGCCAACGGCATTCTATCAAGGCGGTATAGAGATAACCTGGAACGCCATAATTGCCCAAGCCAAAACCATCATTGACTTCAATCAAAATAGTTCGGCCGTCTTCGAGTACAGCCCAATCCATTGCAAAACCGATGGGGGCGGTTGAAAATTTTTCGAGTGCTGATACCATGATATTTTTATCGGGAAATAATAACGGATCCCCATGATAATGGGAAACATTAATAATTTTCTTTCGTAAGATGGAAGCACGCCATTCACTTTTCATTTTAATAACTTCCTGCACAAAAACCGGTTCTTCATTTGAAACATGACTCATTGGTATGATATCACGAAATTTTTCAACAACGGCTCCAACAAAGAGTTTTTGTTTGTCGGCTGGTTTAATATGCAGGGGTAAGCGATTTGGTTCGTCATTGACCCATTTATGAACATCTGCCATTGTTGCCATTATTATTTTGCGCCCAAAAAAATCTTTTAATTCTTCTGGAAAATCAGTCACGGTTGGTTTTGGCTTATTGGCGCGTCGAATCACTTCATACATGATGCCAACGGAGCCAACAAAAATAATGTTTTCTAAATCAGTTTGTAATATTTTATCTAATGCACCAGAAAACAATTCTTCGTTTTCAAAGGTTATGACTTCATACCCTCTTTCCCAAAACCAATAATTACACCTAATATACTGCAGATGTCGAGGTGAACCTTGTTCGGCATTTAAAATATAGACGCGCATTTTTTCTTTACCTTACTTAAAATTAATCTCAATAGTAACAGGATTCTTGTGAGATTCTATGTTTAGTTTTTGATTGTGTATGATTTTTTAGTTTGGCAGGGTAGTGAGGGGTAGAGACGCGCTCTGCCTATGCCGAATAAAAATCAGCCGGACAATAAAGGCTTGGTCTCTTTTCCTTCTGATCTAAAGTTTTCTATGTTGATTCCAATAGGCACTTTTTTGTCATAGGAAGCGAGAAACTCTATAATAATACCCATTCCTTTAATCATTGGATTAAAGACATGCATGCCTTTTCCTATTATCTCTGGGCCAGGTGGTGGGTCATTTTTTCGCCCTTGATATCCACCTAGTGATGCGATTAGCCTT
>Ga0209573_1000144_pt1 | contig 182772 bp, 158 predicted proteins | sample TNRBio252014_DNA_FD_185870 | JGI IMG/M metagenome (GOLD analysis project Ga0209573, IMG submission 185870) | Wastewater treatment Type I Accumulibacter community from EBPR Bioreactor in Madison, WI, USA - TNR Reactor_6/25/2014_ DNA (SPAdes)... | ecosystem: Engineered > Bioreactor > EBPR >...
GGGCGTCACTCTGGTCGGGCTACGCCCTCCCGACGTGCCACCCCGAATACGGCACATCACAACGGCAACCGGCAGAGCGTCCACTTATCAAGAGCGAAAAGCTGTCCAGACGAAGCCGGCCACCTCTTTCCTCTCCGCAATCGATCTGCAGATTGCCGCCGCAGAAGCGCGGTCGCAAGGTGAGCCGTTCATCCGGCGCGGCAAGCGCTGGATACCCGACGCTTCCGGGGAAAAGGTGCTCAAGGAAGTGCCGCTGCGATTCCTATCCTGGTGGTGGCAGGATGAAGCCGGCAAGCTCATGCTCACGCTGCGCTACGGCAGCAAGCGTATCGAGCTGAAGGCTGGCAAGCCGGCGATCGAGGTTGGTGACGAGGCGCAGCTGGTTCCGACGCTGAAGCTGGTTCGGGAAGCCGTTGCGGCCGGGGAGTTGGATAAGCTGCTGATGACGGCGAAAGGACAGCGCAGTCGCGTCAAAATGCCGGGCGTTGCCAGCGCGAACTGAAGCCACGAAGATGCGCTATGCTCAGCAGGTGCTGCGGCCCGGCGAAGAAGTCGTCGCCGTCGGCAGGTTTCACTGGCTGTATTCCGTGGCTGCCTACCTCTGGCTCCTCGTCCTCGGCGTCTTCCTCATCGGGATCGTCATCTTCCTCGACATGATGATCCGGAAGTGGACAACCGAGATCGTCATCACGACGGATCGACTGATCTACAAGACCGGGTGGATCGCACGGCACGCGGAGGAGCTATCCCTCGCCCGGATCGAGGAGGTGGCCCTCACTCAGACGGTGATGGGACGTGTTTTCGGGTACGGAAGCCTGCGCATCTCCGGCACCGGGACGAGTGTGATCCATTTACCCTCCATCCTGTCCGATCCTGTGGAGTTTCGTCGCGCGCTGGCAGGGGGTCGCGTCTCCGAGAGGCAGCCTGGCTGACGGATGGTTGCTTTCCAAAGCGAGCCATGCCCCTACGCTTGAATTTAGGAAGATGACCATTCACCGGTGCAGAAGACGGCGGTGGCGAAGCGCGACAGCCCGAATCTCCTTAGTTGGCTCCCTTTCGCTCGTCGCCAAAAGCGACCATCTCGGGCTCCTGGAGGCAGACATTTGAACGCGCGCTATGCGTGGCGAAGCGGAAGCCTGTGCGCAACGTGTAGCCTGTATGGAGCGCACCGCAATCCGGGATTAAATTCTGTCCGCAATAGGCCGTCGCTTGGGCTTGCCATGCTTGCGAAACGGCGTTTCAACAGCGAAATATGCTTGTGCCCTACGGGAACAGCGCTAGAATTATGCTATGCACAGTTGAAAATGCATCTCAAGGGCAGGCACGATGGACGAAGATATGGTGGCCCTGTTCTTCCGGGTGTTGGTCGCTCTGATGGTTTTGCTACCATTCGATACGCGCGCACAGGAGGTATCTAACGATCAGCCATTTGTTGGTGAGTGGGCCGGCCAAACGCGATGCGAAGGTGGAAAATTGAGAATGGAGAGTGCGCCAGATCGCGTAATTGGACTTCCCGGCCATAGCACCGAAAGAAATCCGTGTGATAGCCATGAATATGGCAGGCTATCATTAAAAATAAAAGAAGAATCCGGGAGGTACAATTTGCTGGGTATTGGAACCGTGACGAAATTGTCAAGTAACAAAAATGAAATGAAATTTTCAGCGGTCGCAATAAGCCAGTCAAACGTACATACAAATGAATGTAAAACTGAGTATTATTTTAGGTTAGAAAATATTGCCCAGATCGCAGGAAGGTGGCAACGAAATTGCGCAGGTTTATTTGCTGACAGCCGCAGTGAAGAATCGGCCTGGGGTAGCCTACGATTGGCGCGATCGAACGCCACCCCGAAAAACATTGAGCAACCGCCAATAATGCCTGACGTCACCCCTGACAGCCAGCAACCTTCCGGTTACTTCCAAGGAACAACAAGCGTGCCAGATTGTTCGACACGGTGCTCAGCAGCTTTGACAAACTGCTATCAGTCGTGCAGGGTGGGAACTTATGGCGAGGATAGTTCGGCGAGACTAAGCAACTGCTCAAATAATTGCGACGCAGATAAGCGAGCGTGTGAGCGAAATTGCCGATAAAATTGGTTTCTCCGATTTTACAGAGACGTGCTATCTATAGCAAGCTCGCGTAGATACCGTCTTGGCGGTCAAGGGAGCAATGCTGGGTCAAAGGGCTTTTGATGTTTGAGAATGCCGAAGGCAATGTGGACCAGCTTGCGCATGGCGGCGCCAAGCAAGCCGTAGCAAGCCGTAGCAAGCCGTAGCCAGCGCGTAGGTCGGATTAGCCGTCAGGCGTAATCCGACGCATGCTTTCAGCCGCCGGGTTCGCCTGCGTGCACAGTCTCCACGCCACTACCGATCCAATCAACAGGATAGAGACCCCGCGCCACGCAAGCACGGAATGTGGAGTATGGCCAGTCGGCTGGCGACGTGACGAGGCCGTGCTTGACCGGATTGAAATGAACGTAATCCATGTGCGCCGCGTAGTCCGCGTCGTCGCGAATGGCGTGCTCCCAGAAGCGGCGTTGCCAGATGCCGCGTTCGCCGTCGGCGCCTCGGACCCGCGACAACCACTCCGTCTTCGGCAGGCCTCGGGCGAAAAAGGTCTTGATCAGGCGCCAGCGGGTTGAGAAATCGTCGTCGCCCGGCGGCAGCGTCCACACCGCGTGGAGATGATCGGGAAGCACGACCCAGGCATCGATGGTGAAGGGCCGCGAGGATCGAACACGCCGCACCGCATCGCGCAGGAGATCGATGCGGGTGACGAGCAGGTTATTGCCGCGCCGTTCCAACAGGTTGACGGTGAAGAAGAAGCAGCCACCGGGCACACGGTAACGGCGGAAATCAGGCATCGATCCGCTTCCCTTCCGTCGGGCAGTGTATCCCATCGGCTTCATGCGTCGGATTACGCCTGACGGCTAATCCGACCTACAGCATCTGCTATGGGTACCATAGCGGATGCTGATGTGACCGCCCCTCAAACGGTCGAAATTGGGATAACGCGTCGATCTCGGCGAGATGGTGAAGCGCGGTGGAAGTTCGAACACCTGTCCCGCGCGTCCGCGGCCGGCTTGCGGTCGGCGCTCGCACGTCCCAGATTTTCGAGGCCGGGGGATCGGCGCCGACGCGGCGCTCGCGGGCCCCGGCATTGGGAGAGCAAGGGCAATGCAGGCGGAACATCTTTCGCGCGCACTGGTCCCGGTTCCCGGCCAGGAACGCTACGTCAGGCGACGCTTCTGGGAGAAGGTCCGCCGCACGCTGGGCCGCGTGCCGTTCGTCGACCAGGCGATCGCCGCGTACTACGCCGCGATCGATCCGGCGACGCCGCGCCGGGCCCGGCTCGTGCTGATGGCCGCGCTCGCCTACTTCGTCATGCCGGCCGATCTCGTCCCCGATCTGCTCGCCGTCGTCGGCTTCTCCGACGACGCGGCGGTGCTGATGCTGGCGGTGCAGGCGCTGGCGCCGCACATCAAGCCGCGGCACGTCCAGCAGGCCCGCACCTTCCTCGACGCCGAGGCCGAGGACGGTCCGCTGGCCTGACGGCGGCCGCCCCGGTCAATGTTCCGGGGGTACGGCCATTCGCAGCCGGCGTGCGCGCTTGGCCTCCCGCCGGGCGATGTAGACCGTCGATGCGACGATGACGGCGCTGCCGACCCAGGTCCACGCGTCCGGCCACTCGCCGAACATCGCCCAGCCGAGGATCGAGGCGAAGATCAGCCGGGAGAAGTCGAACGGCATCACCGCCGAGGCGTCGGCCGCGCGCATGGCCCGCACCAGGCAGACCTGGCCCGCCGTCGCCACCAGCCCCATCAGGGCGATCCAACCCATCGTCGCCGGGTCCGGCCAGGTCCAGACGAACCACGCCGGCACGAGCGACATCGGCGTCATCAGCAGGCCCATGATCAGCACGATCGCGTTCGGGTCCTCGGTGCGCGACAGTGATTTCACCGAGAGCTGCGCCGCGGCGATGGCGGCTGCCGAGGCGAGCGCGATCAGCGCCGCCTGGGTGAAGGTGTCGGCGTTCGGGCGGATGGTCACCAGGGCGCCTATGAACCCCAGCAGCGTCGCCGTCCAGCGGCGCCAACCGACCCGCTCGCGCAGGATCACCGCGGCGCCGACGATCGCGAACAGCGGCGCGGTGAACGACAGCGCCGTGACGTCGGCCAGCGGCATCAGCGACAGCGCGGTGAAGAGCAACAGCATCGCGCCCAGGCCGAGGACCGCGCGGGTGACGTGCATCAAAGGCCGGCCGGTGTGCAGGCTGCCGAAGCCGGCGCGCGCGAACCACGGCAGCATGTAGAGGATGCCGCAGAGGTTGCGGAAGAAGGCGGCTTCGAAGGGGTGGATTTCCGGCGAGATCTTGCGGACGATCGCCATCATCCCCGCGAACCCGGCACACGCGCAGACCATCAGCACGCCGCCACGCACCGGTGCCTCCTGCCGGGCGAACCACGCGGCCGCGGCTTGCAGTACGGGCGAGCCGAGACTCATCGCTGCCGGATGCCCTCCTCGCGGCTCCGGTGCCGGAGCAGTGCCGCAGCGGGCCCTCCGCCCGGCTGTGGCCGGCGGTCGCGAAAGCGGGGCATTGGCATCTCAGAGCATCGGCCGGGGTTGACACCTCTGCCGACGAAACAGGCCGACGCGGCGCACATCACCGGTCTCCACAGCCGCTGTCAAGTGAACGGCGCAGAGACCGCAGGGCGTCGGCAGCCGCTCGCCCCCGGCGGCCGGCGGTTCCGCAGAGCGTGGCGATCGTGCCGCGGGGCGAAGGTCATGCGTCGAAGGCTGCGCGCTATGTGATCTGCACCACACCCGCCGGCGTATGAATGGGCTAATAGCCCTGCGAGGGGGGATTGCGACCGCACACGACTTGCATACGCATCTTGCAGAAAAGGATGAAGCCATGCGTAATCCGACGACGGCGCGCCAGACCCCACGGCGGGAACCGTACAAGGTCGTGGCTCTCTGGCTGGTCGGGTGGGGAGTCGTGCTTTCTGTCCTCTCGATCATCTGATCGTCTCCGGCGTCACGGCTTCGTTTCCGGCCCGGCTGCCCCTCCCGGGTCGCCCGCGAGCCGCGACGCCGCCATTTCCGCCATGGCCCACTCACGAAACGCCCGGATTTTCGGGCGATCGGCCGCCGCCGGAGCGCAGACGACGTAATAGCTGAAGCCGCTCGGCAAAAGGAACGAGAACGGGGCGACCAACCTGCCGGACGCGAGATCGTCGGCGACGAACACCATCTGGCCCAGCGCCACGCCACGGCCGTCCATCGCCGCCTGCAGCATCAGGTGCGTGTGGCTGAACCGCGGCCCGCGCGAGGCGTCGACGCCCTCGACTCCGGCCGCCTCCAGCCATGTGTCCCAGGTGGGAAACGTTCCCAACGGCAGCATGTCCTCGTGCAGCAGCGTCGCTTGCGTCAGGTCTTCCGGGCGGCGCAGGTCGGGCAACAGGCCCGGGCTGCACACGGGCGTCAACGCCTCGTCCGCCAGCCACTCGGCACGCACCCCCGGCCATGTGCCCCTGCCGAAGCGGATCGCCACGTCGATGCCGTCCCGGGTGAAATCCACCAGATACTCCTTGGCGGAGATCCTCAGGTCGATGCCGGGATGCCGATCCTGAAAGTGGCTCATCCGCGGAACCAGCCATTTCACCGCGAACGACGGCAGCGTCGAGACGGTGAGCGTGCCGCCGCTCTCCCGGGCGTGCAGCCGTGCCGTCGCCTCCGCCAGCCCGTCGAAGGCGTCGCGCACGGCCGGGAACAGCGTCTGTCCCTCCTCGGTGAGCATGAGCGCACGGTTGAGCCTGCGGAACAACGGCAGGCCGAGGTGGTCCTCGAGGCCTTTGATCTGATGGCTGATCGCCGCCTGGGTGACGTTCATTTCCTGAGCGGCGCGGGTGAAGCTGAGATTCCGGGCGGCCGCCTCGAATGCACGCAGGGCGTTCAATGGTGGCAGGCGGCGGGCCAAGAGCATCGTCCAATCATGAGGAAAACTAATCTGAAATGAACGTAAGCTCGTTTGTCAAGACCCATCGCTCGGCGTAAGTTACGAAAATCAATACGCCGACAGCGACTTCCAAATCGAGAGTCCTTCGCAATCAAGGAGAAATTTCATGAGCGTAACGGCATTGCTGCGCGATGACGCCTCGCGGGCGCCCGTTTCGCAGGCATCGTCGACGGCTGGATGGGCCGGCGGTGCACAAGATTTATTCATCCGTAAGCTCGATGCGCTACTCTCGTATCACGATCGGGCACAGGAACGGCGTCGTCTCGGCAGGCTGGACGACCGCCTGCTGCACGACATCGGCGTCGACCGGGCGACGGCGGAGCTCGAGGCGGGAAAGCCCTTCTGGCGGACGTGAGGCGCTGCGGCGGCCGCTCAGCCGCCGAACACGCGGATCAGCCGGTCCCATAAATCCGGCGCGCTCCGCTCCCCCTCACCGCCGCCACCGCCGTCCGAACCGGCGACGGCGGGTGGGGCGGCCGAACGGGCTACGGGGATGTCGAGGCTGGGAAGACCCCGCTGCGGACGCCCCGCCAGAGCGTCGGCCATGAAGGCCTTCCACACCTGCGCCGGCAGACCGCCGCCGGTCACCGCCTTCATCGGCCGGTCGTCGTCGTTGCCCAGCCACACGCCGGTCACCAGTTCGGCGCTCCAGCCGACGAACCAGGCGTCGCGGAAATTCTGGCTGGTGCCGGTCTTGCCGGCGATGGGCCGACCGAACCGCGCGGCCCGGCCCGTTCCAGTCTCCACCGCTTCGACCAGCATCTCGGTGATCTCGGCGGAACACGCGGCGGACAGCACCCGCCCCGCCCCGGACCCGGAGCGGGTATAGAGCGGTCGTCCGCGCACGTCGTAGACCGCCTCGATGGCGTACGGCCAGACGCCGGTTCCGCCGTTGGCCAGCGCGGCGTAGGCGGCGGTCAGTTCCAGCGGGCTCACTTCGTTGACGCCCAGCGCCAGCGACGGCGTCGCCTGCATGTCGCCGCCGAGGCCGACCCGGTGGGCGAGTTCGATGACGTGGCGCCGGCCGGCGTACTCGCCGACCCGCACCGTCACCGTATTGATCGACTGCGCCAGCGCCTGACGCAGCGACATCTCGCCCTGGTAGCGGTTGGTGAAATTCTTCGGCTGCCAGCCGTCCACCTCCACCGGCCCGTCGATCATCCGCGTGTCCGCCGACAGCCCCGATTCGAACCCGGCGGCATAGACGAACGGCTTGAAGGCGGAGCCCGGCTGGCGGCGCGCCTGGGTCGCACGGTTGAACGGGCTCTCCTGATAGTCGACGCCGCCCACCAGCGCGCGGACCGCACCGTCCGGCGTCAACGCCACCAGCGCCGCCTGCCCGACGCCGGCTTTGCGCGCCGCCGGCCCGTCGACGACCTGCACCACCTTCGCCTCGGCGATTTTCTGCAGGCGCGAATCCAGCGTCGTTTTCACCGTCAGGTCCTGGTCGGGTGCCTGCACGTACAGCGGCACCTGGCTCATCACCCAGTCGACGAAGTACCGCGCGTTGGGGCCGAGCCGGCGCAGCGCCAGGCTGGTCTTGCGCTCGCTCCACGCCACCTGCGCCTGCCGTTCGTCGAGGAAGCCGGCATCCACCATGATCGCCAAGACATCTTTCGTCCGCGCCTCGGCGTCCTCGGGCGAGGCCAGCGGATTGAGGCGCGACGGCGCCTTCAGCAGGCCCGCCAGCATCGCCGCCTGATAGGTCGAGACCTGCGTCGCCGGCCGGCCGAAGTACTTCCGCGCGGCGGCGTCGACGCCGTAGGTCCCGGCGCCGAGGTAGACGCGGTTGAGATAGATGGCGAGGATCTGGTCCTTGGTGAAACGCCACTCCAGCCACAGCGCCAGGATCAGCTCCTGCACCTTGCGCTTGACGGTCCGCTCCTGGGTCAGGAACAGATTCTTCGCCGCCTGCTGCGAAATCGTGCTGCCGCCCTGGACGACGGCGCCGGCGCGGATGTTGACGAACATCGCACGCCCGAGGCCGATCGGGTCGAGGCCGAAGTGGTGGTAGAAGCGCCGATCCTCCACCGCGAGGACGGCGTGCGGCAGGTCCTCGGGCAGATCGCCGACGCCCAGCGGCCGTCCGTAGAAATCGCCCATCGTCGCCAGAACCGAGCCGTCGGCGGCGAGCACGGTGATCGCCGGCCGACGCGTCGGCTGTAGCGCTTCGTCGATATCGGGAAGATCGGACGCGTACCACGCGAGGATGCCGCCCAGAAGCACGAAGGCCCAGATGGCGGCGACGGCGATCCACTTCGCGAGCATGCCGAACCAGCGGCGCCGCGGCGCTCTCGGCGAACGGGGAGTGCTCGATCCGCGCCGCACGCCGATTCGATCCTCCCGTGACGGAACGATCCTGGTCACCATCTCGCCATGTCTTGTAGCGTGATCTCGGGAGACACACGCTCGCGTCTCCATCCCTGTTCTCTAAATGGTAGGCGATATTGAAGAAATTGTGGCTGTGCGCGGTTTCGCGCGAGACTGTTGCGACGGCGCGACAGACATCGGGGCGCGAATCGGCGGGTGGCTCGCTCCCGGCTTCCGCATGATCGACCGTCTTGCGGCGGGCGTGCTAGTCATACCCAGTGGCGAATCGGGCGGCACGCCTCGCCTGCCATGAGGGTGCGGACAAGCCGAGCAAAAGGAACCGAAGCATGACCCCCGTCGCGGAGCAGACCACCGACCGGATCTTCGTCCGGCGAATGGTCGAGACATCGATCCGCCTGGGACTTCTGGCGCTGCTCGCCGTCTGGTGCTTCCAGATCGTGCAGCCGTTCATCGTCCCGGTCGTCTGGGGTGTCATCATCGCCGTCGCCGTCTATCCGATGTACGCCCGGCTACAGTCGGCGCTCGGTGATCGCCGCGGCATCGCCGCCGCCGTGTTCACCCTCCTGATGCTGGTGTTGCTGATCGGGCCCGCCGTGTTGCTGGCGACGACCCTGGCCGAGGCGGCCCAGGACCTCGCGGTGAAGTTCGCCGACGGAACGATCTCGATCCCGCCGCCGTACGAAAGCGTCGCCCGCTGGCCGCTGGTGGGCGAGCCGATCTCCCGCTTCTGGTTGCTCGCTTCCGAGAACCTCGCCGACGCGCTGGGCCAGATCAAGCCGCAGATCGCCAGCTTCAGCCGTTGGCTACTGTCCGCCGGCGCGGCGGTCGGCCTCGGTCTCGTGCAGTTCGCCGCCGCGATCGTCATCGCCGGCGTCCTGCTGGCACACGGGCAGGGCAGCGGCCTCGTGGTTCGCGCCGTCGCGGCGAGGCTGGCGGGGGAGGATGGCGCCGCCTACGCCGAGATCGGGCAGGCGACCGTGCGCAGCGTCGCCCGCGGCATCCTCGGCGTCGCTCTCGTCCAGTCGCTACTGGCCGGCCTCGGCTTCCTGGTCGTCGGCGTCCCGGCGGCAGGCCTGCTGGCGTTGGTCTGCCTGTTGCTCGCCGTCGTGCAGATCGGGCCCGGCCTGGTGCTGATCGGCACGGTGATCTGGGCGTTTTCCAACGCCTCGACGACGGTTGCCGTGGCCTTCACCGTCTGGTGCGTGTTCGTGGGCCTGCTCGACAATTTCCTGAAGCCGTTGCTGCTGGGGCGCGGCGTCCGCGTGCCGATGGTGGTGATCTTCGTCGGCGCCATCGGCGGCCTGCTCGCTTCGGGGATCATCGGCCTATTCATCGGCGCCGTGGTCCTGGCCGTCAGCTACACGTTGTTCCAGGTCTGGCTGACGCCGGACTCGGTTCCCGCCGCGGCGAGGGATGCGCCACCGGTGCGGCCGGCGCTGCCGGTCTGATCCGGATCGATACGATCGGCAGCCGTTCGACGCTCCACCGGACCCGCTCCACCTTCGCAGGACGGATCAGGCCGGGCTGGTGGCGGGTGCGACAGTCGCGCGCCGGCCGAGGCCCTGCAGCACGCCGATCATCGTCCGCGAGGACGCGTCCCAGGTGAACCGCCGGCCGCGGGCGAGCCCACGGCTGCGCATCTCCGCGTGCAGGACAGCGTCGTCGGCGAGGCTGGTGATCTGCGAGGCCAACCCATCCGGATCATGCGGGTCGCAGATCAGGGCACCGTCGCCGGATGTCTCGACCAGGGCCGCGGCGTTGGAGACGATCACCGGGCAGCCACACAGCATCGCCTCGACCGGGGGAATGCCGAAGCCCTCGTACAGCGATGGCAGGACGAAGCACATGGCGTTCTCGTAGAGTGCGCGCAGTGCGCCGTCCGAGACGTATCCGAGCCGCACCACATTGGCCTCATCGCGCACCGGGCAGGCGGCGAAGACGCTGGAGTTCTGGCCGCCGGCGACCGCCAGCACCAGGTCGTCGCGCTGCAGCCGGTTGAAGGCCTCCACCACCAGGCCGAAGTTCTTGTTGACGCTGTTGCTGCCGACGGCGAACACGTAGCGGCGTCCGTCCAGGCCGTATTCCGCCAGCACGGAAGCGTCCGAGGGCGCTCGCAAGATGTGATCGCCGCCATTGCCGACGACGTCGATCTTCCCGGCCGCGATACCGCAGTAGCGCACCAGTTCGGCCTTGGAGAATTCGGAGACGGTGACCACCCGTCGTGCCGCCTTCGCCAGCAGCGGCACCAACACCGAGTAGACCGCGCGGAATTTGCGGGTGAAGTTCTCCGGGTTGGCAAATGGCGCTGCGTCGTGGATGGTGATGACGTGGCGCGGATGCAGCAGCGGACCGGTGCCGCACATGCTGAGCAGCACGCCGCCCAACGCATGCCGCGGGAGGTCGATCTGATCCCACAGGTGACCCTGCAACGAGCCGACCTCACGGACTTCCACATGCCGGGTGCCGAGATCGGTCGGTGCGCCCGGCGGCGCCAGTACGACGAAGCGCAGCGCAGCGCGATTTTCCGCATCCTCGTCGAGCCATCGGTCGAACCCGGCCAGGAGTTCGCGGGAAAAACGCTGTTGGCCCGTCATCTTCTGCGAGAGGAAACGGCCGTTGACGTAGATGGTCGGCATGGCGTCGCCTTTCCTGGCGGTGGTGATCGAAGGCGGCCTCGCCGACGCACACGCAGGTCGTGGCGTTCGGGAGACCGAGGTGGTCGACTTCAGATGCGCACGGCCCGCGACAGGGTCCGCCACACCGGCACGAAGGCGTGCGCCGAGATGTCGAGCCGGCGCTTGACCAGGATCGTCAGCGCAAGGCCCAGGAACGTCGTGGCGCAGGCGGTGCCGATCGCCGCGCCCTCGATCCCCCAGCGCGGGATCAGGATCAGGTCGAGCGCGACCTGCAGGACCACCGTCGCCGCCCAGATACCGGCGCAGCGGTGCTGATTGCCGGTCATCGTCATCAGATAGGAAACCGGGCCGACCGCCACGTTGACGAGATGGCCGACGATGAGGATGCCCAGCGCGAGGTGCGCCGCGGTGAACGCGGGGCCGAAGATGCCGAGGATGTATCGTCCGCCGGCGACGGCGAGCAGTGCGCCGATCAGCGAAGGCCAGAACACCATCTGCGTCGCCAGGCTCACCGAGCGCTGCAGTTCGGCGATGCGCCCCTCGGCGTGCAGCCGGGCGATCATCGGCGCCACCAGCGCGTTCAGCGCAAACAGCGGGAAGGAAACCAGCGCCGCCGTCCTGGAGGCCGCCTGATACAGTGCCACCTCCTCCGCGGAGAGCAAGGCGCCGACGAGCAGAAGGTCGCAGTGCGTGAGCAGACCGAAGCAGACGGCGATGAACAGCAGCGGCAACGACAGCCGCATCCACTCGGCCGTCGGCGCGACCGAAGAGATACCCTTCGCCTCGGCCGGCAGGTCACGGAGCAGCAGCACCCCTTGCACGAGCACCAGCAGCGCACCGGCGCCGATGGTGATCTCGATCAGCCGGGTCGCGTCGGGAACGCCGCCGGAGAGGACGATCGCCCCGACGGCCGTCAACACGATCGCCGGCATGCCGATGTAGCGGGGCAGAAATGCCGTCATGACGCCGCCCAGCGCGCGACCGATCCCCTGGAAGAAGGCGAGCAGCCCGAACAGCGGCGACGCGGCGAATGTCAGCAGCAGCGGCAGCCGGTAGGGCTCGCCCACCCGGTCGCCCAGGATCAGCAGAGCGCCCGCGCCGGCCAAGCCAGCGAGCGTGGCGAGGCCGAACACCACCGCCGGGCCACGGATCACCAAGCCCCGCAGTTTCCCCCACTGGGCGTGGGACGAGTACAAGGGGATCAGTCGCAGCGCCGATTCGTTGAGGCCGAAGGCGGCGACGAGGAAGATCAGGTTCATCCAGGTCCAGGCATAGGCGAACAGCCCGAACTCGAACGCGCCGGCCCATCGCGCCACCGCGACCTGCATCGCGTAGGCGAGGCCGATGCCGGCGATCTGGGTCGCCATCACCAGTGCCGAGCCACGGAACAGACTGCTCAGCCGCCCCTCCGCGCCGGTGATGCGCCGCAACGTCGCACGCAGGCGGCCTGCAGGGCCGATCCTCGAATCCGCTGGCAACCGCGTGGTCCTTTCTCGATGGCGACCGTCGCTATCATCGATGTCGCTTGGGCGTGCACGAGACGCAGCCCACGACCAGTTCTTCGGCCGCGGCCTTGTTTCCTTGCGATCGACTTCGATCACGAACTTATATCATGGGGTCGACGCGTGTCTGTGACGCCCCTCACCGACATGACAGGTCGATCGCGGTATGGATTGGTCGCCGCGAGTGCCCGGGCCGGCGGCAGTGCTTGCGTGCCGGCTCGGCTGTTCTTCTCTCGCGGACCCGGGGTCGCCGGTCGGCTCGGGCCAACGATCGAATAGACGGAGTGCGCAGATGTCGCATCGCTTCCTCCCTGCTCTCGGACAATCCGAATGACTTCGGCCCCGTCGCCGTCGACACCCATGTTCTCGCTGGTGATGTCGACCAAGGATCGGACCCGCGACGTGGCCGATTTCCTCGCCAGCCTGGGAGCCCAGAGCCTCCGCTCTTTCGAGTTGATCGTCTCCGACCAGAACGCGGACGACCGACTGGAGCCCATCCTGGCGCCGTACCGAGGGCGGTTCCCAATTCGCTACGTGCGGTCCTCCGGCGGCATTTCGCGAGGTCGCAACGCCGGCCTGCCTCTGGTGACCGGGCGCTTCGTGGCGTTTCCAGACGACGACTGCCGCTATCCGCCGGACGTTCTCGCCACGGTCGCCAGGTTGTTCGAGGAAAATCCCGATTGGGACGTCGCCTCCGGCCGGTCCGTCGACGCGGCCATGCGCGACACCCAGGGCCGCTGGCCGCCGCATCCGGTGCGCGCCGACCGCGGCAATGTCCTGCGCATGGGAATCTCCTACACCATCTTCGCTCGTGCCGAGGCGGTGACCGCCGCTGGACCGTTCGACGAGTTGCTCGGCGTCGGCGCGGGCACCCCGTGGGGGAGCGGCGAGGAGACGGACTTCCTGCTGCGCGCCCTCGCCACCGGATCGGAGGTCGTCTACACGCCGGAGATCCATGTCTACCACGCCGAAAAGGTCACCGAGTACACCAAGCGCGCCCGCGACCGGCAGTTCGCCTACTCGCGCGGTCTCGGGCGGGTGCTCGGCAAACACCGGTACTCTCCGATGGAGGCCTTTCGCCATTTCGCGCGCCCGCTCGCAGGTGCCGCGTTGTTTCTCGTGCGCGGCCAGACCGACCGAAGCCTCTACCACCTGCGCGTGTTCGTCGGCCGCGGCTTGGGCTTCATCGGTCGATGACCGGTTCGCATGAATGTGGCGAATGGCTCAATCGTCTGCGAAACCGGTCGGGCGTCCATGGGCCACGGCTTCGCGTCGTGTGGGCCCAGAAAGCGCCGAACGCCAAGCGCGCCGGAGCAGATTCACTCTATCCGTAACGGCTTGGACCGGCGATAATCGCTTTGTGGAAATCGCGTAGTTCGTCCTCCGGTCGGGACCGCCGGCGCGACCGATGGTTGAGACACCCACCACGAACAGATCGTCCGTGAGAAACGCGAGTTCCCGCCCCGCCCCCTGGTTAGTACGCGCCGCACGCGTTGCCACCGCGCCCGCACGATGGATCGATCGCGTGTGCGGCGGTACGCTGTGGGACCGACTCGCTCTCGGCGTCGTCGTGACGGTGACGCTGCTGGTGGCGGCAACGTTCCAGGACTACGGCATCACCAGCGACGAATACGTGCAGCAGGTCTACGGCGAGAAGCTGTGGGCGTTCTACCTGTCGGGCTTTGCGGACCGCTCGGCATTCCATTTCCAAAATTTGTACCTGTATGGCGGCCTGTTCGACATGGTCGCGGTCGTCTTTCAACACGTCTCGCCGTTCGAGACCTACGATACGCGCCACTTGCTGTGCGGGTTGGTGGGCGTCGCCGGCATCGTCGCGACGTGGCGGCTGGCACGCGGGATCGACGGTCCTCGCACCGGGTTCCTGGCGGCGGCCCTGCTGGCGCTGTCCGCCTCCTGGTACGGCGCGATGTTTAACAACACCAAAGACATCCCGTTCGCCGTTGGCATGACCTGGTTGTTACACTTCACCTGCCTGATCGCCGTCCGGCTGCCGCGACCGCGAATGCAGCATGTCGTCGCATTCGGCGTAGTGCTCGGGCTGACGTTGGCGGTCCGCGTCGGCGCCGTGCTGGCGATCGCGTACTTGGGCGTCGCTGCGGCCATTTTCGTCGCGATGTTGGCATATCGGAAAGGATGGCGCGCCAGCGTCACCGCGTGCAGGCAGAGTGCGCTCGCCTTGCTCCCTATCCTGCCGGTGGCGTTACCATTGATAGCGATGTTCTGGCCGTGGGCAGTGTTCGCCCCGCAGAACGCATTGACGGCTGCGGCGAATCTGACGACGTTTCATGTCCCGACGGTGTTCAACGCGCAGCATCTCGACGCGCAACAGGTGCCGGTGGCTTACCTTCCCACCTATCTGGCGCTGAAGCTTCCGGAGCTCACGCTGCTCGGCCTGATCTTCGCGACGGTACGGGCCGGGATGAGCATCCGCGCCGCGGCAGACTGGCCGACGACCACCAGTTGGCTACTTGTGGTAACCGCAGCGGCACTTCCGTTGATCTACGTGCTGATGACGCACCCTGGTATCTACCACGGAGTGCGGCACTTCTTTTTTCTTGTTCCGCCCCTGTGCGTGCTGGCGGCCGGCGGCCTCGACGGCATGCTGACGGCTACACTACGCATTGGCCGGCGCGTGTCGTTCGGCGCAGGCGCCGCGATTTTATTGGCAGCTGGCCAGTACTTGTGGATGATGGTGGCACTGCACCCTCATGAATACGTGTATTACAATATGTTTACAGGCGGCATCGCCGGCGCCGATCGCAAGTTTGAGATGGATTACTGGCAAAACTTCATGCCTGAGGCCTTGCAGGCGCTAGTCGAGCACATCAAGGAGGAGAATCACGGCCGCATACCGGAGCGGATCTTTCGTGTCGACGTCTGCGGTTCCGATTGGCTGAAACCGCGGGAGCGAGCCGCCGCCGACACGGCCAACCTCCGACCATATTTGCCACCCAATTTTCAACCGGCGCGCAACTTGGGTGAGGCCGACTTCTTCATCGCTACGACGAATGCTGGTTGTGCCGACGCTCGCGACGGAAAAGTGATCATCGAAGTCGAGAGGCTAAACGTCGTGCTTGGTGTAATTAAGGACCGCCGGCCCGGCACTATGGCTCAGGGGTCGGCGAAGCAAATTCGCATTCGTTGACGGTCTATGCGTCTTCCACTCGTCGCGAACGCGTTGAACTCCAACCGAACACGCGCTGCACGGTCTACGTTTGCTTCTTACGTTTTATATATGTCGAGTTATTGCCGAGGAGCCAGAGCTTTCATCTGGTAATGTGCACTCCTCTTCGTCATCGAAGCCGGCCGCTTCGGCGACGACGAACAGCGGGCGGCGCTTCACCTCGGTGAACACCCGGCCGAGATATTCGCCGATCACGCCCAGGCCGATCAGCTGGACACCCGAGAAGAAGGTGATGGCGGCGATCAGCGACGCATAGCCCGGCACGTCGCGTCCGAACATCAGCGTGCGCACGACGATGAAGCCGCCGTACGCCATCGCGAACATCGAAACCAGGACGCCGAGGTACGACCAGATGCGCAGCGGCATCATGCTGAACGAGGTGATCGCATCCACGGCGAACCGCCACAGGCCGAGCGCGCTCCAGGCAGTGCGGCCGCTGAGCCGCGGATCGACGTCGAACGGGACACCTTCGTGCCGGAAGCCCACCCAGGCATAGAGGCCCTTGGTGAAGCGGCTGCGCTCGGTACACGCGTTCAACGCATCGACCACGCGCCGGTCGAGCAGCCGGTAATCGCCGGCCCCGGACGGCAGGTCGGTCCGCGTCATCGCCGAGAACACCCGATAGAAGGCGTGAGACGCGAGCCGGCGCAGGCGCGAAGCGTCATGCCAGCGTCGGCGCACCCCGTAGACCATCTCGCACCCGTCCAGCCAGCGCGCGACGAGGTCGGCGATCAGTTCCGGCGGGTGCTGCAGGTCCGCATCCATCAGCACCACGGCGTCGCCCTGCGCGTGGGCGAGCCCGGCGGCAAGCGCGACTTCCTTGCCGAAGTTTCGGCTCAGCCGCAGGATTTTGACCCTCGCATCGAAGCGCCGCCGCGTCGCCAGCACGCTGAGGGTGGCGTCCGTGCTGCCGTCGTCGACACAGACCACCTCGGCGGGCTGACCGATTCCGTCGAGCACCGGCAGCAGGCGATCGAGCAGCGCATCGAGGTTGCCCGCTTCGTTGCGCATCGGAATGACCACGGACAACACCGGTCGGCGCCTGCGCGAGCCGAGCGCCCGCTCTCGGTCGGGCCGCCGGTCCTCGTTGGTGATTCTGATCATCGTGTCGCCGACCTTGACTGGCTACCATATATCGTTGGCCGATCTTACGACGGCCATCCCGGCGTTCACCAGAGGAGCAAGGGCGCCCGCGATCACGAGATGGAGCGGAATGAGCAGACCTGCGCCGCCACCAGCGTTGCCGACCGGCGCCGACGCGTCCGTCGTCTCCCGCCCGGTGGTGCTGTGCGCCGATGATTACGCCTTGTCCGAGGGCGTGAGCGAAGCGATCCTGCATCTGGCGCGGGCCGACAGGCTCAGCGCCATCAGCTGCATGACCGCCGGGCCCCGGTGGCCCGAGTTGGCGCGGAGGCTCGATCGCATCGAGGGGCGTTGCGACATCGGCCTGCATCTCACGCTCACCGATCAGGCGCCGATCGGGCGGCTGCCCCGGCTCGCTCCGGAGGGCCGGTTGCCGCGGCTGGGCCGACTGTTCGCGCAGGCCTTCACCGGACGGCTGGACGCGGGCGAGGTGGCGGATGAGCTGGCGCGGCAGTGGGACGCCTTCACCGCGGCACGCGGGCGGACGCCCGACTTCGTCGACGGTCATCAGCACGTGCATTTGCTGCCCGTCGTCCGCGACGGCGTGCTCGATCTCATGCGCCGCGGCGCGAACGGCCGCCGTCCCTACCTGCGGGTCTGTCACGAGCCGCCGGCACGCGTGCTCGCGCGCGGCGTGGCGGCAGGCAAGTCGCTGTTCCTCGGCGCCCTCTCGCAGCCGTTGCGACGCGCGGCGGCGGCGATGGCGATCCCCTCGAACGACAGCTTTCGCGGCGTCCACGCCTTCGATCCGCGGGTGGACTACGCGACGCTGTTCCCGCGGTTTCTCGCCGGCGCCGCGAGCCGGCCGTTGATCATGTGCCATCCCGGCTTCGTCGATGCGACACTACGATCGCTCGATCCGGTGACGGACGCCCGCCGCCGGGAGTACGACTACTTCGCTTCCGAGCGTTTCCCTGCGGATCTCCGGGCTGCGGGATGCCACCTGGTGCGGTTCGCGGAGTTCGCGGCGACGGCGTCGCGACATCCAGGATAGGATGAGCCCGTTCGGTCGAACGCGGCTCCACTCGACGGAAGCGGAACGGCGGTCATCGATCCGGTGCCGCCTTCGGTATCGGCAGGGCGGCGAAGGCGGGATGATCGACTGGCGCCCGATGGCATCGCGGACCGACACAGCGCGTGGACTTGAGAAGCGGGTCGGAGAGGATCACCTTCTGCAGGTGATCCGCGACTTCGGCAACGCCGACTTGGGCGGGGCCGACTGCAGCGCAGAGTCGATCGCAATCTATCCCGGAGCGTCGAAACCGAATTCGCCCACGCATTTCACGATAGCAAATGGGTGATTGCCCCGTGCAAGCCATTTTAGCCGCGCCCACTCCGCTCGATATGGACCCGAATCCAAGCGATCCTTATGCCCGCGCCGCGCAGACCTTTCCGCGGTTGAGCGAGGAAATGGCGGCGCGCGTCGCCAGTTACGGCAGCGACGAACGGCTGCCCAAGGGCTCGATCGTATTTCGGCGCGGGGAGAGGTCCGTCGACTTTTTCCTCGTCCTCGAAGGCAGCATCGAAATCTACGACGACGATGCGCACGGCAGCGGCGTGCCATTCACGGTGCATCGCGCGCGACAGTTCTCCGGCGAGCTCGACCTGTTCAACGACCGGCAAATCCTCGTCTCCGGGCGGACGGGAGAGGACAGCCGGGTCATCAGGATCAAGCGCCCGGACTTCCGCCGCCTCGTGTCGGGAGAGCCGGACATCGGCGAAATCATCATGCGCGCCTTCATCCTTCGCCGCGTGGGATTCATCCAGCACAGAAAGGGCGGCGTGGTGGTGATCGGCCCCGGTCACGGCAGCGACACGCTTCGCCTGCAACGCTTCCTCGGCCGCAACGGCTATCCGCACGGTGTCCTCGACACGGAGGTCGACCCCGATGCCGGCGGATTTCTGGAGTGCTTCCAGCTCACGCCCGACCAACTCCCCGTGGTGATCGTCTACGGCGAGCGGGTCTTGCGAAATCCGTCGACGGCGACGCTCGCCGACGAGCTGGGCCTGACCGAGACGATCGACCCCGCCCGCGTCTATGACATCGCAGTCGTCGGTGCCGGCCCGGCCGGGCTCGCGGCCGCAGTCTACGCCGCCTCCGAGGGACTGGACACGATCGTCATCGAAGGCATGGCGCCGGGTGGGCAGGCAGGCACTTCCTCGAAGATAGAGAACTATCTGGGCTTTCCCACCGGCATCTCCGGTCAGGCGCTCGCCGGCCGGGCGCAGGTACAGGCGCAGAAGTTCGGTGCGCGGCTCGCCATCTCCCGTTTCGTCCGCGGCATCGATTGCCACCGTCGCCCCTTTCGTCTGGACCTGGATGACGGCCAGGCGATCCAGGCCTGCGCGGTGGTGGTCGCCACCGGCGCGCGCTATCGGAAGCTCGACGTGTCAGACTATGGCAGGTTCGAGGGCCAGGGCATCCACTATGCGGCAACCGCCATGGAGGCAAACCTGTGCGGTGGCGAAGAGGTCGTCGTCGTGGGTGGCGGCAACTCGGCCGGACAGGCGGCGGTGTTCCTCTCGCGAACCAGCGCCCATGTCCACGTCCTGATCCGCGCCGAGGGGCTCGCCGCCACCATGTCCGACTATCTCGTCCAGCGCATCCTGCAGTCTCCAAGGATCTCGCTGCACTCCCGCACCGAGATCACCGCGCTGCATGGCGACACACGCCTGCGACAGGTGACATGGCGGAACCGTGACAGCGGCGCGACCGAGACGCGCCCGGTATGCAACGTCTTCGTGATGATCGGCGCCGAGCCGAACACCGACTGGCTGGACGGCTGCCTGGAACTCGATGCCAAGGGCTTCGTCATCACCGGCAAAGCCGCGGACGGCACGGCCGACGCCTCGCCGTTCGCGACCACGAGGCCCGGCATCTTCGCCGTCGGCGATGTCCGTTCGGGATCAGTGAAGCGCGTCGCCTCCGGCGTGGGTGAAGGCTCGGTGGTCATCCAGGCCGTCCACCGGTTCCTCGAGCGCGGCGTGGCCTGAGATGGCCGACGCGCACTCGATCCTGACGGCGATCGTCCCGGTCATTCTGCTGCTGGCGCTGGGTGTGGTCGCCGCCGTCGGCTCGCGCGCCATCGGCCTCAGTCCCATCGTCGGTTATCTTCTGCTGGGCCTGGGGCTCAGCGGTGCCGAAATCGACCTTCTCACCGACAGCGCCTCGGTGGCGACGCTGGCCGAGCTCGGCGTCGTCTTCCTGCTGTTCGACATCGGCCTGCATTTCTCGTTGAAGCACATCCGTGAGCAGGCGCGGGACATCTTCGGCTTCGGTCCTGTTCAGGTCTTGGCGGGCACGCTGGCGCTGGGATTGGCGGCGTGGGCGTTCGGCCTGCAGCCGCTCGCGGCGTTCATCGTCGGCGCGACCTTGTCGCTGTCCTCGACGGCGGTCATAGCCCGGCTGATCAGCGAGCGGCATCAGCAGAACTGCCCGGTCGGGCTGACGGCGACGGCGATCCTGATCTTTCAGGACGTGGCGGCCATCTTCCTGCTGATCGTGGCCGGCGCGCTCGGCAGCGGCGCCGCGCTGCTGCCGGCGATGGGGATCGCGCTCGTCAAGGCGGCGCTGGCCTTCGGCGTGGCGGTGCTTCTCGCCCGGCTGGTGGTGCGCCCTCTGTTCGATCTGATCGCGCGCAGCCGCAACGAGGAGGTGTTCACCGCGATGGCGCTGCTGGTGGCGCTGGCGACGGGCTGGGCGACCGGGGCCGTCGGCCTGTCGCTGACGCTGGGCGCCTTCCTCGGCGGCATGATCATCGCCGAGACCCCTTACCGGGCGCTGATCCAGTCGGAGATCAAGCCGTTCCGCGGGCTGTTGCTGGGGTTCTTCTTCATTTCGGTCGGGCTGTCGCTCGATCTGCCGACGCTGCTGCGCTTCTGGCCTTGGGTGCTCGTCGTCGCCGCACTGCTGCTGGGCATCAAAATCCTCACCAACGCCGCGGCGAGCCTCGCCTTCCGCTGGTCGGTCCCGGGCTCGACGCAGCTGGGCTTCCTGCTGGCGCAGGGCTCGGAGTTCGCCTTCGTCGTCTTCAGCCTGCCGGCCGTGCGCTCGCTGGTCGGCGACGAGGTGGCTGCGGTGCTGATCGGCGCGGTGGCGCTGACCCTCGCCGGGACCCCCAGCCTCGCCGAAGCGGGGCGCGCGCTGGCGGGGCGCATGCGAAGGCGCCGCGCCGCACTGACCGAGGATCCCGAGCTGCAGCCGCGCGACCTGGCGGCGCCGGTGTTCATCGCCGGCATGGGACGGCTCGGGCGCACCCTCGCCGACGCACTCGCGGAGTTTTCGGTCGGCTACGTGGCGATCGAGCGCGACGACCGGCGCTTCCGCGAAGCCGTAGCCGACGGCTATGCGGTGGTGTACGGCGACCTCAGCGACCCGCGCATCTGGGAGCCGGTGGCGCTGCACGGGCGGCAGATGACGGTCTTGACGGCGCCCTCGTTCGAGGTCTCCAGCGGGGTGAGCCCGATCGTCACCGCGCTCTACCCGAAGCTGAAGCGCATCGCCGCCGTGCACACGGACGAGGAGGCCGAGCAGTTCCGCTCGATCGGCGTGACCCCGGTGATCGACCGCAGCGTGCCGCGTGGGCTCGATCTGGCGGTCCACGTCCTCGACGAGATGGGCGTCGATGCGGATTCCGTCCGTGGCTGGATGCAGCGGCAACAGGAGCGCGCGCTGTCCGCCGGGTCTGCTGTCGCGGCATAGATCTTCCCCCCGTCACGGTATCCCCCATATGATCCGACCGCCGAGCGCGCGGGGTCGCGACTGCGGAGATAACCCAGCGCGGCCTGGGCTTGGGGAAGGGGACGAACCATGACCGAGATCGGCACGGCACTGCTCGGCACCCTGCTGGGTCTCGTATCCGCCGTGGTCACCAGCCTGATCATACCCTTGGTGCAGAAGCGCCAGGAGAAGGTCGAGCTACGGCGCAGCATCCATGAGCGATATGCGCAGCCGCTCGCCGCCGACGCGATGAACCTGCTGTGGCGCCTGGACGAGATCCTGTTCAGGCAGCGGGCGCAATATCTGAGCGAGGACGCACCACCGACGCCGTACAACCGGTACAAGCTGATCAGCACCTGCTACCGCATCGCCGCCGTCCTCGGCTGGATCCGCGCGATCCGGCTGGAGCAGTCGTATCTGTTCTACGGCGACCAGGACTCGGTCGACGATCTGCGCACCGCCGTCGTCGACCTCGAATCGGCTCTGGCGGATTCGCCGCACGTGGAAGTCCACGTCCTGCGCAGCCTCGCCACCCTGTGGAACATTCCACTGCCGGCCGACGACAAGGTCGTCTCGCGAATCGCCGGGCAGGGTGCCGCGGAAGTGCAGCATCTGCTCGCAGCATACGAACTCGTCCGCAGCGAGGACGTGGGTGCGCTGGGGGAGGCCGAGCAGCGGGATGTCGCGCGCCGAATGGCCTCGACGATCACCGGCGCCCTGGGCTTGCCGCCGGTCGATCCGGCGGTGCTGGCCTCGAGCTGTGGCGAGGCGGCCGGGCTCATCGGGCTTCGGCAGGCGTGGGTGTATCGCGACTGGCAGCAGGCGATCGGCACGCTGATGATCCGCAGCATCGAGGACGCGGTCCGCCGCTTCGACGTGCTCGACTACGGTGCGTTCGAGGCGATGTACGAGGATGCGTCGAGCCCGGGCCGGGTCTGGATCGACCGGCTGCGCGAGATCGTCGTCGGCATCGATCCGGCGCAGCCGCGGCCGGGTGACTTCAGGGTGGCGCAACTCCGCAGCGTCGCCCGTGCGCTGGCCTCGCTGGTCTGTGCCATCGAGCGGCTCGACCTCGAGCGGAAAATTCTCGATCCGAAGGCCTGCACCCTCGCCCGCAGCTTTCTCGCCGAGATCACTCCGACCGCGACCGCGGTATGAGCCGCCGGCCGCCCCTCACAGCTCGAGGCGGACTTCCATGACCCCGGGTTCGTCCTCCTTGGCGTGCCGCTTGAAGCGGAACAGCTCGCACAGGCGCAGCATCGGCCTGTTCTCGCGCAGCACTTCGCCGAAGATCTCCCGCAGTCCGCGCGACCGCCCGTAGTCGATGATGCGCCGCATCAGCAGCGCGCCGAAGCCGAGCCCGCCCATGTCGCTGCGCAGCATGATCGCGAACTCGGCCCGTTCCCCGTCCGGATCGGCGGAGATGTGGACCACGCCGAAGACGGCACTTCGCCCGGCGGCTCCTGGCTCAGCCAGGACCAGCGCCATCTCCCGGTCGTAGTCGATCTGCGTCAGGCGCGCGGCGAACGGATGGGTGAGCGCTTTCTTCGGCGCGAAGAACCGCATGCGGATGTCGTCCGGCGACATCTTGGCGAAGAGATCCTGAAAGGCCGGCTCGTCCTCCGGGCGCACCGGGCGGACCAGGAAATTCCGGCCGTCCGGCAGCGACACCTGCTCTTCGAGCTGGTTCGGATAGGGGCGGATAGCGAGACGGCGGTCGCCCTCCGGTCCGACTTCGTGTGCCCGCAGCCGCGCGTCCAGCGCCAGGACGCCGAACTCGTCCGCCAGCAACGGATTGATATCCAGCTCGAGCACTTCAGGAATGTCGACCATCAGTTGCGCCACCTTGATCAGCGTCAGGGCGATGTCGTCGATGCACGCCGCCGGCCGGCCGCGGAATCCCACCAGTTGTCCGTACACGCGGGTCCGCGCCATCGCCTCTCGGGCCAGGTGCATGTTCAGCGGCGCCAGCGCCAAAGCCTTGTCATCGATGATCTGCGTGGCCGTGCCGCCGTGGCCGAACAGGATCACCGGGCCGAACTGCGGATCCTCGCTGGCGCCGACGATCAGCTCGAACGCACCGGGTCGGTCGAACATCGGCTGGATGGTGAAACCCTCGATCCGCGCGTCGGGTGCGCGGCGGCGCACCCGCTCCAGCATCGCCTCGGCCGCATCGCGGACCGCCGCCGGCGCTCGCAGATCGAGAGCCACGCCGCCGACGTCGGATTTGTGCAAAATGTCGGGGGAGAGAATCTTGAGGACCACCCGACCGCCCAGGCTCGCGGCGACGATGGCGGCGGCCTGCGGATCGCCGGCGGTGCGCGTCGTCACCACCGGGATCCGGTAGGCGCTCAGCACCGCCTTCGCCTCGGCCTCGCTCAGCCATTCCCGCCCCTCGGCCAGTGCCCGGCCGATCACCGCGCGCGCGGCCTCGGCATCCGGGACGAACGCCTCGGGGATGGAGGGCGGCGTCTGCATCAGAGTCGTCTGATTCCGCCGCCAGCTGAGCAGGTCGATGAAGGCGTGGACGGCGCGTTCCGGTGTGAAGTAGGTCGGCACGCGCGCGGCGGCGAACAAAGCGCGCGCCCGCTTCGCATCGTCCTCGCCCAGCCAGCAGGTGAGCAGCGAGCGTCGGCTGCCGGCATGGGCGGCGATGACTTGGCGGGCCACGTCCTCGCCGGTGGTGATCGCCGTCGGGCACTTCAGCGCCAGCACGGCGTCGGCGTTTTCGTCCCGCAGCAGGATCGCGAGTGCGCGAGCGTAACGCTCGGACGATGCGTCGCCGAGGATGTCCACCGGGTTGCCCTGCGACCATGTGCGTGGCAGCAGGGCGTTCAACTCCCGCAGCGTCTCCTCGCCCAGGCTGGCGAGGCTGCCGCCGCGCTGCAGCAGGGCATCGGCGGCCATCACGCCGATGCCGCCGCCGTTGGTGAGGATGGCCATCCGGCTGCCTTGCGGCGCCTGGCCTGTGGCCAGCGTCTCGACGGCACCGAACAGGTCGCCGATGTCGTGCACGCGCAACATGCCGGCGCGTCGGAACGCGGCGTCGTACACCGCGTCCTCCCCGGCCATGGCACCGGTGTGGGAGGCGACCGCCTGTGCGGATCCGGGATAGCGGCCCGCCTTGATCACCACCACCGGCTTCAGCCGGGCAATGGCGCGCGCCGCGGACATGAACTTCCGTGCCTGCGTCACCGCCTCGATGTAGAGGAGGACGGCGCGCACTTCCCCTTCGCCGGCGAGGTAGTCGAGCATGTCGCCGAAATCGACGTCCGCCATGTCGCCCAAGGAGACGACGTGCGAAAAGCCGATCCCCCGCGAGGTCGCCCAGTCGAGCACCGAGGTGGCGACCGCCCCGGACTGGGCGACGAAGGCCAGGTGGCCCGGCCGGGCGGCGACGTGGGCGAAGCCGGCATTCAGGCCCACCGAAGGCGCCATGACGCCGATGCAGTTGGGGCCGATGATGCGCATGCCGGTCCGCCGCGCCGCCTCCAGCATCCGCCGCCGCAGGTCTTCCCCGGCGGCGTCGCCGCCTTCGCCGAAGCCGGCGGTCATCACCACGGCGGCCCGCGTTCCGCGCTCGGCGAACTCGGCGATCAGGCCCGGCACCGTCTCCGGCGGGGTGGTGATCACCGCCAGATCCGCGACCTCGGGCAGCGACGCGACATCCGGGTAGGCCAGCACGCCCTCGACTGAACGATATCGGGGATTGACGGGCATGATCGGTCCGCCGAAACCTCCTTCGAGCAGGTTGCGCGCGACCACGGCGCCCATCGACGCGCGTTCTTTGCTTGCGCCGACCAGAGCGATCGATCTCGGTTTGAAAAGCACATCCAGATTGCGGATGCTCATATTCGGAATCCCCAGTCGACGTCGGCCTCGACGATGAACTGGTACTTACCCGATACCAGCGAGGGGAGACAGAAATGGATGTCTGGAAAAAAGCCCGCGCCCACCTGGATGGGCTCCCGGGCGGCGAAGGCCTGAACATCGCGCACGAAGCGGTCGACCGGCATGTGCTGCACGGCCACGGCGAACGCACCGCGTTCCGCTTCGTCGCGCCGTCGGGGGACGTGCGAGCGATGACCTACGCGGAACTGTCGCAGGCCAGCAGCCGCTTCGCCAACGCGCTGGGCACCCTGGGGGTGGGAGCGGGCGACACCGTGTTCTCGCTGGCGGGTCGCGTGCCCGAACTCTACGTCTGCGCCTTCGGGGCTCTCAAGGCGCGGGCGCTGTTTTCGGCGCTGTACGCGAGCTTCGGCGAGGAGCCGTTGCGGGCGCGGCTGATGAAGGGCGCGGCGAAGGTGCTGCTGACGACGCCTGGCCTCTACCGCCGACGCCTTGCGCCGATTCGCGCCTCTCTCCCCTCGCTCCGGCACGTCATCGTCGTCGGCGACGAAACGCCCGAGGGGACGCTGGACTTCGTTGCGTCGACGGCGTCCGAGCCGGATACCTACCGCATTCCGCCGACCGATCCCGAAGACGCCTCGTTCGTCCACTTCACCAGCGGCACCAGCAGCTCGCCGAAGGGAGCGCTGCACGTGCATGCCGCCGCCGTCGCTCACGATGCCACGGCGCGCCAGGTCCTCGGACTGCGGCCCGACGACGTCTACTGGTGCACCGCCGATCCCGGCTGGGTCACCGGCATCTCCTACGGCCTGGTGGCGCCCTTGCTGCTCGGCGCCACGGCGGTCGTCGACGAGGGTGAATTCGACCCTGCGCGCTGGTACAAGATCATCCAGGACCACCGCGTCTCCGTCCTCTACACCGCGCCGACGGCGATCCGCATGCTGATGAAGGCGGGCGCGCGGCTCGCGCGGTCCTACGACCTGAGTTCGCTGCGCCTGGTGGCGAGCGCCGGCGAGGCGTTGAACCCGGAGGCGGTCCGCTGGGGCCGTCAAGCGCTCGGCCTCGACATCCACGACACCTGGTGGCAGACGGAGACCGGCGCGATCATGATCGGCATCGCCGCCGACGAGCCGGTCGGTCTCGGCGTCATGGGCCGGGCCATCGCCGGCATCGACGCCGCCGTCGCCCGCCGGAGCGCAGGCGGCGGTCTCGAGTTCGTCGAGCAACCCGACAAGGTCGGCGAGTTGGTGCTTCGGGCCGGGTGGCCCTCGATGTTCCGCGGCTATACGCAAGAGCCGGACTTGTACGCGGAGTGCTTCCGCGATGGCTGGTATCTCACGGGCGATCTGGTCTGCCGCGGCGCCGACGGACGGTTTTCCTTCGTCAGCCGCAGTGACGAGCTGATCAAATCGGCAGGGCATCTGATCGGCCCGGTCGAAGTCGAACATTGTCTGCTGGAGCATACTGCGGTGGCCGAAGCGGGGGCGATCGGTAAACCCGATTCGCTGGTGGGCGAGACCGTCAAGGCGTTCGTGGTTCTCCGCGACGGCTTCATCGCCGACGAGACGCTCCGCCTCGATCTTCTCGCCTTCGCGCGACGGCGGCTCGGCCCGGCGCTGGCACCGCGCGAGATCACCTTTTGCCGCGCGTTGCCGAAGACCCGGAACGGTAAGATCGTTCGCAGATTGCTGCGGGCACGCGAACTCGGCCTGCCGGACACGGACCTGGGCGAAATGGACGCGGCCGAGTAGGCGGCTTTCTTTTTCCGTTCCCACCGCTGCCGCGACCGGCTATTCCTGCCGCCCGAATCGTCCGGCCAGCGCTTCGGCCAGCAGATCGAGCCGCATGTCGCTTCTCCGCTCCATCGCCACCATCGGCGGCATGACCGCCGTAAGCCGCGTCTTGGGCTTCGTGCGCGACACGTTGATGGCGGCGCTGCTGGGTGCGGGCCCGGTCGCCGACGCGTTCTTCGTGGCACTGCGCTTTCCCAATCTCTTCCGCTCGTTGTTCGCCGAGGGTGCGTTCTCGGCGGCGTTCGTGCCGATCTTCGTCGGTACTCTGGCGACTGACGGGCGCGATCGCGCGATCGCTTTCGCCGAGCAGACGCTGGCGGTGCTCACGACGGGCATTCTGGTGTTCGTGCTGCTGATCGAAGCGGCGATGCCGCTGTTCATCATGCTGCTGGCGCCGGGCTTCGTCGACACGCCGACGTTCGATCTCGCCGTCGAATTCTCGCGGCTGACCTTCCCCTATCTGCTGTTCATCTCGATTGTGTCGCTGCAGGGCGGCGTGCTGAATTCGCTCGGCCGATTTGCGGCGCCGGCGGCGACGCCCATCCTGCTCAACCTGTCGCTGATCACAGCACTGCTGGGCACCGGCCCGCTGCTGCCGACGATGGGGCATGCGCTGGCCTGGGGCGTCGTCTTCGGCGGAGTCGTCCAGTTCCTGTGGCTGCTGGTGAGTTGCGGACGGGAGGGCGTCTGGCTCCGCATGCCGCGTCCCCGGCTCACCGCGGAGGTCAAGACCCTGCTGCGCCGCGCGCTCCCCGTCGCGTTCGGTGCCGGTGTGTACCAGATCAACATCATGGCCGGCACCGTTCTGGCCTCGCTGCTGCCCGCCGGCTCGGTCTCCTTCCTGTTCTACGCCGACCGGATCAATCAGTTGCCATACGGCATCATCGGCGTCGCCGTGAGCACGGCGCTGTTGCCGGTCTTGTCGCGGCAGGTGCGGTCGGGCGAGAGCGAGGCTGCGCTCGCCAGCCAGAACCGTGCGCTGGAGGTCGCGATCCTCTTGATGCTGCCGGCCGCGGCGGCGCTGATGGTGCTGGCGGAGCCGATCATCGACGTGCTGTTCCGGCGCGGCGCGTTCGGCCTGCACGAGGTGCAGCAGACGGCGGCCGCACTCGCGGCGTTCGCCGCCGGGCTGCCGGCGCTGATGCTGGTGAAGTCGCTGACGCCGGGATTCTACGCCCGCGAGGATACGGTCACGCCGGTGAAGATCGCGGCCCTGGTCGCCGTCGTCAACGTGGGCCTGGCGGCGGCGCTGATGTTCCCGCTGAGCCACGTCGGCATCGCCCTCGCGTCCTCCGTCGCCAACTGGATCAACGCCTCGATGCTGGCGATCATCCTCTACCGCCGCGGCTTCCTGCGGGTCGACGCGCGGCTCCGCAGCCGGCTGCCGCGGACGATCTTCGCCGTGGCGGCGATGGCGGCCACCTTGTTCGGGCTGGGCAGGCTCCTGGCGCCGTGGATGCACGGATCGTTCGTCGAGCGGGCCGGCTCGCTGGCGCTGCTGATCGGCGCCGGCCTGTGCGTTTTCGGCCTTCTGTCCCTGCTTTTGGGCGCGGTCCGCACCGCCGAGTTGCGCTCACTGTTCGGCCGGCGCAAGCGTGGCGCTTGACCCCTCCCGGGGCGCGGGCGATAACCCGGCGCTTCGAACACCGGTGACTGGCGAATGAACCGCATCCTGTCCGGCATCCAGCCCACCGGAAACCTGCATCTCGGCAACTACCTCGGCGCGATCCGCAACTGGGTTCGGCTGCAGGACGCGTACGAGTGCCTGTTCTGCGTCGTCGACCTGCACGCCATCACCGTTTGGCAGGATCCCCGCGAGCTGCGCGCCAACACGCGGCGGATCGCAGCCGCGATGATCGCGTCCGGGGTCGACGCCGAACGGCACGCCGTCTTCGTGCAGAGCCACGTGCCGGAGCACGCCCAGCTCGCCTGGATCTTCAACTGCGTCGCTCGCCTGGGCTGGCTCGCCCGGATGACCCAGTTCAAGGAGAAGGCCGGCAAGCACCGCGAGAACGCCTCGGTCGGACTGTACGCCTATCCCAACCTGATGGCCGCCGACATCCTGGTGTACAAGGCGACGCATGTGCCGGTCGGCGAGGACCAGAAGCAGCACCTGGAGCTGACGCGCGACATCGCCCAGAAATTCAACGCCGATTTCGGCGTGTCCCTGTTCCCGCTGCCGGAACCGCTGATCTTCGGCCCGGCCACCCGCGTGATGTCGTTACGCGACGGCAAGGTGAAGATGAGCAAGTCCGATCCGTCCGAGTACTCGCGGATCAATATGACCGACGACGCGGACATCATCCGCCGAAAGATCCAGAAGGCCACGTCCGATCCGAACCTGCTGCCGGAGACGCCCGACGGGCTGGAGGGAAGGCCGGAGGCGGCGAACCTGCTTGGGATCTGGGCGGCGCTGGCCGATCAGACGCTCGGCGAGGCGTGCGCGCGGTTCGGCGGCGCGATGTTCTCGGCGTTCAAGCAGGCGCTGGCCGATCTCGCCGTCGAGCGCCTCGGGCCGATCACCGCGGAGATGCGAAGGCTCGAGGCCGACCCCGGCCACCTCGACACGGTGCTGGCCGCGGGCGCCGCGAAGGCGCGGGCGATCGCCGGGCCGGTGCTGCGCGAAACCTACGACGCTGTCGGTTTTATCGCCGCGGACCCGCCGTCCGCTTGATCGGACCGCATCCGCGGACCAGATCTCGCACACGGACCGGACACCGGCGGGTAGGCCCGGCGGCACCAATCTTGTGAAGCGAGGCAAAGCCCATGTTCATCCAGACGGAAATCACCCCCAATCCGGCGACATTGAAATTCCTGCCCGGCCGCGACGTCATGACCGCCGGCACGGCCAACTTCACCCGCGCCGATCAGGCGGCGCAGGCGCCGCTGGCGAGCCGGCTGTTCGCCGTCGACGGCGTGTCCGGCGTCTTTCTCGGCGGCGACTTCGTCACGGTGACGAAAACCGGCAACCTGGAGTGGGACACGCTGAAGCCGGTGATCCTCGCGGCGATCATGGATCACTTCACCTCCGGCCAGCCTGTGGTGAACGCCGGGGCCACCGGAGAGTTTCTCGGCGCCGAAGAGGGTGACGACGACGAGATCACCGCGCAGATCAAGGAGCTGATCGAGACGCGCGTGCGGCCTGCCGTGGCGCAGGACGGCGGCGACATCGTCTTCCATGCGTTCGAGGACGGCATCGTCTACCTGCACATGCAGGGGTCCTGCTCCGGTTGCCCGAGTTCGACCGCGACCTTGCGGCACGGTATCGAAAACATGCTGCGCTACTACGTTCCGGAGGTCCTGGAGGTCCGGCCCGTCGAGCTGTGAGCGGCGGCGGTCCTGCGTCGCGAGCGACTTCGACCGGCATGGTCCTGGACGCGCCGCGCCTGTCCGGGTCCGCTCGGCTCTATCTCGGTGTGATCGCCGCGGTCGTGAGTCTGGGTGCGGCGGGTGCGGCATCGTGGCCGGCACTCCGGCCGTCCGGCCCGGATACCAGGGCGGGGACCGAGACTCCGCAGGTACTGCCGCCTCCGGAATCGCCCGCTCCGGAAACGGTATCGCCGCCGCTTCCGACGGTCGCGGACGACGCGACGGCGTTCGACCTGGAGGCGATCGCCTCGGGGGCCCCGCTGCCGCGCGCGGCCGCTATGCTGTTGGCGGAACAGGGCTCACCGGTCGTCCGCGGAGATTCGGAAGCGCGACTGCGCCGGCTGCTGGCACAGGCCCTGCTCGCCGACGAGGCGGTCGCGAACGAACGCGAGCGGCTGTGGAGCCTCCGGCAGGCTCAGGCCTCCGGGACGCCGCTGCCGGCGGAGGATCGGCTTTGGCTCGCGGTGCTGCGGGATCGCTACGAGGCCGCCACGGCCGATGTCCAAGAGTTGAGCCTGCGCGTCGATACCGTACCGCCGTCGCTGCTGATGGCGGCATCGATGGCCGCCGTCTCGGCGAAAGCGGCGGCGCGGATCGGTGACGATGCTCCCAGGCAAGTGACCGCCCGGGCGCCGGCGCGCGACGACGTGCGTACGCCGCTGCATGTGCTGAACACCCACCGCGCCTACGCGGCGTTCCGCCGTGAGCGTGCTGAAATGCGCCGCGCGAGTGCCGGGCTGGACGCCCTGCGGCTCGCAGCCGTGCTGCCGGCCGAAGGCGCGGGCGGGGTGCCGGGCGGCAAGGCGATTGCCGCGATCATCACCGACGCCCGCCTCACGCGGTTCGATGCGGCCCGGCTGCAGCCGGTCCGGGCCGCGACGATGCGGTGATCGTCGCCACTGACCGAGTTACGCAGGGGAGAGACTCATGACGCACACACTGGACGACGCTTCGCTCGACACGCTGTTCCGCAACGCCCGCACCCACTTCCACTGGCAGGATCGGCCGGTGCCGGTGGAGCTGCTGCGCTCCGTGTGGGACCTCGCGCGAATGGGACCGACCAGCGCCAACTGCAGCCCGGCGCGCATCGTCTTCGTCGTCTCGGCCGAAGCCAAGGAGAAGCTGAAGCCGGCGCTGATCGCAGGCAACGTCGACAAGACGATGAGCGCGCCGGTGACGGCGATCATCGGTCACGACATGGCCTTCTTCGATCGACTGCCGCAGCTGTATCCGCAGACCGACGCCCGGTCGTGGTTCGTCGGCAACGAGCCGTTGATCGAAGCGACCGCCTTCCGCAACGGCTCGCTGCAGGGCGCCTACCTGATGCTGGCGGCACGCGCGCTCGGCCTCGATTGCGGGCCGATGTCCGGCTTCGACAACGCGAAGGTGGACGCCGCGTTCTTCGAGGGCACGACGGTGCGTTCCAATTTCCTGTGCAATCTCGGATACGGCGACGCCGGCAGACTGCACCCCCGCAACCCCCGCCTCGCGTTCGAGGACGCCTGCCGCGTGGCGTGAGCTCACATCATCGGCGCGCGGAGCACGCTGTCGGACAGGACAGGGTAGCGGCCGCGTGGCTTGAAGAGCTGGTAGTGCCACCACTCGTTGCGGTAGAAGTCGAAGCCGGCGGCGGTCATCAGGCCGAGCAGGATCGCCCGGTTGCGCTGGGCGGCGGGGGCGACACCGGTGTCGCCGTGCCAGGACAGAGGCCGCATGTCGTCGAACCCCGTGCCCATCTCCAGCTCGCGCCCGCTCTCGGCATCGATGAGCGTGACGTCTACCGCAGCCGCCATGCTGTGCGGTGAGCCGCGGCGCGGATCGGCGATGTAGTCGGGATCGGGCAGATGGCGCCACAGCACCCATTGCGCCTCCGCCGGGCGAAAGGCGTCGAGAACCCGCAGCCGCAGGCCGAGCCGATGGGCGAGGTCGGCCGCGCGGAGCAGCATCGCCGCGGTGTCCGGGTGCAGCCAGCAGTCGGCGCGCCGGTAGATCGGCGTTCCCGTGAAGTTCCGCTTCGTGGCGTAGACGAGATCGATGTCGACCCCGTGACTCTCGGACGTGATTTCGACCAGCATGCCTTTTCGTTCCTCCGCCGCACCGGCGTGCCGGCCGTTGATGCTCCGGAGCATAGTCGCCGATGAGGGTGCTGGCCATCGACACCGCCGCCGGCGCCTGCTCGGTCGCGGTCTGGGACGGTGCGACGCTTCACCAACAGATCCGGGTCATGGACCGCGGCCATGCGGAAGCCCTCGTGCCGCTGCTGCTGCAGGTGATGCAGGACGCCGGCTGCGGCTTCGCCGACCTCGGCTTGCTGGCGGTGACGGTCGGCCCCGGCGCGTTTACCGGCCTGCGCATCGGCCTCGCCACGGCACGGGGACTGTGCGCCGCGACGGGTCTGCCGTGCCTCGGCGTCACCACGCTCGAGGCGGTGGCCGCCGCGGCCGGGTCGTCGTCTCCGGCCGACCGCCCGCTGCTGGTGGCGCTCGATACCCGCCGCGGCGACGTCTACGCGCAAGCCTTCCTGCAGCAAGAGGCACTGGGCGAGCCGGAGGTCGCGACGCCGGAAGGCCTGGCCCTGCGCTTCGCCTCCCAGCGTCTGGTGGTTGCCGGCGACGCGTGCGCGGCAGTTCTCGCCGCCATGCATGCCGTGGGCGCCGAGGCAGTCGCGGCACCCGGCGTCGCGGCATATCCGGTGGCCGGGCAGGTCGCGCGGATTGCACTGGAGCGGTGGCTGGCGGGGGTCCGCCCTCTGGACCCGCCGGCGCCGCTCTACCTGCGCGCGCCGGCGACCGGGCCGCAGCAACGGCATGCCGGCTCCGGGCGTTGACCACACCAGCCGTCCTGTCCCTGGCCGTTCCGGCGGACGCGCCTTCGATCGCCTCGCTTCATGCCATCTGTTTCGAGGACGAGCACTGGGAGCTGGAGTCCGTGCGGTGGATGCTGACGCAGGTGACGACGCTGTGCATCGTCTGCCGTCAGGACGCGGCGTTGGCCGGCTTCGCGTTGTGTCGCGTCGCCGCCGACGAATGCGAAGTCTTGTCCTGCGCCGTTCGTCCCCAATCCCGCGCATGCGGCTTCGGCCGGCAGATGTTGACGCGGGCGTTTGCGCTGGCGGCCGGCCGTGGCGCGCGCCGCGCCTTCCTGGAAGTGGACGAGGGCAATGCTTGCGCCCGCGCGCTCTACGAATCGCTCGGACTGCGCAAGGTCGGGCGACGGCGGGGCTACTACGTCCGGCCGGGTCGGCCACCGGCGGACGCGCTGGTCATGTCGGCCGATCTGTAGCCGCCGCCTTGCGCAGGCGGAGCCGGTGCACATCGTCGGAATTCGGCACGGGCGTCAGTTCCAGCACGGTATGTCCCTGACCGGCGACCGCCCGCGGCACATTCGCCAAAGGCTCCGAGCCGCGCAGCAGCACCGTGGCGGTTTCGCCCGCGGCCATCCGCTCGATCAGCAGCTTCGTGCGCACGAAGGTCATCGGGCAGACCTCCCCGCTGATATCAAGAACATGCTCGGTGGTTGTTGCAGGTGCCGATTTGTCTCTATTTGCCATGGATACGACTTGCTTCCGCTGGGAGTACTTACTATATGGGGCGGATGTGTGAGTTAAGTCGAAGGAAGAAAACCGAATGCGCGATAAGGATGGCTTTACTGAAATGCTGGAGCTCACGACCGAGATCGTCGCCGCACACGTCGGCAACAATCCAATCCCGGCCGCCGAGTTGCCCAGCCTGATCCAGAGTGTCTACCGGACGCTCGTGTCGGTGGGGACGATGCCGGCCATGGCAGAGAGACCCAAGCCGGCGGTCCCGGTGAAGCGATCGGTCTTCCCTGACTACATCATCTGCCTGGAGGACGGCAAGAAGCTCAAGATGTTGAAGCGGCATCTGAAGACAGCCTACGATATGTCCCCGGAGGACTACCGCGAGCGCTGGGGCCTGGCTGCCGATTACCCAATGGTAGCGCCGAACTACGCCAAACATCGCAGCAACCTCGCCAAGGAGATCGGCCTGGGGACCACGCGACGCAGTGCTTCCCAGGGCATGTGATCCAGCTGTGAACGAGAGCCTGACCGCGGTGTGAGCCACCGGGAGAGCCGGCACGCAATCAAGTGCAACCCGTACGCATTATCGCTATAACGAGAAGCCGTACATCGGATTGCAGAATCGACGGGGAGGGGCAATGTCCCAACTATCTCGCATAGAGAATTTGTGCCTGGAAAAAGGGATGAAGATGACCGGGCAACGCCGGATCATCGCCCGGGTGCTGTCCGAAGCCACCGATCATCCAGACGTCGAGGAAGTGTACCGCCGCGCGGTCCGGATCGATCCGCGGATCAGCATCGCCACGGTCTATCGCACGGTGCGCCTGTTCGAAGAGGCGAATATCCTGGAGCGGCACGACTTCGGTGATGGCAGATCGCGCTACGAGGAGGCGAGCGAGGACCACCACGACCATCTCATCGACATTCAGTCGGGCAAGGTGATCGAATTCCGCAGCCCGGAGATCGAGGTTCTTCAACGTGAGATCGCCGAGCGGCACGGCTACCGTCTCGTCGGCCATCGCCTGGAGCTGTTCGGCGTGCCGGCGGAGGGTCGGGAGAAATAAGTCGAGGTTGCAGCCGCTTCGCGACCGGCCTTGACTCGGGTCGGCCGGCTGATAGGCTCTCAACAGGTCACGCTGTCGTGTCGTCCGGTCATCCTGTCCGGGCGCTCGACCGCCAGGGATTGGTCGGGAACCGTTACGCTGTCATCGGCGTCGACACGAAAACTCCATATCAAGACCTACGGTTGCCAGATGAACGTCTACGACTCCGCCCGGATGGCGGATGTTCTGGCGCCCCTCGGCTACGGCCTCGTGGATGACGCGGACGACGCCGATCTCGTAATCCTCAACACGTGCCATATCCGCGAGAAGGCGGCCGAAAAAGTCTATTCGGAGCTGGGGCGGCTACGCCACCTGAAGGCGCGGCCGACCAGCGCCGGCGGCCCCGTCCTGCTCGCCGTCGCCGGCTGTGTGGCGCAGGCGGAAGGCGAGGCGATGCTGGAGCGGGCCCCCTTCCTCGACATCGTCGTCGGCCCGCAGTCGTACCAGTCGCTCCCCGAACTGATCGCCCGCGTGCACCGCGCCGCGGGGTCGGCCTTGCGGACGGACTTCCCCGCCGTCTCGAAATTCGATGCGTTGCCGGACCCGACGTCGCCCGCCGGCGCCCGCAGCGCGTTCCTCACCGTGCAGGAGGGCTGCGACCGGTTCTGCACCTTCTGCGTCGTGCCGTACACCCGCGGCGCCGAGTATTCGCGCCCCGCAGCCGACGTGCTTCGCGAGGCCCGGCGCTACGCCGAAGGCGGCGTTCGTGAGATCACGCTGCTCGGCCAGAACGTCAACAGCTACCACGGCGAGGCGCCGGACGGTGGTGAATGGCGCCTCGGTCGGCTGATCCGCGCCCTGGCCGAGATCGACGGCCTCGCCCGCATCCGCTACATCACCTCCCATCCCGCCGACCACGACGAGGACCTGATCCGTGCGCACGCCGATGTGCCGCAACTCATGCCTTTTCTCCATCTCCCGGTGCAGTCCGGCGCCGACCGTATCCTGGCCGCGATGAACCGGCGGCACGTGGCCGATGATTATCGCCGCTTGGTCGATCGCCTGCGGGACGCGCGTGCCGATCTGGCGCTGAGTTCGGATTTCATCGTCGGGTTTCCCGGCGAGGACGAGGACGACTTCGCGGCGACGCTGCGGCTGGTCGAGCAGATCGGCTACGCGCAGGCCTACGCCTTCATGTACAGCCCGCGGCCGGGAACGCCGGCGGCAGACCGGCCGCAAGTCCCGGACGCGGTGAAAGCCGAGCGGCTGCACCGCCTGCAGGACCTGCTCGCGAGCCAGCAACACGCCTTCAACCAGCGGAGCGTCGGCACCGAAGCCCCCGTGCTGCTGGACCGGCGGGGGCGGCGGCCGGATCAGCTCGGCGGGCGTACGCCGCACATGCAGGCGGTCCACGTGCCGGCGCCGGAGAGGATGCTCGGCGAAGTCGTGACCATACGGATCGTCGCCGCGGGGGCGAACAGCCTCGCCGGCCGGCTGTCGGCGGAGTCGGTCGCTTGAGCGCCACGGGTGGCGGCAACGGCGACGGCAGGCTGCACAAGCAGTTCGACGACAACCGCCTCGCGCTGCAACTGTTCGGCGCGCACCACAGCCACCTGACCCGCATCGAGGAGCACCTGGACGTCTCGATCCATTCGCGGGGAAACCAGCTCACCATCGACGGGCCGAGCGACGCCGTGACCACTGCGGGCGTGGTGCTGGATCGCTTGTACGCGCGCGTCGAGAAGGGCCACTCGCTGCGGCTGTCCGATGTCGAGACCGCGCTGCGAATGTCGCCGCGCGAGACCGCCGCCGGCGAGCCGACGACGGCTTCGCCGGGCGGCGGTTCGGCTCTCCAGGTCAGCGTATCCATCCGCGGACGGATGGTGACGGCGCGCTCGGCGACCCAGGGCCTCTACATGCGGGCGATCGACACCCACGATCTGGTCTTCGGCGTCGGCCCGGCCGGCACCGGCAAGACGTATCTCGCCGTGGCCAAGGCGGTCGAGCGCCTCGTCAACGGCCAGGTGGACCGCATCATCCTGTCTCGCCCGGCGGTGGAAGCGGGCGAGCAGCTCGGGTTCCTGCCGGGCAACATGCGCGAGAAGGTCGATCCATACCTGCGCCCCCTCTACGACGCGCTCAACGACATGCTGCCGCCGGCGCAGGTGATCAAGCGCCTGGAAAGTGGCGAGATCGAAGTGGCGCCGCTGGCGTTCATGCGGGGACGCACCCTCGCCAACGCCTTCGTCATTCTCGACGAGGCGCAGAACACGACCGCGGTGCAGATGAAGATGTTTCTCACGCGGCTCGGCGAGAACGCACGGATGGTCATCACCGGCGATCTCAGCCAGGTCGATCTGCCCAAGGGCACCCGATCCGGTTTGCGGCACGCCCTGGAGATCCTGGACGGCGTCGGCGGCATCGAGATGGTGCAGTTCACCCACACGGATGTCGTCCGGCATCCGCTGGTGACGCGGATCGTGCAGGCGTACGAGCGCGCCGAAGATCGCCTGCAGGCGGGCGCCGAGTACGAATCGGAGCGGCAGGACGGTGGCCGGCGCCACTCTTGACCTGGATGTCCTGATCGAGGACGACGCCTGGACCGCAGCGCTTCCGGATGTGGTCGCGCTGTGCCGCAAAGCCGCGTGCGCGGCGCACACGCACGTCGCCGCCGCGCGCGGGGCCGGGTCCGGACCCTCCGAAGCCTGCCTGCTGCTGGCCGACGATGCGCAGGTGCACCGCCTCAACAAAGAGTTCCGCGGCTGTGACACGCCGACCGATGTGCTCTCGTTTCCCGCCGCGGAGCCCGGTGCTCCCGCTGCCGGAGGAGCCGGGGCGCCGCCTGCGGTGATGGGCGACATCGTCGTCGCCTACGGCGTCGCAGCCGCCTGCGCGCAGGAAGAGGACAAGACGCTGGCCGACCACTTAAGCCACCTCGTCATTCATGCTATGCTTCATTTGTGGGGTTACGACCACGAGACCGTGGCCGACGCCGCCGGGATGGAGACCCTGGAGATCGAGATTCTCGGTATACTGGGCATCGCCGACCCTTATGCCGCGGCGGACGAGCATTGATATGAACGAAGTCGAACCGAGCAGATTTGCGGAAGAGGCCATTCTTCGACCGCACCTTCGCCCCAGTGGGTCACGGGGGGATCCGGCGCTGGGCAAGGTGATCCGCGGCGCATTGCGGCGGATCGGCTTCATGCGCAACGGCGAGGCCTCGGTGCGCGACGCTCTCGACGAGTTGATCGAAGGTGGCAACGAGGCCGAGGAGGAGCTGGGCGAGGACGAACGGACGCTCCTCACCAACATTCTCAATCTCCGCGACCGAACGATCGAGGACGTGATGGTCCCGCGGGTCGACATCGTCGCCGTCGACAGCGAGTCTTCGCTGGCCGATGTCATCACGGTGATGACGCAGAGTGGCCATTCCCGCCTGCCGGTCTATCGCGAGACGCTCGATGATGCGGTCGGCATGGTGCACATCAAGGACGTCCTGGCGTGGCGCGGCCGGGACGACCTGTTCCAGCTTTCGAAGCTGCTGCGGCGTGTGCTGTTCGTGGCGCCGTCGATGCAGGTGCTGCAACTGTTGTTGGAGATGCGCGCCAGCCGGTCGCATATGGCGCTGGTCGTCGACGAGTTCGGCGGCGTCGACGGGCTGATCACCATCGAGGATCTGGTGGAGGAGATCGTCGGCAAAATCTCCGACGAACACGACCGGAACGAGGAGCCGAGCCTGCGGGAGATGCCGGACGGCGTGCTCGACGCCGACGCCCGCGTCTCGGTCGAAGCGCTGGAGGGTCATGTGGGAGCGCTGCTCAGCGCCGACGAGCGTGACGAGGTCGATACCCTGGGTGGCCTCGTCGTCTCACTCGCCGGCCGGGTGCCGATCCGCGGCGAACTGGTCCGCCACCCGTCGGGCCTGGAATTCGAGGTTCTGGACGCCGACCCGCGCCGCATCAAGCGCGTGCGCGTGCGCCGCCACGATCCTGCGGCGTCGCCGCCGGAATCGGCTCGGGCGGCACCGTCGGCGGCCGTCGGTTGATCGCGATGCAGGCGGGAGCGGTCGCCGGCTTCCGCGAAGTCGCCGAGGATCCCGGTCCCTGGCGGGGGCTGCGGCGGGTTGCGGCCGCGATCGGTTCCTGCCGCGGCTGGCGCCGGATCGTGCTGGCTCTCGCGCTGGGCGCCCTGGCGACGCTGGCGATGCCGCCGGTCTACGCCATCCCGGCGCTGCTGCCGGCCTTCATCGGCCTCGTCTGGCTGCTGGATGGCACGCGAAACCGCTGGAGTGCCGCGCTCACCGGCTTCTGCTTCGGCCTCGGCCATCTCACGGCCGGCTTCTACTGGGTCGCCAACGCGCTGCTGACCAAGCCGGAGGAGTTCGGCTGGGTGGCGCCGATCGCGCCGGTGGCCCTGGCCGCGATCCTCGCTCCCTTTCCCGCGATCGCCTGCGCCATCGCGCGAAGCTCGCCACGTGGCGGCGTCGCCCGGGTGCTCACCCTCGCCGGCGCCTGGACGCTGATGGAGTGGGTGCGGAGCTGGGCCTACACCGGCTTTCCCTGGAATCTGACCGGCAGCGTCTGGGCCTTTTCGGATCCGATGCTGCAAGGGGCTTCGGTCGTCGGCACCTATGGGCTCGGGCTCGCCACCGTGGCCGCGGCGGCGATGCCCGCCGTCCTCGTGCGTCCCTTCGGCTCCGGCTGGCGGCGATGGCGCCCGGTTCTCGCCGCCTTCGCCGTGCTGTTGGCGCTCTGGGGATTTGGGGAAGTCCGCCTGGCGGCGATCGGGCCGATCGGCGTCGTCGACGGCATTCGGCTGCGCCTGGTCCAGGGGAACATCCCCCAGACACTGAAGTGGCGCCGCGAACTGGTCGATGCGCACCTGCAGACGCAGATGCAACTCGCAGCCTCGCCCGCCGATCCGCCGCCGACGCACATCCTGTGGTCCGAAGCGGCGGCCCCGTTGTTTCTGTCCCGGGACGCCGAGCGCCTGCGCATGATCGGCGAGACGACCCCGCCCGGCGGCATGACGCTGCTGGGCACGCTGCGGACGACGGACCCCGGCGTCGAGCCGTTCGAGGTCTGGAACAGCATGTTGGCGGTCGATCCGGAGGGCCGGGTCGTCGACTTCTACGACAAGGCGCACCTCGTTCCGTTCGGCGAGTTCATGCCGGCGCGCAGCGTGCTCGGGCTGGGGAGCGTGGCCGGCGGCTCGACCGACTTCTCCCGTGGCGAGGGTGTGCGGACCCTCGATCTCCCCGGGCTGCCCCCGGTGGGGCCGCTGATCTGTTACGAGGTGATTTTCCCGGGCGCGGTGGTCGATCGGACCGAGCGGCCGCAGTGGCTGCTCAATCTGACCAACGACGGCTGGTACGGCATCTCCGCCGGCCCGTACCAGCATCTCGTCGCCGCGCGTCTGCGGGCGGTGGAGGAAGGGTTGCCGGTGGTGCGCGTCGCCAACACCGGCATCTCGGCCATCATCGATCCGACCGGCAGAGTGGTGTCGGAACTGGGCCTGGACCGGCGCGGCGTTCTCGACGGATCGTTGCCGTTGCCGCTGCCGCCGACGGTTTTCGCCGTCACCGGGCCGTGGGCGACGCTGGGATTTGCCGTCGTGCTGGTGAGCATCGGTGTCCTCATGGGGAAGTTTCCGCGCTCGCACCCCCCGAAATAGCCCCTTTGAGGTGTGCAACGCTGAAGATAAACACACTTTGCGAGAACAACTGTTGCGATAACGCCTGCAATTTGCATATTATGCTCATAGATTGAACGTGTGCGGGTGGTCAGTTGTCGAGATGGTGAACTCCTTAGAAGCGCCCTCGTCCGAGGAAACCCCGCAATCTTGGAAGAGTGCCGGGAACAGCATGGCTGACGGAAAGATGAGTGCGGGGCGCAAGGGACATGAATCGTCCGACGCGGGCGACTCCGAACGGACGTCACCGGGAGTGCCGAACCCCGTGGACATTCATGTCGGCAGCAGGGTGCGTCTGCGCCGGACGCTCCTCGGCCTCAGTCAGGAAAAGCTCGGCGAGGCGGTCGGCCTGACGTTTCAGCAAATCCAGAAGTACGAGCGCGGCGCCAACCGCATCGGCGCCTCTCGTCTGTTCGAATTCAGCCGTATTCTCGACGTCCCAGTCTCGTTCTTTTTCGACGACATGCCGGAGCGGCTGCGGGCCGAGCCCGCGTCCGGGCTGCATGACGTCCCGCAAGGCCCACTCGAGCCCGACCCGCTGACCCGGCGGGAAACCCTCGAACTCGTCCGCGCCTATTATCGGATCTCCGACCCGCACGTGCGCAAACGCTTGTTCGAACTCGCCAAGTCGCTCGGCACGGTCGACGATACGGCCTGACGCACGCTCCTTCGCCCATTGTCCGAGGGCGATACCCGAAACGCCTTGACGCCGGGGGCCGGCGTCGTCAGAAGAGTCCGCGCGATCTCGGCAAGGTCGTAGCTCCTCTGGCGCAGCCGTACGCTCGGCGGACGAGCGGAGGGGGCGGAAGCGGCGACCCGGGCGACCGGGGGGTAGACGCGACCGCGAACCCGCCTGATCGAGGGAAGGTGCGAGCGTGTCCGCGAACGACTACGTCTTTACCAGCGAATCCGTATCCGAAGGGCATCCGGACAAGGTCTGTGATCGGATTTCCGATGCCATCCTCGACGCCTTCCTGGCGGAAGATCCGCTGTCGCGCGTCGCCGTGGAAACGCTGTGCACGACCAATTTCATCGTCCTCGCCGGCGAAGTCCGTGGTCCGGATACGCTGACGCACGATCGCTTCAAGGAGATCGCGCGCCAGGCGGTGCGGGAGATCGGCTACGAACAGCACGGTTTCCACTGGAAGGACGTGGAGATCATCTCGCACATCCACTCCCAGTCCTCCGATATCGCCCGGGGAGTCGATTCGACCGGCAACAAGGACGAGGGTGCGGGCGACCAGGGGATCATGTTCGGCTACGCCTGCCGGGAGACCGGCGTGCTGATGCCGGCACCGATACACTACGCGCACGCCATCCTCCGCTCGCTGGCCGAAGCGCGGCACGCGGGGATACAACCGGAGCTTGGCCCGGACGCGAAGAGCCAGGTGAGCCTGCGGTACGTGGACGGCCGGCCCTGCGGCGCATCCGCCATCGTCGTCTCGACGCAGCACGCCGACCGGCTGATGGTCGAGGACGTTCGCGAAATCGTCCGGCCTTACGTCGTAGGCATGTTGCCGGACGGCTGGATGTGTGACGAAGAGCACTTCTACGTCAATCCCACCGGGCGCTTCGTCATCGGCGGACCGGACGGCGACGCCGGGCTGACCGGCCGCAAGATCATCGTCGACACCTACGGCGGCGCCGCCCCGCACGGCGGCGGCGCCTTCTCCGGCAAGGATCCGAGCAAGGTGGATCGCTCGGCCGCCTACGCGGCGCGGTATCTCGCGAAGAACGCCGTGGCCGCGGGTTTGGCCGATCGCTGCACCATCCAGCTGGCCTACGCGATCGGCGTGTCGCATCCGCTGTCCGTCTACGTGGACACACACGGCACCGGCACGGTCGACGAGCAGCGCCTGTCGGCGGTGCTGCAGCAACTCGTCGACCTGACCCCGCGCGGCATCCGCAATCGGCTGCAACTCAACCGGCCGATCTATGCGCGGACCTCCGCCTATGGCCACTTCGGCCGGGAGCCGGACGCGGACGGCGGCTTTTCCTGGGAACGGACCGACCTGGTCGACGACTTGCGCAGCGAGTTCGGCGCAGCTTGACGCTTTCGCTCGTGGCTCCCGGGACGTCGCAGACGCTGCGGTCGGTCGGCCGGTCGCGCCCGCTCCGGCCGAGTTGGCGCGTAGCGATCGACACCCGGCTGCCGGACCGGGCGATCACCCTTCCCGAGCCGGGCGATCACCTCGATCCGCGCGCGCTCTACGCCGACGGACTGGACGATGTCTGGCTCGAACTCGGCTTCGGTGCGGGTGAGCATCTTCTCGGCCGCGCTCGCGCGCACCCGACCATAGGCTTCATCGGCTGCGAGCCGTACGTCAACGGCTTGGCGGCGCTGTTGGCGCGTGCGGACGCGGAGTGCCTGCCCCGCATCCGCGTGTTCGGTGGCGACGCCCGCCTGCTGTTGCCGGCGCTGGCCGCGGCTTCGCTGGGCAAGGTGTTCATGCTGTTCGCCGATCCGTGGCCGAAGCGCCGGCATCATCGCCGGCGGCTGCTGCAGACGGAGACGCTCACGGAGATCGCCCGCGTGCTGCGACCCGGCGGCGAGCTGCTGTTTGCCAGTGATCATGCGGACTATGTGCGCTGGACGCTGGCACTCGCGACCGATAGACTGGAGTTCTCATGGGTTGCTGGACGACCCGGAGATTGGCGCGATCCGCCGGCAGGCTGGATCGCCACCCGCTATCAGCGGAAAGCCGAGGCGCGCGGTGGGCGCTGCTATTTCCTGCAATTCCGCCGCACCTGACGTTTTCGGATGCCTGCCGCGCTCCGAAAACGCTTGTGCAAGTACGCCGCTCGGCTATATACGGTCGAGTCTGGAGTGCGCCGGGTCTTCCAGACGCGGACTATTTGGCTGGATCGCCGGCCGGACGTCGCAGGGTGGGCTTATGGCTCGCCTTTTTTGTTCGCGCGCTTCCATCTTTGCGCACGCGTGTGGACGGAGGAACGAGGCATCGATGGAGTTGGCCGATCGCATCTCCGATCTGGTGCGGCCGACAGTCGAGCATCTCGGCTATGCGTTGGTGCGGGTACAGGTATTGGGAAAACAGCGTTTGCGGTTGCAGATCATGGCGGAGCGGGCGGACGATCAGCCGATGCTGGTGGATGACTGCGCCACGTTGAGTTACGCGATCTCCGCGCTGCTGGATGTCGAAGACCCGATCGCCGCCGCATACACGCTCGAGGTGAGTTCTCCCGGTATCGACCGGCCGCTGACGCGGCTCGCGGATTACGATCGCTTCGCCGGTTTCGACGCGCGGATCGAGCTGTCTCGGCCGATCGAGGGGCGCCGTCGCTTCAGCGGCCGGCTGCTCGGGACCGAAGGCGAACGCGTTCGCCTGGCGGTGGACGGCGGCGAGCTCGCGCTCGAGTGGGCGGACGTGCAGAGCGCCAAGCTGGTGCTCAACGACGCACTGCTGGCGGCACACACCAAGTCCTGACGGACAGCAAGCACAACGGAGACTTTCGAACGAGCGATGACCAGGATGCCTACGGAAACCAGCGCCGTTCATGCCCGTCCCGAGCTGCTGCAGGTGGCGGATGTCGTAGCCCGCGATAAGAGCATCGACCGTGAGGAGGTGCTGGAGGCGATGGAGCAGGCGATCCAGAAGGCCGGCCGCTCCAAGTACGGTCACGACCACGATATCCGGGCGCACATCGACCGGAACTCCGGGGAAATCTCTCTCGCCCGCTATCTCGAGGTGGTGGAAGCGGTCGAGAACGAGGCGACGCAGGTTTCGGTGTCCGCCATCCAACGGCGTCATCCGGAGCTCGGCCTCGGCGACTTCGTCGTCGACCCGCTGCCGCCGATCGATTTCGGCCGGATCGCAGCCCAGACCGCGAAGCAGGTGATCGTCCACAAGGTGCGCGAAGCGGAACGGCGTCGTCAGTACGACGAGTTCAAGGATCGCATGGCCGACATCGTCAACGGCCTGGTCAAGCGCGTCGAGTTCGGCAACGTCATCGTCGACCTCGGCCGTGCGGAGGCGCTGCTGCGCCGTGAAGAGACGATCCCGCGCGAACACTTCAACACCGGCGACCGCGTGCGCGCCTACATCATGGACGTCCGCGAAGAGCCGCGCGGTCCGCAGGTGTTCCTGTCGCGGACGCACCCGCAGTTCATGGCCAAGCTGTTCGCCCAGGAAGTGCCGGAAATCTACGAAGGCGTGATCGAGATCCGCGCGGTGGCCCGCGATCCGGGGTCCAGGGCGAAGATCGCCGTGCACTCGCGGGATTCCAGCATCGATCCGGTCGGCCCGTGCATCGGCATGCGCGGCTCGCGCGTCCAGGCGGTGGTCGGCGAGTTGCAAGGCGAAAAGATCGACATCATCCAGTGGTCCAACGATCCGGCGACGTTCGTCGTCAATGGCCTCGCGCCGGCGGAGGTGACCAAGGTGGTCCTCGACGAGGAGGCCAACCGCATCGAGGTGGTGGTGCCGGATGATCAGCTCAGCCTGGCGATCGGACGGCGGGGACAGAACGTGCGCCTGGCGTCGCAACTCACCGGCTGGGACATCGACATTCTGACCGAAGAGGAGGAATCCGTGCGACGCAATGAAGAATTCGGCGCTCGGTCGCAGGCGTTCGTCGAGGCGCTCAGCGTCGACGACGTGATCGCCCATCTGCTGGTGACCGAAGGTTTCACGACGGTCGAAGACGTAGCGTTCGTACCCATCGACGATTTGGCCGATGTCGAAGGCCTGGACGTGGAGGTCGCGGAGGAACTTCGCAACCGCGCCCGTAATTTTTTGGAGGCTCGCGATCAGGTGTATACACAGCGCCGCGTCGAGTTGGGCGTCAGCGACGATCTGGAAACGGTCGCCGGGCTGAAGCCCGCGGTTCTGGTCGCGCTCGGAGAGGCCGGCGTGAAGACGCTGGACGACCTCGCGGACCTGTCCGGTGACGAACTGCTGGAGATCGCGCCCGGCGGTAGCCTGACGCTGGAACGGGCCAACGAGATCATCATGGCGGCGCGCGCGCATTGGTTCGCCGACGAGGAGGCACCCTCCGCAGCCGCCGGCGGCGCCGAATCGGCAGCGCCGGATGACGAGAAGGCGACCGGGGAGAAGTGATGACGGCGATGGCCGTGATCGCGGCATCCGACAGCCCGGAGTTCGACTACGGCGGCACGTCGTCGCCGTTGCGACGGTGCATCGTGCGCGGAATCGCCTGCGAGCGCCGCCGACTGATTCGCTTTGTCGTATCCCCCGAAGGCGAGATCGTGCCGGACGTGGACGAGCGTCTTCCCGGGCGCGGGCTGTGGGTCAGCGCCGACCGGGTGACGCTGGAAACCGCCTGCCGCCGCAATGCTTTCGCCCGCGCCGCCCGCCGTTCGGTGCGGGTTCCGGAGGATCTCGTGCCCCGTCTCGAAGGGCTCCTGCTCCGGCGATGCCGGGACGCCATCGGCCTGGCGCTCCGTGCCGGCAAGGCGGCCTTCGGCTACCACAAGGTTCGCGAGTGGCTGATCGCCGGGCGCAAGGGCGTGCTGATCGAAGCCGCCGACGGCGCCGACGCGGATTGCCGCAAGCTGAGGACGCTGGCCGGGGACGGGCCTGTCGTCGACGCTCTCACCGGCGATGAACTCGGTGCCACCATCGGCCGTGACCGGGTCGTGCACGGGATCGTGACCGCGGGATCTCTCGCGGACCGGCTCGTTCGCGAAGCCACCCGACTCGCGGGCGTCCGCTCCGCCGGCGATGGCCGGCCACAAGAACACTCGACGTGAAACAGATGACAGATACCGACGGAAGTGACGCGAAAAAACAAGGCCAGGGCGCGCGCCCAGGGACGCTCGAGCTGAAGAAGACGGTCGAGACGGGACAGGTCCGGCAGAGCTTCGCCCATGGGCGCTCGAAATTGGTGACGGTCGAGGTGCGCAAGAAACGCACCTACTCCGCGGACTCCCGAGGCCGGATGGCGGAAGTCCAGCGTGGGCTGGAGCGCGAAGGCGGTGCTGCGTTCGCCGGGCAGACGCGCCCGGATCGGTCCCGCGATCTCGGCCCCGGCCTGACCAACGCCGAGAAGGCGACCCGCGTTCGCGCCCTGCAGGATGCGATGAAGGCGGAGGAGGACCGGCAGTCGTCGACGTTGCTCGACGAGCAGTCTCTGGACGCGGAGCTGGCGGCTGAACTGGCCAACGACACGGCCGTGCTCGAAGCGCCACCTGTCGCCGAGACGCCGGCCGCCGAACAGGCCCTGGAGACCGAGGCCGCCCCGGCCGTCGCCGACCACGAGGACGCCGCGGCGCCTGTTTCGGCCGAGCCGCCGGCCGAGCCCGTGACCGCTTCGGTCGAGCCCGAAGCAGCCGAAGCGATCGAGACACCGCCTGCCGCCGCGGCTCCGGCCGCGTCGCCCACGGCCGAGACGGCGCCGGCAGCCGAAGCGGAAAAGCCGGCCGAAGCTGCGGTCGCCAAGCCGCAGACCGATGCGGAAGCCGAAGCGAACCGCGGCAGGCCGAAGCGTGCGCCACGGGTCGAAGTCCGCAAGGTGGACGCGACAAGGCGCGACGACGCCGCCCGGCGTGGCGGCAAGATCAACATCGTCAACGTTCTGGACGACGCCAGCGAACGGATGCGCAGCCTCGCGTCGGTGCGCCGTGCCCGCGAGAAGGAACGGCTGAAGCAGCTGCAGAACCAGCGCCTGGAAGCAAAGGTCGTCCGGGACGTGATCATCCCTGAAACGCTGACCGTCCAGGAACTCGCCAGCCGCATGGCCGCGCGATCGACGGACGTCATCAAGGCATTGATGCGCATGGGCGTCATGGCGACGCTCAATCACAGCATCGACGCCGATACGGCGGAGCTGCTGGCGGTCGAGTTCGGCCACCACGTCCGCCGCGTGACCGCCGCCGACGTCGAACTCGGCCTGAAGGGTGAAGTGGACGAGGAAGGCGACCTGGAGCGGCGCCCGCCCGTCGTCACCGTGATGGGGCATGTCGATCACGGCAAGACCTCGCTGCTGGACGCGCTTCGCAAAACGGACGTCGCCGCGCACGAGGCCGGCGGCATCACCCAGCACATCGGCGCCTATCAGGTGACGGTCGAGACCGGCGACAAGATCACCTTCATCGACACGCCGGGCCACGCGGCATTCACGCAGATGCGGTCCCGCGGCGCCAAGGCCACGGATATCGTCGTGCTCGTGGTCGCCGCCGACGACGGCGTCATGCCGCAGACGGTCGAGGCGATCAATCACGCCAAAGCCGCGCGTGTGCCGATCATCGTCGCCATCAACAAGATCGACCGCGGCGACGCCGACCCGCAGCGCGTCCGCTCGGAGCTGCTGCAATACGGCATCCAGGTCGAGGAAATGGGCGGTGAGACACTGTCCGTGGAGGTTTCGGCCAAGGTCGGCACCAACCTCGATCGTCTGGCCGAAGCGATCCTGCTGCAGGCGGAACTCCTGGATCTGAAGGCCAACCCGAACAGGCCGGCCGAAGGCACCGTCATCGAGACGAAGGTCGAGCGCGGCCGCGGCGCCGTCGCCACCGTGCTGGTCCAGCGGGGCACGCTCAGCGTCGGTGACGTGTTCGTCGCCGGCAGCGAATGGGGACGGGTGCGTGGCCTGACGGACGCGGTCGGCAACGCCGTCGAGGCAGCCGGGCCCAGCATGCCGGTCGAGGTTCTCGGACTGAACGGCGCGCCGGCCGCCGGCGACGATGTCGTCGTCGTCACCGGCGAGAGCCGTGCGCGCGAAGTCACCGAGTTCCGCCAGCGGCGGACGCGTGACGCCAAGGTCTCGGTCGGCCGCGGCACGCTCGAGCAGCTCTTCAGCCGCATCCAGAAGGGCGAGGGCCAGGAACTCCCGGTCGTCATCAAGGCGGACGTGCACGGCTCCGCCGAGGCGATCGTCGGCGCACTTGAGAAGTTCGGCACGGATCAGGCGAAGGTCACCGTGCTGCACACCGGCATCGGCGGTATCAACGAGACGGACATCGGCCTCGCCCGGGCGTCCGGCGCCATGGTCATCGGCTTCAACGTCCGTGCCAATCCCCAGGCCCGGGATCTCGCGAAGCGCGACGGGGTCGAGATCCGCTATTACTCGATCATCTACGAACTCGCCGACGACGTGAAGGCGCTGCTGTCGGGGATGCTGACGCCGATCATCCGCGAGAACATCCTGGGCTACGCCGAAATCCGCGAGGTGTTCAACATCACCAAGGTCGGCAAGGTCGCCGGCTGCCGGGTGGTCGAGGGCATCGTTCGCCGCGGCGGCAAGGTCCGCCTGCTCCGCGACAACGTCGTCATTCATGAAGGCGATCTGGCTCAATTGAAACACTTCAAGGACGACGTGCGCGAGGTCCGTGAGGGCTTCGAGTGCGGCATCGTGCTCGCCAGCTATCAGGACATCCAGATCGGCGACCGCATCGAATGCTTCGAACTGGAGGAGGTGGCGCGGCATCTCTAGGCGCGGGCGTTTGTCGCGCAGGTGTCGGGTCCGCAATCCATGTCCCGTGAACATCATACGGCCGGTCAGCGGCAACTCCGTGTGGGAGAGGAACTGCGGCACGCGCTCGCCCGCATTCTCGAGCGCGGCGAGTTGCGCGATCCAGCCCTGGCGGAGGTGGCAGTGACGGTTACGGAAGTTCGGGTCGGCCCCGACCTGCGGCAGGCGACGGTGTTCATCGTCCCGCTGGGCGGGGGTAAGGAAGCCGAGATCATCTCGGCGCTGGGGCGCGCGCGGGGTTTCCTGCGGCGGCAGATCGCCTCCAGCGTCTATCTCAAGTTCGTGCCCGACCTGCATTTCCGCATCGACCACACCTTCGAGGAAGCCCAGCGTATCGCCCGCGTCCTTCAGCGCCCGGAGGTCCGCCGCGATCTCGAACGCGTGGACGAACCCTCGGCCGATGACGATCTGCCGGCAGAGATGAACGAGGCCGAGCCGGGGACCGATACCGATCCGGACGCGCAGCCGGATGGAGGCGCCCGTGGCTGAAGGTCGTCGCGGCCGCCGGCTGAACGGTTGGCTGATCATCGACAAGCCGCCGGAGCTCACCTCGGCCGCGGTGGTCAGCCGCGTGCGTCGCGCCACCGGGGCGGCGAAGGCCGGGCACGGCGGCACCCTCGATCCGCTCGCCACCGGCATCCTGCCACTGGCCCTCGGCGAGGCGACCAAGACGGTCACCTACGTCGTCGAGGGGCAGAAAATCTATCGCTTCACCGTCCGCTGGGGCGAGCAACGCGATACCGACGACGCCGAGGGAGTGGTCACGGCGACATCGGACGTCCGCCCGGACGCGGCCGCCATCGTCAGCGTGCTCTCGGACTTCACCGGGGACATCGACCAGGTTCCGCCGACGTACTCGGCGATCAAGATCGGCGGCGAACGCGCCTACGCGCTGGCGCGTGCGGAGCGACCGGTCGAGATCCCATCGCGGGTGGTCAGTGTCGCCCGGATCGAGTTGGTCGATTGCCCGGATGCGGATCATGCGATCTTCGAGGTCGAATCCGGCAAGGGCGTCTATATGCGAGCGCTGGCGCGCGACCTGGGACACGCGCTCGGCACCGTCGGTCACGTCGCAGCCCTGCGCCGGCTTTCGGTCGGGCCGTTCGGCGAAGACCGGGCGATATCCCTGGAAATGCTGGAGGCCGTCGGTCATAGTGACGAATTATCGAAGTATCTTCTTCCGGTGGGAGCAGCGCTGGCCGGCATCCCGGCGCTGAACATCACCGAGGCGGAGGCATGCAGCCTCCAGCGCGGGCAACCGATAGCGGTCTTGCCCGTCGCGAGCCGGTCCCCCGCATCCGACGTTTCCAGGGACGCCGTCGTATGCGCGATGGCGAGGGGCAGGCCGGTCGCTCTGGCGCAGATCAAGGGCGGCGAAATCCGCCCGCTGCGCATCCTGAATACATGATGCACGGGAGTAACCGATGTCGATCACCGCGGAACGCAAACAGGAAGTGATCAAGGATTACGCCAACGCCGAGAGCGATACGGGATCGCCCGAGGTGCAGGTGGCGATCTTGAGCGAGCGCATTCGCAACCTGACCGAGCACCTGAAGGTGCACAAGAAGGATTTCCATTCACGCCGGGGGCTGCTGATGATGGTCGGGCAGCGGCGCCGCCTGCTGGATTACCTGAAACGCAAGGAAGCCGGCCGCTACGAGCGGCTGCTCGAGCGGCTCGGCCTGCGCCGATAACGATCCGTTCGCCATGACGCGGAGCCGGGTGCCCGAGCACCCGACGTGCCGGATGGCACGGCGTGCATGGCCCGGAAGCAAGGATTGACTGGAATGTTGAAGCAATTCCGCAAGGAAATCGTCTGGGGTGGCCGGTCGCTGGTGCTGGAGAGTGGCAAGATCGCTCGCCAGGCCGATGGCGCCGTCATCGCGACGATGGGCGAGACGAAGGTGCTGTGCACCGTCGTGTATGAGAAGACGGCGAAGGCTGGGCTCGATTTCTTCCCCCTCTCGGTGCACTACCAGGAGAAGACCTTCGCTGCCGGGAAAATCCCGGGCGGCTTCTTCAAGCGCGAGGGACGCCCGGCGGAGAAGGAGGTTCTGACCTCGCGGCTGATCGACCGGCCGATCCGCCCGCTGTTCGCCAAGGGCTTCCGCAACGAGACGCAGATCATCTGCACCGTGCTGAGCCACGACCTGGAAAACGATCCGGACATCGTCGCGATGATCGGCACGTCGGCGGCGTTGACGATCTCGGGCGTACCGTTCTTCGGTCCGGTCGGCGGTTGCAGGGTCGGCTATATCGACGGCGAATACGTTCTCAACCCCCAGCTCGACGAGTTGCGCTCGAGCGCGCTGGACCTGGTCGTCGCCGGCACCCGCGACGGTGTGCTGATGGTCGAGTCCGAAGCGAAGGAGCTGTCGGAAGAGGTCATGCTGGGCGCGGTGATGTTCGGTCATCGCAGCTTCCAGCCGGTGATCGATGCGATCATCGCCCTGGCCGAGGTCTGCGCCAAGGAGCCGGTCGATCTGCCGTCCAAGCCGGACGGACTGTCCGGACTCGCCGATCGCATCCGCGCGATCGCCGCGGCGGATTTGGCCGAGGCGTATACCGAGACGGCGAAGCATGCCCGGCGGGACAAGGTGGCGGCGGTCAAGGAACGCGCGTTCGCAGCCGTCTCCGAAGACGAGAGCATCGATCAGGCGCTGGTGTTCGGCAGCTTCGAGGAGTCGTTCAAGGACCTGGAGAAGAGCGTCGTCCGCCGCAGCATCGTCACCGACGGCAAGCGGATCGACGGCCGCGACACCCGCACCGTCCGGCCCATCGAAGCCGAGGTCGGACTGTTGCCCCGCGCCCACGGCAGTGCGCTGTTCACCCGGGGTGAGACACAGGCGCTGGTGGTCACCACGCTCGGCACCGGCCAGGACGAGCAGGTCATCGACGCGCTCGCCGGCGAGTATCGCGAGCACTTCCTGCTGCACTACAATTTCCCGCCGTACTCGGTGGGCGAGGCCGGTCGCTTCGGCTTCACCGGTCGCCGCGAGATCGGCCACGGCAAGCTGGCCTGGCGGGCGATTCGTCCGCTGCTGCCGTCCAAGGCCGACTTCCCGTACACGATCCGGGCGGTCTCGGAGGTCACCGAGTCCAACGGGTCGTCGTCGATGGCGACGGTGTGCGGCGCGTCGTTGTCGATGATGGATGCGGGCGTGCCGTTGCTCCGCCCGGTCGCGGGCATCGCCATGGGGCTTATCAAGGAGGAGGACGCCTTCGTCGTTCTCACCGATATCCTCGGCGACGAGGATCACCTGGGCGACATGGACTTCAAGGTCGCCGGCACCGAGCAAGGCATCACAGCCCTGCAGATGGACATCAAGATCACCTCGATCACCGAGGCGATCATGAGTGCCGCGCTCGATCAGGCTCGCGACGGCCGTCACCACATCCTGCGCGAGATGTCGCAGGGGCTCTCCACGGCGCGCGAGGGTCTGAGCGAGAACGCACCGCGGATCACCGTCATCCACATCGCCAAGGACAAGATCAGGGAAGTGATCGGCCCGGGCGGCAAGGTGATTCGGGAAATCTGCGAGGTCACGGGCGCGCGGATCGACCTGGAGGACGACGGCACGGTCAAGGTGGCCGCCGTCGATCAGAAGGCCGCCGACGCCGCGATCGACTGGATCCGCTCGATCGCCTCCGAGCCGGAGATGGGCACGATCTACAACGGCAAGGTGGTGAAGGTCGTCGACTTCGGCGCTTTCGTGAACTTCCTCGGCAATCGCGACGGTCTGGTGCACATCAGTGAACTCGCCCGCGAGCGTGTCGGCAAAGTCACCGATGTCGTCCAGGTGGGCGACACCGTCAAAGTCAAGCTGATCGGCATCGACGACCGCGGCAAGATCAAGCTCTCGATGCGCGCCGTCGACCAGCAGACCGGAGCGGACCTCTCCGCCGAAAAGGCGTCGGCCAAAGTGGCCGGCTGATCCGCATTTTCCCGGACGGCGGCTCAGGCGCTGCCGTCCGGCGATGACGCGGAGTCGTCTTTTGAGAATCTCTCAGTATATTGTTTGTTACGAAGCGGCGTCGCCGAGACCGCTTCGCCGTCGCGCATGCCCCGCGGGGCCGACGTAGTCCCCCCGGCCAGTTCGATGCACGGAGAGTCCACGCTGTTGCAGTCTTTCCAGATTTCCGGCCGTGAAGTCATTCCGATCGTCGAGGGAGGAAAAGGCGTTTCCGTCTCCAACGGCCGGAGCGCGGGCGCCTTCGCCGCATCCGGATGCGTCGGCACGTTCTCCGGCGTCAATTCGGATGCCTTCGACGAAAACGGCAGGGTGATCCCGCAGATCTATCGCGGCCGGACGCGGCGCGAGCGATACGAAGAGCTCATCGCGTTCGCCATCCGCGGCGGCATCGCCCAGGCGCGGATCGCCCACGAGGAGTCGCGGGGACGCGGGCGCATCCACATGAACGTGCTGTGGGAGGCGGCGGCGACGCCGCGCATTCTGCACGGCATTCTCGAAGGCGCGCGCGGCCTGATCCACGGCGTCACCTGCGGCGCCGGCATGCCGTACAAGATGGCGGAAATCGGCGCGCAATTCGGCGTCTACTGCTATCCGATCGTCTCCTCGGCCCGCGCCTTCCGCGCGCTGTGGCGACGGTCCTACAGCCGCTTCCGCGAGGTCCTGGGCGGGGTGGTCTACGAGGATCCGTGGCTGGCCGGCGGGCACAACGGCCTCAGCAACTCGGAAGATCCGAACATACCCGAGGCGCCGATGCCGCGGGTGGCGGCGCTGCGCCAGGAGATGGGATCGTACGGCCTGTCCGAAGTGCCGATCTTCATGGCCGGCGGCGTGTGGTTCCTGCGCGAGTGGAAGGACTGGATCGATAACCCGGAGCTCGGCCCCATCGCCTTCCAATTCGGCACGCGACCTCTGGTGACGCAGGAGAGCCCGGTTTCCGCCGACTGGAAGCGCCGGCTCATCTCGCTGAAGGAAGGCGACGTGTACCTCAACCGCTTCAGCCCGACCGGCTTCTATTCATCGGCGGTGGAGAACGCGTTTCTGCGGGAATTGATGGACCGCAGCGAGCGGCAGGTCGCCTACACCCGCGAGCCGGTGGGCGAACACACCGAGGCGCTGCGCATCGGCGCCCGCGGCCGGACCGTCTATGTCACGCCAGCCGACAAGCACCGGGCGGACGTTTGGATCGCCACCGGTTTCGTCGAGGCGCTGCGCACCCCGGATTCGACGATGGTGTTCGTGACACCGGAAAAGTCGGCGGAGATCAGGAGCGACCAGCAGGGCTGCATGGGCTGTCTCTCCGCCTGCCGGTTCTCGAACTGGGCGGAGAACGAGGAAGGGACCACCGGCAAGCCGGCCGATCCGCGCTCCTACTGCATCCAGAAGACGCTGCAGGCGATCGCGCATGACGGCGATATCGAGCGCAACCTGATGTTCGCAGGGCACAACGCCTATCGCTTCGCGACGGATCCGTACTACAGCAACGGCTTCGTGCCCAGCGTCCGCGAACTCGTCGACCGCATTCTCACGGGAGATTGAGGCCAGCTTCGTCGGGGCGTGGCGGTTGTCGTTGAGCCACGCTTTGCCGATATCGATTGCGACCCTGGACAGAACACGCCATATCCAAATAATGAAACCGCTTCGGCCCTTTACACGTGTGCTCGACCTGCTGCGCCGCGCGCACTTGCGGCCGACCCGCCAGCGCCTCGCCCTCGCACGGCTCCTGTTCGAGTCCGGCGATCGACACGTGACCGCGGAGGGACTTCACGAGGAGGCTATCTCGGCCAGCGTCGAGGTATCTCTGGCGACGGTTTACAACACCCTCCACCAGTTCGTCGAAGCCGGGATGCTCCGGGAAATCGTCGTTGACGCCACCCGCTCCTATTTCGACACCAATACGAGCGAACATCACCACTTCTTTCACGAGGACTCCGGCCGGGTGGAGGACATCCCGGGCGACCAGATCGTCGTCGCCGAGCTTCCCCCGCCGCCGGCGGGTATGCGGATCCGTCGCGTCGATGTCATCGTCCGCGTCAGTGACCGTAACTAGTTATCAAAATCAAGAAGTTGTCCGGTTATTTAGAACGCCTGTAAACGGCGTTGACACTCGGCCGGCGCCTTCTAATATTAAACTCACACGACAATGCAGCAACCGCTGGGCGCGCCGTCAGGGCCGATCCGCGAGTTTCGAGGGAGAAAGAACATGGGTGACCTGAAGGGTTCGAAGACCGAGGAGAACCTCAAGGCGGCATTCGCCGGTGAGTCGCAAGCGAACCGCCGGTATCTTTATTTCGCCCAAAAGGCCGACGTCGAGGGCTACAACGACGTAGCCGCCGTCTTCCGCTCCACCGCCGAGGGCGAGACCGGACATGCGCACGGCCATCTCGAGTTCCTGGAGAAGGTCGGCGATCCGGCGACCGGTCTGCCGATCGGCGGCACGGGCCTCAACTTGAAGGCCGCGATCGCCGGTGAGACGCACGAATACACCGACATGTATCCGGGCATGGCGAAGACCGCCCGCGAGGAGAACATGGGCGAGATCGCCGACTGGTTCGAGACCTTGGCCAAGGCCGAGAAGTCGCACGCCGGCCGCTTCCAGCGCGCTCTCGACTCGCTCGATTGAGCTTCGCAACCAGGGCCGGAGGGCGCTGATCGCGCTTTCCGGCCCGGTATGTTCGATGCGCGCGTGACGAAGGTGACTGCGCGCGACAGCGCCCGGCGGCGCCCAGAGAGGTCGCGATGCGCGAAGGCAGCCTGGAAGCTCCCACCCGTCATGTGATCGCTTGGCGGGAAGAGGCGTTCTACGACGCCGAGGCGATCGACGCCGAACTGCGGCGAGTCTTCGACATCTGCCACGGCTGCCGGCGCTGCTTCAACCTGTGTGACAGTTTCCCCCGGTTGTTCGATCTGGTCGACGCGACCGAGTCCGGAGAAGTGCACGGCGTCGCCAGCAGCGACTTCAAGCCGGTGATCGACGCCTGCACGCTGTGCGACCTCTGCTTCATGACGAAGTGCCCCTACGTGCCGCCGCACGAATTCAACCTGGATTTCCCGCACCTGATGCTGCGGTATCGCGCGGCCGAGTTCCGGGCGAAGGGCCAGCCGTTCGTCCGCAAGCAGATGACGGAAACCGATCGCAACGGCAAGCTGGCGGCGCCGGTGGCGCCCGTCGCCAACTGGGCGACCGACCGCGGCAACCGGCTGACGCGACCGGTGATGCAGGCCGTCGCCGGCGTCCACCGCGATGCGGCGCTGCCCAAGTATCACGGGCGCACGTTCACCTCCCGCGCCGCGAAGTCAGCGCCGGAGATCAACCGTCTCGCCCCCGCCTACGGTCGCAAGGCGGTGATCTACGCCACCTGTTTCGCCAACTACAACAGCCCGGAGATCGGCGTCGCCGCGCAGAAAGTGCTGGCGCGCAATGGCGTCGAGACGGAGGTCGTCTATCCGCGCTGCTGCGGCATGCCGCAGCTCGAGTATGGCGACATCGCCCGCGTCGCCGAAGGCGCACGCAGGACCGCCGAGGAACTGCGGCCCTGGGTGGACAAAGGGTACGACATCGTCTCCCTGGTCCCCTCGTGCAGCCTGATGCTGAAGTTCGAGTGGCCGCTGATCGAGCCGGACGACGACAACATCCGCGCACTCAGCCGCGCGACCTTCGACTGCAGCGAGTACGTCGTCGATCTCCAGCGCAAGCACGGGCTGGCCGGCGGCATGAAGCCCTTGCGCGGCGGCGTGACGGTGCACATCGCGTGTCATGCGCGCGCACAGAACATGGGCCAGAAGGCCACGGAGATGCTGAAGCTGCTCCCCGAGACCGAGATCAAGGTGATCGAGCGCTGCTCGGGCCACGGTGGCTCGTGGGGGGTGATGAAGGAGCATTTCGAGGTCGCCCTGAAGGTCGGCAAGCCGGTCGCTCGTCAGGCGCGGGAGAATGCGAGCGCCTTCGTCGTCTCGGAGTGCCCGCTCGCCCGCGATCACATTCTCCAGGGAATGGAGCTTGTCGACGACGAGGCTCCCTTGCAGGCGCCGGACCCGGTGCAGCACCCGATCCAACTGCTCGCCCGCGCCTACGAGCCGTGATGCCGGGACAGCGCGCGGCGTGTTCCACTGACGACGAGGAGGTGTCGCGTTGAACGCACGATTGATCACCCGCGCCGACATCCTGCCGATGACGGAGTACGGGATCGTCCGCGACGAGCGCCGCCGCAAGATGGCCGAGACGAAGAAGACCCGTCGCGTCCACGTCGGCCCGGACATCACGTTCTATTTCGAGAACTTCGCGACCATGCTGCACCAGGTGCACGAGATGCTGGCTGTGGAGCGGGGCGGCGAGGAGCAGATCGACGACGAGTTGCGCGCCTACAACCCGCTGATCCCCGGCGGGCGGGAGCTGGTGGCGACGATGATGATCGAGATCGACGACGCCCGCAGGCGCGATCGCGTGCTCCGCAGCCTCGCCGGCATCGAGACCTCCGCGGCGTTTTATCTGGGCGAGGAGATGGTGCGCGCGGTGCCGGCGGACGACGCCTCGCGGACCACCGCCGACGGCAAGACGTCATCCGTCCACTTCCTGCGATTTCCGTTCACCGACGCCCAGGCCGCCGCCTTCCGGGTCGCCGGGACCCGCGTCCTGCTCGGGCTGTCACACCCCGAGTACGACCACATCGCGGCGATCCCGGAGGCCGTTCGCGCAGCCCTCGCCGCCGACTTCTCCTGACTCCGATGGCCGGCGGCGGTCACTCGATGATTTCGGTCTCGTAGACGCCCCACATCTCGCTCCGGCGTAGCCAGCCCTTGACGTCGACGACTTCGATTCGGCACCAGTCGGACACCTTTGCGCACGTCAGGAGGCGCCCCACCGCCGGCGCCTCGACGCGGGCGACGGCGGCACTGGCGGCATCCGGCCCTTCGCGCAGCGTGCGCGTCGCGCCCACCACCATCACCGCGCGCTTGCCGCTCAACATGCTGGAGTGCATCCAGCCTTCCGAGCCCTGCCAGTCGCGCACGCGCCGCCAATGGTGATACTCCCGCACCACCTCCAGCGGCAGCCCGGGTCGCTGGTACGTCCATTTGATCGGATACTGCTCGCCGGGGCCGGTGCGCATATTCGCCTCCGCCGCCCGAAGGCTGACGAAGCGCGGCAGCGGCAGGCCGGACTCCTCCGTAGCCGCCAGGGCAGGCAATGCCCCGGCCAGAGCGGACAGCAGGACCGAGACGACGGCGAATGTCCGCGGTTGCATGGACTCGATCGCTGTGTTGGGTGACAATCCCGAGCGGGGATTATAAGAATGCCGGGGTGGCTACGGTCAAGCCAGGGCCGCGAGAGGGCGAGGTGTGCAGCTCTCTGCCGGTGGAGGCGGATCGACAATCGGTGTCCGGGAGATCATGGCGAAGCAGAAACCCCTGGTGGTGGTGACCCGCAGGCTTCCGGACGTCATCGAGACGCGGATGATGGAGCTGTTCGACGTCCGCCTCAACCTCAGCGACGAAGTGCTCACCCAGGAACGGTTGATCGAAGCGGTGCGAATCGCCGACGTCCTGGTGCCCACCGTCACCGACCGAATTACCGCGGCCGTGCTCAATCACGCCGGCGATCGGCTCAAGCTGATCGCCAATTACGGCACCGGCTTCGACCACATCGACCTGAAGTGCGCCAAGCAGCGCGGCATCACCGTCAGCAACACGCCGGATGTTTTGACGGAGGACACCGCCGACATGACGATGGCGCTGATCCTCGCCGTGCCCCGCCGCCTGACCGAGGGCGAGCGTATCCTGCGCACCGGCAAGTGGACCGGCTGGTCGCCGACCTGGATGCTCGGCCACCGCGTCTCCGGCCGGCGGCTGGGCATCGTCGGCATGGGGCGAATCGGCCAGGCCGTCGCCCGACGCGCCCGCGCCTTTCAGATGAGCATCCACTACCACAACCGCCGGCCGGTGCATCCGGACCTCGAGGCCGAACTGGAGGCGACCTACCACGAGAGCCTCGACCAGATGCTGGCGCGGATGGATGTGATCACGGTCCACTGCCCGCACACGCCCGCCACCTATCACCTGCTTTCGGCACGCCGGCTCAAGCTGCTCCGGCCGCATGCGTATATCGTCAACACCTCACGCGGCGAGATCATCGACGAGGTCGCGCTGGTGCGGATGCTGCGCGCCAAGGAGATCGCCGGCGCCGCCTTGGACGTGTTCGAGAACGAGCCCGCGGTCAACCCGAAGCTGCTGGCGATGGACAACGTGGTGCTCACCCCGCACATGGGCTCGGCGACGCACGAGGGCCGGAGCGACATGGGCCAGAGGGTCATCATCAATATCCAGAGCCTGATGGACGGCCACCAGCCGCCGAACCGCGTGCTACCGGAAGACCTCGGGTTCTGACGCCGCTGCGGCAAGGCCTGCGCGGCCGGCGGTGGATTGCTTCGCTCCGCTCGCAATGACGGCGATCCGGGCTCAGTGGTCTTCCACCGCCACCGCCCGCTCCACCCGCACCGGCCACAGCAGTGCGGCGCCGACTGCCAGGAAGACGATGATCGTCGACAGGCCGATGCGCTGGCTGCCGGAAACCGCCGTCAGCCAGCCGAACACGGCGGGGCCGAGGAAGGCGGTCGCCTTGCCGGAGAGCGCGAACAGCCCGAACATCTCGGTGGTCACCTCGGGCGGCGCGATCCGCGCCATCAGTGACCGGCTCGCCGATTGCGCTGGCCCGAGGAACACGCCGATCGGCAAGGCGAACGCCCAGAACATCGCCTTGGTCTCGACCAGGAGGATCGCCGAGCCGAAGACGCCGATGGCGCCGAGCGCGATCAGGATGGTCCGCTTCGGCCCGATCAGGTCGTCCACCCAGCCGAAGGCGAAGGCCCCGGCGCCGGCGGTGACGTTCAGGGCGATGCCGAACAGCAGCAGTTCGTCGAAATCCATGCCGAAGGTGACGGCGGCGTAGATCCCGCCCACCGAGAACAGCGTGTTCAGCCCGTCGGTGTAGATCATGTGCGACAGCAGGAAGAGGGCGATCTGCCGGTAGCGGCGGAGCTGGGTGACGGTGTTGCGCAGGGTCGCCACGCCGCGGCGGACGGCCTCGCCGGCGGACAGGCCGCGGCCGCGCGAGTCGGGCGTCAGCAGGAAGAACGGCAGGGCGAACAGCACCACCCATCCCGCCACCAGCAGGGCGGTCGCACGCAGCGGCTCCGCCGTCGCCTTGTCCAGGCCGAACAGCGGCGGGTCCGGCCGGATCAGCAGCAGCAGGGCGATCACGAGGCAGACGAGGCCGCCGACGTAGCCCAGCCCCCACCCCCAGCCCGAGACGCGGCCGATCATCGAAGGCGGCGAGATCGCCGGCAGCATGGCGTTATAGAAGATCGAGGCGGTCTCGAACGCGAAGTTGGCGAGCGCGAAGGCCAGCAGCACCCACAACACCGACGGCATCTCCGGCGTCGCGAACCACAGCGATGCCGTCGCAGCGACCATCAGCAGGATGAACGCCAGCACCCAGGGCTTCCGCCGGCCGGCATGATCGGCGATCGCCCCCAGGAGCGGGCCGAGCAGCGCCGTCAGCAGCATCGAGCCGCTGACCGCGTACGACCACTGGCTGCTGCCCGTGACTTCGTCCACCGCGACCGCCTTGGCGAAGTAGGCGGCAAAGACGAAGGTGACGATCACCGTCGGGAAGGCGGAGTTCGCCCAGTCGAACGTGCACCAGGCGAACAGGCCGATCCGGCCGGCCGGCTTCCCCTCCGCAACCTCGCCCTCGTCTGCCGACATGCCGCTCAGCTCTCCGTCAGCGCGCGGAGTTGTCGGCTCGCCACCGTCAGCATCGACAGATCGATCTCCTTGGCCGCCTGCAGCTCGGTGAGCAGAGTCCGGCTGCGATCGATCGCCGCCCGGCGCGAGCGGCTCCACACATCGAACACGCTGTCACCGGCGACGCTCTCCGTCGACAGCACACGTAATGTCACGTCGCGTTGATGCGTGTACAGCTCTTCGATCACCGCCGAGACGGCGAGGCGTTGCCAGTATCCCGGTGCGCTCAGCCGCTCCGCCTGAGCCCGAAGCCAGCCGAAGCCGAGCTGCTCGCCGACGGCGAAGTAGACGCGGCCCACGTCCGTCGCTTCGATCTGCTGCGATCGGGCGATGCGAACGATGTCGCAAGCGGACGGCAGCACCAGCAGGCTCGCCAGCCGGCGCGCGAGTGCGGCCGGTACGCTCTCCGCCTGCCACGCTTCCGCCCGTTCGAGCACCAGTCCCCGCACGGTATCCGGTAGCGCGTCCGGCAGGTGCTCCGCCAGAGCCCGGACCGGAGCAGCGAAGGCCTCGACACAGCCGGAGATCGCCGGCGGGCTGCCGCCGTTGCGCAGGAACCAGAGCGTGCCGCGTTCGATCAGCCGCTGGACTTGGCGTTGCAACTCGATCTGCGTGCGCACCGGGATACCGCCGTCCAGCGCCTCGATCGCGTCCCAAAGCTCGCGGACACCGAAAACGTCGCGGGCGATGATGTAGGCACGCGCGGTGTCGGCGGTGCGCATCCCGGTCTTCTCGGCGATGTCGGCGACGAACACGCCGCCCATGCGATTGACCAGGCTGTTGGTGATCGAAGTCGCGATCAGCTCCCGTTTCAGCCGGTGTCGGGCGATCTCCGAGCCGAACCGGCTGCGCAGCGGCGTCGGGAAGTAGCGGATGACGTCGTCGGCGAGGTAGGGGTCGTCCGGCAGGTCGGAGGCGAGGATGTCCTCGTTGACGCCGATCTTGCAGCAGGAGAACAGCACCGCCAGTTCCGGGCGGCTGAATCCCTGTCGCGCCGCCGCCCGCTCGGCGAGCGCCTCTTCGTCCGGCAGGAACTCCACCGTGCGATCGAGCCGGCCCTGGCGTTCCAGCAGGCGTGTCTGCCGCGCGCAGGCGTCCAGCCCGGCGAAGCCCTCCGCCTCGATCAGCGAGAGCGCCTGGGTCTGCAGGAAGTTGTCGCGGAGAACCAGTTCTCCGACCTCGTCGGTCATCCGCACCAGCAGATCGTTGCGCTGCTTGGTCGTCAGGTCGCCGGCGTCGACCACCGCGTCCAGCAGGATCTTGATGTTCACCTCGTGGTCGGAGCAGTCGACGCCGGCCGAGTTGTCGATGAAGTCGGTGTTGATGCGCCCGCCGGCGCGCGCGTACTCGATGCGGCCGAGTTGCGTGATGCCGAGGTTCGCCCCCTCGCCGATGACCCTGCACCGCAGATCATGCGCGTTGACCCGTACGGCGTCGTTGGCGCGATCGCCCACCGCCGCATGCGATTCGTCCGCCGACTTGACGAACGTGCCGATCCCGCCGAACCACAGCAGATCGACCTCGGCGCGCAGCAGGAGGGAAATCAGCTCCGCCGGCGTCATCCGGTCGGCGCCGATGCCGAAGCGCGTGCGGATTTGCGGGGAGAGCAACACCGCCTTGGCGCCACGATCGAAGATGGCACCCCCCGGCGACAGTTTGGCCGCGTCGTAGTCGTTCCAGGACGAACGCGGCAGCGCGAACAGCCGCCGCCGTTCCTCCAGGCTCACGGCCGGGTCGGGATCCGGGTCGACGAACACGTGGCGATGATCGAACGCCGCCAGCAGCCGGATGTGTGCAGACAGCAGCATGCCGTTGCCGAACACGTCGCCGGACATGTCGCCGACGCCGACGACGGTGAAGCTCTCCTGCTGGATGTCCCGGCCCATCTCGCGGAAGTGCCGTTTCACACTCTCCCACGCGCCGCGCGCGGTGATGCCCATCGCCTTGTGGTCGTAGCCCTGGCTGCCGCCGGAGGCGAACGCGTCTCCCAGCCAGAAGCCGTATTCTTTCGAGATGTCGTTGGCGATGTCGGAGAACGTCGCCGTGCCCTTGTCCGCCGCGACGACGAGATAGGGATCGTCCCCGTCGCGGCGCACCACACGCGGCGGCGGGACGATGCCGCCGCCGACCCGGTTGTCGGTGATGTCCAGCAGCCCGCGGATCAGCGTGCGGTAACACGCGATCCCCTCGGCCTGCGACGCCTCGCGATCGGACGGCTTCGGCGGACGCTTGACGACGAAGCCGCCCTTCGCTCCGACCGGGACGATGACGGCGTTCTTCACCATCTGCGCCTTCATCAGCCCGAGCACCTCGGTGCGGAAGTCCTCGCGGCGGTCCGACCAGCGGAGGCCGCCGCGCGCCACCATGCCACCCCGCAGGTGAATGCCCTCGACGCGCGGGCTGTAGACGAAGATCTCGACCATCGGCCGCGGCAGGGGAAGGTCGTCGATCCGCCGGCTGTCGAGCTTGATCGACAGGTAGGGCTTTGGCCGCCCGTCGGCGCCGATCTGGAAATAGTTGGTGCGCAGCGTCGCCTGGACGAGGTTGAGGAACCGTCGCAGGATGCGGTCGTCCTCGGCGCTCGGCACCGCATCCAGCGCCGCTGCGATCTCGGCGCGCGCCGCCGCGGCACGGATGTCCGGCCCGTCGCCGATGTCGGGATCGAACAGCGCCAGGAACAGCCCGACGATGGCGCCGGCGATCGCCGGATGCTTGGTCGCCACCCGTTCCAGGTAGGCCTGGGTGAACGGAATGCCGACCTGCCGGAGATAGCGCGAGTAGGCGCGGAGCACCCGCACCTCGCCGACCGAGAGCCCCGCGGAGAGCACCAGTGCATTCAGCCCGTCGCTCTCCTCCCGACCGTCCCAGACCGCGAGGAACGCCTCGCGAAAGCGCTCGGCGATGGCGCCGATTTCGATCGAGACGCCGCTCCGCGTCTCCAGCCCGAAATCGTGAATCATCACCGTGCGTTGCGGCGCGGCGCGGACGCGAACGCCATGCGGCACCTCGTCGACCACGCGCAGGCCGAGATGCTCGAGCAGCGGCAGGGCATGCGACAGGATGATCGGCTGATCGGCCTGGTAGATTTTGCAGCGGAACTGCATGCCGGTGGCGGCGAACGGTCGATAGAGCACGATGCCGAGGCCGCCGTCGGCCATCGCCGTCTCGATGGCGTCGATGTCCTTCACCGCCTGCTCGGAACTGAACCGCTCCCGGTAGCCGAGGGGGAAGGCGGTGGCATACCTGCGGTGCAGGCGCCGTGCCGCCTCCTCGCCGTGCGCCGCCAGCAGTGCCTCCAGCAGCCTGTCCGCCCACGATCGGGTGGCGGTGACGATCTCGTCCTCGACCTGCTTCAGCTCGAACACGGGGATCCGCCCCGGCGTCGTCTGGACGATGATATGCACGCGCGCGTGCGGCGCGTCGCCGACCTGCAGGTAGTGCGCGCTCACCCGGCCGTCGAACGCCCGCTCCAGGATCTGCTGGATGGCGAGCCGGAGTTGCGTCGTGTAGCGGTCGCGCGGCACGTAGACGAGGCAACTCATGAAGCGGTCGAAGTCGTCGCGGCGGACGAACAGCGCCACACGCTGGCGATGTTGCAGGTGGAGAATGCCGAGCGAGACATCGAGCAGTTCGTCGTCGTCCACCTGGAACAGTTCGTCGCGCGGGAAGGTCTCGACGATGTTCGCCAGCGCCCGCCCGTCGTGGCTGCGCGGCTCGAAGCCGACGCGGGCGAGGACCCGGGCGAGCTTGCGGCGCAGTGCCGGGATGTCGCGCGCGCTCTGGTTGTAGACGGCAGCGGAGAACAGGCCGGCAAACACCCATTCGCCCGCCGGACGCCCATCGCCGGGCGGCCGCTTGACGACGACGGTGTCCATCGGCACCGGCCGGTGCACGGTCGAAGGCCGCTGCGACTTGGTGACGGCGAGGCTTTCGCCGCGCTGCAGGAAGCTGGCGACCGCAGGTGGGATCGGCTGGTCGGCCCGGAGATCGTCGAAGATCGCCGTCGCCGGATCGCGAAGCAGGCCGAGGCCACTGCCGGGGACGATGCGCGCGAGCCGGGGCGGGGGCTCGTCGCCGCCGGGCGTCGCAGCGTCCTCGGCGCCGCCGTCGGCGCGCGGAAACTCATAGGCCCGGTAGCCGAGGTACGTGAAGTTGTTGGCGCGCATCCAGTCGAGGAACGCCCTGGTCTCCGCCAACTCCTCGCCTTCGTCGCCAGGCTTCGTCGGCTGCAGGACGGTGCTGACCTCGTCCAGTCTGGCGCGCATCTCCGTCCAGTCCTCGAAAGCGGCGCGGACGTCGGCCAGCACCGAATGCACCGACCCGGCCAGGTCGGACAGCGCGGCCTCCGGCTCCCGGGTGATCTCGATGTGCATGAAGGACTCGGCGTGCACGCCGTCGCCGGGATGATCCGCTGCCTGCACCGACAGCAACTCGCCACTCTCGTTGCGCCGGACCGGCAGCACCGGGTGCACGACGAGGTGGACACCGATATCGTGACGGTTGATTTCCGCCGTCACCGAATCGACGAGGAACGGCATGTCGTCGGTGACGACGTCGACCACCGTGTGCGGCGAGTTCCAGCCGTCTTCCTCGAGCGACGGATTGTAGGCGCGGACCATCGGCGTCGCGCCGATGCGGGAGTCGGCGAGGCGCCACAGGGCGAAAGCCGCGCCGAACAAAGCATCCGCCGAGCGATCTTCGATGTCCTCGACCGGGACGCGCGCATAGCACTGGGCGATGAAGGCTACGACCGGCTCCGCATCATCGTCGCCGAGCCGCCAGCGCGCTCGCTCGTAGATCCGGTCGAGTAGCTCGGTCCGCCGTGGGTCGTCGGCGTAAGGCATCGTCGAGGGCCTCCGGACAAGTCTCCTGCGACCGTGCCTCAATCCGCCCGCGGTGTCTATCCACCGGATAGGCGCGGCAGCGGTGGTCGATCAACTTCCGGGTAGTTTCGAGGGCGTTCGGCCGACGCGGAGCGGTGGGAGTGGGATACCGCCGCCTCTGGTGATCAAGGCGGCCGGCGCCGGCTCCGGCTACAACAGAAAGTCCGCCATCGTCACGCTCGTGTGCTCGACGTTCTGCAGCACGACCGCAAATTCCGCGGTCGCCATGTTCCCGTCGGTGTTCCCGTAGACGATCGCGTCCGCGCCATTGTCGACGATCATCAACTGCTGCAAGGCGGTGAAACCGGTGAAGCTGGAGCAATAGCCCAGCGATGAGAAAGCCTGATTTCCGGCGATGGTGGAATTGGCGTCGATACCGAAGACGTCGATGCGGTCGCCCACCTGCGCGCCCGCACCCTCGAAGTCCGTGATGATGTCAGGCGCGAGACTGGTGGACTCGCCGGCCGCGCTCAGGCGGAAGATATCGTTGCCCAAGCCGCCGGTTTGCCGATCCGCTCCTGGTCCGCCGTTCAGTGTGTCCGCGCCGTCGCCACCGAGCAGAGTATCGCCGCCGCCGCCGCCACCGAGATAGTCGTTTCCGTCGCCGCCATTCAGTCGATCGGCCAAATTCGAACCGTTCAACGTGTCTTTACCAGCGTCCCCAAAAAACACGAATATTCCCGATTCTTGCCCTCTGATCAAATCATTGCCATCTCCTCCATGAACTTCTGTATTACCTGTACTATCAGAGGAAATTCTGTTGTCAGCTTCGTTGCCGTATATCAGGTATTTTTGTCTCTTATCAAAGCCAAGGGTGCTCAAATCTTCTACGTTTGATGGCATTATATAACTCGCAGTATTCAATATGACAGTATCTAGCCCCGCACCAGCCGCTTCCGATATCACTGTATTTGGGTTTCTCACGAGATAAGTGTCGTTTCCTCCGGTGCCGGCCAGTGTCATCGGCCGGCCCAGGTCCATCAACGTGTCATCGACCGAAGAACCCGACGATACCGTGTCATCAACGTCGGGTCGCACGAGATTGAATTGGAGAAAATGATCTTCGAGTCGCTGCCGTAACTCTGCCTTGATCGCAGCGTATGCGGGCAACGCTGCAAGGTTGGTGAATTCGTGACGGTCGGCGACGATGTCGTAGAGTTCTTCTCCGTCCTGGCTGTACAGGCTATACCGATAGCGATCCGTGCGGATCGAGAATTGCTCGATGTCGATGCTGAACGCGACGTCGTCCCAAGCCGCCTGCGGATTGTCGATCAACGGCACGAGACTTCGACCATCCATCGTGTCTGCGGCCGGAAGCCCGGCGAGTTCGAGAATCGTCGGTGCGATATCAGCGAAGCTGACGACCGCATCGACTGTTTTTCCGCCCTCGTGTCGCGGATCGACAATGACCAGCGGCGCGTTCAACGCCTCTTCCCACATGCCGTTCTTGCCGAGCCTCTCCTTCTCGCCGATGTACTGTCCGTGGTCGCTGACCAGGACGATGCTCGTCTCGGCAGCCAGCTCGGGGTGTGCGTCCACTTCATCTAGGATCCGCCCCAGTTGCGCATCCATGAAGGACACGGACGCCAAATAGGCCTGTACGAGCTGAGGCCATTGCCCAGTGGATTGGAAGCGCAAAAAGGAGGCGGTCGGACTTGGTGCGTCCGGCGGAATATCTGAGTGGTCCCCCGTATATGTTGCCGGAAGCACGATCTGGTCGAGCGGGTAAATATCATAGTACCGTGACGGTGCGACCCAGGGAAGGTGTGGCTGGAAAAAGCCGACGTTCAACATAAATCCTTGATCGCTGCCGCTTTCAGCATGATTTCTCATGAAATTTACTGCTGCATTGGCAATTTTATAGTCGGTCAGTTGATGCTCATCGCCATGATATGCATTGAATGTACCTCCTGGTGCGGCAGTTATTGGCACAGTCACGTACTCATCAAAGAGTTTCGAAACACTCATGGTGTCCATGTGATGATACGTCTTGCGAATCATGGCGACGTCGTAACCCGCACTCTGGAACTGGCCGTGGATGGTTTCCTCCGCGGGTACCTGGAAGTACCAGGGCTCGGCATTGCCGAAGATAATCTGCGTGTGCAGCGGATCCTGGCCGGTGAAAATCGTCGTACGGGACGGATTGCACAGCGCGGTCGTGCAGAACGCGTTGGTGAAGTTGGTTCCGGCGGCCATCAGTCGGTCGAGGTTCGGCGTATGCACCGGTCCGGTGTAGAACCCGTCGAGCGTGGCCCAGTTGTTCATGTCGTCGACGGTGATGAATATGATGTTGTCAGCCATGGGAGCCCCCCCCGGAAAAAACGCCAAGCTGCGCGCGACGAAATGCGATCAGCCGGCAGGTGGAGCGAGATCGGTGGTGGATGCGGCAGCAGGGAAGCCGGGAGGACCGCGCTCCGCGCAAGTCATGGCACCGCAGCAGTGCTTGAGGCGTCTGCCGCTGCCGCAAGCGCACGCGTCGTTGCGCCCGGCGATGGCGTTCGCCGCACCGACCCAGTCCGGCAGGCGATCGAGCCAGTGGACGATGTCCGCCAGCGGACGGTGGCGGCGCAGCAGCCATGCCATGATCCGCATCGGCGCGGCGACGTGGCGGAACATCATGCGATAGCCGTCGCACAGCACGTTGACGCCGGTTTCCTCGCCGGTGCCACCGAACCGGTCCTTCGGACAGCCACCCCAGCAGAACGGCAGCACGTCACAGGCCCGGCAGCGCTTCGGCAGACCCGATAGCTTGTCGAGGCCGAAGCGCCGCTGCGCCTCGCCGGACGCCAGTGCCGCGAGATCAGTCTCGAGAATATTGCCGCGCCTGTACTCGGGACGAACGAAGTGGTCGCAGGCGTAGAGGTCGCCGTTGTGCTCGAGCGCCAGGGCCGTGCCGCAGACGGGCGCGTTGACGCAGATCGACGGAGGCGTTCCGCTCCAGACTTCCAGGCAACTCTCGAAGGTCTGGACCCCCACCCGGCCCACGTCGTGCCGGACCCACTCGTCGAAGACGCAGCAGAGGAACCGGCCGAAGGCGGCGCCTCGTACGGAGCGGGGATCGATCTCCTCGTCCTGGCCGGTCGAGGCGTCTCGGCCGCGAATGACCACCGGGATGAACTGGATGTATTCGGCGCCCGCCTCGTCGCGCAGGAAGCGATAGACTTCGAGGGGATGGCCGACATTGGCGGCGTTGACCGCGGTCAGCACGTTGTACCGCACGCCGTGCGCACGCAGTCGGTCGAGCCCGCGCATCACGCGATCGAAGCTGCCGCGCCCCCGGTGGTCGAGCCGCTCCGCGTCGTGCAGCCGCCGCGGCCCGTCGATGCTGATACCGACGAGGACGTCGTGCGCCTTCAACAGGGCACACCACTCGTCGTCGAGCAGCATGCCGTTGGTCTGCAGTGTGTGCTCGATCCGCTGGCCCGGACGACGAAGCTGCTCGACCCGCGCCATCGCCTCGCGGAAGAACCCCCGCCCCATCAGCGTCGGCTCGCCGCCCTGCCAGGACAGCGTCACCCGCCGGCCGCCGGTCTCGACCAGCTGGCGGAGATAGCGGTCCAGCACCTCGGAGCTCATCTGCCGGCGGCTGTTCGGGTAGAGCGCGTGCTTCTTCTTGTAGAAACAGTAGCTGCAATCGAGATTGCAGGCATCGCCCCCCGGCTTGACCAGGACGTGAAAGCCGGCCCCGCCGACCGTCGGCGATCCGTCCCATCCTACGGGGCGAGCATCAGTACGCTCCGACCACGAATGGCCGGCGCCCGGCTCCACGCAGTGCATCGCACCCCCAAAAAGACGTGTGTCCCTGCACTCAAGCGAGTGCCTTTAATGTAGCTAGATTGTAATATAAAGAGTCCTTTTATTCAACTATAGATGGCTGCGAATGCTGCTTCTTGTGCGTTCGCTTCGTTACCCGAGCCATTGCGAACGACTTTCACTCTCCAAACGGGGTGCGTCAGAACTGGCTGAGATGGCTCGAAACTCCCATATAGAACTTTGTCTATATATTAAATAGTAAAAAGGGTCAAGCGTATCTATCGAGGCATGCATGCGCCTGCCGCATGTCTGGGCGCAGCCGCCGGGCCGTCCGTCTCGGGCGTCGCCGTGCACCGCAAGCAGAAAAGGCCGGGGCGGGGGCAAAGGCTCGACGCCGGGCTCTGCGGCGAGTTCACTCCGACAGGTTGCTCAGCCGATGCGCCGACGCGGGCCGCGGGCCTGGACGGCGCCTACTGTCTGCGCCAGCCCTCCGGATCGGGCGCCGCCTCCCCGGCCGAAGAGGTGGCACGGGTGCTCTCGCCGTCCTCGGCCAGCCGCCTGGTGCCCAGGCCGCCTCGCGCTCAGGCCGCCCCGAGGTATGTGAACCCGGCTCGCTCCACCGCGCCGCGCACCTCGTCTTCGCCCGCCCCGGCGACGCGGATGGTGGCGCCGTCGAGGTCCACTTCCACGTACGCGTCGGGCTGGGCTTTACGCAACGCGTTGGTGATGGAACGGATGCAGCCTTCGCAGGTCATGCCGTCCACCCGGTACGTTCGCAGGTCGGTCATCGTCCGCTCTCCTCTCAGATCAAGCCCAGGCCCTTCATCGATGCGGTGCCGCCGGTGCCGACCACCACGTGGTCGTGCAGGACGATGCCCATCGTGCCGGCGGCATCGCGCACCTCGCGCGTGATCGCGATGTCCGCCTGCGAGGGCGTGGGATCGCCGGACGGGTGGTTGTGCACCAGGATCAGGGCGGTGGCGCCCAGGTCGAGTGCACGGCGGATCACCTCGCGCGGGTAGACCGGCGCCTGATCGATCGTGCCGCGCTGCTGCAACTCGTCGGCGATCAACCGGTTCTTGCGGTCGAGGAACAGCACGCGGAAGCGCTCGGTCGACTCGTGCGCCAGGCTGGCACGGCAGTAGTCCAGCAGCGCGGTCCACGAGGAGATCACCGGTTTGGCCGCCAGTTCCTCGCGCAGGCAGCGGCGCGAAGTCTCACGCATCGCCTTGAACAGCGCCAGTGTGCGCTCGCTCACCCGCTCGAAACGGCGCAGCCGCGCGGGCTCGGCCGCCAGGACCGCGCCCAAGCTGCCGAACTCGGCCAGCAGCGCCTTGGCGAGCGGCTTCACGTCGATCCGGTCGATGGCGAAGAACAGCAGCAGTTCGAGCAGTTCGTAGTCGGAGAAGGCCTCGCCGTCACCGCCGAGGAAGCGTTCGCGCAGCCGCTGCCGATGATCGTGGTAGTGAGGCCGAGGTTCGGCGGCCGGCCCGTCGGCCGCGGCGCCGGGCGCCGTCTCGGTCGATCCGCTGGCGCCGGCCCGCCGCGCCATCGCTCAGATCGCGTAGGGCGGCTTGTCCAGCCCGGCGGGCGAGCGGGTGAACACCTCGTAGCCGTCGGCGGTCACGGCGATCGAGTGCTCGAACTGCGCGGAGAGGGAGCGGTCCTTGGTGACGGCGGTCCAGCCGTCGGCGAGGATCTTCACCTCCCAGCGCCCGGCGTTGATCATCGGCTCGATGGTGAAGAACATGCCCTCGCGAAGCACCGCGCCGTCGCCGGGCCGCCCGAAGTGCGGGATGTTCGGCGCGTCGTGGAACACCCGGCCCAGGCCGTGGCCGCAGAAATCCCGGACCACCGAGAAGCGCTGCGCCTCGACGAACGTCTGGATCGCCTCGCCGATGTCGCCCACCGTCGCGCCCGGCCGCACCACCTCGATCCCCCGCCACATCGCATCGTAGGTGACGTCGATCAGCCGCTGCGCCTTCACCGGCATCCGTCCGGCGGCGTACATCCGGCTGGTGTCACCATGCCAGCCGTCGAGGATGGTGGTCACGTCGATGTTGAGAATATCGCCGTCCTGCAACCGCTTGTCGCCCGGAATGCCGTGGCAGACGACGTGGTTCACCGAGGTGCAGATCGACTTGGGAAAGCCGCGGTAGTTGAGCGGCGCCGGAATCGCCCCGTGGTCGCGGATGAAGGCTTCGCACAGCCGGTCGAGTTCGTCGGTGCGCACGCCGGGAACGACATAGGGGGTGATGTAGTCCAGCGTCTCCGCCGCGAGCCGGCCGGCGGCGCGCATTCCTTCCGCCTCCCGTGGTCCGTGGATCTTGATGCTTCGGGCTTCGGCGAAGGAAACGGCGCGTCGCATGTCGTTCATCATTCCGTTTTGGTCAGATCGGCTAAGGCCGGGACCGGGAGGTCGATCGAAATCCTTCGATCGAAGGCGATCTCCTCCGGACTGATCCGGCAACGATAACAGAAGCACTCGACACCCGCGTCGACCGCGATCCGCAACCACTGGGAATATACGGAATCGATGTCGGACGCAAAGGCAAGCCTCTCGGCATCGTCACGCTGGGCCAGAAACACCATCACCGCCCTGGCACCCTGCCTCTTCGCGTCGGCGAGTTCAGCGAGGTGCTTGGCGCCCCGTGTTGTGACCGCATCCGGGAACTCGACCGGCCCACTGTCATCGGAGCCGCGTTTCAGCGTGACGTTCTTGATCTCGACCAGACATGTGGGGCGCCCGGCGGACTCCAACAACAGATCGATGCGGGAATTGCGGCCGTAGCGGACCTCGCGCCGCATCGCCCCGTAGCCGGCGAGTTCCGGGATGAGGCCGCGAACGACTGCGTCGGCGACGATCCGGTTCGGCCGCGCGGTATTGATGCCGACCAGCGTCTCGCCGACGCGGATCAGCTCCCAGGTCCAGGCGAGCCGCCGGCCGGGCTTGTCGGCGCGCGAGAGCCACACCTCCGAGCCGGGGTGATCGACGCTCAGCATCGAGCCGGAGTTGGCGCAATGCGCGGTCACCTCCTCGCCGCTGTCCAGCCGCACGTCGGCCAGGAACCGCTTGTAGCGGCGCAGCAGGGTGCCGCGCACCAGCGGCGTTTCGAAGCGCATCGACCTCGGTCTCCCGGTGGCTCAGGGGCGGGCGGGATCGCCGGCGGGGATTTCGCAGCCGCCGAGAGCTTCGGCCAACCGGGTCGCGGCGCTGCCGGGCCGAAGCGCCTTCGGCTGCGTCGGGTCCGGTGCCCAGGCGACGACGGAAATCACTTGGAAGGTGGCGGGGATGCGGCCGTCCGCATCGGCGTGGTCGCGACGGTAGCGCTCCACCGCATCCAGCATGGTCGCCCGGCGGCTGAGGCCGCGGCGGCGCTCGATGACGGCGTTGGTCTCCCCCATCCCGCGCAGGTCCGCCAGCAGCGCGAACGGCTCCGCATAGGAGACGGTGATGGTGTCGATGTCGACCACCGGCAGGGAGAACCCGGCGCGCTGCAGCAGGTTGCCGATGTCGCGGACGTCGGCGAACGGGGAGACGCGCGGGCTGATGCCGCCTTCCTGCGCGATTTCCGCCGCCGCCAGCGCGCCGCGCAGTTCGCGCAAGGTCTCGCCGCCCAGCATCGCCGCCAGCAGCAGGCCGTCCGGGCGCAGGGCACGGCGGATCTGCAGCAGCGAGCCCGGCAGGTCGTTCACCCAGTGCAGGCTCATGGCGCTGAGGACGAGATCGAAGCTCGCGTCGGCGAACGGCAGCGCCTCTTCGCAGGCGACCAGCCGCAGGCCCGGTGCGTGGCCGACCATCGGCGCGGAGAGATCACACTGCACCAGCGTCTCGATGCCGCCCCGCCCGCCCAGCATTCCGGCCAGGTCGCCGCGGTGGCAGCCGAGATCGAGTGCGAGCGGAAATTTGCGGCGCACGTCGTCCAGCCGGTCGAGAAGGCGTTCGCCCACTTCGCGCAATAGAAAATCGTGCCGAGGAAGGGACGCCGCCGCCCGGTCCCGGTGCCGGCGGACGGAGCGGCGATCGAACACGGTCATCGCCTGCGTCATCGTCGGGCGTTGAACTCCGGTCGGTGTGTTGCGGCGGGCCGACACCTGCTATATCGCATGGGGATGTGATCGGATCAAACGGCGATGCCCTCCATTCTCCCGTACCCGCCCGTCGCCCGCCTGCGCCCGCTTCCGGCGCTGCAGCGGCTGGGGCTGCGGCTGCTGGACATGGTGCTGCCGCCGACGTGCCCGGCGTGCGGGACGATCACGAACACGCCGCACGCCCTGTGCTCGCCGTGCTGGACGCAAATCCATTTCATCGCGCCGCCGCTGTGCGAGCAGTGCGGCCTGCCGTTCGAGTTCGAGGCCGTGGCGGGTAGCGTCTGCGGTGCGTGCGCCGGCGGAGAGCAGCCGTATGAGCGGCTGCGCTCGGCCATCGCCTACGATGACGGCAGCCGTCGCCTGATCCTCGCGTTCAAGAACGGCGACAGGACGGAAGCCGCACGGACCTTCGCGCCCTGGATGACCGCCGCCGGCGAGGAACTTCTCGCCCAAGCCGACATGCTGGCACCGGTGCCGCTGCATTGGACGCGCCTGTTCGCGCGCCGCTACAATCAGGCGGCCCTGCTGGCCTATGCCGTCGCCCGCCCCGCCGGTCGGCGGGTGGTGCCCGATCTGCTGGTCCGGCGGAAGCGGACGCCGCGGCTCGGCAAGTCGGGCCGCACGGCGCGCGCCGCGACGGTCCGCGGGGTGTTCGAGGTCGCGGCCGGGCGCCGGGCGGAGCTGGAGGGTCGGCGCGTCCTGCTGATCGACGACGTGTACACCACCGGCTCGACCACCGGCAGCTGCGCGCGCGTCCTGTTGCGTGCCGGCGCCGCCGCCGTCGATGTCCTGACCCTGGCCCGCGTCGTTCGTCCGGCGATGCCGGTCGTGCTACGACCACGCTCGTGGCCCGTCGCGCCGTCCGAGCCTGCAGAGGAGACCCTGGCTTGAGCACCGTGGAAATCTACACCTCGCCGTTCTGCGGCTACTGCCATCGCGCCAAGACGCTGCTCGCGAAGAAGGGCGTCGCGTTCACCGAAATCGATGTCACCGACACGCCCGGTGCGCGCGAGGAGATGGAGCGCCGCGCTCCCGGTGCGAGGACGGTGCCGCAGGTGTTCATCGACGGCAAGTCCGTCGGCGGTTCGGACCATCTCGCCGAACTCGACCGCGCCGGCAAGCTGGACGCGTTGCTCGGCCTCGGGGTCTGAGGCGGGGCGCATGGGCATCCCGTTCACCGTCGCCTGCGTGCAGACCAACTCGGCCCGCGAGTACGCGCCGAACATCGAAGCGACCGCGGCGCTGGTGCGCGATGCGCGTCGCGCCGGGGCGGAGTTGATCCTGCTGCCGGAAAACGTGGCGATGCTGGAGCCGGTCAACCGCGACCTGCTGCGCAAGGCCTCTCCGGAGGAGACGCATCCGGCGCTGGCCGCCTTCCGCGATCTGGCGCGTGAGACCGGGGCGTGGCTGCTGATCGGCTCGCTCTCGATCAAGGTTTCGGACGACCGGGTCGCCAACCGCTCGCTGTTGCTGGACGCCTCGGGCGAGGTCGTCGCTCGCTACGACAAGATCCATCTGTTCGACGTCGACCTCGGCTCGGGCGAGCGCTATCGCGAGTCGGCGACGGTGGCGCCGGGCGCGCAAGCGGTGGTGGCGGCGACGCCGTGGGGTCCGCTCGGGCTGACCGTTTGCTACGACCTGCGCTTCCCGCACCTCTATCGCCGGCTGGCGCAGCGAGGCGCGCTGTTCCTCTCGATCCCGGCGGCGTTCACGCGGACCACCGGGCGGGCGCACTGGCACGTGCTGCAGCGGGCGCGCGCCATCGAGAACGGCGCCTTCGTCTTCGCGCCGGCGCAATGCGGCACGCACGCCGAGGGGCGGGAGACGTACGGGCATTCGCTGATCGTCGATCCCTGGGGCGAAGTGCTGGCCGACGGCGGCGAGGAGCCGGGCTTCGTCCTGGCTGCCATCGATCCGGAAGCGGCAGTGGCGGCGCGCTCCCGCATCCCCTCGCTCGGCCACGACCGGGAATTCGCCTGATCCGGACGCTTCGGCGAGCGGTCTTCGGATGGTCCTCGCGCCGAAGCCCGTACCGCCGTATATGTGGATCGTGATCCATGCTTCGACGGACCTGGGTCGATGATCGTCTTCGAACTGCTCTGCTCGCTCGGCCACCGCTTCGACTCGTGGTTCCAGAGCGGTGCCGCCTTCGACCGCCAGCAGGCGGCCGGTGTGATCACCTGCCCGCTGTGCGGCGGCAACGAGGTGACGAAGGCGCTGATGGCACCACACGTCGCGAGGTCGGGGACGGTATCGACGTCGTCGGGGACCTCGGCCTCGGATGGCGCCGAACGGGAACGCCCCAATGAGAGTGGGCCTGCCTCGCCCGTCCCCGCCGGCATGATGCGCATGTTGCAGCAGTTTCGCCGGCAGGTGGAGGCCGACTGCGACTACGTCGGCCCGAGCTTCCCCGAAGAAGCCCGCCGCATCCACTACGGCGAGGCGCCGGCGAGGGGAATCTACGGCGAAGCCAGCGACGAGGAGGCGGCCGCCCTCAGGGACGAAGGCGTCGAGGCGCGGCGTATCCCCTGGTTCCCCCGGCGTGACGACTGAGCCGGCGCGCCCTCTCGCTCGTGCTCAGCGCGCAAAGGCCATGTAGTTGACGTCGAGGTCCGGGCTCAGCGCCCAGGTGTCGCGGAGAGGATCGTAGGTCAGGCCTCGCAAATCGCCGACCGTGAGCCCCGCCCGGCGCAGCGACGCCGCCAACTCCGAAGGTTTGACGAACTTGCGCCAGTCGTGCGTGCCGGCCGGCACCCAACGCAGCACGTACTCGGCGCCGACCTTGGCCAAGGCCAACGACTTCAGCGTCCGGTTGATCGTCGACAGAACCATGGCACCATCCGGCCGCAGAAGCCCCGCCGCGGCCTGCAGGAAACGGTCGAGGTCGGCCACGTGCTCGATCACCTCCAGCGCCAGCACGACGTCGAACCGCGCCCCTTCGTCGAGCAGGTCTTCCGGCGCTGCCAACCGGTAGCGAATTCCCAGGTCCCCGCCGCGCGCGTGGCACTCCGCGACACCGACAGACTCGGGCGACGCATCGATTCCCAGAACCTCCGCCCCCATACGGGCTACCGCCTCGGCGACCAGCCCGCCACCGCAGCCGATATCGATGACGGCGAGCCCGTCGAGCGGTCGTTCGGCCTCCGGGTCACGACCGAAATGCGACGACAGAACGTCGCGGATGTAGCCGACCCGCAGCGGGTTCAGCCGATGTAACGCCCTGAAATCACCGTCCAAATCCCACCATTCCTGGGCGATCCGATCAAACCGGGCGATTTCGTCGCCCGCGGCGGTGGAGGTCCGTCCGCCGGCCGCGGCGGTCTGGGGCGTGGCTGTCATCGAGGCGCCTCGAGGTTGGTGAAAAACCGGCGGATCAGGGTCCGCTTGCGCAAAACTCGCAATCTCCGTATCTAAGCGTGGCCGGATCAGCCGCAAGTGGGTGCAACCGCCACCGGTGCCGGCGATCGCTCGGCCGGGTCCCGTCCCGCCCGGCGAAAGACACGACGCACGACAACTCTAGGGGATCCATGGCCCGGCTGGTCAAGAAATTCGGCGGAACGTCCGTCGCCGACGTGAAGCGTATCCAAGCGGTCGCCCAGCGGATCAAGCGCTCCACCGACGCGGGCGATCAGGTCTGCGTGGTCGTCTCGGCCATGGCCGGCGTCACCAACACGCTCGTGGGCTACGCCAACGCCATCAGCCCGCTGCACGATCCGCGCGAGTACGACGTGGTGGTGGCGAGCGGCGAGCAGGTGACGGCCGGCCTGATGGCGATGGCGCTGCAGGAGGTAGGCGTTCCAGCCCGCTCGTGGCTCGGCTGGCAGATCCGCTTCCGCACCGACGACGCGCATGGCAAGGCGCGGATCAGCGCCGTCGACGCCGAGGAACTGGAGCAGTGCTTCGCCCGCGGCGAAGTTCCGGTCATCGCCGGGTTCCAGGGCGTGACCGAGGCGAACCGGGTCACGACGCTCGGCCGCGGCGGCTCGGACACCACCGCGGTGGCGCTGGCGGCCGCACTGCGCGCCGACCGCTGCGACATCTACACCGACGTCGACGGTGTCTACACGACCGACCCGCGTATCGTTGCCAAGGCGCGCAAGCTGGCTACAATCACGTTCGAGGAAATGCTGGAGATGGCGTCGGTCGGCGCGAAAGTGCTACAGACCCGTGCTGTCGAGCTGGCGATGAAGTACGGTGTTCGACTACAGGTTTTGTCCAGCTTCGACGATGTTCCAGGGACATTCGTCGTGGGTGAGGAGGAGGGTGTGGAGCACGAACTGGTCAGCGGCATCACGTACAGCCGCGACGAGGCGAAGATTTCCCTGCTGCACGTCGCCGACCGTCCGGGCGTCGCCGCCGGAATCTTCGGGCCTCTGGCCGAAGCCAGTATCAATGTCGACATGATCGTCCAGAATATTTCCGCGCAAGGCGACACCACCGACCTCACCTTCACGGTGAGTGAGGCCGACCTGGAGCGCGCGGTGGCGGTCATTCGCGGCAACCGTGAGAACATCGGATACGCCGACCTGAAGTACGATCCCAATGTCGTCAAAGTCTCTGTGATCGGCGTCGGCATGCGCAGTCATGCCGGCATCGCCTCGCAGATGTTCCGGGCGCTCGCCGAGCGCGGAATCAACATCCAGGTCATCACCACGTCGGAGATCAAAGTCAGCGTGTTGATCGAGGAGGCCTACACCGAGCTCGCCGTCCGCGCCCTGCATACCGCCTACGGCCTGGACGCACGCTGACATGCATACCGAGGGCGTTTCGCCCGAGATGCACCTGGATCGGCTCTGGCGTCGGGGCCGGCAGTTCCTGGGTTGCCGCCACGCGATCATGGGCGGGGCGATGTCGTGGGTTTCCGAACACCACCTCGTCGCCGCCATCTCCGCCGCGGGCGGCTTCGGCGTGCTCGCCTGCGGGTCGCTGTCGCCCGAGCAGCTGCAAGCGGAGATCACCGCCACCAAGGCGCTGACGGAAGCGCCCTTCGGCGTCAACCTCATCACCATGCATCCGCAGCTGGACGCGCTGATCGAGCTCTGCCTCGCCGAGGGCGTCTCGCATGTGGTGCTCGCCGGCGGTCTCCCTCCGACCTCCGCCATCCGCCGGATCAAGGACGGCGGCGCCAAGGTGATCTGCTTCGCGCCCGCACTGGGATTCGCCCGGCGGCTGATCCGCAACGGCGCCGATGCCCTGGTCATCGAAGGCGCGGAGGCGGGTGGGCACATCGGCCCCGTGTCCACCAGCGTCCTCGCCCAGGAAATCCTGCCCTCGATCCGCGAGGTCCCCGTGTTCGTCGCCGGCGGCATCGGCCGCGGTGAAGCGATCGTCTCGTACCTGCGGATGGGCGCCTCGGGGTGCCAGATCGGCACCCGCTTCGTCTGTGCCACGGAATCGATCGCGCATCCCAACTTCAAGCGGGCCTTCATCCGCGCCAGCGCGCGGGACGCCGTCGTCTCCGTGCAGATCGATCCCGACCTGCCGGTCATTCCCGTCCGCGCGCTCGCCAACCGGGGCACGCAGCGCTTCGTCGAGGCGCAGCGGCAGGTGGCGGCCCGGTTCCGCGGTGGCGAGCTCACGCAGGATCAGGCGCAGCTGGAGATCGAGCTGTTCTGGGCCGGCGCGCTGAAACGCGCCGTCGTCGAGGGCGATGTCGAGACCGGCTCGGTGATGGCCGGCCAGAGCGTCGGCATGGTGGTACAGGAGCAACCGACGCAGGAGATCATCGACGAGCTGGTGGCGCAGGCTCATGCGGCGCTCGCCCCCGAAGCTGTGCCTGAAGTGGTCTAGCGATGCAGTACGGCCAGACCGTGCTGGTCCTGCGTCGTCTACTGTCCCGCATCCGCGATGTCATGGCGGCGCCGGGCAGCGCGCAGACTCGTCTCGCCCGCATCGTCTCGATCATCGCCAAGGACATGGCGACCGAGGTCTGCTCGATCTATGTGCGACGCGCCGGAGACGTGCTGGAGCTGTACGCGACGCAAGGGCTGCGCGCGACCGCGGTGCGGCGGACGCGGCTACGCGTCGGTGAAGGCCTGATCGGCGAGATCGCGGCCAAGGGACGGCCGCTCGCCCTGGCCGATGCCCAGAGCCATCCCAACTTCGTCTTCCGCCCGGAAACCGGCGAGGAGATTTTCCATTCCCTGATGGGTGTGCCGATCCTGCGGGGCGGCCGCGTCGTCGGCGTCGTCGCCGTGCAGAACGCCACGCTGCGCGAGTTCACCGAGGAGGAGATCGAGGCGCTGCAGACGGTGGCGATGGTGCTGGCGGAGTTGGTCGCCGGCAACGACGTCGTCGGCCAGGACGAGGTGTCGCCCACCGAGGGCTTGTCGCTGGCGCCGCTGCGGCTGGAAGGGGCCCGGCTGAACGCCGGCCTGGGGATCGGTGTCGCCTTTCTGCATCAACATCAGTTCACCATCCGCCGGCTGGTCGCCGAGGACACGCGCGTCGAACACGATCGGCTGCGCAAGGCCGTGGCGGAGATGCACGGCGCGCTCGACAACATGCTTCGCGCCAGCGCCATCGCCGGCTCGGGCGAACATCGTGACGTGCTGGAGACCTATCGGCTGATCGCCGAGGACGTGGGCTGGCTGCGTCGGATCGGCGAAGCCATCAACACCGGCCTGACCGCCGAGGCGGCGGTGCAGAAGGTCAACGACGACATCCACGCCCGCATGCGCCAAGTGTCGGACTCCTATCTTCGCGAACGGGTGCATGACCTCGAGGACCTCGCCAACCGGCTGTTGCAGCACCTGCTCGACAGCGACGACAAGGGCAGCGAGTTGCCGGTCGGCGACCAGGATTTCGTCCTCGTCGCGCGCAATCTCGGGCCGGCGCAGCTTCTCGACTACCCCGGCGGCCGGCTGAAGGCGGTGGTGCTGGAGGAAGGGTCGCCGAACTCGCATGTCGCCATCGTCGCGCGCGCGCTGGACATCCCGGTGATCGGCCAGGTCCGCGACGCGCTGACGCGCATCGACAACGGCGACATGCTGATCGTCGACGCCGACCACGCACAGATCATGGTGCGGCCCGGCGACGACGTGCGCGCGCTGTTCCGTCACAGCCTGCTGGCGCGCGATCAGCGCCGCGCGCAGTACGCCGCGCTGAAGGGTCTGCCCGCCGTCACCCGCGACGGCGTCGCCATGAGCGTCAGCATCAACGCCGGGCTGCTGGTCGACATGCAGCATCTGGCGGATCTCGGTGTCGACGGCGTCGGGCTTTATCGCACCGAAGTGCCGTTCATGGTGCGCACCGACCTGCCGAACGTCGACGCCCAGCGCCAGCTCTACGCCAAGGTCCTGGAGTACGCCGCCGGCAGGCCGGTCGTCTTCCGCACGCTGGACATCGGCGGCGACAAGGTGATGCCGTTCTGGGATCACGGCGAGGACGAAAACCCGGCGATGGGCTGGCGAGCGATCCGGGTCTCTTTCGATCGGCCGGCGCTGTTGCGACAGCAGCTTCGTGCGCTGATCCAGGCCGCAGCCGGCCACAACCTGCACATCATGTTTCCGATGATCGCCGAGGTCGAGGAGTTTCGCTACGCGCGCTCCTTGCTGGACCTGGAGCTCGAGCGCGAGGAGAGCACACACGGGACCAAGCCTGCCAGCGTCAAGGTGGGTGCGATGCTGGAAGTCCCGGCCCTCCTCTATCAGCTCGATCGGCTATTGCAGGAGGTCGACTTTCTCTCGATCGGCACCAACGATCTGTTTCAGTTCCTGTTCGCCAGCGACCGCGGCAACTATCGCATCTCCGAGCGTTACGATGCGCTTTCACCGGTAATGCTGAACGTGCTGGGCGACGTGATCGATCGCTGCGCCGCAGCCGGCATCAAGGTCAGCCTGTGCGGCGAGATGGCCGCGCGACCGTTGGATGCGATGGCGCTGATCGGTATCGGCTTCCGCAACCTCTCGATTTCACCGCCGGCGGTCGGACCGATAAAGATGATGATTCGCAGTCTTCGGCTCTCGTCGCTCGATCCGTACCTGCGCCAGCTTCGCGCAGAACGGCAAAGCAGCCTCCGTGAGAAGCTCAAGTCCTTCGCCCAGGACCATGGAGTCATCGTTTAGCGACTTGAACGTTGTCACCAGTTGCATTTCCCCGGCGGATCGCGAAAATAACGGCGAAAGTATAAGCCCCCATAAGGTGGTGTCGACCAAGGGGTATCGAGGACGCGGACTCCGGCTGCCCGATCCACGGCGTGTCGCTCGGGTGCTCCGGAGACGTACACAATCGGGCAAGCCGGCGACCTGAGGCGAGGGCATCGATGATGGAAGGGCGTGTCGAGCCGCAGGAGAGAGAGCGGGTCGGCGGGCTGTTGCGCACCGCCCGGATGCGGGCGGGCCTCGACATCGCCGACGCGGCCCGATATCTGCATATCCGTCCATCGTTCCTGCAGGCGATCGAGGACGGGCGATTCGAGTCGCTGCCCGCGCCGGTTTATGCGGTCGGCTTCGTGCGCGCCTATGCGGAGCTGCTCGGCCTCGATGCGGGCGGTGTCGTCCGGCGCTTCCGCGACGAGATCGTCGGACTCGGTGTCCAGGCGCCGTTGCATTTTCCCCTGCCGGTGGTGGAAGGCAGCACGCCCAAGGGTGGTGTGCTCCTGCTCGGCGCGATCATGGCGCTCCTCGCCTACGGCGGCTGGTATGTCTCGTCCGGCAATTCACCTGAAGTCGCCGAGCTGGTCTCACCGGTCCCGGAGCGGCTGATTCCGGCTGCGGGCGGGGTGCGGCCCGCCGCTCCGCCCGCGCCGGAGCGCGCTCACGCATCCCTCGAGGCGCCCGCGACCACGGCGATGCGCGGCCCTGGCGCGGTATCCGTCGGCGAGACCCCGACGGGGGCCGCCGCCGTCTCTTCCACCCTACCTTCGATCGCCGGCCGCGACCTTCCCCCGCCTTCGCCCGCGCCGACCGCCGGCTCGGCGGCGACACCGCCCTCTCAGCCGATCGATCCCGCCGTCCTCTCGACAGCCGCCCCTCCGCCGCCCGCATCGCGGCCGATGCCGGAGCCGCACCCCCCGGCCAGTGCGGCCCCCAGCACCGCACTGGCGGCCGAACCTCCCGACGGCGGCATGGCCTCGGTCGCCGATCCTGCGGCGCGAATCGTTCTGCGGGCGAAATCCGAGAGCTGGGTGGAGGTTCGTGAGGCGCAGACCAACAGCCTCCTGGCCGCACGATTGCTCAAGACCGGAGACGTCTACCGGGTTCCGGACCGGCCGGGCCTTCGGCTCGTCACCGGCAATGCCGGCGGCCTGGTGGTGATGGTGGATGGCGAGGTCGCCCCGGCGCTCGGGCGCGAGGGCGTCGTCAAACGCGGCGTGCCGCTCGATGCGGACGTGCTGCGCCGCGGCCTGGACGCCGCGGGGACCCAATAGACACTGGCCGCCCGCCACCCGCGGGCACGGATCTGGCCGCGACGGCGCGCAGCGGGGTTGACCCCCGATCCCTGCCTGCGGCACAACATCGCAGCGACCGCGTCGACGACGGCCCGGCTCCGCGGCTGTGCGTCCGGCGTTGGTGATGGTCCTGCATGGCAGGACGAGCGAAGAGGTCTGCGAACATGGGTCCGGCGACACGTCGCATCAGCATCCCGGTCAGGATCGGTCCGGTGGTCGTCGGCGGTTCGGCGCCGATCGTCGTGCAGTCGATGACCAACACCGACACCGCCGACGTCGCCTCGACCGTAGCACAGGTGGCCGCGCTGGCCCGGGCCGGCTCGGAGTTGGTGCGCATCACCGTCGATCGTGACGAGGCGGCGCGCGCCGTCCCGCACATCCGCGACGGCCTCGACGCGCTCGGCATCCCCGTGCCGCTGGTCGGCGACTTCCACTACATCGGCCACAAGCTGCTCACCGAGAACCCGGCGTGCGCCGAGGCGCTGGCCAAGTACCGCATCAATCCCGGCAACGTCGGCTTCCGCGAGAAGCGCGACCGGCAGTTCTCGACGATGATCGAGGTGGCACTGAAGTACGAAAAGCCGGTGCGGATCGGGGTCAACTGGGGCAGCCTCGATCAAGACCTGGTGGTCCGGATGATGGACGAGAACGCGTCCTCCCCCACGCCGCGCACGGCCGCCGAGGTCACGCAGGAGGCGCTGGTCGTCTCCGCCGTCGAGAGTGCCCGGCGCGCCGAGGACCTCGGCCTCGGTGCCGACCGCATCATCCTCTCCTGCAAGGTCAGCGACGTGCAGAGCTTGATCGCCGTCTACGGCGCGCTCGCCGCCCGCTGTCCGTACGCGCTGCACCTGGGGCTGACCGAAGCCGGCATGGGCTCGAAGGGCATCGTCGCCTCGACCGCCGGCATGGCGATCCTGCTGCAACAGGGCATCGGCGACACCATCCGCGTTTCGCTGACGCCGCAGCCCGGCGGCGACCGCACCCAGGAGGTGATCGTCGCCCAGGAGATGCTGCAGGTCCTGGGCCTGCGCACCTTCATGCCGCTGGTCACCGCCTGCCCCGGCTGCGGGCGAACCACCAGCACCGTCTTCCAGAAGCTGGCCGGCGACATTCAGGACCACATTCGCGCGCGGATGCCCGAGTGGTCGAAAGAGTACGACGGCGTCGAGGCGATGACGGTCGCCGTCATGGGCTGCATCGTCAACGGGCCGGGCGAGAGCAAGCACGCCGACATCGGCATCAGCCTGCCGGGGACCGGCGAGGAGCCGGCGGCGCCGGTGTTCATCGATGGCCGGAAGGCGATGACGCTGCGGGGCGCCGGCATCGCCGGCGAGTTCCAGGCGATCGTCGAAGACTACGTGCGCACCCGTTACGCCCGCCGTTCGGCCGCCGAGGCGACGCCGCAGCCCGCCGCCGCGGCACAGTAGGCGATCGCAGGAATGTCTGGCCTCAGGACCGTCCGCGGTACCCATGATCTGTTGCCGGAAGACAGCCGCCGCATGCGCGCGGTCGAGGACGCTGCGTTCGCGACGGCGCGTCGCTACGGCTACGGTGAGATCGCCACGCCGATCTTCGAGTTCACGGAAGTCTTCGCGCGGACGCTGGGCGACACGTCGGACGTGGTCACCAAGGAGATGTACACCTTCGAGGACCGCGGCGGCGACAGCCTGACGCTGCGGCCGGAGAACACCGCCGGCATCGTCCGCGCCTTCATTTCCAACAGCCTGTCGGCCCGGTTGCCGGTGCGCGCCTTCTATCGCGGGCCGATGTTCCGGTACGAGCGCCCGCAGAAGGGCCGCCTGCGCCAATTTCACCAGGTGGGCGTCGAGCTGCTGGGGATCGCCGATCCGCTGGGCGACGTCGAGGTGATCGCACTCGCGCACGATGTGCTGTCGGCGCTCGGCCTCGGCGACCGGGTCACGCTGGAAATCAACACGCTGGGCGACGCCGACAGCCGCGCCGCCTACCGTGAGAGCCTCGTCGCCTACCTGCAGCAGCACCGCGACCGGCTCTCTGCCGACAGCATCGAACGGCTGGAGCGCAACCCCCTCCGCATCCTCGATTCCAAGGACCCGGGGGATCGCGAACTGGTGGCTCAGGCGCCATCCCTGGCCGAGTCGCTGGACGATCGTTCCCGAGGCTTCTTCGCCGCCGTGCTGCGTGGACTCGACGAACTGGGCATCGCGCACACGCTCAACCCTCGCCTGGTGCGCGGCCTCGACTACTACTGCCACACCACCTTCGAGTTCACGACCGATGCGCTGGGCGCGCAGGGGACCGTGCTCGCGGGCGGGCGGTACGACGGACTGGTCGGCCAGATGGGTGGCCCCGCGACGCCCGGCACCGGCTGGGCCGCCGGCGTCGAGCGGCTGACGATGTTGAGTGCCGCAGAGGCGGCGGCGCCGCGGCCGATCGCCATGATCGCACTCGGCGCAGAACAGGCCGGCGCGGCGTTGCGGCTGGCGAAGCGGCTACGCGATAGCGGGCACGTCGTCGAGTTCGGCTTCGCGAATTCGCTCGGCAAGCAGCTCAAGTGGGCCAACCGTATCAACGCCCGGCTGGCGGTGATCGTCGGCACCGACGAGGTTGCGCGCGACGTGGCGATGGTGCGCGACATGGATGCAGGTTCCCAGGAGGAGGTGTCGCTGACGCTTCTCGAGGATCGCCTCGCCCGCAGTGCGTAAGGCCGTGGTATTCCGAACCGTAGCCGATCGTGCGGCGCTCGTCGTCGGCGCCGATCAGCGGTCCAGTTCGTTGGCGCTCCGCGACCGCCTCTATGTCGAGGACGCGACATACGGCAAACTCCTGCTGGAGCTGCGGCGCGAGGGCATCGATCAGGCGCTGCTCCTCTCGACCTGCGACCGCATCGAGGTTCAGGCGATGCACACCCGGCCCGAGGATGCCGGGCGCCGCATCATCGGCGTTCTCGCCCGGCACGCAGGCGTCGCGCATGAGGAGATCGGCCGCCAGCTCTACGTGCTGACCGGAGAGGATGCGCTGCGGCGAATCTTCGCCGTCGCCGCATCACTGGAGAGTACGGTGATCGGCGAGCCGCACGTGCTGGGCCAGGTCAAGGACAGCCACCGCCTGTCGCGTGACGCCGGAATGTGTGGCGCCGAGCTGGACGCTGCGATGCAGCGGGCGTTCGCAGCGGCCAAGCGCGTTCGCACAGAGACCGCGGTCGGTGCCGGGCCGGTGTCGGTCTGTGCGGCGGCGGTCGGCATCGCCGAAGCGGTGCACGGCGATCTCGGGGCCGCCTCCTGCGTGATGATCGGCACCGGCGAGATGGGTGAGTTGCTGGCTGAAGCGCTGCGGGCGGCAAGGCTCGGCCGATTGTCGGTGACGGACACGCATGTGGCACGCGCCGAGGCCGCGGCCCGTGTCCTCGGTTGTCACACCCTCGCATTGCAGGGTCTGGCGGATGCCGGGCCGCGAGCCGATATCGTCATCGCGTGTCTCGGCGGCGGCGCGCCGGTGGTGACTGCGGAGGCTGTGCTGCGCATGCTGCGACAGCGCGACGGCCGGCCGATCGTGTTTTTCGATATGGGCCTGCCGGGGGACGTCGATCCGCGGGTGGATGGCCTGGACGCGGCGCTCCTCTATAGCCTCGACGATCTCGAGCGGGTGGCACGCGATGGCCGGAAGGCGCGCCACGCCGAGGTCGACGCGGCACGCAGGATCGTCGAGGACGAGGTCGCGGGCTTCATGCGCAAGCGGGCGGAACGCTCGGCCGTCCCGGTCCTCGTGCGGCTGCGCGGGCATTTCGAAGCGGAGCGGCTGCGCGCCCTGGGCGAAGCGGGCGGCGACGCCGAGAAGGCGACACGGTTGCTGGTCAACCGCCTGCTACATGCGCCGATCCGCCGGCTGCGGGAGATGGCCGCCGCAGGCGGAGACGACATGGGCGATCTGAAGCGGATCGAGGACCTGATGGGCCGGCTGTTCGAGCCCGACGACGACGAAACTGAACGCAGGCAATGATGCTGGACGAGAAACTGGAACGGGTCACCGCGCGGTATGCGGACCTGAGCGCGCAGATGGCCGGCGCGGAGACGCTCACGCCGGCGGAGTTCGCCCGCATCTCGAAGGAATACGCCGACCTTTCGCCGGTGGTCGAAGCGATCTTCCGCCTGCAGAAGACGCAAGCCGAGGCGAGCGACCTGGAGGCGCTGGTCGGCGATGTGCAGACCGACCCCGACATGCGCGAGATGGCGCGCGAGGAGTTGGCGGCGCTGAAGCGCGAGTTGCCCGAACTGCAGCGGCGTGTGCATCTGCTCCTGCTGCCGAAGGACGAGGCGGACGAGAAGAACGCCATCCTGGAGGTGCGGGCAGGCACCGGCGGCGAGGAAGCCGCCCTGTTCGCCGCCGACCTCTACCGGATGTACGAGCGCTACGCGGAGCTGCACGGCTGGCGCTTCGAGGTGATGTCGATCAGCGAGACCGGCCTCGGCGGCTACAAGGAGGCGACCGCCACCATCACCGGAAACGGCGTCTTCGCCCGCCTCAAGTTCGAATCCGGCGTGCACCGGGTGCAGCGGGTTCCCGAAACCGAGGCGAGCGGCCGGATTCATACCTCGGCCGCGACGGTGGCGGTTCTGCCCGAAGCCGAGGATGTCGACGTGCAGATCGAGGAGAAGGATCTGCGGATCGACGTGTTCCGCTCCAGCGGGCCGGGCGGCCAGTCGGTCAACACCACCGACAGCGCGGTGCGCATCACGCATCTGCCTACCGGCATCGTCGTCAGCCAGCAGGACGAGAAGTCGCAGCACAAGAACCGGGCGAAAGCGATGAAGATCCTGCGCGCGCGAATCTACGACCAGGAGCGCTCGCGTGTCGCCGCCGAGCGTGCGGCGGATCGCAAGAGCCAGGTGGGCTCGGGTGATCGATCGGAGCGCATCCGCACCTACAACTTCCCGCAGACGCGGGTGACCGATCACCGCGTCAACCTGACGCTGCACAAGCTCGACCGGGTGCTGAGCGGCGAATTGGACGAGATCGTCGAGGCGCTGATCGCCGACGACCAGGCGAATCGACTGGCGGAGGCCGTGTGACCGCCGGCCGAACCATAGGCTCGGCCGTGATCGAAGCGCGGAAGCGGCTGGCGGCAGCGGGCATCGAAGGCGCCGCCCTCGACGCGCGGCTGCTCGTAGCGGACGCGCTCGGCTGCGACATGGCGACGGTGATCGGCCACCCGGAACGGGCTTTCGACGCCGGGCAGAACCTATGGTTCGAAGGCGCGCTCGGCCGCCGTGCCGCCCGCGAGCCGCTCGCCTACGTGCTCGGTCGCCGGGAGTTCTGGAGCCTTTCGCTGCGCGTGGACGAGGCCACGCTGATCCCCCGCCCCGACAGCGAAATCATCGTCGAGACGGCGCTGCAGCGGATGCGCGGCCGCCGTTCGGCGCTGCGCGTGCTCGACCTCGGCACCGGCAGCGGCTGCCTGCTGATCGCCCTGCTGCGCGAGTTGCCGGAGGCGATCGGCATCGGCGTCGATATCTCGGGCGCGGCGCTGGCGGTGGCGGTCGACAACGCGCGGCGGTGCGGCGTCGGCGACCGGGCGATGTTCGTGCGCGGCGACTGGGCCGATGCCATCGACGGCCCGTTCGATCTCGTCGTCGGCAATCCGCCGTACGTCACGGCGGCCGAGTGGCGGACCCTGGAGCCGGAGGTGCGCGACTTCGAGCCCGGTGGCGCACTCGTCGCCGGGGACGACGGCCTGGAGGCGTACCGCCGTATCATTCCCGAGTTGGCCCGCCTGCTGGCCGAAGAGGGCGCGGCGTTCCTGGAGATCGGTGGCGACAGCGCCGCCGGTGCGCTTCGCCTGGCCGAAGCGTCGGGGCTGGGCGCCGTCGGCGTCCACCGGGACGTCGCCGGCCGCCCGCGCTGCCTCGCGGTCTCCGCCGCGGACCCGGTACGGATGAAAAAAAATGTTGGAAACCAAGCGGTCCCCGTCTAGTTTCATAGGGGTGGCGGGTGCGCCACGGTATTTGCGCCTCGCGGCGCCGCTGACCAGAAATTCTCACGACTGTTCCCGGCGAACTTGTTCCTGGTTCGTCAGTAAATTCGACGTATATCGCCGGATTGGGGCAGTAGAGTGGTCGGCCCACACACTGCAACAGGTGCCATGAAACCACACACGAACACGAGACGTGGTCGAAACCGCGGCAGCGGTAGCGGCGGCGGCGGCGGCGGCGGCGTTAGCAGCGGCGGCGGCAACAACAACGGCAAACGACATATCCCGATTCGCAGCCAGACCTTCGAAAGTAGCGGTCCGGACGGCAAGCTTCGCGGGACCGCGCAGCAGGTTCTCGATCGCTATCTGGCGCTGGGGCGTGACGCCAACCTGGCGGGCGATCCGATCACCGCCGAGGCGTTCTACCAGCACGCGGAGCACTATCATCGGATGCTGCGGGCCGACGAAGGCGACAGAGGCCCTGTGCGCCCGAAGCCGAGTGAGACGAGCGCGGAGAGTACCGGCGAAGACGAGGCTTCGGAGCCTTCCGGGGGCGAATCGGTCGACGACGACGGTGACCGGGTGCCCGCCTGATCCGCCGGACCTCCGGGGCGGTTCGGCAGAACGTGCTCAGTCGTCGGTCGGTCCTGCCGGATCGCCGACGCTGAACGAGCCCGCCGTCGTCACCGTCGCGAGCACACCACAGTCCGCGTGACCGAAGGCCGCCCGCAGGCTGCGGGGAATCGTGAGATCCCGGATGCCGCTCCCGGGTTCCACGTTGGTGGCAGCGCAGCGCGTGATTCGCTCCGTCACCCGCAGGCGTGCGCCGCCGAGGCGTATGTCACGTCCGATCCAGGCGAACTCCTCCCATGGTACGGTGTTCGCCAAGTAGACGTTGGCGCGAAATCGGAGCGGATCGACCGGCATGCCGACTACCCGCTCGATGTCGGCGATGCTGGCGAGGCCGATGATCGAGAGGGCAGGGTCCGGGTGGTCCGACAGCATCGCCACATCGGCGCCGCCGACGATTCGCGGCGGGAACGTCACCGCGTTCTTCAGGAAGGCGCGAAAGAACTCCTCGACCGTGGCCCGGCCCACCGGCGTGGCCAGTGCACCGCGTGCCACGATCTTGCCGCCGCGGCGAACGGTGAGGACGCCGGAAGCACTTTCGTAGTCGGTTTCGAGAGCCGCCAGCCGCTCGTGCTCGACCAGCGTGGCGAAATTACTCTTCGAATGCCAGTGGCCGGGATTGGCGGCAACCGTCGACAAGGCCAGCGCGAACGCCCGGTCGTGAGGCACACCGCGCCCGACCTCGAGCTCCGCGCGGGTCAGGGGCTCTGCACTCAATCCCTTGACGGGATAGCGGTAAATCTGGGCGACGATCGACATTGCGTCACGCTCGCAGCCGCGGTGCGCCCTGTCAATCGCCGCGTCGGCCATTCCTCGCCATGCGTGAGACGTCGGTTTCTGCCCGGCCTTGACGCGGGCCTCGGGTGGACCGCATCGTTGCCGACCGCCGGGCCCTGCGGGCGGGCGCTCCAGGCTTGGTCACGCACGAAGAGGATGGCCGCGACATGAGATACACCCTCGACGGCATCGGCATGGAAACAGCGGACGACGACTGGTGGGTGGCGCCCTCGGCAGTGGTCATCGGCAAGGTGCGGCTGGAGAGAAACGCCAGTGTCTGGTGGGGTGCGGTGGTTCGGGGAGACAACGAACTCATCACCATCGGCGAGAACTCGAACGTGCAGGACTGCTCGGTGCTGCACACCGATCCGGGCTTTCCGCTCACCATCGGCCGGAACGTCACCATCGGCCACCTGGTCATGTTGCACGGGTGTACGATCGGGGACGGCAGCCTGATCGGCATCGGCAGCGTCGTGCTCAACGGGACGCGGATCGGCCGGAACTGCCTCATCGCCGCCAGGACGATGCTGGGAGAAGGCAAGGAGATCCCGGACAATTCGATGGTGATGGGCGCGCCCGGCAAGGTGGTGCGCGAGCTCACACCGGAGCAGATCGCCCGCATGCAGACAGGCGCCGGCAAATACGTGGAGAACTGGCGCCGCTATCGCGACGGGCTGCGGGAGGAGACCTGAGCGCCTCGTCTTCCCCCGGATGGCCGAAGCATCGGTCGCCGGCAGCCGATCAGGCGGCCGCCTGCGACTCCGGCAGGTGCGCGACATAGGGCTTGAGTTGCATGTCTTCGCCGAGCACATGATCGACCAGCCAATTCGCCAGCAGATCGTAGAAGTCGTGCACGCGAAAGCCGGGCGCCCCGGCGCGGTGCTTCGCCATCACTTCCGCGACCTTGGCGGTGAAGTGGCGGTGGTAGCGGCGATGCGTCTCCAGGCCGGGATATCCGCCGAGCTCCATCAACCTTTCCTCGCGGCGGAAGTGCGTCTGCGTGTACAGCAGCAGTTCACTGAGGGCTTCGGCGATGCTCTGCGGCTCATCCCCGGCGAGATCCAGAAACCGTACGCGGTTCAACAAGTCGAACAGTCGCCGATGATCCGCGTCGATCACGGGGACGTTGAGCGCGAGGCTGTCGCGCCAGCGAAGCAAAGTCATGTCCGTCTCCCTGCGGCGAGCTTCCGGCAATCCGGTTTACGCACCTGCAAAAGATATTGTGTGCGTATGCGAACGGCGGTCGCAATGCCAAGAATGCGGCCCAGCCACGCGTGAGTTGCATCGCGGACATGAAGATGCGCGTACTCTTCTCTCCCAGCCGGAGCCGCCCATGCTGATCGCCGAGCCGATCCTCGAGCACCCGCGCCTGCGCCACGCGTTCTTCACCCGCAAAGGCGGTGTCAGCGAAGGGCGGTGGACGTCGTTGAATTGCGGCCTCGGCTCGGGTGACGACCCTGAGCGGGTGCGGGAGAACCGGGCACGGGCGATGCGGGCGCTGGACCTGGACGAGGCCAGGCTCGTCACGGCGCGTCAGGTGCACTCGGCTCGCGCCGTTGTGGTCGAGACGCCGTGGCCGGCGGCCGACCGGCCGGAACTCGACGGTCTGGCCACGCGCACACCCGGCGTCGTGCTGGGGATCCTCACCGCAGACTGCGCGCCGGTCCTACTGGCGGACACGCAAGCCGGAGTCGTCGGTGCGGCGCATGCCGGCTGGCGCGGGGCGATGGCCGGCATCCTGGAGGTGACGGTCGGGCTGATGGTCGAACTCGGCGCGAAAGCGGGAGCGATCACCGCGGCGGTCGGTCCCTGCATTCGACAGGCTTCGTATGAGGTCGATGCCGACTTTCGCGCGGCCTTCCTGCGAGACGACGCCGCGGCAGCCGACTTGTTCCGGCCAGGAGATCGCCCGGGCGAGGACCCGACGCGGTTCCACTTCGATCTCGCGGCCTACGTCGTCCGGCGCCTGCAGCGGTGCGGTGTCGGCGCGACCGCCGTTCAGCCGCACGACACGTTCGCCGACCCTGAGAGATTTTTCAGCTTTCGCCGGGTCACGCACGCGGGCGGAGGCGACTATGGCCGCCTCCTCTCGGTGATCACGCTGGAACCCTGAAGCCCGCCGGCCCGGCGCTGCCGTCAGTCGGGCTCGCTAGTTCGAGCGCCCCGCCTGGACGCCCCGCTCGTAGGCGTTCTGCTCGCTCTGCTTGTGCTGGTCCCAGATATAGCCACCGGCGAGGCCGGCCGCGCCACCGATTGCGGCACCCCAGGCAGTACTTCCGGCGAGCGCCCCGACCGCGGCACCGCCGGCCGCTCCCGCCGCACCGCCGGTCAGCGTTCGCTGCTGGGTGTCGGTCATCCCCGCACATCCGGAAATCATCAGCGTCGCCACCACGGTGACGACCGCTCCTGCACGCTTCATCGAACCTTCTCCTTCGTCGTGGCTGCCCTGAGCCTCAACGGCTGCACGGGTACGTCTCGGCCAGATACCGGAACAGCGTGTCCACAGGAGCGCTGTCCAGGTATTGCGGATGGGCGCGTGCCCAGGTGACGAAGCCGGCCATCGCTTCGTTCCGCGTCGGTGGCGGCGACGGAATGCAGACGAACTCGCTGGTGGGGTCGTCGGCGCCCTGGGCGCTGTAGTACTGCCACGCCCCCACGCCGAAGCCCTGGCAGAAGTGGATGGCCGCCGTGTACTTCTCGCTTCCGGGATCGACGCCGCAAAGCGCGACCAGATCGGCCGCCGTCTTCACCTGAAAGTTCTCGATCGAGGCCGCGCGCGCCGGCACGGCGGCGAGAAGGACTACGGCTGCCAGGGTTGCGGTCCGCATGGCTCGTTCATCTCCCTGCACCCGTCACGTCCAGCGCATCCTAATGGATTGCGCTGGCTTTGGAGCGATTAACGTGGCGCGTGAGGAGAGAGCGCGCAAGCCCGATAGCGCTGGGAGGAGCCGCGAACGACGGGCGGGCCAAACCCGAGGGCTTGTGCACCCGCCGAGTCGGGCCGGGGAGTGAACACCGACGCTAACCTGGAGATCGGCGCCGTGTCGAACGCTAGTCGTATCGCTCGACCTCAGCTCGCACTCGCTGGAGACCGCCCGCCTTGATCCAGCTCCGCTGGCGGCGTTGGGCGGAGCGAAGCGTCATCCCCATCAGATACGCCACCGCTGTCTGGCTCTTGCCCAAGTCAAAAAGACGGTAGCAGATCTCGACGCCTCGCTTCGTGAGGTGACCAGTGGCGGGGATATAGTCATCCCCATACCCTTGACGGCCGGGTCGATGATTGGCGGGATGCCGCGGCGACAGGTCATCCACAAGTTCCGTGCCCCGAAGGTCGAGTTCGGCGTTGATCGACTTATAGCGCTCACGTTCCTGAGCGATCTGCTTTGTGATGAGGCGATCTAAGCGTTTCAGGTCTTGCTCGAAGGCGTGCTCGGCGAACTCAAACAACACGCTTCGCATTGTCAAAGTCAGGCAGAGGTGACGGCGGGCGCGCTCCCACAGCGAGCGCCGAAAAGCGCGCAGCCGATCCAGCGCCTCGCCTTTGTAAGTTGGCGCGCCGTACGCAACGTGGTCGATCGCCCAGTAATCTCGACTGATATCGGACATCACCAGATGAATTCGGTGCGCGATATCGTTCCGGTAATCCAGCAGCGCCTTCAGCTCGGCGGCCTCCGCTTCGGTGAAGATGCCAATTGTAACGGCGTAGCCGAAGGCGACCTTGAGTTTCTTGCCTTGCTGCCGTTCACTTGCCAACCTACCCCGCAGCGCCGCCGCATCTTCCGCCGGCAGCTTCTTGGTTGTCTCGGCATCCTGCAATAAATCGGCCAATACACGCTGTAGCCGCCGTTCCTCGGGCGGCTCCCAAATCGCCTCGCCCGGTTGGCGGACGGCGGCGCGGTGGACGTCCGTCAGCAAAAAGTCGCGAACTTCCTCCGCATAGAAGAGATATACCGTGGCTTCCGTGGCCCTATAACGCAAAACATTGCGCTCAAGCGCCGAGGCCCGGCGCCCGCGAGGGTCATCGTAGCGGCTGGCCGGAAAGGCTCGGCCGTAATCGCGTCTCGCGTGATGCTTCGTTATGCCAGGCACTTAGGAGATCCCCTTGATCCAGAAGTGCGATCCGGGGGCGGACTTTCAGACAGTCAGGTGGCCGGGCGGCTGACTTCTTCCTGAAACAAGGCTGCGGATGCAATGACCGCAGCGAGTTGCACCGACGTTGATCCGTTTCTCCGACATGGAAATGTCGTGCGTCCGGCATACCCGTGCTGTTTGAGGCCGCTCGTCGCTCCCTACAACCTACGGGCCGACACCGCTACCCAATTATACGGCGTGCGACCTGCCGTCGGCGCCGCCAGCGAGGCCAGCCCCCGCGTCAGGCGGCGCGGCCGGCCTTCTTGCGCTCGTGTTCCTTGAGGAACTTCTTGCGGATGCGGATCGACTTGGGCGTCACCTCGACGAGTTCGTCGTCGTTGATGAACTCCAGGCTGTATTCCAGCGTCGTCTGAATCGGCGGCACCAGGATGATGTTCTCGTCCGATCCGGCGGCGCGGATGTTGGTCAGTTGCTTGGTCTTCAGCGGGTTGACGCACAGGTCGTTGCCGCGCGAGTGGATGCCGATCAGCATCCCTTCGTAGACGTCGGTGTTGTGGCCGACGAACATCCGGCCCCGCTCCTGCAGGCTGAACAGCGCGTATGCGACCGCCTTGCCGGTCGCCATCGAGATCAGCGCGCCGTTGATCCGCCGCCCGAGGTCGCCGGCGATGCGCGGTCCGTACCGCTCGAACGAGTGGTAGATCAGGCCGGTGCCCGAGGTCATCGCCATGAATTCGGAGCGGAAACCGATCAGGCCGCGCGTGGGGATGAGATAGTCGAGCCGGACCCGGCCGCGGCCGTCGGGCACGATGTCCTTCAACTCGCCGCGCCGCTCGCCCAACTTCTCCATCACCGAGCCCTGGTGCGGCTCCTCGACGTCGACCGTCAGTGACTCCCAAGGCTCGCGCACTTCGCCGTCGATGGTCTTGAGAATCACCTGCGGGCGGGAGATGGCGAGTTCGTAGCCTTCGCGACGCATGTTCTCGATCAGCACGGCGAGGTGCAGTTCGCCGCGGCCGGAGACCTTGAACTTGTCCGGATCCTCCGCCGGCTCGACGCGCAGCGCCACGTTGTGGATCAATTCCTCGTCGAGCCGTTCGCGCAGGTTGCGGCTGGTGACGTACTTGCCTTCACGGCCACCCAGCGGCGAGTCGTTGACCTGGAAGGTCATGCTGATGGTCGGCTCGTCGACGGTGAGCGGCGGCAGCGCCTCGACCACGTCGGCATCGCAGATCGTGTCGGAGATTTTCAGGCCGTCGATGCCGGTGAAGGCGATGATGTCGCCGGCATTCGCCTCGTCGCGCTCGATGCGCTCCAACCCGTGGAAGGCCAGGATCTGCAGGAGGCGGCCGCGGCGCAGCGTGCCGTCGGCGCAGGCGATGGCGACCTGCGTGTTGCGCCGCGCCCGCCCGCGTCGGATGCGGGCGATGCCGATGACACCCACGTAGCTGGAGTAGTCCAGCGCGCTGACCTGCATCTGCAGCGGCCCTTCCGGATCGACCTCCGGGGGCGGTACGAAATCGACGATCGTCTGGAACAGCGCGGTCATGCCGCCGTCGCGCACCGCCGGATCGGCGGCAGCCCAGCCCTCGAGGGCCGAGGCGTAGAGGATCGGAAAGTCGAGCTGCTCGTGCGTGGCGCCCAGCCGGTCGAACAGATCGAACGTCTGCTCGATCACCCATTCCGGCCGTGCCGCCGCCCGGTCGACCTTGTTGATGACGACGATCGGCTTCAGCCCGCGGGCGAGCGCCTTGCGGGTGACGAACGTCGTCTGCGGCATCGGCCCCTCGACCGCATCGACCAGCAGCAGCACGCAGTCGACCATCGACAGCGCGCGCTCCACCTCGCCGCCGAAGTCGGCGTGGCCGGGCGTGTCGACGATGTTGATGCGCCAGTCCTGCCAGTCGATCGCCGTATTCTTGGCGAGGATGGTGATGCCGCGCTCTTTCTCCAGGACGTTGGAATCCATCATCCGCTCGACGGTCTCGCCGTGCGCGCGCAGGCTTCCCGACTGCTGCAGCAGCTTGTCGACCAGCGTCGTCTTGCCGTGGTCGACGTGCGCCACGATGGCGACGTTGCGGATGTGATCGGCGGCACCGGCCATGAGGTCGCTCCGAGTATAAGGCATGCTGGAGGTGAAACGGTCGCGGGACGCGGCTCAGATGAACAATAGCCCCAGCCGACGCGCGAATGCACGTCGCCGCCGGGTGGCAGCGTCGTCGCTTCTAAAGATATAGCCGAGACGCCGCCGCGGGTCCACCCTGGAGCGCACGCCGCCGCGGGACTCGGCGTGTGCATCCGCCGAATTCCGCAATGCAGCATGAACTGCGGATTCGAAGTCACACCACAGGGCGCGCTCGGTGCGCCTTTCGCCAACTCAGAGCCAAACGTGCCAGCGGGAAGCCTGCGGCTTGACGTCGCGTCGCAGGAACGTGACGCTGCCGCCGACGGCGATCGCGTAGCCGGACGGGAAGCCTACGATCTGCTCGCGCGGCAACGAGGCGCCCGCGGCGACCTTGGCGGAATTGTTGATGCTGAAGGTGCCTGCGTTGGCGCCCAGGTTCTGCGCGAAACCCGTCCTGGTTCCGTTCAGGAAATAGGCCGGCCTTGCGCCGGTCGGCAGTTCACCGTTGGTGCCCAGGTCGACCGGGCCGGCGCTGTAGAACCGGGAGAGGTTTGTCGCCGGCGCGAGATAGACGCCGGGCGCGAACCAGAGCTGCGCCAGCGTTCCCGACATCTCCTGCCGGGTCGAGTAGCCGTGACCGGCAACGTACAGCGTCGGCTGTGCAAAGTCCAGGTATGCGCTGGCCGTCAATGTCGTCGGCGTGAGAGCGACCACTTCCACGCCGTTGATGTAACACTTCTGGGTGGACGTCGCCATGTCAATGGTAATGAAAACGTGGTTCAACTGTCCGCGGGTGTATGGATACTTGAGATCGATGATTTTCGCTGGCGTCGGATTGTAGGCGATGAGATTGATGTTGGTGTTGTTGTCCGAAGTGCCGAGTTCGAAATAGGGCGTCGTGGTGCCGGCATAATTTGAGAGCCAGACGACGTTCGTCGTCGTCGCGTCCGAAGCGACCCAGCACGACACCGTGAGGCTGGTCGCGTTCGCGATCCCATGCGGCGTGAGCTCGAAGAACTTCAGCGAGGCCGCCGCGTCGCTCGTGAACGCGGCGCCGCGCACGAACGGCACGAAATCGCCTCGCACCGTGACGGCGGCGTCGCTCCGGTTCAGCACGGTCAGGCGATGCAGCGCCGAGGCTGCGGTCTGCGGCGGCAGCACCAGTTGCGTGCAGCCGGCCTCGCAGATGATCACGTCGTTCGTCAGCGCCGGCGCGTTGGTCGCCACGACCTGCGGCGGGGTGCGGTCGCGCGCGCCGTCGAAGTAGACGAGGGCATTCCACGCGGTCACGCCGTCGCCGATCTTCAGCCTGGAGGTATCGGTCTCCAGGCCAGCCTCGCCGTTGGCGAGAATGGGATTGGCCGCCTGCCAAGCCGAAGCGGCGCTGCGGCGAAGTTGGATGCATGTCGGCATGTCGAAGCCCTCGATGAGCGGTGAAGGATCGTTCAGCGCTCGGCAGTCGATCCGGTAAAGGATTATATGCCTAAACTGTGGACGCGTTCAAGGAGCTTGTTCATGCGGCGCCACCCGACCGCGCACGCCCGGAGCGGTCGCCGGGAAGGCGGATTTCAACGAAGCGGCTCATGCGTATCCCCGGCTAACCGCCGAGACTCGTAGCGCAACGCGCGTTTTCACACAGGCTCGGGATGGTGCGTGGCGCGATGGCCAGCGAGCGAACACCGTAAAGGTTGGGATTGACGGCCGGCGGAAGCTGAGTTATGTTCTTGTTTTGTGCGCATGCGCGGCGCTTACGCGGCGAGGGCACTCCTGACGACAACTGACGATTTATCGGGCGCAGTTTCTGTCGAGGTTGCGTAATCTCAATGCCTTCGTGGTTGAAACCGGCACGAAAACCGCCGCGTAGGTCGAGTGAGCAAAAGCGAAGTCGATCACCGATGAGCAGTACATGAGATGTTGGGTTTCAGGTCGCCGCCCACAGCTCCACCGTCTCCTGTTCGTTGGCGTCGTTGCGGGCGACGAGGGCGCGGGCGGGGGCGGTGTCGCTCAGGTTGACGGGCTGGTGCGGCACGTCGGCCGGGATGTAGAGGAAGTCGCCGGCTTCGTTGATCGTCGAGTGCTCCAGGTTCGCGCCCCAGCGGGTCAGCACGCGGCCTTCCAGCAGGTAGATCGCCGTCTCGTAGCCGCGGTGGATGTGCGGCTCGGCGGCGCCGCCGGGGGGGATGACGATCAGGTTCAGGCACAGGCCGTGCGAGCCGGCCGTCTGGCCGGAGATGCCGACGAAGTAGGGGATGCGCTGCTTGGTCATCGTGCCCTCGGCCGGCCTAACGGTGACGACCCCTGCCGCGCCCGCCGGGCTGTGGCGCCCTGCCGCGGCGGCCGGCGGGCTCTCCTCCACTGACATCGTCGATACGCCCCGATGTGGTGCTCGCGTTCAGCCTCACTTAGGGCGCCGGCGCCCGGCTGGCAACCGCGCGACCCGGCAACGTGGAGCGGCGATGGACTCCTTCCCGGGCTTGCGGCACACTCTCGCCCAAGCGTGCGCCGGATGGGCGGGGGTTCGGGGAGGATCGCCATGTACGCGGACAACACGCTGACGCCGAAGGAGGCCGTACGCCTGTGCGCGCTGGGCACGCTGGCGATCGCGCCGATGCGCTACGGCGACCTGGCGGTCTCGATCCGGCATTTCATCAGCCGGGTGATCGGGCCGACGCCGGAGATCATGGGGCACTCGATCGAACTGCTGCGCTACGAGGCGCTGGTCGAGACGATCGAGGGCGAGGACGACGCGGCGCTGCTGCGGATCACCGACGACGGGCTGGCGGAGATGCGCACTCTGCTGGTCGCCAACCTCCGCCCGTCGAACACCGAGCTGAACACCTTGATCACGGCGCTGAAGTTCCGGTTCATGGACCTGCTGCCGCCGGCCGAACGGCACGCGCAGGCGGAGCTGCTGACGGCCGCTGTCGAGCGGGAGATGGCGCGGCTGAAGGATCTCCGTCGCCACCCGTCGGGCGCCGCCGGCATCCTGCCGGACTGGCTCGACCACCACATCGAGACGCTGGAGAGCCGCCTCGCCTGGCTGGGGCGCCTGCGCGACCGGCTCGCGGCGGAGGTGTGAGAGAAATGGGTTCGCAAGCCGCCCGTCATTGCGAGCGGAGCGAAGCAAACCACCGTCCGTAGCGCCCCGGCGTGGATCGCCGCACCCGCTGAAGCGGATTCGCGGCGAAGGTGTGAGCCGGCGGCGGTCAGCTTCGCTCGCGTTTGGCCTCCCCCCGCACCAGGGCGCGCACACACGCGGTCAGGCGGTCGTGGTCGACCGGCTTTCGCAAGGTCCGCGCGGCGGGGTAGCGGCCGTGCAGCATCGCGTCGGCGTCGTAGCCGGTGACGAACACCAGCGGAACACCCCGGGCCGTGAGCACGTCGGCCGCAGGAAACACCATGTCCCCCTGCAGGTTGACGTCGAGCACGGCGGCGGCCAGTGGGCCGTTGCGGGCGAGGTCCACCGCCTCGCGCAGGCTCTGCACCGGTCCGACCACGTCGAAGCCCGCCTGGGTCAGCGTGCCGCTGATCTCCAGGGCCGCCAGCGGCTCGTCCTCGGCGACGAGAACGCGGGCACCCGCTGCCTGGGCCGGGGTCAGCACCGCGTCCTGCTGCTGCTCGACCTGCTTCTGCCGGACGACCCGCTGCGCCGGCGGCGTCTCGCTGATCAGCCGCATCCGGATCCGGCATCGAAGGCCCGACGGCAGGAACTCCAGCGCCACGTCGGCATCCGGCGGCTGACCCAGCGCGCTCTCCAGCAACCGCGAGCCAAAGCCGCGGCGTGACGGCGCCTTCACCTCCGGGCCGCCGCTCTCCCGCCATTCCAGCGACAGGTGCGCGTCCCCGTCACCGTCGACCGACCAGTCGACGACGATCCGCCCGCCCGCCTGCGACAGGGCGCCGTACTTGGCGGCGTTGGTGGCGAGTTCGTGGATCACCAGCGCGAAGTCCAGCGCCTGGCGGGGCCGGAGGATGCAGTCCGGCGCACCGATCAGCGACACCGCGTCGCCGTCGTCGACGTAGGGGTGCAGTTCGTCACGAATGATCCGCGCGAGGCTGGCGCCCCGCCACTTCTCGCTGGTGAGCAGCCCGTGCGTCCGCGCCATCGCCGCCACGCGGCCCTGCAGGCGACGGCCGAACTCCTCGATCGACGGCGCGTTCTGCGCGGTGAGCGCGATCATCGCCTGCACCGAGGCGAGGATGTTGCGGACCCGGTGGTCGAGTTCCGCCGCCAGCAGCGCCTGGCGCTCGGCACCGGCCTTGCGCTCGTCGATGTCGATACAGACGCCGATCCATTCCCGCACTGCGGAGGTGGCGTCGTGCACCGGCACCGCCCGGCCGTTGAACCAGCGGTAGCGGCCGGAGGCGTCGCGCAGACGATACTCCCGGTCGAAGGCGGAGAGCGTGGTCACCGCGTGCTCCCATGCGGCGACGGTGGCGTCGCGGTCGTCGGGATGCAGCGCCTCGATCCAGCCGCCGCCGGCGATCTCGGCCTGGGTCTGGCCGGTGAACGCGCTCCACTCGGAGGAGGCGGCGATCCGTCCGTCCGGGCTGGTCGTCCAGACGATCGAGGCGATCGCCTCCGTCAGGCCGCGGTAGCGCTCCTCGCTCGCGCGCAGCGCCAACTCCCGGGTTCGGATCTCCGCGTGCGCCTGCTCGGCCGCGGCCCTGGCCTGCTGCTCCTCGGCGAGGCGGATCCGCGTTTCGATCTGCATCCGCAGCGCGTCGGTCGCCTCGGCCAATGCCCGGCCGACGTCGGCCACCTCGGCGATCTCCGTGCGTGGCAGGGCCACCGCCTCGCCGCGAACCATCGACGGCGTCTGCTGCGCCAAAGTCTGTAGGGGCCGTGCGATGCGGCGGCCGAGGACCACGGCGACGGTGCAGGCGATGAGCAGCGAGCCCAGGGCACCCGCGGCGAGCGCGTTCGCCGCGCGGCGCATCGGCATTTCGACCACCGCCGAGGGCGCGGCGACGATCGTCTTCCAGCCGGTCATGGCCGAGCGGTGGAACGCGAGGTCCATGGCGCGATCGTTGAAGTCGATGCCCTGGATCACGCCTTCCCTCCGGCCCCGCGTCGCCTCGACGAGCTGCGGCACCGGCGTCGTGCCGACGTATTGCGGGGGATCGCTCGACTGGGCCACCTGCACGTCGACCCGGTCCAGCAGGGCACCCACCCAGCCCTCCGGCAGCGCCTGGTCGGTCAGCAGGCGGCTGAAGCGGTCGGGCAGGAACGTGATGTCCAGGCAATAGACGACCTGGTCGCCGCGGATCACCGGAACGACGACGGCGATGATGTTGCGCTTCGAAACCCGGCCGTAGATCAGATCGGTGACGACCGGGACGCGCTCGGCCACGACGCGCCGCATCGTCTCGGGACTGGAGGACTTGGGCAGCGGCGCGCCGAACGGCCGCAGGGTGTTGACCAGCTGCTGCATGGTGTCGGGCGAGGTGAGCACCACCCAGGCGTCGAACTTCGCCGCCACGGCGTCCGCCTGCGCCTGAAACGCCGCAAAGTCCTTCGCGTCGAGGGAGGGCGAACTGGCGATACCGATGAGCGCCGCTTCGACCGTCTGGACCTCGCGATCGACCGCCAGCGACAGCGCGCGCGCCGTGTCCTGCATGCCGCGGTCGATGGTGTCCTGCTGCAGGCGCAGCGCGAAGTACGCATACCCCGCCGCGAGTGCCATCATCGGCGCCAGCACGGCGATGACCAAGACGATCAGGTAGGTGCGAATCCCGACCGCGCGAAACCACCCGGCGGCTTTCGGCCCGGGCGAGGCGTCGTCTTTGCCGGACTCGACGTTCATCGGAGGCATAATCACCGAAATACCCCCGACTTGCGAGTGGGTTTCGATCTCGCGTCGCTTTCGGGGCCAGCCGGAACCGAACTCAGGCTCTCGGGATGTGCGGGATGCGCAGCCGCGGCAGCCGGAGGCCGCTCATCGTTTCCTGCAACTTGGTCTGCAGGCGGGGGAACCGCATCACGTCGTCGATCCGCCGGTCCAGGAACGCCCAGGTGTCGACGAACTCCTCCGACTCGTCGTCCAGCCAGTACAGCACGGTGGCGCCGTAGACGGCCGCGAGGCTCGCGCGCTTGCTGTAGAAGCTGAAGTCGGTCGAGGTATCCCCGCAAGCGTACCAGACGCTGTTCACCGTCTCCCATGTGCAGCGCAGCGCCAGCGGCGTGTTGGCCGGCAGGCTGGACCACGCCAGCGTGCGCCGCACCGCTTCCTGGTAAGGCACGTTCACTTCGAGGCGGGCGCGCAGCGCACTGGCGATCCGATCGCGCAACCGCAGCGCGTCGACGTCGATCAGCTGCATCGCCTCCAGCATCCGCGCATCGGCCCAGCGGGACCAGTGCTCGACCATTTCCGGCGCACCGCCCGGAAAGATCAGCGCGCCGTGTTCCGCCGAGACGCCGGCGTCGGCGAGGCCGTTGCGCAGCGACCGGTTGCTCCAGCCCTCGAACGCGACGTGCGGCAATGTCTCCAGCAGGACCCGGTCGCGCAGCGGATCGTCGTCGTTTCCGGACCGCGGATCGGGCTCGGGCGTCTCGTTGTCGACCATCGTCCGTCGTCCTCCACCAGAGCCGTTCGCCGAACTCACGCGTCCTGCGTCGGCGCCCTGTTATGCCGGATCTCTTCGACAAAGCCGAGCGTCCGCAGGTCGCGCAGCCGTTGCGGATAGAGCATGCCGTCGAGATGATCACACTCGTGCTGCACGACCCGGGCGTGGAACCCTTCGGCGAGCCGGTCGATCACCTCACCCGAAGGTCCGACGCCGCGGTAGCGGATGCGGCGGTGGCGCGGCACCAGCCCGGTCAGGCCGGGAACCGAGAGGCAGGCCTCCCAGGCTTCGACGAGATCGTCGTCCAGCGGCTCGATCACCGGATTGATCAGGACGGTGAGCGGCACCGGCCCGTCCGCAGCGCCGGGGGTGGCGGTCGGATCGCCGGCCCGTGCGGCCGGCACGAAGAAGATCACCAGGCGCAACGGGACGTGCACCTGCGGCGCCGCCAGACCGACGCCGCCGGCATCGGCCATGGTCTCGGTCATGTCGGCGATCAGGCGGGCGATCTCCGCACTTCCCGGATCGCCGACCGCTCGAGCCGGCGCCTGCAGCACCGGATGTCCCATGCGGGCGATTTTCAGCAAGGCCACGGCAGCATTCCCGTTGGTGTTCCGCCAAAATGTCGTATGGGCGTGCCGCTGCGACAAGGCCTTCGACCGGGCGTCGTGCGCCCCATCGCTCAGCCCACCTCGTCGATGGCGGCGACGTCGACCGCGACATGGACGGTGTGGGCGCCGCCGCCGAAGATCGCGCCGCTGACCGGGCTGACGTCGCCGTAATCCCGACCCCAGGCGACGGTGATATGATCGATGGAGACCAGCAGGTCGTTGGTCGGATCGACGTCGATCCAGCCGTGCCCGGGGCACCAGACCGACAGCCAGGCGTGCGACGCGTCGGCGCCCACCAACCTCTCCTTGCCCGGCGGGGGTCGCGTCAGCAGGTAGCCACTGACGTAGCGCGCCGGCAGACGCAATGACCGCAGGCAGGCGATCTGGAGATGCGCGAAGTCCTGGCAGACGCCGCGGCGCGCCGCGAACACCTCCTCCACCGGCGTCGCCACGGTGGTCGCCGTCGGATCGAACTTGAAGTCGCGATGAATGCGTCGGCTGAGTTCGAGGACCCCCTCCAGGATCGGCCGTCCCTCGGGGAAGCAGGCTTGCGCATAGGCCTTGATGCCGGCGTTCGACCGGGTCTTCGGTGTATCGAAGGTGAACTGCAGCGCGTCCAGCCCCGTCTCGCTGGTGTCGCGGAACAGCGCCGGATAGATGCGGTCCCAGGGCGTCGTCCGTTCCGGAGCCGGCACCGTCGGCGGTGCGACTTCGATCACGCTCTTGGCGTGCAGGATCAGTTCCTTGTGCCGATGCTGCAACGTGATGAAGCAGACGGGATTGCCGAAGTAATCGATGGTGGAGGAGTGTTGCGAGGGCGTCGGCAGGATGATCAGCTTCGTCTGCCGGCAGGTCTGGTGCAGCGACGGCCGCGGCTTGAGGTGCAGCACGTGGTGCGAGAACGACACGGGCACCGAGTAGCGGTAGGTCGTCCGGTGGCTGACTTCGTAGAGGATCGCCCGGTTGCGCATGGTCACAGATCGGCCGGCTTGCGGGCCTCGGCATGGCTGAAGTAATCGCGGGTGATCAGTTCCGAGAGCTGCGGCAGGGCGGTGCCGACCGCGTTCAGCAGCGACTCCAGCGCGCCCCTGCGCCCTTCGCTGTCTTCGTCACACAAGGGTGCGATCTCCGCCAGTCGCACCTCGGTGAGCAGCGAGAGGACCAGCCGCTGCTCCGGCGAGCGGACGTTCTCGTCCATGTCGCGCGGCAGTTGTTCGACGTGATCGACCAGCGCCGCCACCTGGAAGGCGACCGAGCGGGGGTTGGTTTCGTCCAGCAGCAGCAGGTCGATCACCGGCGGCAACATCGGCGTCGTCAGATACCGCGACCGGTAGGTCATGATGCTGTCGGCGAGTTCGAGCAGTAGCACCAGGCTGCCGTCCTCCTCCGGGCTGCCGCGCGCCAGCAGGCTACGCAGCAGGCCGACCAGATGTTGCGCCCGCTCCAGCCGGCGCCCCATGCCGAGGAAGCGCCAGCCGTGGTTGCGGGTCATGTTCTCCATCTCCATGCCGCTGAAGGCGGCCAGCATGCGGATGGAGTCGTCCAGCATCGCCAGCGTGTCGCCCAGTTCGATCGGGTGGGTGGGGGACTCCGTCTGGTAGGCGTGCAACGTGACCTTGGTATGAAAGCGGCTCAGCGTCCGCCACGCGTCCAGCGACAGGCGATCCCGCACCAGGCCTGCGGTGCGATGCAGATGCGACAGCGTCTCCTGCAGGCCGTAGGCGCAGACCGGATCGAACATCAGCACCGAGAGTTGCTTCTCCAACGTCTCGGTCGGGGTGCTGCCCTTCCCGGCCACCGGCGGCGCCATCTGGCTCTTCTCGAACAGCACGCGCAGGACCCGCTTCATCGCCGCGACGCTGTCGACTGGGCTCGCGTCTTCGGTCAGGCGGTGGACGACGCTGCGGAGCACGCGCATCGTGTCTTCCGTCCGCTCGGCGTAGCGGCCGAGCCAGAACAGGTTGTCGGCCGCCCGGCTCGGCAGGTCCTTGCCGGTGCGCTTCGGCTTGACGTGGCTGAGCGGCGAGCGCAGCAGCGTGAAACTGGTGTTCACCGGCTCGTCGGCGATCACCCAGGTGTCCTTGGTTCCCTCGCCACGAAACAGCGCGATGGCACGCGCATCCGAGGAACCGGAGACGCGGGTGAGGCCGCCCGGCATGACGACGAAGTCGTCGTCCTTGGTCGCCGCGAGGAACACGCGCAGCGTCATCGGCCGCGGCTGCAGCCCCTCCTTGGTCCACACCGGCGTGGTCGACAGCGACACCAACTCCTGGCCGACGTAGTCGTCGCCTCGGGTGGTGATCTGGTCGATGATGGCGAGACGGTCGGCCGGAGACAGCGAGGCGCCCGGCACCGCGCTGGTCGTCCGCGCCAGCAGCGTCCGGCGCTTGAACGCGGAGTCGATCGAGAGCCGGTCGAGATTGGCCAGCACGTGGTCACGTACCTGGGCGTCGCCGCACCACCACGTGGAGATGTTGGGGATGCGCAGGTCCTCGCCCAGCATCCGCCGGCACAGGCCGGGCAGGAACGCCAGCATCGCCTTGGTCTCCGCCAGCCCGCTGCCCAGCGCATTGGCGACGGTGACGGTGCCGGCCCGCGTCGCCTGCAGCAGCCCGGCCACGCCCAGCACGGAGTCGGCGCGCAGCTCCAGCGGATCGCAGTCCTCGGAGTCGACGCGGCGCAGGATCAGGTCGACCGGCTTCAGGCCATCCACCGACTTCAGGTAGACGCGGCTGTCGCGCACGGTGAGATCCCCGCCCTCCGCCAGCGTGTAGCCCAGGTAGCGTGCGAGATAGGCGTGGGCGAAGTACCCCTCGGCGGCAGCACCCGGAGTCAGCAGGACGATGCGTGGGTTCTCCCGATTGGTGCGGGAGACGAGGCTGTCGTGCATCGACTGGAAGTAGCTCGCCAGGCGCTGCACATGGACGTCGCGGAACAGTTCGGGCAGGCAGCGGGAGAGGACGACGCGGTTCTCCAGCGCGAACCCGACCCCGGACGGCGCCTGCGTCCGGTCGGCCAGCACCCACCAGCGGCCGTCCGGCCCGCGGCCGAGATCGGCGGCATAGAGGTGCAGGAACCGCCCGTCGCGCGGGCGGGTGCCGTGGCAGGGCCGCAGGAAATGCGGGTTGCCGAGCACCACCGCCGCCGGCAGGTCGCCGTTGTGCAGCAGCGTCTGCGGCCCGTAGAGGTCAGCCAGGATGGCGTCGAGCAGCCGTGCCCGCTGGATCAGCCCTTGCTCCAGGTGCCGCCACTCCTCGGTGCCGATCACCACCGGGACGAAATCCAGATCCCACGGCCGCTCCGCCCGTCCGGCGGCATCGGCGGTGTAGGTCAGCCCGTTCTCGTGCAGCAGGCGTTCGGCGAGCCGCCAGCGGTGCGTGAGTTCCGACTCCGTCATGCTCTCCAGGCCGTCGACGAACGGCTTCCACGCCGGCCGGAGGCTGCCGTCGGCGGCGATCATCTCGTCGTAGACGCCGGGGAGCAGGGTATACCCCTCGTACAGGCCCGCCACGCGCCGCGCCTCCGGAGGGGGGATTGTCAAGCTCACGCGGGCGATCCTCTTCGTCGGCTCATGTCGGCAGGCGGCACAGCCGCAGGTCCAGCGTCGCCGGGAATTCGGGGTTGGGCGTCGGCGCCGGCGGGCGGAACGAGCCGGGCGTGTGGCCGAAGGCGAAGAACCGGGCGCACCGCCTGCTCTCCGCCTCGTAGGCGTTGACCGGGAAGGTGTCGTAGTTGCGGCCGCCCGGATGCGCCACGTGGTAGGTGCACCCGCCCAGCGACCGGTCCGACCACCGGTCGAACAGGTCGAAGATCAGCGGGGCGTCCGGCGGCAGGGTCGGATGCAGGCAGGCGGGCGGCTGCCACGCCCGATACCGCACACCGGCGACGAACTCGCCGAACGCCCCCGTGGGTTGCAGCGGCACCAGGTGGCGGTTGCAGGTGAGCACATGGCGGCCTTCGGTGAGCCCGCGCACCCGCACCTGCACGCGTTCGACCGAGGAATCGACGTAGCGGACGGTGCCGCCGATCGCGCCTTCCTCGCCCATCACATGCCACGGCTCCAGCGCCTGCCGCAGTTCGATCTCGGCCCCGGCGTACTCGACCGCGCCGTACAGCGGGAAGCGGAATTCGAAGTGCGGGGCGAACCAGTCCGCCTGCACCGGCATCCCGGCCCGGCCGAGGTCCGCCACCACGTCCAGCAGGTCTTTCCAGACGAAGTGCGGCAGCATGAAGCGGTCGTGCAGCGCCGTCCCCCAGCGGACCAGCGGCCTTTGGTACGGCTCGCGCCAGAACCAGGCGATCAGCGCGCGCAGCAGCAGGTGCTGCGCCAGGCTCATCCGCGCGTGCGGCGGCATCTCGAAGGCGCGGAACTCGACCAGGCCGAGGCGGCCGGTCGGCCCGTCCGGCGAGTACAGCTTGTCGATGCAGATCTCGGCGCGGTGGGTGTTGCCGGTGGAGTCGATCAGCAGGTTGCGCAGGATGCGGTCGATCAGCCACGGCGGCACCGGCTGGCCGTCCGGCTCGGGGATCTGCCGGAAGGCGAGTTCGAGTTCGTAGAGCTGGTCGTTGCGCGCCTCGTCCACCCGCGGCGCTTGGCTGGTCGGCCCGATGAAGAGGCCCGAGAACATGTACGACAGCGCCGGATGGTTCTGCCAGTAGGTGACGAGGCTGCGCAGCAGGTCCGGCCGGCGCAGGAACGGGCTGTCCGCCGGCGTCGCACCGCCGACGACGATGTGGTTGCCGCCGCCGGTGCCGGTGTGCCGCCCGTCCAGCATGAACTTCTCGGTGCCCAGCCGGGTGTTGCGCGCGTCCTCGTACAAGCCGGTGGTGATCTCGACGAGTTCCGGCCACGAGCGGGCCGGATGGATGTTCGCCTCGATGACACCGGGATCGGGGGTGACCTTGATGACGCCCAGCCGGGAATCGCCCGGCGGTGTGTAGCCCTCGAGCCGGATCGGCATCTCCAGGGCGGCCGCCGTCTGCTCGATCGCGGCGATCATCTCGACGTAGTCGTCGGCGGTCTCCAGCGGCGGCATGAACACGCAGACCGTGCCGTCGCGCGGCTCGATGCTGATCGCGGTGCGGACCGCGCCACCCGCCTCGGCCGGCAGGTGCTGCTCGATCACCTCCTGCCGCTCCGCACCCGCGGGCGCGCCGCTCTCCGCCACGCGGCGCTGGCGCAGCCGTTCCGGCTCGGGCAGCGGCGGACTATCCACGAACGGATCGCCGGGGTTGTAGTAGGGATACACCGCGCGTGGGACCCAAGGCAGGCCATCAAGCGGGATGCGGTAGCCGAGCGCCGAGTCGCCCGGCACCAGGAACAGCCGGCCGCGGCGGAACGACCAGCGCTCGCTGACCCAGCGGGCGCGGCCATCCCGCGCGTTCCAGCGTTGCACCGGCAGCACCCAACCGATCGGATTGCCGAGGCCGCGCTCGAACACCCGGGCGAGCCGCGCGCGCTCCTCCGGGTCCTCGAGCTTGGAGTCGAACGGATCGACGTTCTCCGGCAGGCTCTGCTCGCGGGCGATGTAGGGGAACGGGTCCTCGTACGCCGGCACCGCACACGCCGGATCGACGCCCAGGGTCCGGGCGAGGCCGGTGGCGAAGCGCTCGACGTGCGTCATGTCCGTATTCACGGCACTGCCGTCGGCGGCGATCACCCGGTGATCGGTCCACAGCGGCTTGCCGTCGCGGCGCCAGTAAAGCGCATAGGCCCAGCGCGGCAGGCTCTCGCCCGGATACCACTTGCCCTGGCCGAAGTGCAGCAGGCCGCCGGGCGCGAACCGGTCCCGCAGGCGGCAGACCAACTCGGCGGCGAGGCGCCGCTTGTCCGGACCGTCGGCGTCGGTGTTCCACTGCGCGCCGTCCATGTCGTCGATGGAGACGAAGGTGGGCTCGCCGCCGACCGTCAGCCGCACGTCGTCGGCCTGCAGCCGCGCGTCGACCGCGTCGCCCAGCGCCAGGATGCTCTGCCATTGCGCATCGGAGTACGGCTTCGTCACCCGCGGGGTCTCGCGGATGCGCTCGACCGACATGGCGAATTCGAACGTCACCTCCGCCGCGTCGACGCTGCCGGTGATCGGCGCCGCCGTCTCCGGATCGGGTGTGCACGCGAGCGGCAGGTGCCCTTCACCGGCGAGCAGACCGGACGTGGGGTCGAGGCCGATCCAGCCGGCCCCCGGCAGATACACCTCGGTCCAGGCGTGCAGGTCGGTGAAGTCCTCGGCGGCGCCGGCCGGGCCTTCCAGCGGCTTCTCGTCCGGCTTGAGCTGAATCAGGTAGCCGGAGACGAAGCGTGCGGCCAAGCCCAGGTGCCGCAGGATCTGTACCAGCAGCCAGCCGGTGTCCCGGCACGAGCCGGTGCCGAGCCCCAGCGTCTCCTCGCAGGTCTGGATGCCCGGCTCCATGCGCACGACGTAGCCGATGTCCTTCTGCAGCCGGGCGTTGAGGCCGACGAGGAAGTCCACCGTCCGCGTCTCCTCGCGCGGCACCGCCGCCAGCCACGCGGTCAGCAGCGGGCCCGCCGGCAGCGCGACCGAATACGGCGCCAGTTCCGAGGCCAGCCAGGGCGCATAGGCGAACGGGAACGTCTCCGCCTCGGGCTCCAGGAAAAAGTCGAACGGGTTGAACACCGCCATCTCGGCGACGAGGTCGACGTCGATCGAAAACTCCCTGGTCCGCTCCGGAAAGACGAAGCGGGCGAGGTAGTTGCCTTGCGGGTCCTGCTGCCAGTTGAGGAAGTGCGGCTCCGGCTTGACGGTCAACGCGTAGGAGAGCACCCGCGTCCGGCAGTGCGGCGCCGGGCGCAGGCGGATCACCTGCGGGCCGAGCTGGACCGGCCGGTCGTAGCGATACGCGGTGCGGTGGCGCAGGGCGACGTCGATTGCCATCGGCTCAGGCTCTCCGCCGGGTGGTGCGTGCGGCTGTGGCTTTCGTCTCGGTCACTGCAATTCTCCTGCGCGGGCGGAACGGTCACGAACCCGGAACACTGCCCCCGGCGAGCGATGGCGCGCGCCCCGCGTCGCGCGGGCGCGTCGCTGGCAGCGCGTCTCCCGCGGGCGGTGCGCCGGCATCGAGACCTTCGTCAATGATAGCGAATTAGGCAACGCTGTCGATGCCACTCCCGGAACGGGCGGTACACGCAAGAACGAGGCCAGCGGGCGCGCACGTGAAACGGAGCCTTGCCCATGCTACTTCCTCGTCAGGAGCCGGCAGGATAGCCGGCCAGCCGGGGGCCGCACGCCCTGCGTCAGAAGGACGGAACACATGCCCGACCTGTCGATCGCGCCGCCCGAACCGTCTGCCCGGCTCGCCTTCGATATCCGCGGCATGACCTGCGCGGCCTGCGCCGGCCGGGTCGAACGGGCGTTGCGCCGGGTGCCGGGCGTGGCTACGGCGGAGGTCAATCTTGCGCTCGAGCGCGCCGACGTGACGGTGGCGGGCGGTGCGGCCGACATGCCGGCCGTCCTGGTCGAAGCCGTGACGGATGCGGGCTACGCGGCCTCCTGGCGCCGGCCGGAGATGACCGCCGGTGATGCGGCGGCGCGCGCGGCCGAGGCGCAGGAGCGGCAGCGGCGGGAGGGCCGCCGGGATGTGCTGCTGCTGGCGTTCGCCGCCGCGCTGACCGTGCCGCTGGTCCTGCAGATGCTGGCGTATCCCCTCGGGCTGCCCTGGCGCCTGAGTCCGATCGGTGAGGCGATGCTGGCAACGCCGGTGCAGATCGTCGTCGGCTGGCGGTTCTATCGCGGCGCGTGGCGTGCCTTGCGGGCGGGCGGCGGCAACATGGACGTGCTGGTGGCGCTCGGCACCACCGCCGCCTGGGGCTTCAGCATGGCGATGGTGATCGCCCGCGGCGAGGGCGCACACGGCCACCTCTATTTCGAGGGTGCGGCCGTGATCCTGACGATGGTGATGGCCGGGAAGTGGCTGGAGGGCCGGGCACGGCACGGCACCACCGCGGCCATCCGCGAGCTGATGGCGCTGCGTCCCGAGACCGCCCGGCTGGAGCGCGACGGCGTCACCGCCGAGGTGGCGATCGATCGCGTCGCGGTGGGCGACGTGGTGATCGTCCTCCCCGGCGAGCGCATCCCGGTGGACGGCGTCGTCCTGGAGGGGGAGACGGACGTCGACGAGTCCCTGGTCACCGGCGAGAGCCTGCCGGTCGAAAAACGCGCCGGCGACGCCGTGACCGGCGGGGCGGTCAACGGCACCGGGCAGGTGCGGCTGCGGGCGACGGCGGTGGGCGCCGACTCCACACTGTCGCGCATCGTCCGGCTGGTGGAGAACGCGCAAGGCGGCAAGGCGCCGGTGCAGCGGCTGGTGGACCGGGTGAGTGCGGTGTTCGTGCCGGTGGTGGTCGGCCTCGCGGTGGCGACGCTCGCCGGCTGGCTGCTGGCCGGCGCCGGGTTCGAGGCGGCTCTCGTCGCCGCCGTCTCGGTCCTGGTGATCGCATGCCCGTGTGCGCTCGGCCTCGCCACCCCCACCGCGCTGGTCGCCGGCACGGGCGCCGCGGCGCGCGCCGGCGTGCTGATCCGCGACATCGAGACGCTGGAGCGCGCCCATCGGGTGGATACCGTGGTCTTCGACAAGACCGGGACGCTGACCCTCGGCCGGCCGGCGGTGGTGGCGGTCGTCCCCCTGCCCGAAGACCGAACCGGGGCGGACGGCAGGGCGATGCTGGCGGCGGCGGCGGCGATCCAGGCCGGCAGCGAACATCCGCTCGCCCGCGCCTTCGTCGCCTACGCCGCCGCCCAGAATATCGCCTTCGGGCGCGGCGAGGCGGTGCGGAGCCGGCCCGGCGCCGGGGTCGTCGGCCGAACGGAGGGGCGGGAGGTGGCGATCGGCAACCTCTCGCTGATGCGCTCGCTGGGTGTGGAGACAGAGGGCGCGCTGGCGCCTCTCGCGGGGATGGAAGCGGCGGGACACACCGGCGTGCTGGTTGCGATCGACGGCCGGCTCGCCGGCCTCGTCGCCATCGCCGATCCGCCGCGGCCGGAGGCGCGCGCCGCCATCGCCGACCTGACGGCGCACGAGATCGCCACCGTCCTGCTCTCCGGCGACGCCGAGCGGGTCGCCGCGGCCGTCGCCCGCAGCCTCGGCATCGCGCACGCGCGCGGCGGCGTGCGGCCGGAGGAGAAGACCGCCGCCATCCGCGAACTCCGGGCCGCCGGGCACGGTGTGGCGATGGTCGGCGACGGCATCAACGATGCGCCGGCACTGGCCGAGGCGGACGTCGGCATCGCCATGGGCAGCGGCACCGACGTGGCGATGGAGACGGCCGGCATCACGCTGATGCGGCCCGATCCGCGGCTGGTCGCGGCAGCCTTGGACATCGCCCGGGCGACACGGGCGAAGATCCGCCAGAACCTGTTCTGGGCGTTCGCCTACAACGTCGTCGGCCTGCCGCTGGCGGCCGCCGGCCTCCTCGGCCCGGCCTTCGCCGGTGCGGCGATGGCGCTCAGCTCGGCCTGCGTCGTCGGCAACGCGCTGCTGCTGCGGCGATGGCGGCCGCGCCTGTCCCGATCCGCCGCCGGCGGTCCCGGGTGAAAACTTGACTCCATAGGGGAAATAGGGTTATTATCCTATACCCTGACATCCTCTCCCGTGGGGCGCCCCATGCCACGCCTGAAACCGCGACACGAGCGCTTCTGCCGCGCGTTCGTCGAGTGCACGAACGCGACCCTCGCCGCCAAGTCGGCCGGCTACGCCCCCGCCTCCGCCCGCAACACCGGCTATCGACTGCTGCAGAGCCCTCGCATCACCGCACGCATCACCGAAATCCAGCAGGACACCGCGCAGTCGCACTGCCGCAACGTCGACGTTCTGCTCGGCAAACTGGAGACGATCTACCGCCGCGCCATCGACGACCACCACTTCTCCGCCGCCGCCCGCGCCGTCGAACTGCAGGCGAAGCTGGCCGGCGTGGCACCGCCGACGGCGGCGGCGGCGCGGGGGCGGGCCGCTGTCCCAGGCGAGACAGCGCCGCATCGAGGCCCGGCGGAACTTCCCGCGGACGACGCGGCTGCGTCGCCGGCACGCCGCTGACATTCAGGCTGCAAAAGGAGTAAATTAGCCCTCGGCGGTCATTTCGGGGGAGGAGAGATGGGCAGGCCGGGGTTCGCCCTGTGGCGACGGTTGGCGCGTCGGCGGCAGGCGGAACGCAACGCGCGGCCCACGGCCGAGCCGGGGCCGGGTTTCTGGCATCGGCTGGACGCCGGACTGGCCCGCGCGCGGTCGCTGGCGCTCAATACATTGGTGCTGCTGGTGGTGGGCGTGTTCGGCTGGGCGGTCGTCGAGGAAGTGGCGCGCGACCCGGTGGTCATCGAGCCGCTGCTGGTGCCCGAGCCGGTCGCCAAGGCCGGCTGGACCGGTGAGGTGCTGGCCCGGCAAATGCGGGACCGAGTTCGCGAGATCAACGCGGGGGCGACGACGTTTCGCCGTCGCGACGACTACCTGTTCGACCGCGAGCAGGCGGACGTCGTCCTGCCCGGCGGAATCGTCTCGATCCGTACTCTGGTGACCGTCCTACGCAGCGTCGTCAACCGACCGGCTCGTCGATTTGTCGCGGAAGTGATCGAGTTCGACGGGCCGGCACGACCGGCCGAGTGCGATCCGATGTCCGGGAGGCCCCCGAGATACGTGCTCGTGGGCCGTATGAGCAACACTAAGGCCCAGGACTGGGTGGTCTGCGCCGATACCGTCCGGGATTTGCCGCAACCGGCCGGGGACCGTTTGATGCGGGCGGCGAGTCCTTATGTTTTTGCCTCTTATCAGAGTACACGGGACCCGGCATTAGCGAAAACCATCGCCGAAGCCATCCTTCGGGATCGAAATGCCGGTGATGACCACCCTTGGGCGTTTCTTCTGCTCGGGTATATGCTAGTCGATCAGAAGGATTTCTCGGGCGCCATCGCGAAGTACGAGCAGGCAGTCGCGCTCGAGCCGAAATTCGCCTACGCCTGCTATGGCTGGGGCTACGCGCTGCTTCAGCTGAAGCGCCCGGAGGAGGCGATCGGCAAGTTCGAGCAGGCGATCCGCATCGATCCGAACTATGCCTACGCCTACAACGGCTGGGGCGGCGCCCTGTCCGACCTGAAGCGCCCGGAGGAGGCGATCGGCAAGTTCGAGCAGGCGATCCGCATCGATCCGAACTATGCCTACGCCTACTACAACTGGGGCAACGCGCTGCGCGACCTGCAGCGGCCGGACGAGGCGATCGGCAAGTACGAGCAGGCGATCCGGATCGATCCGAACTATGCCTACGCCTACTACAACTGGGGCAACGCGCTGCGCGACCTGCAGCGGCCGGACGAGGCGATCGGCAAGTACGAGCAGGCGATCCGGATCGATCCGAACGATGCCTACGCCTACAACAACTGGGGCATCGCGCTGCGCGACCTGCAGCGGCCGGAGGAGGCGATCGGCAAATACGAGCAGGCGATCCGCATCGATCCGAACGATGCGGATTATTACCGTGGCTGGGGCATCGCGCTGCGGGACCTCAAGCGACACGACGAGGCGGACGCGATGTTTGCGATGGCCGACTGCTTGGGGAAGGGACAGGCGGCGGAAAGCTGCAAGGCGGCGGGGATCGCCGCAGCGTCTGGCAGTGCGATACCTCGTGCACCGGAATGAGTGGCTGCGACAAACCTCACAATCGCGAGCGCAGCGAAGCGATCCACGCGTTGCAGCTCGCACCGGCGATGGATTGCTTCACCCGCGTTGCGGGTTCGCAATGACGAGGGGCGGTGTGGGTGGATTGCTCAGCCGCTTCGCCGGCTCGCACTGACGAGCCGTCGTTCGCGGTCGCCAACTCCCCTCACAGCCACCCCATCCGCCGGAACCTCAAGTACAGCGCGCCGCAGACCACGGCGATGAACAGCAGCACGGCCGGGTAGCCCCACAGCAGCGCGAGTTCGGGCATGTGCTCGAAGTTCATGCCATAGATGCCGGCGACGGCGGTGGGGACGGCCAGGATCGCCGCCCAGCCGGCGAGTTGGCGCATCACCTCGTTCTGCCGGTTCGAGCCCAGCAGCAGGAAGGTTTCGAACGAGGTCTTCAGTGTGTCGCGCAGGATGTCGATGTTCTCGTTGACGCGGATGACGTGGTCGCGCACGTCGCCGTAGTACGGCCGGACCGGGTCGTCGATGAACGGCAGTTCGAACCGTTGCAGCCGGTTGCAGATGTCGAGGAGCGGCGCGGTGACGCGGCGGACGCGCATCAGATCGCGGCGCAGGATGGCGATGCGGTCGATGGTGGCGCGGCCGGCGCAACTGGTGCGCACCTGTTCGTCGATCTCCTCCACCTGCGGCTCCATCGCCTCGACGATGTCGACGTAGTTGTCGACGATGAAGTCCATGATCGCGTAGAGCACGAAGTCCTCGCCGTTGACCAGCAGCTCCGGCTCGGCCTCGCAGCGGGCGCGCACCACCTCGTAGGACGAAGACGCGCCGTGGCGGACGGTGATGACGTAGCCTTCGCCCGCGAAGATGTGCGTCTCGCCGATCTCGATGTTGTCGCCCACCAGCTGGGCGGTGCGCATCACCATGAACATCGAAGCGCCGAACACGTCGATCTTCGGGCGCTGGTGCGCCTTGAACGCGTCCTCGACCGCGAGCGGGTGCAGGCCGAACTGCTGCTGCAGCGTCGCCAGGATCGCCTCGTCGGGCTCGTGCAGGCCGATCCAGACGAAGCGGCCGGGGATGCTGAGAAATGCGTGGCTGTCGGCGAGATCGAGATCGGCGATGCGCCGGCCCGCCTCGTAGCCGGCACAGGCGACGATCATGGTCATGACACTTCTCCCCGAACTGCTGGCGCCGCCCGCAGAGGGCGCGACGCGCGTGCCGCACCGCCGACGGGACCGTGCCTTGGCGTTAACGCGTTGTAAACCCGGGCGGGGCACGCTGTTCGCGAATTTGCCTTTTCAACTTCGAGGAACCCCGGCATGCGCGGATGGACGAACGGCGCGATGCACGACCGGTCCGCACGACTGCGTCCGCCGGCGATCGCCTTCATGCTGGCCGTGGCGCTCGCCGTCGCCGCCGGGCCGATGGTTGCGACCGCCGCCGACTGGAACGGCGGCGGCTTGCCGCCTTCGATCGCCAAGGCACGGCCGAGCGCGTCGGTGCCTGCGGATATTCCCGGCAGCCGGGTCGACACCTGCAGGCTGCTGGGCGCCGTCACCGTCTATCGGCCGGTCGGCCACGGCGCCATCGCGGGCGTGGTGCCGTCGGACGTGCTTTCCGCCGGCAATGGCTCCGGCTGCGGTGCGCCCGCGCCTGCGCCGTACGCCGCTCCCCGGTTCCCGCCCGAAGGCGGCGGCTTGCCGTTCGGCACAGAGTAGGGTCCTCGCCCACGCTTACGCACACGCCTGCGGTCGGGCTATGGTCGGGCCGGACCACTTCCGTAGCCGCGAGGCCGCAGCGTACCGGTGAACACTCCTGAACCGCCCGACCCGGCGACCTTCGTTCTGCTCGACGACCCGCTCGGCGCGCCCGGCGCCTGCCGGCTGCTGCAGCGGCCGGAGCGGATCGTCGAGTGCCGCGCGCCGGTGGACCTGGCCCGGTGCCTCGACGCCATCGACGAGGCGGTCGCCTCAGGCCTGCACGCGGCCGGCTTCTTCGCCTATGAGCTCGGCTACCTGCTGGAGCCGGCGTTGGCACCGCTGCTGCCGGCGCAGCGCTCCGATCCGCTGTTGTGGATGGGGCTGTTCCGCGAGGCCCGCGTACTGGACGCCGCGGCGGCTCGGGCTTGGATGCGGCAGCGCGCGGGCGAGGCCGAGCCGCCGGCCGTGCGCGACCTTCGGCTGTCGCTGGACCGGGCGGAATACCGGCGCGCGTTCGACCGGGTGCGGGCATTCATCGCCGCCGGCGACGTCTACCAGATCAACCTGACCCTCGACTGCCGGTTCGCCTGGGAGGGCGATCCGGTCCGTCTCTATCTCGAACTGCGGCGACGGCAGGCGGTGCGCTGCGGCGGCCTGATCGCCGCACCCGGCTTCCACGTGCTCTCGCTGTCGCCCGAGTTGTTCCTGCATCTCGAGCAGGGGCGCGCACGGATGCGGCCGATGAAGGGGACGGCGCGCCGCGGCGCGACACCCGCCGAGGACGCGGCCGTCCGCGCCCGGCTCGCGGCCGATCCCAAGTCGCAGGCCGAGAACCTGATGATCGTCGATCTGCTGCGCAACGACCTGGGCCGCCTCGCGCAGATCGGCAGCGTGCAGGTGACCGACCTGTTCACCGTCGAGACGTTCCGCAGCCTGCACCAGCTCACCTCCGGCGTCGAAGCGGAGCTGCGCGAGGTTGCGGACGTCCGTGGCCTGCTGCGTGCCCTGTTCCCCTGCGGCTCGGTGACGGGCGCTCCGAAAATCCGGGCGATGCAGATCATCCGCGCGCTGGAGCCGCAGCCGCGCGGCGTCTACACCGGCGCCATCGGCGTGATCTCGCCGGGCGGCACGGCGGTGCTCGATGTCGCCATCCGCACGCTGATGCTGCGCCCGGACGGCCGCGGCAGCATGGGCATCGGCAGCGGCATCGTCTTCGACTCGGACGCCGACGCGGAATACGACGAGTGCCTGCTGAAGGCCGAGTTCCTCACCCGGCCGTCCGAGCCGTTCTCGCTGATCGAAACGCTGCGCTGGCGCCGCGACGACGGCTGGGCTCTGCTGGATCGCCACCTCGGCCGCCTCGCAGCCTCGGCCGCCTGGTTCGGCATCGCGTGTGATCCGGTCGCCGTCCGTGCGCTGCTGGAGGACGCGGCGCAGCACTTCGCCGCGGACGACATGCGGGTGCGCCTGCTGCTGGACGAGGACGGCGAGCCCGGCCTGACGGCGGAACCGCTGGCACCGGCGCCGCCCGTGCTGCGGTGGGCGCGCTCGGACCGCCCGGCCTCCTCCCGCGATCCGTTCCGCTACCACAAGACGACGCGCCGCGACCTCTACGACACGGAGCTGGCCCGGCTGCGCGCCGCCACCGGCTGCGACGAGGTGGTGTTCGTCAACGAGCGCGGCGAACTGACCGAGGGGAGCTGGACCAACCTGTTCGTCCGCCGCGGCCGCCATTTTCTGACGCCGCCCGTGGCCAGCGGCCTGCTGGGCGGCACCCTGCGGGCGGAGTTGCTCGCGAGCCGCCCCGGCGAGTGCGTCGAAGCGGTGCTGCGGCCGGCCGACCTCGCGGATGCCGACGAAGTGCTGCTCGGCAATTCCGTCCGCGGCCTGATGCCGGCCCTTCCGGTGGCCGGGTAGGCCCCGGAAGAAACCAAGCCGTCATCGCGAGCCCGCGCAGCGGGCGTGGCGATCCACCGCCGGCCGCGCGCCTTGCCGAGTGGATCGCGTCGCTGCGCTCGCGCCGACGACTCAGCCCCTCTTCGCCGCCTGCGCGTACATGAAGTTGTCCAGCGTGTTCTCGGCGACGCGGAACCACAGGTATTCGTCGTCGCGGAACTTGGTCCAGGCGTCGTAGACCTTCTTGAAGCCGGCATTCTTCGCCGCGGTCTCGGCGTAGACCTCGAACGCCGCCTTGTACGCCGCCTGCAGGACTTCGCGTGGGAACGGCTGCAGAACGGCCCCCTGGCCCACCAGCCGGCGCAGCGCCGGCGGGTTTTGCGCGTCGTACTTCGCCATCGTCACGCAGTTGGCCGCCTCGCACGCCGTCTCCAGGACCGAGCGGTACTGCGGCGGCAGGGCTTCCCACTGCTTGACGTTGATATAGAAACTCAGCATCGGCCCGGACTCCCAGAAGCCCGGATAGTAGTAATACTTGGCGACCTTATAGAACCCCAGCTTCTCGTCGTCGTACGGCCCGATCCATTCGGCCGCGTCGATCGTGCCTTTCTCCAGCGATGGATAGACGTCGCCACCGGCGAGCTGCTGCGGGACGACGCCCAGCTTCGCCATCACTTGGCCCGCCAAGCCGGCGATGCGCATCTTCAACCCGCTCAGGTCCTCGACGCTCTTGATTTCCTTGCGGAACCAGCCGCCCATCTGCGTGCCGGTGTTCCCGGCCGGGAACTGGACGATGTTGTAGCCCTTGAACAGCTCGCGCATCAGCTCGATGCCGCCGCCGAAGTACATCCAGGCATTCTGCGCCCGGCAGTTCAGGCCGAAGGGAATGGCGGTATCGAAGGCGAAGGTCGGGTCCTTGCCGACGTAGTAATAGCTGACGGAATGCCCGCACTCGACCGTCTCGTTCTGCACCGCGTCCAGCACCTGCAGGCCGGGGACGATCTCGCCCGCGGCGAACACGCGGATCTGGAACTTGCCGTCCGTGCCGGCGGCGACCCGCCTCGCGATTTCGTCCGCCGCGCCGTAGAGCGTATCCAGGCTCTTCGGGAAGCTGGAGGCGCACCGCCACTTGATCTCCGGCTCGGCCCGGACGATCGCGGGCGCTGCGATCGTGCTTCCCGCCCCGGCGGCGCCGACGGCGGCGGACTTCAGGAATTGGCGGCGTCGCATTTCAGGCTGCTCCCTTCGGTTGGGTCCGTTCGCCGGGGGAAGTATAGGGCCGCCTGCGCCCGGCGACAAAGCGCGGACGCACGCGGCCCGGCTGCCGCGGCGGCGTGGGCAACGCCCGAACGGGCATTGTTGTCGCAGGCGTTTTCCGCCACTCTGTCGACAAAATATGTAATGCACGCGCCTCATCGGAGCGGGCCGCTCCACCGGCGCAAAGGGAGGCCGCCTGTGAAGCACAAGGTCGTCACCGCCGAGGAAGCGGTCGCGCTGGTCCGCGACGGCGATACGCTGATCAACACCGGGTTCATCGGCTCCGGCGCGCCGGAGGGTCTGCTGGTGGCGCTGGAGCAACGGTTTCTGCAAACCGGCGCCCCGCGCAACCTGACGCTGATGTTCGCCGCCGGCCAAGGCGACAGCGCCGAGCGCGGCCTCAACCACCTGGGCCACGACGGCCTGCTGAAGCGCGTCATCGGCGGCCACTGGGGGCTGATCCCCAAGATCGCCAAGCTGGCACTGACCAACCACATCGAAGGCTGGAACCTGCCGCAGGGCGTCATCTCGCAGCTCTACCGGGCGATCGCCGGGCGGAAGCCCGGCGTCATCACCAAGGTGGGGATCGGCACCTTCGTCGATCCGCGGCGCGAAGGCGGCAAGATCAACGAGATCAGCACCGAGAACCTGGTCGAACTGATCGAACTCGCCGGTGAGGAGTGGCTGTTCTACAAGGCGTTTCCGGTCAACGTGGCGTTCTGCCGCGGCACCACCGCCGACGGCGACGGCAACGTCACCATGGAGCGGGAGGCGCTGACGCTGGACAACCTGGCGATGGCGATGGCGGCGAAGAACTCCGGCGGGATGGTGATCGTCCAGGTGGAGCGGATCGCCGAAGTGGGCTCGCTCAACCCGAAGGCGGTGAAGATTCCCGGCATCCTCGTCGACTGCGTCGTCGTCGCCCCGCCGGAATACCATTGGCAGACCTACGGCACGCAGTACGACCCCGCCTACGCCTCGGAAATCCGCGTCCCCCTCGGCTCACTGGCGCCGCTGCCGCTGGACGAGCGCAAGCTGATCGCGCGCCGCGCGGTGTTCGAGCTGCCCGCGGGCGGCGTCGTCAACCTCGGCATCGGCATGCCGGAGGGCCTCGCCGCCGTCGCCAACGAGGAGCAGGTGCTGAAGTACGTGACGTTGACCACCGAGCCCGGCGGCATCGGCGGCGTCCCGCAGGCCGGGCTGAACTTCGGCGCCGGCGTCAACGTCGCCGCCATCATCGACCAGAACGAGCAGTTCGACTTCTACGACGGCGGCGGCCTGGACATGGCCTGCCTGGGCCTCGCCGAGTGCGACGAGGAAGGCAACCTCAACGTCAGCCGCTTCGGCCCGAAGCTGGCCGGCGCCGGCGGCTTCATCAACATCTCGCAGAACGCCCGCAAGATCGTCTTCGCCGGCACGTTCACCGCCGGCGGCCTGAAGCTGGCGGTCGAGGACGGCAAGCTGCACATCGTCCAGGAAGGCCGGGCGCGGAAGTTCGTCAAGCAGGTGGGGCAGGTGACGTTCTCCGGCGGCTACGCCAAGGCGACGCGCCAGCCGGTGCTCTACGTCACCGAGCGCTGCGTGTTCCGCCTGACCGAGCGGGGTCTGGCGCTGACCGAGGTCGCCCCCGGCATCGACATCGAGCGCGACATCCTGGCGCACATGGACTTCGCGCCGATCGTCGAGAAGGTCGGCCAGATGGACCCGCGCATCTTCCGGCCGGAGCCGATGGGCCTGGAGCGCGAGTTCCTGGGCTTCCGCGACCTGCCCAGCCGGATCACCTACGACGCCGAGCGCAACGTCCTGTTCCTCAATTTCGAAGGCCTGCGGGTCCGCTCGCCGGACGACGTGCAGGCGGTGCAGGACGCGGTGGAGGCGCGGTGCAAGCGGATCGGCCGCTTCGTCCACGTCATCGTCAACTACGACTCGTTCCGCATCGACGACAGCGTGATGGACGCCTACGCGAAGATGATCCGCTACATGGAAAAGACCTACTACCTCAAGGTCACCCGCTACACCACCAGCGCCTTCATGCGCGCCAAACTGGGCGAAGAACTGACGAAGCGCGACGTGGCCCCGCATGTGTTCGAAAGCGCAGCGGAAGCGCAGGCGTACCTCGCCCAGGTTCCCGGCGCCTCGTGAGCGGGACGGGGCAAACGCGATAGGGTGTAACGCGCGAAGCGCTTTCCACCGCTACGGGCTCATCGAGAGTCGCACGAACGGAGGTTTTCCTATCGAGAAAACGTTTCTTGATTTTACGTGTCCGGGAAAGATCCCTCAACAACCCTCTTAAACGCAGAAATTATTTCTGGATCTATATCTATTTGGTTCTCATATTTTAGTGGGCGAGACACCGCATCGCGCAGCCAACCTACCGAACCGACCAACTTATTTATAGATTCAGCGCTGCAGATACGACCGGCGCCAAAATTGATAAATACAAAATCTTGCAAATTCTTATCGTTTTCTAACAGCGTCTTCATTCGCTCGCAGCAAGCGGAATCCCAAATCCCATTCGATATAATCATAAAAATACACTGCATGTTCCACTGGCCGGACAAAAAGTCATCATTATCAAGAAAAGATGATTTTAATTTTAAGGCTAACTTCTTAGAAATAGTTTCTCCATCAACCGATTCATAAAACCTATTGTAAGTTTGGCTTCTTTGCGAAAACCTAAGGATATATGATGCTAGGCTGCCGTCACCGTTCGTTAGAATGACTTCTTGATAAATTTTTCTCGCGGAACCGAGATGGCTTTCATGATCCATACCCCGTAAAAACATAGCACTCAACAAGCCCGGTACGTCGGAGATCATCTGGACGTTTTTTACTATACTTTCAGACGGATCCCTCTTAATAAATTCCATTAAAACTGCCCACATCAAAAGCTTGTCTTTCTCTAGCATATTATTGTAGGCATCCCTTAATCGCTCCAGAAAAATAAGTAGACGAGATTCATGACAAAGCTGGCGAAGATGTTTAACCATGCCCTCTTTATCAAGACTGAAGAAAACATCAACATCTTTCTTTGTGGTTTCCCCTGTGTTATGGCAAAGTCTCATAATAGTAATGAAGGGGCGGCGGAAACATAAACTATCTGGCCTATCTTCTGATGAAACCCTCTTTTCTAACGCCGGGAACAAAAAGCCGCACAAGCTCTTAAGTTTGTTTGAAGAATAAACATCTCCAAGTACGGCTTTTACTCTTTCTTCATGGCTCATTGAGAAAAACGCCGGCTCACTATACCCAAAAATCCCCTCTACAAGAAACCATCTATATTTCCAGATCTGGTTAACTAAATCTGGATACTTGACCAATATTACACAATATGCGATGGCGTCTACCCAGTCGACCTCATTTTGCGTTATTGCTCCAATAACGTGATAAGTGTTCACTAAGCGTGAGACGTCTCTTGGTGTTTTGATGTGTCTTGAGACAATTATAGACTGTAAAACAGCAAATCGTTCATCTTTACTCCACTGATGAGGCAGATTAATCTCATCTACTAGCCGACTAATTTTTGACACAATTAATCTATTTAGGTCGTCATCTGAAGCATGCGGCATCGGAATCTGAAGCTGCACAACCTTTTCAAGGTACGCTTGACCTCGCGCAGCATCACCCCCCCCAAGCGCCTGAGTGACACGATTTTTATCGTATGCAAGAACATAAGATATGTTTGGAAAATCTGCCACTGATCGAACTAACTTGGCAACCATTCTTACTTCACAGTCATCAACCCTATCTAGCTCATCTATAAGAACAATGATTGGGACAGATATACTTTCCACTTGTTTTTGTATCTGTTTACGCATTTCGTGAAGTGAGGCAGTTCTGCTGAATATTGAATTAATAGCATCTGAGCCAGCCTCGACTATTGGGGCAGGAACGGGAGCATATGCTCTTACCAGTTTATCCCCAACTTGCGCTATCGGCGCCACATACCTCGAATATTTTTTGATTGACTTTCTAAGGGCCGAGAAAGACCTCGGAATCGACGCAAATAAGTCCTCAAAGAAAGATTTAATAAGATCTTCATGATGGGAAACTAACCATGGGTCAAATCTAACAACTATAGAATTATCTACATCTGACTTAAGTTTTTTTTCCAACAAATTTAGTAGCGAAGTCTTTCCACTTCCCCACTCCCCCGTAATGCCTAAAACTACACCGCTAGCTTTTCCAGATCTGGGATTAATCAGCGCCCTGCTGATCCGATTTACGAACTCCCCTCTGCCCAGGGAATCTTCATCGGAAGAAGAAATTGGCTTTTCTGGCTCTGCTGGCTGGGTTTGTTCTAACATGACGCAATTTAATCTCGATTTATGTTTATAATGTCTTTACAGGCGCGTAACACTCCGTCTCCCCGATATCGACCTCGGCGGAGAATCAGCGACCGCAACCGTCGTATAGAAAGTTATCATGCGCTTGCATGACAACCTATCTGAAGCGGCGAGCTGAGATAAGGGACGGCTGAGATCAGCCCGTAGGGTGCAGTGAGCGAAGCGAACTGCACCGCTCGCGCGGCGTGGACATCGATATCCTGCTGGCCGCTCTCAGTGCGGTGCGGTTCGCTTCGCTCACCACACCCTACGATCCTTGTTCGGGGGTGGGGGATGATGCGCTTCCGGCTCGTGCCGCTGCCGCCCCTACTCCCGGTCGCGCGCCGTGCGTAGCAGGCGGGACTTCTGGCGTTGCCAGTCGCGGTCCTTGATCGCCTCGCGCTGGTCGGCCTTGCGGCGGCCTTTGGCGAGGCCGAGGTTGACCTTGGCGATGCCGCGGGCGGTGAAGAAGATCGACAGCGGCACGATCGTCATCCCTTCGCGGCGGATCGCGCCGGTCAGCTTGTCGATCTCGCGGCGGTGCAGCAGCAGCTTGCGCGGGCGCTTCGGCTCGTGGCCGAAGGTCTTGCCGGGGTCGTAGGGGGCGATGTGCGCGTTCAGCAGCCACAGCTCGCCGCCCTTGTCGGACGCATAGGCCTCGACGATCGACGCCTGGCCGCGGCGCAGCGATTTCACCTCGCTGCCCGTCAGCATCACGCCGGCGACGACGGTGTCCTGGATGCCGTAGTCGAACCGCGCGCGGCGGTTCTGCGCGACCGTCTTCCCCTGATCCGCCTCTCCCTTGTCGGCCATTCGTCCTGCCGTCAGCCGATCAGGCCGACGGTCGCCATCGCCCGGCGCACCGTCTCCTTGCTCGCATCCATCAGCGGCGCCAGCGGCAGCCGCGTGTCCGCCGCGCACTTGCCGAGCAGGCTGGCCGCGTACTTCACCGGCCCCGGATTGCTCTCGCAGAACAAGGCTCCGTGCAGCGGCATCAGCCGGTCCTGCAGCGCCATCGCCGTCGCCAGATCGCCGTCGCGCCACGCGCGCTGCATCTGCGCGCACAGCCCCGGCGCCACGTTGGCGGTGACGGAGATGCAGCCGTGGCCGCCGGCGGCCAGGAACGGCAGCGCCGTGCCGTCCTCGCCGGAGAGCTGGCAGAAGCCGGCGCCGGCGGCCAGCCGCGTGCGGATCGGCCGGGTCAGATCGGCGGTCGCGTCCTTGACGCCGACGATGTTCGGCAGCTTCGCCAGCCGCGCCATCGTCTCCACCGTCATGTCGATCACCGAGCGCGGCGGGATGTTGTAGATGATCACCGGCAGGTCGACCGCCTGGACGATCGCCTGATAATGCAGGAACAGCCCTTCCTGCGTCGGCTTGTTGTAGTAGGGCGTGACCACCAGCGCCGCGTCCGCGCCCGCCTGCTTGGCGTGCCGCGTCAGGTCGATCGCCTCGGCCGTGCTGTTCGAGCCGGTGCCGGCGATCACCGGCACCCGGCCGGCGGCGACGGCGATGCAGGTCTCGACCACGCGCTTGTGTTCGGCGTGATCCAGCGTCGGCGACTCGCCGGTGGTGCCGCACGGCACCAGCCCGTCGGTCCCCTCGGCGATCTGCCATTCGATCAGCGCGCGATAGGCCGCCTCGTCGAACGCACCGTCGCGGAACGGCGTGATCAAGGCTGCGATGGAGCCCCTGAACATTCGGTCTTCACTCCTCTGCGACGGGCGCACGGCCCGTCGGGGCGGCAAGGCGGCACGCGGTCGGCTGATCCGAGCGCGGCGCGGCCGATGGTCGCCCCTTTTCGGTTGGGGCAGCGACCATAATCGCTCGCCCGCGCCTTTGCAAAGCGCGCGCGCGGCAGGGTAATATCCCGACGGCAATTCCGCGCCCTCCGGCCCGCCGATCCGGGTCCGGCGCGGGAACGCCGCACGGTCCGTGTCGGGCGGAACACGAGGGATCACCATGAGAGCATTTTGGATCGCGGTCGCCGTCGCTGCGGCTCTTTCGGCGCTGCTCCCTGGCGGGCTGGCTGCACAGGAGAGCCAGGAGAGAGTGCACTTCCCGGCCGGCGCGTCGTCGGCGTCCGTCAGCGGCGCGGTCAAGGGCTACGCCGGCGTCGACTACCTGCTGGGCGCCGCCGCCGGGCAGACGATGCACGTGACGCTGAAGACCACGAATTCGAGCCTGTACTTCAACGTCCTGCCACCGGGCTCCGACGCGGCGATCTTCATCGGCTCGACGTCCGGCAACGAGTGGACCGGCACGCTGCCGACGACCGGCGACTACACCGTGCGGGTCTATCTGATGCGCAACGCCGCGCGCCGCAAGGAGGCGGCGAAATACACCATCACCTTCGCGATCGGCGGCGCCCCCGCCGCCAAGGCCCCCGCCGGCGAGGCCCCGGCGGGCGATGCCAAGGTGGCCGGCACGCCGTTCCACGCCACCGGCACCGTGCCGTGTTCCACCGGCGCCGATCGCAAGCCCGCGGGCGAGTGCCCGTTCGGCGTCGTCCGCGGCGCCCCCGGCAATGCCCAGGTCCACCTCACGTCGCCCGCCGGCGGCGAGCGCGTGCTCGACTTCGCCGGCGGCACCGTCACCAGCGCCGACGCCGCGGGGCTGACGGTGGTCAGGCACGGGGACGCGTGGTCGATCGGCATCGGCGACGAGCACTACACCATCCCCGACGCGGCGGTGGTCGGCGGTTGAGGGACTTCGGCGAGCGGCGGTCGAGCCGAGCTTCGCCATGCGAAGAGGCGGGCTGAACTCCGATCCGAACTCTGTGATTACACATAGGCGATCAGCCGGCCGAGGGCCGCGGTCGACAGCCATGCCGCCAACGAGAGCAGGGCACACACCTGGACAAGGGGGCGCTCCGGCGGCGGGCCGCTCTCGTCCGGGGGCTGGCGGCGGCGCACGACGACCTCCAGCAGGGCGGCGTTGGCGAGGCCGAAGGCGATCGTCAGCAGTTTGAGGCGAAAGGCCGGGTTCGCGGCGATGGCGACGGCGTCCGGGGCGAGCAGCAGCAGGCCGGTGCCAGCCTGTGCCACCAGGGCGATCACGGCTACGGGACGACAGCGCTTCGCCAGGAGTGGCCACGGCACCTGGCGGAAGGCGCCCAGCAGGCGCGCGTCCATGACGGCGACGGTGCTAAAGAAGATCAGCAGCCCGAGGATGTGCGCGACGTTGGCCGCCGGATAGAGAAACGGCGAGCGGCGCACGACCTCGCCCAGCACCGACTGCTCGAGCGCGAGCCAGACGTCCAAGGGCGCGGCCCCGACCCCGGTTCGGCCGCCCTCACCGCATGTCGTAGGTGCGGCCGTCGACGGTGATCCGTTCCGCCCGCAACTCGGCCGGATCGTCGCGCTTCGGGTAGCCGTAGGCGGAAATCGTCTGGCCGACCCGGACCACCTCGTCGGTGGCGCCGCGGCTCTGCATGCGCGAGATCGGCGCGAGAATGATCATCCACGACTTGCCGGCGGCATCGACCCGGACGTGCACGTGCGGCTGCTCGAACGCGACCTCGGTGATCGGCCCATCGACCGTCATCGGCCGCTCGGCATCATAGTTTCCCCAGCCGTGATGCGCCGCCGCCGCAAAGGCCACCAACAGCCCGGCGATCATCGCGGCGGCACCGACGCTTCGGCGGCCGAATTCTGGCGAGAACGTCATGCCTTTCCTGGACATCGCGAATTCCACGCCGATGCAGTCGGGAAGATATCCGCCCGTACGCCAGCCTTATGTGGCCCGGGTCGACGAAGCGGATCAGCCGAACAGCCAGTCGCCGATCCCAAAGTCGAGGCTGCCGGGATCGGCAAACGACAGGCTACCGCCCTCGTCGGCTGAAACCCCTGGTGACGCGGGCATGCTCGCATCGGCTGGCATGCCGGTGACCGAACCCGTATCCTCGGGAAGCAGACGGAGCAGGTCGGGTGCCGTCGAGGCGCTCGCATTTTCAATGATCTCGATGGTTTGATCGGCGGGGACATCATGAAGGATGGTCACCGCGCCGCTCGGCCAACGCACCTCGAGCTGATCGATGATCGTGCTCTGCCCTAGACCGAAGTGAATATCGCTGTAATCCTGAGCTTTGAGATGCATGCCGTTGAGCGCTTCACGCATCTGCTGCCCGCCGCCGGCGGTGACGATCACCTTGGAGCCGATGCCGTCGATATTGGACAGAACGCCATGCAATTGCAGCTTGATATAGTGATTGTCGGCGTTGCCGAGGTTGCGAAACAGCTCGATCGGGCCGTTGTTGAGAGGAATGAAGGGAGGGAACGCCGCGCCCGCTGTCGTCGCGATATCGAGAAAACCGTCACTGTCGTAATCGCCGAGGGCGACGGCCCCGCCGGTTCCCATTGACGAGCCGCTGGCACCGAAGTTCGTCACGCGTGTAAACGTTCCCGTACCGTCATTGACCAACAAAATGTTGGGACGGTTCATGGCCGGACTCGCCTGATCCACATAGATATCGACATCACCGTCATTGTCGAAATCGGCCGCGGCCAGGAAATTTCCAAAGTTGGACATCGCCGCGATACCGGAGCTCGCGCTGGCATCGACAAAACCGCCAGGCCTGTTGATGAGAAGCTGATCGCCGGCAGGCAGTGGATTCTGAGTAATTCCTTCAGTGGTCAAGTTTTGGATCGGCGCGGTGGAGCTGATCGTCATCCCCCGCGAGGGTCGCGCAGTGCCGACGACGAGGTATTCCCATGTGTCAGTGGCTTGTTGGTAGCCTATGTAGATTCCTCGGCCGAGAAGGTGAGTGGGAATTCCATGAGTGCTTGTATCGTCGGAAGAAAGCGTGAAACTCGGACTGAGTTCGTTGGTGATCGGACGTCTACCTGCAGCGCCGACGCGAATCATATCGTAGTTGATGCTGCCGTCTTGTCTGGAGAAAGTGAAGGTCAGATCACCGGCGCTTGCAAATGAAAATCCACGCTGTACGCCCACGGGGGCATCAGCGATGTAGGCGTTGATCTGCTGCCCCTGCCCCGTCAAGACGACTTCGTCGACGAAGCCTTGGCGGGTGAGATAGATATCGGGGCGCAAATCATTGTTGAAGTCCGCGATCACCATATCATTAAAGGCTTGAAGAGACAGTTTCCCCAGGAAACTCCGCTTGATATCGACAAACTGTGGACCGCTGGTATCGTAAACACGCGTAATCATACCAAACTTTGTGGTGATCAGCTCCGGGTGGCCATCCCCGTTCAGGTCTGACAGCAGCGCGGTATTCCCACTGCCTTTGTCGAACCCGACTTCTTGCCGGGCATCGACAAAGCGGCCGGCAGCGGTTTGACGCAGGAGGATGGCACCGCTCGCCGGCGAGCCACTCGCCCAAGTTGCATCGGCACCCAAGTAGAGGTCGAGGTGCCCATCATTATTGTAGTCGAGCCAAAGAGGATTCCGCCCCGGTATCCCTCCCACGTTGAGGGCCAGCCCGAAGTCCGCCGTCTTGTCCTGCATCCGGAACTGCGTAGCGTCGGCAACGTTTTCCCATAACACGATGCCTCCGTTTGCGTCGCTCATCTGCGCAAAGTCGGGATCACCGTCGTTGTCGACATCGCCCCAAGCCCCGCCGTGAAAGTCCTTGAAGCGCGGCTCGACCTGAGTTCTCGTCACCTCCCTGAAACGCCCTCCGCCGAGATTGAGAAACAGGTGAACGCCCGGAATTCCCGGAGTCAGGACATGCTGGTTGTGCGCGCTCGTCCAGAGATCAGGCAGCCGGTCGCCGTTGAAATCGGCCCAGGCGGCGGACCAAGTCATCCCCCGGTAAGAAATGCCAGACGAGAGCGTGACATTCCTGAATGACGACATATGATCAGCTCCCCCAACTCCAGCACGCCGACCATCGGCGCCTGGACAAGACCACCCTTGTATCCCGCCTTGACGCGAATGACACCGGTGTAGGTCCGCGCCGGGCGCCGACCTTCCCGAGCATCGGCTGCGCCGCTCGGACTCCTCCGTGAGGAAGTCGCCAGCCAGCCCACCGAACTCGCCCTTGCGTTTCATTCTATCATCGAACGGCGTCGAGAGCATTACCGTTCCCGTGGGCGCCGCGGGCGGCCTGGGCACTCCGGCGAGTGGAAAACGCCGTCTGATTTGCGATCGATGCCGCGATGCAGGCCGCTCCGCCCAGGCTGTCCTATCGAGAACACGATTTCGTGTCGATCATGCCGCTTCGTGTCGATTACGCCGCGGGCGATCACAGGCGGTGCCAGTCGGAGACTCGGGCCCGCGCTTGACGGGTCTCGTCGGGTCGGCCATATCCAGCCGATGGACATCGTGGACGCGGCCGTTCGCCACCCCGAAAAGGTCAATCGCCCGGACAATCCGTCGCCGCGCAAGCCGGCGTGGATCCGCGTCAAGGCGCCGACCTCGCCCGTCTATGCCGAGACGCACCGGGTGATCCGCGAGCACGGCCTGCACACCGTCTGCGAGGAGGCGGGCTGCCCGAACATCGGCGAGTGCTGGTCGAAGAAGCATGCGACGGTGATGATCCTGGGCGACATCTGCACCCGCGCCTGCGCGTTCTGCAACGTCGCCACCGGCAAGCCCGGCGATCTCGACCCGCACGAGCCGGACAACCTCGCCGCGACGGTCGAGAAGCTGGGCCTGCAGCACGTCGTCATCACGTCCGTCGACCGGGACGATATCGCCGACGGCGGCGCGGGACAATTCGTGCGCTGCATCGAGCGCATCCGTGCCACCTCGCCCGGCACGACGATCGAGATCCTGGTGCCCGATTTCCGGCACAAGGACGGTGCGGCGGAGCGGGTGGTGGCGGCCGCGCCGGACGTGTTCAACCACAACCTGGAGACGGTGCCGCGCCTCTACCCGACGATCCGCCCGGGCGCGCGCTACTACCATTCGCTGCGCCTGCTCGATCGGGCCAAGGAGATGGATCCCGGGCTGTTCACCAAATCCGGCATCATGGTCGGGCTCGGCGAAACCCGCGGCGAAGTGCTGCAGGTGATGGACGATCTGCGCTCCGCCGGGGTGGACTTTCTGACCATCGGCCAGTATCTGCAGCCGACGCCGAAGCACGCCGCCGTGGACCGCTTCGTCACGCCGGAGGAGTTCGCCGAGTACAAGTCGGTGGCCGGGTCCAAGGGCTTCGCGTTGGTCGCCGCCTCGCCGCTGACACGCTCGTCCTACCACGCCGATCGCGACTTCGCGGCGTTGCGGCGCGCCCGCGCGGAGCAACTGGCCCGGGTCTAGCGGGCAAAACACCAAGCCCGCCTGCGGGTGGGCGCAAGGACGCCTGCACCGATGCCAACGCACGCCGAACGCCGGGCTGTTCCCTACACCCGGGAACAGATGTTCGATCTGGTCGCCGACGTCGAGCGCTACCCCGAGTTTCTGCCCTGGTGCATCGCGTGTCGCGTCCGCAGCCGCCCGGCGCCCGGTATGCTCGTGGCCGAGATGATGATCGGCTTCAAGGTCTTCCGCGAGAAGTTCACCTCCGAGGTGACGTTGCACCGGTCCGACCGGGTGGACGTCGTCTACCACGAAGGGCCGTTTCGCTATCTGACCAACCACTGGCGGTTCGAGACCGACGCCAAGGGCATGTGCGTCATCGACTTCTACATCGACTTCGAGTTTCACTCGCGGACGCTGCAAGTGTTGATCGGCAAGCTGTTCAACGAGGCGGTGCAGCGGATGGTAAACGCCTTCGAGAAGCGCGCCTCGCAACTGTATGCGCCGATGCCGGGAGCCGTGCCGGATCGTCGTGCCGGGCGCTCGCCGGCAGCCGCCTCACGCCAGCCGCCGCGCCAATAGCCGCAGCGCCGCCGTCACCGTCGCCATCCGTACCGCGTGCCGGTCGCCGTCGAACACCCAACGTTCGTGCAGCGTCGGCGCGCCCGTGCGTGCTGCGGCGAAGTGCACGAGCCCCACGGGCCGGTCCTCGGAGCCGCCGCCGGGGCCGGAGATCCCCGTGACGGCGACGGTCACGCCGGCGCCCGACGCCGCCAGCGCCCCGTCGGCCATGGCGATCGCCACCGGCTCGGATACGGCGCCCAACCGGCGCAGCAGATCGGCCGGAACCGCCAGCATCGCCGTCTTCGCCCGGTTTGAATAGGTGACGTAACCCCGGTCGAAGACGTCCGACGAGCCGGCGACGGCGGTGAGGCAGCCGCCGATCAATCCGCCGGTGCAGGATTCGGCGGTGGCGATGCGCAGCCCGAGAGCGCGGCAGCGGGCCAGGACATCGTCCGCGAGGCGGAGTTGCTCGGCGTCGAACATGCGATCACACCGCTCCTGTCTGGACGCCCACCAGCGCCGGCAGCGCCGCCAGCGTGGCGATCTCGGCGACAGGCTCGCCCGGAAGCCGGTCGCGCCGGCCGCCGTTGCGGTTGATCCAGACGACGCGGAAGCCGAAGCGGGCGGCGCCGGAGACATCCCAATAATTGGCCGAGACGAAGCCGATCTGCTCGACGGGGATCTTAAGCCGGTCGACGGCGAGCTGGTAGACGTCCGGATGCGGCTTGTAGACACCGATCGCATCGACGGAGATGACGGCATCGAGGACCGCTTCCAGGGCGGCGTGGTGCACGGCGGCGGTGAGCATGCTGGGCGCGCCGTTGGACAGAATGGCGGTGCGCCGCCCGAGTTCCTTCACGGCGCGCAGCGCCGCCGGCGCGTCCGGATAGGCGTCGAGGACGAAGTAGAGCTCCATCAGCCGGGCGCGCAGGCCGAGGTCGTCGAGCCCCAGGCTTTCCATCGCGAAGTCGAGGCTCTGGCCGGTGACGTGCCAGAAGTCGACATAGTCGCCGCGCAGGCTGCGCAGCCACGTGTACTCGAGTTGTTTGCTCCGCCACAACGCCAGCAATTGGCCAGCCCGTGGCCCCAAGGCATCGCTGCAACGGGCGACCGCCGCACCGACGTCGAACAGCGTGCCGTAGGCGTCGAACACCACGGCCCGCACGTCGGCGAGGGGCGGCGCCACGGGGCCTGAACCGGCGACGGGGTGAGCGTAGACGCCAGCCTCGCCACTCATCGCAGCGGATCGGCCGCAGGCGATTGCGCGAGCTGCGTTCCGCCGAGACGGGCGCGATAGACCTGCAGGTTTTCCATGCAGCGCTGCACGTAGTTGCGGGTCTCGGTGAAGGGGATCATCTCGATCCAGTCGACGGCCGCTTCGGTGCTCGAGCGGGGATCGCCGTTGCTGCGAATCCACTGGTTCGCCCGGCCCGGCCCGGCGTTGTAGCCGGCCAGCGCCAGGATGTACGAGCCGTCGAAGCGATCGACCAGCCCGCCGACATAGGCGCTGCCGAGGCTGATGTTGTACTGCACGCTGCTCGTCAGTTCGCTGGGCGAATAGGGGATGCCGAGCTTGCTGGAAACCTCGCGGGCGGTGCCGGGCATCAGTTGCATCAGCCCCTGGGCGCCCGCCGGGCTGACCGCGCGCATGTCGAACGCACTCTCCTGCCGGACGATGGCGTGGATCAGCGGCAGCTCGACCGGGCTCTGGCCGATGTCGCCGATCGGCAGGATCGGGTAGCCGTTGCGGACCAGCGGCGTGCCGAGGCGGACCGACTGCCGGGCGATGGCGACGCCGACTTCCGGTCTGTCGACCTCGTTGGCGAGCGTCGCCGCCATATCCTTCCATGCGGGGCTGTCGTTCAGGTCCGCCAGCCGCAGCAGAAAGGTGCGCAGCGAATCGCGCTCGCCGGTCGCCGCCAGCAGGCGGATGGCGCGCACCAGCTCATGGTTCTGGAAGCGCGCCGCCTCCTCCGCGTTGGGCACCGGATCGGGAGGTAGCCGCAGCGGCTCGCCCGGCCTGATCACCGCCGCGCTCAGCTGGCCATAGAAGGCGACGGAATGTTGCGCGGCCGCCTTGTGCCACAGCAACGCCGCCTGCGGATCGCCCAGCGCCGTGGCGGCGCGTGCAGACCAATAGGCGCCGCGGGCGCGGCTCACCGGGTGGCGGACATTGTCGAACATGGCGAGGAAGTTGCGCTGCGCCAGCTCCGGCTGCTGCAGGAAGCGGAGCGCGATCCAGCCGGCGAGCCATTCGCTGTCGCCGAGTTCGCTGCCCTCGACGAAGCCGTGCCGGCTCGCCACCGCATACGCGCCATTCGCGTCGCCCGCCGTCAGTGCCTGGCGCGCGAGTTGCGATCGCTCCTGCCAAAATTGCTCCGGCTGCGCGGAGTCCACCTGATACTGCGTGAGGAGTTGAGTGGCGTAGGCGTCGCTGCCCTTGCGACGGTACCAGCGCACCTGATCGTAGATCAGCCCCGGGTCGCCCTGCATCTCCGCCGGCACCATCGTCACCAGGCCGGGTGCGCCCTCGCTGTTCTGCCGCAGCGCGATGCGGGCCTCGCCCAGCGCGGCGGTGCCGGGATCGAGGCGCGGCAGCAGGCGCTGTGCCGGCGCGGTCCGGCCGGCCCACAGCAGGCGGTCGAGACGGCGCGCCGAATCCTCGGGGGTCAGCACGTCGCGGAAACCGATGAAGAACGTGTCTTCCTCGTCCACCGACTGGGCATCGGCCGTGGCCCAGGCGGTGCGCGCGACCTGCATCGCGCGCGCGTTCTCGCCGCGGTTGATCAGCGCATAGGCGAAGCGGTTGGCACCCCGCAGCGTCAGCGGCTCGTTGCGCTCGAACCAGGCGATCACGGCGGCGTCGCCGGTGCCGTCGTCGAGGCCGTTCTCGGCCCGCAGTTTCATCGTCCGCTGCGACGGCCAGTCCGGATTGTCGACGAGGAAGCCGGTGATCTCGGTGAAGCCGCCGCCGCCTTGCGGCCGGGTCACGTCCTGCCACAGCACCAGCTTCCACACCAGCGGGTCGGAAGCCTGGGCGGCGAGGCTGCGCGCCTCGGACCAGCTGCCCCGGTCACCGGCGGCGAACGCGGCCGCGGCGAGCGAGGCATCGTCGGCAGCCGCCGGCGACAGCCAGAACAGAAACCCGGATGCGGCCAGCGCCGCGATCCGCGAGCAACGGCCGAGGGGTGCGAACAAGAGCCCTGCGCCTCCGAAAAGCCTCGATCGTCTGGGACCAGGAAGCTCCGAGTCCTTCGCCCGAAGCCCCGGACTTTACGGCCAGACGCCGCGACCGGCAAGCGCCGGCCGCGCGGACCTTGTCCTGCTTGGCGTTTTCGCATCCGACCCGACGGGCCGACCGACCAGCCGTCGACGAATCCGTCGCGGAGAAGGAGCACCAGGCGAGACGACGCTGCAAGTGCGGGACGACGACGCCCGGTGCCGCGTGAAGTCTCGTGACGGGGTGACGGGGTGACGGGGTGACGGGGTGACGGCCCGGCTGCCGAGCCCTCGGACATTGGAGCGGGCGAAGGGATTCGAACCCTCGACCCCAACCTTGGCAAGGTTGTGCTCTACCCCTGAGCTACGCCCGCGCGCTCCGTCCGTTCGATGACGAGCGCGCATATTACGAGTTGGCGAACGCATTGCAAGACCGTCTGCCGGCTGAACGGGTGCCGGGCGGAGAAAACCTCCGCGGCCGGGGCTTTGGCGAGGCGTGCCGGCTCAGGCGTCGTCCGCGCTCCGCTTCAGCCGGGTGGGACGCTGCGCGCTGCGGCGACGGCGTCGCTCACTTCCGCGGCATCTGCCTGAAGAACCAGCAAGGTTCAGCGGCGGGACAGGGGAGATCAAGGAAATGGCGAAAGATGCGGACGGCCCTGTGCCCAGCGGCAGTGACCGGAATCGCGAGAGCGAGTCGTTCGTCTCGCCGGTGCTGGCGGCACTCCGTGACCTGCACCGGCGTTACCGCACGGATTTCAGCGGTGCCGTCGCGACCTACATCCCCGAGTTGGCGAAGGCGGATCCGTCGCTGTTCGGCGTCGGCATGGCGACGACCGACGGCCACGTCTACGAAGTCGGCGATTCCCGCGTGCCGTTCACCATCCAGTCGGTCTCGAAGCCGTTCGTCTACGGCCTGGCACTGGCGGACCGGGGGCGCGAGTACGTGCTGAGCAAGGTCGGTGTCGAGCCGAGCGGCGACGCGTTCAATTCCATCGTCTTCGACGAGCGAAGCAACCGGCCGTTCAACCCGATGGTCAACGCCGGCGCCATCGCCACCGCCGCGCTGATCGAAGGGTCCGGCGGCGAGGAGCGGCTCGCACGGCTGCTGGAGATGTTCGGCCAGTTCGCCGGGCGACCGCTGGAGATCGACCAGGCGGTGTTCCACTCGGAGCGGGAGACCGGCCACCGCAATCGCGCCATCGCCTGGCTGGAGCGCAACTTCGGCATGATCGACGAGCGGATCGACGAGCATCTGGACCTGTACTTCCAGCAATGCTCCATCCTGGTGACGGCGCGCGACCTGGCGGTGATGGCGGCGAGCCTGGCCAACGCCGGCGTCAATCCGCTGACCGGCGAGCGGGTGATGGACGCCGGCCACGTCCGCGACATGCTCAGCGTGATGACCAGCTGCGGGATGTACGACTCCTCCGGCGAATGGAGCTTCTGCGTCGGCCTGCCGGCGAAGAGCGGCGTGGGCGGCGGCATCATCGCCGTGCTCCCGGGGCAGTTCGGCATCGGCACCTTCTCGCCGCTGCTGGACGAGCGCGGCAACAGCCGGCGCGGCATCGCCATGTGCCGGGAGTTGTCGGAGCAGTTCGGCCTGCACGTCTATGCCGTCAGCCCGTCGCCGCTGGCGGTGGTCCGGCGAACCTATCCGGCGACCACCGTTCCCTCGAAGCGGCTGCGCAGCCCGGCGGAGCGGGCGATCCTGCATCGCTTCGGCCGGGAGATCCGCGTCTTCGAGCTGCAGGGCGACCTCTACTTCGCGGCGATGGAGCGCCTGCTGCGCGACGTTCGGCCCGACCTCGACGAACTCTGCTACCTGATCCTCGACGGCAAGCGGGTCGGCCGCATCGATGGCTCCGCACGCCGCATGCTGGGGCTGATGCGGGAGATGCTGGCGGCCGACGGCAAGCGCCTGCTGCTCTCGGGATTCCCCGTGACGCTCGAAGACCTGCTGCGGGACGGCTCCGAGCCGTGGCCGGACGGAAGCTGCTTCGGCGATGTCGATGCCGCGCTCGAGTGGTGCGAGAACCGGCTGATCGGCGCCCACATGCCGGCGGTGCCGAAGCGGGCGGGGCCGATCTCGCTGGCGGAGATGGATCTGCTGGCGCAGCTGACCGAGGCCGAATTGCGGGCGGTGGAGGGAATCGCCGAGACGGTGCAGTTCGAGGCCGGTGCGCGGATCATCAGCGAGGGCGACCCCGCCGATTGCCTCTACCTTCTCGCGTCGGGCGGTGTCAGCGTGTGGATCGCGCTCGGCGACGCCGGCAGGACGAAGCGGCTGGCGGCCTTCGCCCCCGGTGTCTGCTTCGGTGAACTCGCCCTGTTCGACGACCGCCGCCGCTCCGCCGACATCGTCGCCGACGAGCCCTCGGTCTGCTACCGCCTGCCGACCGCGAGCCTGCACGCGCTGGCCGAGACCTGTCCGGAGGTGCAGAGCAAGCTGCTGATCAATATCGGCCGGGAGCTGTCGGCACGGCTGCGGGCGACGACGGCGGAGATCCGCGCGCTGGAGGGCTGAGGTGCCGGCGACCGAGGAGGAGTTGTTCGCGCGCCTCGACCGGCTCGGCGTCGCCTGGACGACGCACCGCCACCCGCCGGTGTACACCGTCGAGGAAGCCAAGGCGTTGCGCGGTGCGCTGCCGGGTGCCCACGCCAAGAACCTGTTCCTGGTCGACCGGAAGGGTCGGCTATGGCTGGTCGTGGCCCTGGAGGATCGGGCGATCGACCTGAAGCGACTGCGCACGACCCTCGGGTGCGGGGCGCTTTCGTTCGCCCGCGGCGAGGTCCTCCGCGCCACGCTCGGCGTCGAGCCCGGCTCGGTCACGCCGTTCGCCCTGATCAACGACCACGCCGCCCGCGTCACCATCGTGCTGGACGAGGAGATGCTGGCCTGGCCGCTGCTGAACTTTCATCCGCTGGCGAATACGGCGACGACGGCGATCACGCCGGAGGGACTGCTGGCCTTCATCCGCTCCTGCGGCCGGGAGGCTGCGATCGCAACGCTGTGAGCCGGGATGCGGGGCCGCCGGCGATCGGTCCGCCGTGCCAAGGGGCTTGAGCAGCCGCCGGGTTGCTGCCATGTAAGAGTTCGATCGTCTCCGCCCACGACAGCCAGCGAATCGCGATATGATCATCGATCCGAAAAAGCCTGCGGCATCCGCCGCCTCGATGTCCGGGGTAATCAAGGACGGCGACGCCAAGAGTTTCGCCGTCGATGTCATCAAGGCCTCGATGTCGGTCCCCGTCGTCGTCGATTTCTGGGCGCCGTGGTGCGGGCCGTGCAAGACGCTGACGCCGCTGCTGGAGCGGCTGGTGCAGCAGGCCGGCGGCGCCGTGCGGCTGGTGAAGATCGACATCGACAAGAACCAGGCGCTCGCCACCCAGCTTCGCATCCAATCGGTGCCGACGGTATACGCGTTCGTCGAGGGCCGGCCGATCGACGCCTTCGTCGGCGCGCAGCCCGAAAGCAAGGTGCGGGCGTTCATCGAGCAGCTGACCCGCGAGATGGGATCGCCCCTCGACGAAATCCTGGAACTGGCTCAGGCGTCGCTGAACGACGGTGACGCAGACGCCGCGGCCGAGCTCTACTCCCAGGCACTGCAGCACGATCCCCGCCACCCGAAGGCGCTGGCGGGCGTGATCCGGGCGCGCATGGCCTCGGGGGACCTGCGCGGCGCACGGGCTGTGGTCAAGGGAATCCCGGCGGACCTCACCGGCAACGCCGACATCGTCTCCGCGATCTCGGCGCTGACCCTGATGGAGGATTCGCGCAACGCGGCAGGCGATCTGGGCGAACTCCGCCGGCGCGTGGCGGCAGACCCCGCGGATCACCAGGCACGGTTCGATCTGGCCGCGGCGCTGTTCGCCAACGGCCTCTCGGAAGGCGCGATCGACGAGCTGTTGCAGATCGTCCGCGCGGACCGCACGTGGAACGACGAGGCCGCCCGCAAGCAACTGGTGCGCATCTTCGATGCCGTGGGCTTGGCGCATCCCGTCAGCGTCGCCGGCCGTCGCCGGCTCTCTTCGATCCTGTTCGCATGACGACCACGGACATTTCCGCCGACGACCTGATCCGTCTGCTGCCGCGGACCTTGGCGATCTTCCCGCTGGAGGGCGCCCTGCTGTTGCCGCACGGTCAGATGCCGCTGCACATCTTCGAGCCTCGATACCGCAACATGATCGAGGAGGCGCTCGGCAACAGCCGGATGATGGGGATGATCCAGCCTCGGGCGGTGCACGCCGAGCCGGCCCCGGACCACGTCGAAATCTTCGACACGGGCTGCGCCGGGCGCATCGTCTCGTTCGCCGAGACCGACGACGGCCGGTTTCTCATCACCTTGAAGGGTGTTTGTCGCTTCAAGGTCGAGAGCGAGTTGCCGGTGTTCCGCGGTTTTCGACGGGTGGTCGCCGACTTCGCACCGTATCGCTCGGACCTGGAGTCCGCGTCGGAGGAGGGGATCGACCGGCCACGACTGCTGTCGTCGGCGCGCGCCTACCTGCTGGTGAAGAACATCGCCTGCGACTGGCAGGCGGCGGAAGCGGCCTCGTCGCAGGCCCTGGTCACGTCGCTGGCGATGAGTTGCCCGTTCGAGCCGGAGGAGAAGCAGGCACTGCTGGAGTGCGGCGACCTCGTCGTCCGCTCGCGGCTGCTGATTTCGCTGTTCGAGATGGCGATGCTGGCGGTCGATGTGCCCCCCGTCGCGACCCGGCACTGACAGCCGCGGAGGAGAAACCCGTTGCCGACCGCCCGCCCCCGGATCGACCCCCGACTGCTGGAGATCCTCGTCTGCCCCGTCAGCAAGGGGACGCTGCGGTACGATGCCGAAAATCAGGAGCTGATCAGCGACAAGGCACGCCTCGCCTATCCGATCCGCGACGGCATACCGATCATGCTCGCCGACGAGGCGAGGGTCGTCGACGATGCGCCGGAAACGGACATCGGCAATGTCTGAGCCTGCCGGCGCCGCTCCGCACCCGGTCGAAATCCGCCTCAAGCGCGCCGAGCGCGTGCTGGAGATCGACTTCGACGACGGTCTCAGCTTTTCCCTGCCGGCCGAACTGCTGCGGGTGGAAAGCCCATCGGCCGATGTGCAGGGCCACCGCCCGTCGCAGAAGACGATCGTCGCCGGGCGTCGCAATGTCGGCATCGTCGCCGTCGAGCCGGTCGGGACCTACGCGATCCGCATCCGCTTCGACGACGGCCACGACACCGGGTTGTTCACCTGGGAGTGGTTGCACCGCCTCGGCGAGCACAAGGACGACCTGTGGCAGGGGTATCTCGACGCTCTCGCCGCCCACGGCCTGGATCGCGATCGCGCCATGACCGCGCCTTCGATGGGCAAGTCCGCCTGAGGCGGCTTCAGGGCCGCATCAGCTCCGGCAGTTCGCCCATCGTTCCCATCGCGTGCCGCATGAAGAATCGCTTCAGCGGCGGCATCTGCTGCACCGCCGCCATGCCTAGGTCACGGGCGAGGCGGAGCGGTGCGATGTCGTTGGAGAACAGGCGGTTCAGGGCGTCGGTCATCCCCAGCATCAGGAAGTTGTCGAAGCGGCGCCAGCGTTCGTAGCGCGCCAGGACCGCCGCCGAGCCGATGTCGAGGTTGCGCTGATGCGCCTCGCGCAGCACGTCGGCCATGGCGGCCACGTCGCGGAAGCCCATGTTCAGCCCCTGCCCGGCGATCGGGTGCATCGCGTGCAGGGAATCCCCCATGAGTGCCAGCCGCAGCTTCGTCGCCGTCGCGGCATACTGCAGCGACAGCGGATAGCTGAAGCGCGGCCCGACCGGCCGCACCTCGCCCAGGAAATCGCCGAAGCGCTGGCGGAGCTGGCGCGAGAAGCCGGCCTCGTCGAGGGCCATGATCGAAGGTGCCAGCGACGCGCGCTCGGTCCAGACGATCGAGGAGCGCGTCTCCGGCAGGAGCGGCAACACGGCGAACGGGCCCGACGGCAGGAAGTGCTCGTTGGCGACGAAGCCGTGCGAGCGCTCGTGTTCGACGGTGGTGACGATCGCCGACTGGGCATACTCCCAGCGGGTGATGCGGATGCCGGCGTCCGAACGCACCCGGGAGCCGCGGCCGTCGGCGGCGATCGCGAGCGGCGCGCGGATGCTCGTGCCGTCGGCGAGACGCGCCTCCACGCCTTCCGGCCGGCGATCGAGGGACGTGAGCTTGGCCGAGCCCAGCACGCGGATCGCGTCGATCTCGCCGGCCCGGTCGAGCAGCGCGCGGCGCAGCACGCGGTTCTCCAGCATGTGGCCGAAGGGCTCGTCGCCGATTTCGCGGTGATCGTAGTGCAGGAACAGGTTCGACCGGCCCTCCGAGACGCGGATGTCCAGCATCGGCGCCGCCTCGTCCGCCAGCTTGTCCCACACGCCGATCCGCTGCAGCAGCCGCCGCGAGGTCAGCGCGATGGCCGAGGCGCGACCGTCGAAGCCGGCCGCCAGCGCCGCGCGGGGATCGCCCGCCTCGAGCACCACGGGCCGCATCCCGGCCTCCGCCACCGCGATCGCCAGTGCGAGGCCGACGAAGCCGCCGCCGACGATCAGAACATCGCCCGTCAGATGCCGCATCGAGACTTCGGGTCCGGGCATGGGCTGGATTTCCTCCACGTGAGCACGCGACCGCCAAAACTCCAGGTGGAAACGCCGTGCTCAAAACTGGATCAATGCTGAAAGATTGGGCACGGCCGCGGATGGCACGCACCCCGCCCGACATTTGTGTTCTGCCTACTAGCCACCTGAGTTGCAAGTGCTTTATCGCCGCCGCCGCCGCTGGCACGGTTTGTGATACTTCCCGGCGGAGAAACTGGACCACCGTCGAAACCCCCCTGCCGCGGATGCGGCCGGCGCCGACGGAAGGACGCCCAGGGTGAACGACCGGACGACGCACAGCACAGAGGATGAACACTATGAAAATGATTCTCGCCATCATCAAGCCGTTCAAACTCGACGATGTTCGTCAGGCGCTGACGTCGCTCGGAGTGCAGGGTATGACCGTGACCGAGGTCAAGGGATTCGGCCGGCAAAAGGGCCAGACGGAAATCTATCGCGGTGCCGAATACACCGTTCAGTTCCTGCCGAAAGTAAAGATCGAGGTCGTCGTCCCGGACGACATGGCGGAGCGGGTGATCGAGGCGCTGCAGGCTTCGGCACGCACCGACAAGATCGGCGATGGCAAGATCTTCGTCTGGGATGTCGAACGCGCCGTGCGCATCCGCACGGGTGATACCGACGCCGACGCGCTCTAGTCCCCCGACGCCCTCGCATTTCTCCCGTATCCCCGATGTCGTCGGGATCGCGTCATCGGCGGCTGGGCGACGTCGCCCGCCGCAGCGCCTCCGGTCGGCGGCCGGTGATCCACTGGCGGCACGTGCACGACGGGTTCGCCCGCCGTTCGTCCGATCGACGACTGGTGGGTCGGTCGTGCGATTGCTCAACAAAGCGTCAACGCCCCCCCGGATGCCGTCTGGTGGGGCAGCCGTACGCCGGCCCGCCGGTCGGCGGCCGATCCGTCGCCGCGGAGATTATCCTCCCGGATTCAAGCGCTTGGCGGAATGCAGCCGTAAGTGGCACGAACTTTGAGAAACATCTCGCGGTTTCGAAAGACACGGATGCCGTTCGCGATGACGACCATGCCGGCCCGGCGTTGGCCGAGCGGCGTGTCTCGGCAGCCAGGGAGAGGGCTCCAGTGCGGGCCGGAGAAACCACGAACAACCGCTTCTAGGAGAGCCGAACAATGCGCTTCCCGTTGAAACTTTTCGGTCCCGGCGGACTGGCCGGGCTCCTGCTCCTGGCCATCTCGAACGGTGCCGTCGCGCAAGAGACCACGACCATCATCGAAGAGACGGTGGTGGCGGCGGCGCCGGCGTTCGACACCGGTGACACCGCCTGGATGCTGACGTCGACCGCCCTGGTCCTGCTGATGACCATCCCGGGCCTGGCCCTGTTCTACTGCGGTATGGTCCGCAAGAAGGACCTGCTGGCGATGGCGATGCAGAGCTTCGCCTGCTGCTGCCTCGCCACCATCCTGTGGGTGGTCGTCGGCTACAGCATTTCCTTCACCGACGGCGGCGGCCTGCAGACCTACATCGGTGGCCTCGACCGGCTGATGCTGACCGGCATGGCGATGACCGCGACGCACGCGCTGGCACCGACGATCCCCGAGTCGGTGTTCATGATGTTCCAGATGACCTTCGCCATCATCACCCCGGCGCTGATCACCGGCGCGTTCGCCGACCGGATGAAGTTCTCGGCGCTGCTCTGGTTCCTGGGCCTGTGGTCGCTGCTGGTCTACGCGCCGGTCGCTCACTGGGTCTGGGGTGGCGGGTTCCTCGGCGGTGCCGGCGTTCTCGACTTCGCCGGCGGCACGGTGGTGCACGTCAACGCGGGCATCGCCGGCCTCGTCGCCTGCATCGTCATCGGCAAGCGCACGGGCTACGGCACGGAGAACATGGCGCCGCACAACCTGACGCTCAGCCTGATCGGCGCTTCGCTGCTGTGGGTGGGCTGGTTCGGCTTCAACGCCGGCTCGGCGGTCGCTGCCGGCCCGCGCGCCGGCATGGCGATGACGGTGACGCAGATCGCCACCGCTGCGGCGGCGATGTCGTGGCTGTTCACCGAATGGTTCACCCGCGGTAAGCCCAGCGTGCTCGGCATCGTTTCCGGCGCCGTCGCCGGCCTCGTCGCGATCACGCCCGCATCCGGCTTCGTCAATCCGACCGGCGCGCTGCTGCTCGGTGTCGCCGCCGGATTCGTCTGCTTCGCCGCAGCCGTCTGGGTGAAGACGGCGCTGGGCTACGACGACTCGCTCGATGTCTTCGGCGTGCACGGCGTCGGCGGTATTCTCGGCGCGATCCTCACCGGCGTCTTCGCCGATCCGGCGATCGGCGGCAACGACGCCGCGGGCAACCCGATCGCCGGCCTGCTCTATGGCAATCCCGGGCAGGTCTGGACGCAGATCGAAGGCGTTTTGGTGACGATCGTCTACTGCGCCGTCGCCTCCTTCATCATTCTGAAGATCATCGACGTGATCATCGGGCTGCGCGTCACCGAGGAACAGGAAGTGGCCGGCCTCGACCTGACCCTGCACGGCGAATCCGTACACTGAGAAGCACGACGGGCCTGCGCGGCTGAACGGCTTCGCTCTCCCTTCGCTGTCGACACCTGCCGGGCCGGAAGGAGCCTCTCCTTCCGGCCTTTTCTTCGCCCGGGCTGGCGCGATCGACGACGGCCTCCCGAATGTCGAGACGTAACCAACGTTGAGGCGCCATGCGCGGCGGACTAGCATCGGCCCCGATGCCTCACTCCCTCCTCGATCGCCTCAGAGATTATCCGTTCGACCGGCTGCGCGGCCTGCTCGACGGGATCGCGCCGCCCGCCGGCCTGCCTCCCCTGGTGCTGTCGGTCGGTGAGCCGCGTCATGCGCCGCCGCCGATGGTCGCTCGGCTGCTCGCCGAGAATGCCGCCGACTGGGGGCGCTATCCGCCGACGGAGGGCACGGCGGATTTCCGCGCGGCGGTGGCCGGCTGGCTGCAGCGGCGTTACGGCCTGCCGGACGGCCTCGTCGATCCGGACCTGCACGTCCTGCCGGTGGCCGGCACGCGTGAGGCGCTGTTCCTGATCGCCCAGGTGGCGACCGGACGCCGGCGCCTCGAAGGATGCCCACTGGTGCTGATGCCGAACCCGTTCTACCAAGTCTACTTCGGTGCCGCGGTGTTCGCCCGTGCCGAGCCGGTGTTCCTGCCGGCGACCCGCGAGACTGGCTTCCTGCCCGATCTGGCGGCGATCGCCCCGCAGACCCTGCGGCGGACGGAGATGCTCTACCTGTGCAGCCCGTCGAACCCGCAAGGCGCCGTCGCCGACATGGCGATGCTGCGCCGGGCGATCGAACTCGCCCGCGCCCATGATTTCATTCTGTGCGTCGACGAGTGCTACGCGGACATCTGGGACGCGGCGCCGCCGACAGGCGCGCTCGCCGCCTGCGCCGCGTTGCAGGACGGCCTCGCCAACGTCCTCGTCTTCCACTCCCTGTCGAAGCGCTCCAGCGTGCCCGGACTGCGCAGCGGCTTCGTCGCCGGCGACGCACGGCTGATCGCCGGGTTCCGCCGGCTGCGCGCGTTCGGCGGCGCCGCCGTTCCCCTGCCGGTGCTGGCGGCCTCGGCCGCGCTGTGGCGGGACGACGCGCATGCGGCGACCAATCGCGACCTCTACCGTGCCAAGCTGGACCTGGCCGAGCGTATCCTCGGCAGTCGATTCGAGTTTCGCCGGCCGGCGGGCGGGTTCTTTTTGTGGCTCGACGTAGGCGACGGCGAACAGGCGGCCCGTGCGCTCTGGTCCGAAGCGGCACTCCGCGTCCTGCCAGGGGCCTATCTGGCGCGGAATTCCGCCGATGGCGACAATCCGGGCGCCCGATACGTCCGCATCGCCCTGATCGACGACCTGCCATCGACCGAAGACGCTTTAAGAAGACTTCGCAAAATCTTATAACCGATCAGCTTCCACCGCCGAGGCGACCACCGCCATGATCCGAACCGGGACGCTCGCCATCCTGCCCGCGGGGGCGGCCGACTATCTCCGACATCGACTGTCCGAACTCGGCGGTCTCGTCCTGTTCGCAATCGGGCTTGTTCTGTTCCTGGCGCTGGTGAGCTTCGATCCCAGCGATCCTTCGTTCAACCAGGCGACGGGTCTGGCGCCGGTCAACCTGCTCGGCCGCACCGGGGCGTTCACGTCGGACATCCTGCTGCACGGCTTCGGCTGGGCGGCGCTGGTGCCGGTGATGGGGATGTTCGGCTGGGGGTGGCGCCTGCTCGGCAAGCGCTCGCTGCGCCGCCTCGGCCTTCAGGCACTCTCCCTGGTGCTGGCTCTCGGCCTGCTCGCGGTCGCAGCCGCGGCCGTGCCGCCGCCGCCGGACTGGCCGATCGCCGCCGGGCCGGGCGGCGTGCTGGGCGCGATGGCGCTGCGGTCGGCGGCCCATGCGGTGCCGGTCCTGGGAACCACCGGCGTCAGCCTGATGGGGTTGTTCTTAGGCTGCGCCGCACTCGGCTTCGGCATGGGCGTCTCGCTGGCCGACTGGCGGCTGTTCGGCCGCACGGTCCGCGGCGGCGTGATGCGGGCTCGCCACGCACGGGACGCTGCGCAGTCGCTGTTCGCGCGGATCTCCGTCGGCCGGATCTTCTCTCGCGGCCCGCGCGCGGAAGTCGAAGACGACGAGGACGCGTTGGTCGACGACGACCAGACTGCGAATGCCGCCTCGGTCCCCGGCCCCGCGCGACCGCGCTCGGCCGAGGCCCGCGCGACACGTGCCAAGGCCGGGCGCAAGGCGGACGAACGCTCGCAGGGCGCCCTCGATTTCGACGCACCGCCGCGCTACCGCCTGCCGGCGCTCGACCTGCTGCAGATGCCGACGCCGCTGCCCGCGGCCGACGCCGTGAGCCGAACGGCGCTCGAACAGAACGCGGTGATGCTGAAAACCGTACTCGACGACTTCGGCGTGCGCGGTGAGATCGTCAAGGTGCGGCCCGGCCCGGTGATCACGCTGTACGAGCTCGAGCCGGCGCCCGGCACCAAGAGTTCGCGGGTGATCGCACTCGCCGACGACATCGCGCGCTCGATGAGCGCGATCTCGGCACGCGTCGCCGTCATCCCAGGCCGCAACGTCATCGGCATCGAGCTGCCCAACCTGCGCCGGGAGATGGTCGGCCTGCGCGAGTTGCTCGGCGCGGAGACGCTGGAGCGTGCCGGCGGCTCGCTGACCCTGGCGCTGGGCAAGGACATCGGCGGCACGCCGGTGCTGGTCGATCTCGCGCGCATGCCGCACCTGCTGATCGCCGGCACCACCGGCTCGGGCAAGTCGGTCGGCATCAACGCCATGATTCTGTCGCTGCTGTACCGCCTCTCGCCGGACGTGTGCAAATTCATCCTGATCGATCCGAAGATGCTGGAGCTGTCGGTGTACGACGGCATCCCGCACCTGCTGGCGCCGGTGGTCACCGAGGCGCCGAAGGCGGTGGTCGCGCTGAAGTGGACGGTGCGCGAGATGGAGGAGCGCTACCGGGCGATGTCGCAGCTCGGCGTGCGCAACATCACCGGCTTCAATGCCCGGCTCGCGGAGGCCAAGGCGAAGGGCGAGACCCTCAACCGCCGGGTGCAGACCGGCTTCGAGGAGGACGGAAAGCCGAAGTTCGAGGAGCAGCAGCTCGACCTGTCGCCGCTGCCGCTGATCGTCGTCGTCGTCGACGAGATGGCCGACCTGATGCTGGTCGCCGGCAAGGACATCGAGGCGGCGGTGCAGCGGCTGTCGCAGATGGCCCGCGCGGCGGGCATCCACCTGATCATGGCGACGCAGCGCCCCTCGGTGGACGTCATCACCGGCACGATCAAGGCGAACTTCCCGACCCGGATCAGCTTCCAAGTGACCTCGAAGATCGACAGCCGGACGATCCTGGGCGAGCAGGGCGCGGAGCAGCTTCTCGGCCAGGGCGACATGCTGTTCATGGCACCCGGCGGCCGGGTGACGCGGGTGCACGGCCCGTTCGTCTCCGACGCCGAGGTCGAGGCGGTGGTCAAGGCGCTGAAGGCGCAGGGCGAGCCGCAGTACGTGGAAGCGGTGACCGAAGCCGAGGACGAGCCCGCCGTTCTCGGCGAGGACGAGGAGAGCGCCGGCGAGAGCGACGGGCTGTACGACGAGGCGGTCGCCATCGTCATGCGCGACGGCAAGGCGTCCACCAGCTTCGTGCAGCGCCGCCTGCAGATCGGCTACAACCGCGCGGCGCGTCTGGTCGAACGGATGGAGACCGAAGGGCTCGTCAGCAAGGCGGACCGGGTCGGCCGCCGCGAGGTTCTGGTCGGCGAGCGCGCGGTCTGAAGGCGACTTCGGTGAACCCCTCGCAGATCCGCCGGGTACGCGGTGCCCGTAGCGCCCGCTCGCTGGTGATGCTGCTGGCCGGCCTCGTGCTGGCATCCGCCGCCGAACCGGCGGCGGCGGCGATCGCCCCGCAGCTGAAGCTCGACGCCGAAGCGCAGTCGCAGATCAGCCGCATCGAAGGCGAGCTCGACACCATCCGCACGCTGCGCGCCGGCTTTCTTCAGTCTTCCTCGAACGGGCAGTCCGCCCAGGGGCAACTCTATCTTTCCCGCCCCGGCAAGATGCGGATCGAATACCAGCCGCCGGTGCCGATCCTGGTGGTCGCGGACGGACGCTTCCTGATCTACTACGATCGCAGCCTGGAGCAGGTGAGCTACGTGCCCATCGGCTCGACCCCGGCCAGCATCCTTCTGGAGAAGCACGTCGGCCTGTCGGGCAAGGACGTGCTGATCACGGACTATCAGCGCGTGAACGGAACGGTGGAACTCTCGGTCGTCCGCGCCGACCATCCGGGTGAGGGATCGATCACGCTGATCTTCGACGAGGCGACGCTGGCGCTGGTGCAATGGCGGATCGAAGACGCCCAGGGCATCACCACGCTGGTGACGCTGATCGACCCGCGCGCCAACGTGCAACTCCCCGATGCGCTGTTCGTGTTCAAGGACCCGCGGCCCCCGGAGCGGACCTCTCCGTGATGATTGAGATGCCGAGGTAGCCATGCGTCGGACACAGGTCTGCAATGCAATTGACGCATTTCGCTTCCGGGCTGCTCGAAACCAAATGAATTGTCGAGGGGTGAGGCTCCCACAAGAGACAAACCCCTCCGGATGGTTCCCCTGCCATCCGATAGCTCCCTTCAAGGGGGCTTAAAGCGCCCGGTTAACCCCCCTGGCCGGGCGCTTTTTTTTGCCCAATTCGCTGGATTATTATGGAACCAGCCGATAGCCGCCGGCTTCCGTCACCAGAATACGGGCGCGCGACGGGTCGCTCTCGATTTTTTGGCGCAGGCGGTAGATGTGCGTCTCCAGGGTGTGCGTCGTCACGCCGGCGTTGTAGCCCCACACCTCGTCCAGCAGAATGTCTCGGCTGATCACCTTGCTGCCCGATCGGTAGAGGTACTTGAGGATCGCCGTCTCCTTGTCGGTCAGCCGGATCTTGCGGCGATCCGTGGCGTTGACCAGCAGCTTCGAGCCGGGCTTGAACGTGTACGGCCCGATGTTGAAGACCGCGTCGTCGCTGCGCTCGTGTTGGCGGATTTGCGCCCGCAGGCGCGCGGCGAACACGCCCAGGCGGAACGGCTTGGTCACATAGTCGTTGGCGCCCGCTTCCAGCCCGAGAATGGTGTCCGCCTCGGTATCCGCGCCGGTCAGCATGATGATCGGGGTTTTGACGCCTGCGTTCCGCATCGCCTTGCAGGCGTCGCGGCCGTCCATATCCGGCAGGCCGACATCGAGGACGATCACATCCCAGAGTTCCGCGCGGGCGAGTTCGATCCCGCGCGCGGCCGTGAGCGCCGTCTGCGTGGCGAATTCCTCGTGCAGACGCAGCTGTTCGGACAGCATGTCCAGCAGAGTCTCGTCGTCGTCGATCAGCAGGACACGCCGCGTTCCGGTCACACCACGTCTCTTTCGCCCCTGACCCCACAGCCGAGAATACCCAACGGGGCGCAAGATACAACTGCCGCGGCCGACGAGTTCTGCGGTGCCGCCGTTCGGCCCGTCCCGCCGATTGCTCTTTTTCCGGTCGGGTTCGGCCGCTAGTCTATTGATCCGGTGAGCCACGGCGGACCGAGCGATGAATCGTCACCTGCATGTCGTCCCCGTCCCGGTCTCCCGCGAGCCGGTGAGCCTGCGCGCCGTCGAACGCTCGCTGGCGGATCTTCGTCGCGGCAGGCCGGTCGCCGTGGCCGGTGCCGACGGCAGTGCTGCGCTGGTTCTGGCGGCCGAAGCGGCGACGCCCGAGGCATTGCAGGCGCTGGCGCGCGTCGCCGGCGAGGCGGTCGGGCTGGTGCTGACGGCCAGGCGCGCGACCGTGCTGGGCCTGATCCCGGCCGGGCTCAAATCCATCGTTCTCCGCTTTCGGAAGGAGCTCACCGCCGAGATGGTGAACGCGCTCGCCGATCCCCTCTCGCCCGTCCCCACCCTGGATGGCGAGCCGGCGCAGATCACCGAGGCCGCCGCGTACTCGTGCGAGAGCGCGGCCGTGCTGCTGGCGAAGACGGCGCGCCTGTTGCCGGCGGCGGCGGTCGCCACGGTCCGCGACCCGGAAGCCGACGACCTGCCCAACTGGGCCTCGCGCCACGGGCTGCTGTGGGTCGATTCCGGCGACGTGTTCCAGTACGACTACACCGCGGCGCGCACGCTCAGGGCGGTCGGCGAGGCCCGCGTGCCGCTCCTCGGCGCCGAGGCGGCGCGCGTCGTGGCATTCCGGCCGCTGGACGGCGGGCTGGAACATCTGGCGGTGATCCTGGGCGATCCGGTGGCGCCGACGCCCGTCCTCACCCGTCTGCATTCCGAGTGCTTCACCGGCGACCTGCTGGGCAGCCTGCGCTGCGATTGCGGCGACCAACTGCGCGGGGCCATTCACGAGATCGCCGGGCACGGCGGCGGCCTGCTGCTGTATCTGGCGCAGGAGGGGCGCGGCATCGGCCTGGTCAACAAGCTGCGCGCCTACGAACTGCAGGACCGCGGCTTCGACACGATCGAAGCCAACGAACAGCTCGGCTTCGAGGCCGACGAGCGGGTCTATCTCCCGGCGGCGCAGATGCTCCGCCAGCTCGGTTTCGCCCGCGTCCGCCTGCTCACCAACAATCCCGCCAAGGTCGAGGGCCTGGAGCGCTGCGGCATCGTCGTCGACGAGCGCGTCCCGCACGCTTTCCCCAGCAACCCGCACAGCGAGATCTACCTGCGCACCAAGGCCGGGCGCGGCGGGCACCTCCTCTAGGGTGAGCGGCGGGGGTGGTGGAAATCCTGGTCTTCCCCGATGGCCGGTTGCAGTGGGGCGGCCGGCGCGTCCGCTGCGCGCTCGGTCGCGGTGGCGTGCGCGCGGACAAGCGCGAGGGCGACGGGGCGACGCCGGTCGGGCGCTTTCCGCTGCGCCGGGTGTTCTATCGTGCCGATCGAGTGCCGCCGCCGGCGACCGGGCTGCCCGTGCAGACGATCGCACCGGACCTCGGCTGGTGCGACGATCCGGCGCACGCGGATTACAACCGGATGGTCGGGCTCCCGTTCGCCGCGTCGCATGAACGCCTGTGGCGGGACGACGCGCTCTACGACCTGCTGGCGGTGATCGGCTACAACGACGAGCCCGTCGCCCCCGGGCTGGGCAGTGCGATTTTCCTGCATGTCGCGAAGCCCTCGGCCCGACCCTCTCCCGCGGGCGGGAGAGGAGAAAGGGCATCCGGCCCCGACTTCGCGCCGACCGAGGGCTGCGTGGCGCTCGTGCTCGCCGAACTGTCGGACCTGCTCGCCGCCTGCGGACCGGGGGACACCATCCGCATCGAAGACGGGCCAGCGTGAGCTTACGGTTGCGGCTGCGGCCGATTGCCGAAGATCGCGGTGCCGACGCGGACCAGCGTCGCGCCGAAACGGATTGCCACGGCGAAGTCACCGGTCATCCCCATGCTCAGACCGGCGAGATCGTTGCGCCGGGCGATCTGCCGCAGCAGCGCGAAGTGCAGCGACGGCTCCTCGTCCACCGGCGGGATGCACATCAGGCCGCGCACCGGAAGCCCGAGCTCGTCGCGGCACAGGCGGACCAGCGCGTCCGTGTCCTCCGGAAACACTCCCGCTTTCTGCGGTTCCTCGCCGGTGTTGACCTGGACGAACACGTCGGGCGCGCGTCCCTCCTGACGTGCGGCCTCCGCGATGGCACGGGCGATTTCCTCCCGATCGACGGTTTCGATCACGTCGAACAGCCGGACCGCCTTGCGCACCTTGTTCCGCTGCAGCGGGCCGATCAGGTGCAGCCGCACGTCCGGCCAGGTGCCTCGCAGCTCGGGCCACTTCGCCTCCGCCTCCTGCACCCGGTTCTCGCCGAACGCCCGGTGGCCGGCGCGGAGCGCGCGCAGGATGGTCGCCGCGGGATGCGTCTTGCTCACCGCCAGCAGCGTCACGTCCGCCGCCGGCCGTCCGGCGACCCGCGCCGCCTCGGCGACTTCGGCCGCGACCGCCGCGAGGTTGGCCTCGACGTCGACCGCTTCGTCGCCTGAGTGCAGATGTCCCTCGGCCATGCTTCCGCTCGCCAGTTGGTCGCGCCGAGCCTAGCAGAGGCGGCGCGCCGGCTCAAACCGCGCCCCGGCCACCGCTTGCCGGCGCTGGTGCTGATGACCGACCGCGAGCGCCTGCCCGACCCGGTCGCGGCGATCCGCACCCTGCCGCGCGGCAGCCTCGTGGTCGCACGGGACACCGACGCCGACGGGCTGCGGCGGCTGGCCTTTCGCATCGCCCCGCTGTGCCGCGCGTGCCGCGTGCGCCTGCTGGTCGCCTCCGACTGGCGGCTCGCCCGCGCCGCCGGTGCCGCCGGCCTGCACCTTTCGGAAGGCGCGGCCCGGCATGGCGACCGGCGCTGGCGCCAGGGCCGGCGTCGTGGCTGGCTGGTCACGGCCGCCGCGCACTCCCCGTCAGCCGTTCGCCGCGCGGCGGCCCTCGGTGTCGATGCCGTCTTCATCTCGCCGGTTTTCATCACCGCGAGCCACCCGGGGCAGCGACCGATCGGCGCGCTGCGGTTCACCCGCTGGGCCTGCGCCAGCCCGGTGCCGGTCTTCGCGCTCGGCGGTATCGACGGCGGGACGGCGCGCCGCCTGTCGCAGGCGGGCGCGGCCGGCTTCGCCGCGATCGGCGCGCTGACGCCTGCGCGTCAGGCGGACGCGTCGTCGACTGGATAGCCGAAGTCGCGGGCCAGCGGCTGGAGCAGCGGCAGGGCCTGTTCGAAGGCGAACGCGTAGTTCCGCCAGCGCCCGACCGCCCGGCGATAGATCGGCTGCACGACCTGATGGTAGCTGGGCGTGGCGATGGCGCGGGTCTTCGCGTGGTCCGCATAGTTCAGCACCGCGTCGTCCCACGGCACCTCCAGAAAGCCCAGCATCCTGCGCGCCTGGCCCGGCAGGTCGGCGACCAGGTCCTCGTAGCGGACTTCGAGCACGCGCAGCGGCAGGACCGCCCGGTAGTGCCGCCACAGGCCCATCACGTCGGCGTAGAAGCGGGCGGCCGACTCCAGGCTGTCGAGCAGAACCATCGCCGCGTTCGGCTGCATCGCCTGCATGAAGCCGCTCAGCACCACGTCGCAGGGGTGACGCAGCGCCAGCAGGAAGCGGGCCTGCGGGAACAGCCGGTGGATCAGCCCGGCGTCGATGCTGTTCAGCGGCATCTTGTCGATCAGCATCCGGCCGCCGAGATCGCCGACATGCCGCGCCGCCTCGGTGAAGTACAGGCTTCGGAGATCTCGAAGGCTCTCGGCATCGAGGTCGGCCAGCGCCTCTGGATACCCGCCGGGGCGGCGCCCGACCGCCTGGCGCACCCGGTCCAGCGTGTCCTTCTCCTCCATCGTCGACAACGCCGGATGCGAATCGAGGATCTGGTCGAGCAGCGTCGTGCCGGATCGGGGGAAGCCGATCAGGAACACCGGGTCGGCCCGGGCGTCGTTCGGCGCCGCCTCGCGCCAGCTTGCGACCCAGGCAGCGTCGAACCGGTCGCCCAGCCGGCGGATCAGTTGCGGGAACATGGCGCGATCGGCGCGCCGGGCGGCAGGCGTTTCGCCGAGCAGGCGGTTGGCGTCGGCGAAGGCATCGTATGCGGTTGCGTACCGGCCTTGGCGGTCGAGGATCTGCCCGCGCTCGAACGCGGCGGACGCCCGATCCTCGGCGGACGCATCCGGCGTGGCGAAACAGGCGTCGAGCTTCGCCAACGCGTCCGCTTCCCGCCCGAGCCGGCGCAGCGCGCGCGCGGCGATGACGGTCGCGCGCAGCGAGCGGGGGTCGTGCGTGAGCGCCGTCTCCGCGGCGGCGAGTGCGTCGTCCGGCCGGTTGCTCCGCTCCAGCAGCGCCGCGAGCGAGGCGTGCGTTTCCGCGTCGGCGGGATCATGGTCCAGCGCGCGACGGTAGCAGGCCTCCGCTTCCGCGCGGTCCCCGGCCGCCGCGGTCGCGTCGCCGAGATAGCGCTGCGCCTTCGCCCAATCGGGACGCAGCGCAATCGCTTGCCGCAGGCTCGCCACCGCGTCGCCGGCGTCGCCGGCCAGATGCTGGGTGCGACCACGATTGCACCACGCCTCCGCGTAGGCCGGCTGCACCTCGAGCGCGCGGTCGTAGGCGGCCACCGCCTCCGCGTTCCGGTCCTGCCGCTGCAGCGCGTTGCCGAGGTTGTTCAACGCCTCGGCATAGACGGGGTCGCGATCCAGGGCGCGGCGGAAGTCGGCTTCGGCCTCCACCGGCCGGTCCAGCGCGAGCAGCACCACGCCGCGCGAGTTGTGGTAGGCGGCGCAAGCCTCATCCACGGCGATCGCCGCCTCGATGCGGGACAACGCCGCCCGCGAATCGCCCGCCTGATGCGCGATCAGTCCCGAGAGATGCAGGGCATCCGGCTGGCGGGCGTCGAGGCGCAGGACGCGGCGGTAGCAGACGTCGGCTTTCGCAAGGTTGCCCTGGCGATGCCAGCGGACGCCCTCGGCCAGCAGCCGCGCGATCTCCTGCGATGCTCCGCGCACCGGGCCCGCCGGGCGGCGGCTCACCCTGCCCGCTCCGCAACCGAGGCCGCCAGCGCCGCGGCCACACTCCGGACGACGCCGTGCCAATCACCGGGCGCCTGTTGGCGGAACAGCCGCACCGTCGGATACCAGGGGCTGTCCGCGCGATCGAGCTGCCAGCGCCACTCCGGAATGTAGGGCAGGAGCACCCAGGCCGGCCGGCCGAGGGCGCCCGCCAGATGCGCCGCCGCCGTATCCACCGAGATCACCAGATCGAGGCTCTGCATCAACGCCGCCGTATCGGCGAAGTCGGAAAGTTGGCCCGCCAAGTCCGTGACCCGATCGCCCATGACATCCAGGCCCGCCGGGTCCGCCGGCACCTGCAGGCTGAAGAACCGGGCACCCGGACACCCCAGCAGCGGCGCCAGGGCGGCGGGGGGCATCGAGCGGTTGGCGTCGTTCTCGTGCTGGCGATTGCCGGCCCACACCAAGCCGACGCGTAGTGGCGGTGCGCCGGCCACGCAGGCCGGATCGCGCAGCCGCCGGCTCCATCGCTCGATATCGTCCGCGGCGGCCCGCAGGTACGGCACGGCCGCGGGGATGCTCGTGGCGGTCGTTCCCAGGCGATAAGGCAGGCTCATCAGCGGGACATGCCGGTCGAACCCCGGTAGTGGCTCGCCCTTGACGATCACTTCCGCCACCGGCCCTTCGGGTGCCGCCAACGATTGCCGGAACAGCCGGGCCAGCGGCGGCTGGCATTCCAGCACCAGCCGTCCGCACCGTTCCGCCACCGCCTGCGCGTAGCGGACGAACTGGATCGCCGAGCCGAGCCCCTGTTCCGCGTGCACCAGAACGGTTCCGCCGGGGAGGAGGCCCCCGTCCCATTCCGGCTGCGGGAAGTCGCGGCGCGGTGTGGCGAATCCCGGCATCCGCCAGCGCCATTCGTATTCGGCGAAGCCCTCCTCGAGGCGGCCCAGCAGCAACAGCAGCATCGCCCGATTGCCGTGCGCCGCCGGGTGTGCGGCATCGGCGGCCACGGCTTCGTCGAAGCTTGTGAGCGCCTCCGCATATCGTCCAAGGTCCTGCAGCACGAGCCCGAGGTTGGCGTGCGCCGAGGCGTAGCCGGGCCGCAGCCGGATCGCCTCCCGCAAGGCCGCTTCCGCCTCGCCGAGCCGAGCTTGCCCACGAAACGCCACACCCAGGTTGTTCGCGGCCTCGGCAAACGCCGGCCGGGCGGCGAGGGCGCGGCGATGGCACCCCGCCGCAGCCTCGGCGTCGCCCTGCCGCATCCGCGCGATGCCGAGGGCGTTCAGCGCCTCGGCGTCCTCCGGCGCGAGGACGAGCGCGCGGCCCGCCGCCGCTTCGGCCTCCCCGGCGCGATCCAGCGCAGAGAGCACCACCGAGCGAGCGACGTGATACGCGGCGATGCCGTCTCGCAGCCCGATCGCGCGCTCGATCAGCGCGAGCGCCTGAAGGTGCCGGCCGGACGCGTGCTCGATCAGGCCGAGAAGATGCAGCGCATCCGGATACCCCGCGTCGCGCGCAGGAATTTTCCGATAGAGCGCGGCCGCCTCGCCGAGACGCCCGCCGCGGTGATGCGCGACGGCGAGCGCCAGAAGCCCCGTCGCCCCCACCTTGCCGCCGGCCTTCCCGGCCGGGCTCGACCCTGGGCCTCGTCGCTGCATTTCGCCCGCCTTCGCCGGCTGCGTCTCTACGGGAGGGTAGCGCACTCCGCCGCGAGCGGAAATGCGCCCGCCGAGCTCAGGCCACAGGGTTGCCCGCGGCGTCGACATAGCCCAGCTCCGCCATCAGCGGGCGGTGCGCCTCGACGATTCGCACCACCTGTTCGGGCGTCAGCTCCGCACGCCAGCCGCCGGCCGCGCCGCGCCGGAAGAATCGCTCGGCATTGCGCGAGCGCTCGACAAAGCCGCGCTGCCGTTCCTGCTCGGCGAGAACACGGAAGCTGGAGTGCCGGATCGCCCGCTGCAGGCGCTCGCGGTCCTTCTTCAGCCCGAGGAACTCGACAGCCGACGCGAACGAGCGCTGCGGCGACGCCAGCATGTCCTCGTAGCGCAGCACGCAGCAGCCGAGGCCCGGCGCCTGCCGCCAGCTCTGGACGTGCGTCGTCCAGTCCGAGATGGGCTGCGGGATGTGGCCCGCCTTTGCTTCGATGCGCAGTTCACGGAAGCAGACGGCCTCAACCCCTTCGGCGACCGTCAGCCCGTAGTGATCGGCGAACGACAGGGCGACGTCGAGCGGGTTGCGCACGACGTAGAAAGCGCCCGCTGTCGCCTCGGGAGTGATGGTCGGCACTCTTGCGAAGGTCGTCAGCAGTGTATGAGTTTTGACGAAGACCAACCCGGGCCGGGCGGCGGCGAACAGGTGGTGCACTCGCGGGCGAAGCGCGTTGATGCGCTCCCACGACAGCCCGGCCGCTGGTTCGCCCGCGATCTGCGCGTAGGCCTCGCTGCGCATATCGCCGAAGGCGAAGTCGGGAAGCGTGTTGATGTCGACGGGGGTGCGGGAGTCGGCCAAGTAGTTGGCGAGAAACGCTCTCAGCCAAGTGTTCCCGGATTTTGGGAATGAGGCGAGCCAGAGGATTCGTGTCACCTCGGCCTCGCGACCCGCCGCGCGTTCGCTCCCCACGTGCGGGGATAAGGAAAGGACGGCCCGAAGGCCGCCCTTCCAGGGTGAACAAACGTTGTTGTTGTTTTAGAAGGCGAGCTTGAGGCCGGTTAGGGCGCCGACACCGTTGTTTTCCGACAGGCGGTTTTCTTCCTGCCAATCGTAGTAGAAAACGCCGCCGACCAGCCGGATGCCGGGGCCCATCGTGTAGGTGCCGCTGACGATGCCCTGCTCCATACGGTCCTTGCCGCCGGCGGTGGTCTTGTTGTTATCGCCATACATGTAGTCGACGCCGACCTTGTAAGGGCCGAACTCGTAGGCGACGCCCGCTGTCCAGCTCATGCCGTTGGACCGCACCGCGCTGCCCGCGGGAGCGCCCGTACCGGCGGCCTGAGCCGCCGTGATGGTGTTGCGCTGGCCTTGCGGAACGTACAGCCAGCCGCCGCCGAGGCTGACGCCGGCAAAGCTGAACTGCGCGCCGGCATTGTAGGCCATGAGATTGGCGTTCGAGCCGTTGGCACCGCCGGAGAGCGACTCTGCCCACATCGCACCGCCCGAGGCCTGGACACCGAACCCGTCAAAGACCTCGGTGAAGTTGAGACCGCCGGCGACGCCGTTGCTGAGACCCGAGTTGCGGCCGCCGTCACCGGTACCGATCTGAGTCAGGGCGCTGTTGTTGTCGCCGCCTGCCTCCAGGTTCGGGATATACGAGACGCCCGCCTGGAAGCCGGCGAAGCGCGGCGTGATGTAGGTGAACTTGCCGGAGTCGTTATCGTTGATCCGGAGGTTGGTGGTGCAGGTCGGCGAATCGAACAGGTTGGCGCCGAGACCGCCGTAGCCGGCCGGCTGCGTGCCGGTGCCGGCTTCAAAGGCGCGGATGTTGCAGAGATCGCCGGAGTCGAGGCTGACGCCGCCGTCCGGAGCCGTCACGTGCAGCAGGTAGCCGGCGTTGTTCTCGTCACCGACGATGATCTGGCCGGCGGTCGGCGACTGCAGGAACAGGTACGATTCGTCGACCGTATCGCCTTCGGTGTTGGCCTCGATCTGCACGTTGACGCCGATGGTCAGGCCGCTGTCCAGCGTCGTCTGGCCGATCACGCAGATTTCGGAGTTGTGCTTCTGATCGACGAGCGAGGTCTGTTTGTTGTTGTTGTTGGCGCCCGGAGTAGGACGGATCTTGTAGCTCTGGTCGGTGACCACGCCCCACTGCTGGAAGTAACCGCTCAGTCCGAGCTTGATGCGCTGTGCCGACGGCGAGACGTAGGAGGTCGACGGGGCCGGGACCGTGGTCGGCGGCGGGGCCGGCAACTGCTCCTTGTAAGGAGACGGTGACGCACCGGTCTGCGGCAGCGTTTGCGCTGTTTGCGCTGCGGCTTCCCCTGCCGCCCCTGCGATCAGAGCCGCGGCTGTCAGCGCGGTCGTCGCGTACAGTAGCTTTTTCATCCGTACCCTCGCGTTCTTGCAGAGTTCCGTCGCTCTCCCTCGCCGACCGCTCCCTTGCCGTCGGCATCGGCGATGTCGCCAATCAAGACACGGTGATTTCGGGTGATCAACTCTCGCGGCCGCGTCGGTGTGCCAATTTGTCAGCACTGTGCCCAATACGCCACAAGCTGGACGGGTCGGCAGCCGTTGACACGCCCGGCCCCCAGGTTTACGAGCACTCGGCGGAAAGGATTCAGGACAATGCGTGAGTATCCTCGGGCGCGAACCGCGGCGTTGTTGGTGGCGGGACTTCTCGGCGCCCTGTCGGCCGGCTGTGGGTCGGTCCAGCCGGAAGGGATTTACCCGAATCGGACCCGCGGCGACTCGACGCCGTATCAAACACGCGATTCGATGTTCGGCCAGTCCGGGCTGACCTTCGGGTCCAACACTCAAGGCCAGCCGGACGGCGGCGGCGGCGGGATCGGCGTCAACGGTTTCCTGTGGCGCGCGAGCCTGGATACGATCTCGTTCATGCCGGTCAACTCGGCCGATCCGTTCGGTGGAGTCATCATCACCGACTGGTACGCGATGCCGGACACGCCGCAGGAACGCTTCAAGATGAACGTCTATATTCTCGGGCGTGCGCTACGCGCCGACGGCGTGCGGGTGGCGGTGTTCCGGCAGGTGCAGGACGCCGGCGGCTGGCAGGACGCGTCCGTTCCCGAGGCGGCGAACACGCGGATCGAAGACGCCATCCTCACCCGGGCGCGGCAGCTGCGGTTCGACACGCTGCAGTAGCGCTCAGCACTTCGGCGACGTGTCGCACGGTCGCCGTCCGGCTCCCGAGACTTCAGTGACGAGACGCGATGGCCCGCTATAATTCCGCAGAGACGGAAAAGAAATGGCAGGCGGTCTGGGAAGAGCGCCGGTGCTTCGCCGCGCGTGAAGACGCCTCCCGGCCGAAATACTATGTGCTCGAAATGTTTCCGTATCCTTCGGGGCGGATTCACATGGGCCACGTTCGCAACTATACGCTGGGCGATGTGGTCGCGCGCTTCAAGCGAGCGCAAGGCTTCAACGTGCTGCACCCGATGGGATGGGACGCATTCGGCCTGCCCGCCGAGAACGCCGCCATGCAACGCGGCGTGCATCCGGCCGCTTGGACCCGCGAGAACATCGCGACGATGCGCGGGCAGCTGCGGCGCATGGGTCTTTCCTATGATTGGGATCGCGAATTCGCCACGTGCGATCCGCAGTACTATCGCCACGAACAGAAGATGTTTCTCGATTTCCTGCGCGAGGGGCTCGTCTATCGCCGCGAGGCGTGGGTCAATTGGGATCCCGTCGAGAACACGGTGCTGGCCAACGAACAGGTGATCGACGGCCGCGGCTGGCGCTCCGGTGCGCTGGTCGAGCGTCGCCGCCTGTCCCAGTGGTTTCTGCGCATCACCGCCTTCGCCGAAGAGCTGCTCCACGGCCTGTCCAACCTGCCCCGCTGGCCGGAGCGTGTCCGGCTGATGCAGGAGAACTGGATCGGCCGGTCGGAGGGCGCCCGCGTCCACTTCCGCCTGAAGGGCCGGGAAGATCGGCTGGAGGTGTACACCACCCGGCCGGATACGCTGTTCGGCGCGTCGTTCTGCGCGATCGCGCCCGATCATCCGCTCGCGGTCGAGCGCGCGGCGGGCGACCCGGAGCTCGCGATGTTCCTGGCGGAGTGCGCCCGCGGCGGCACCAGCGAAGCGGCGATCGAGACGCAGGAGAAGCGGGGCCGTGACACGGGTCTCAGGGCGCTGCATCCCTTCGACGAGTCGTGGGAACTCCCGGTCTACGTCGCCAACTTCGTCCTGACCGAGTACGGCTCCGGCGCGATCTTCGGCTGTCCCGCGCACGACCAGCGGGATCTGGACTTTGCGCGAGCCTATGGGCTGCCGGTCCGGCCGGTGGTGGCGCCGCCCGATGTCGAGCCGGACCAGTTCTCGGTCGGCAATGTGGCGTACACCGGCGACGGCCGGCTCATCAATTCAGGCTTCCTCGACGGCCTCGGTGTGGCGGCCGCGAAGCTGGCGGCGACGGAGCGGCTCGTCGCCTGCGGTTCGGGCGAAAGTGCCGTGACGTGGCGCCTTCGCGACTGGGGCGTCTCCCGCCAGCGATACTGGGGCTGCCCGATCCCCATCATCCACTGTGCCGCGTGCGGCGTCGTCCCCGTGCCCGAGGCGGACCTGCCGGTTCTGCTGCCGGAGGACGTGGCGTTCGGCCGGCCCGGCAATCCGCTGGACCATCATCCGACGTGGAAGCACGTGACGTGCCCGGCCTGCGGCGGTGCCGCGCTGCGCGAGACCGACACGTTCGATACGTTTTTCGAATCCTCCTGGTACTTCGCGCGATTCTGCTCGCCAGACGCGGCCGGGGGCCTGGACAAGCGCGCCGTCGACTACTGGCTGCCGGTCGACCAATACATCGGCGGGATCGAGCATGCGATTCTCCACCTCCTCTATTCCCGCTTTTTCACCCGGGCGCTGCAGCGCTGCGGCTATCTGAGCCTGAGCGAACCGTTCGACGGCCTGATGACCCAAGGCATGGTCTGCCACGAAACCTATCGGGACGCCGACGGCGCTTGGCTGTCGCCCGACGAGGTGACACGCGGGGGCGACGGCCCGCCGATCGGACCGGACGGCCGGGCGGTGACGGCCGGGCGGTCCGAGAAGATGTCGAAATCGAAGAAGAACGTCGTCGATCCGGAAGGCATCATCGAGGCCTTCGGTGCGGACACCGCCCGGCTGTTCATGCTGTCCGACAGCCCGCCGGAGCGCGACCTGGAATGGACCGACGCCGGCATCGAAGGTGCGTGGCGGTACATCAACCGCCTGTGGCGGATGGTGGACGAACCGGAACACGAGGTTGCGCCGGTCGGGGCGCCGATGCCGGCGACGCTGGGCACCGCGGATCGGGAAACGCTGGCCGAGGTTCACAGGACGATCGACCGGGTCACCGACGACTTGCAGAAGTTCGGCTTCAACCGGGCGATCGCGCGGATTCGCGAATGCTCCAATCGCGTTGCGGCCCACCCCGCCGGCGACGCCGGTACCGCCTGGGTGCGCCGCTTTGCGCTGGAGACCATCACCCGGCTGATCGGCCCGATGATGCCGCACCTCGCCGAGGAACTCTGGCAGCGGCTCGGGCACGGCGACCTCCTGGCCGAGCAGCCCTGGCCCATCGCCGATCCCGCCATGCTCACGGACGATCGGATCACCGTCGGCGTGCAGGTCAACGGCAAGCTCCGCGGCACCCTCGACCTGGCGCGGGACAGCGCCGACGAAGACGTGCGCGCCGCCGCTCTGGCGCTGCCGAAAGTCGTTCTGGCGATGAACGGCAGGGTCCCGCGCAGCGTCGTCGTCGTTCGCAACCGAATCGTCAACGTGGTGGTGTGATGGCACATGAGACCCGCCGCCTTCGGCATGTGTGTGCCCTGGTCGCCGTCGGGCTGACGCTCGCGAGCGCACCCGGCTGCGGCTTCCGGCCGATGTACGGCGACCGCGGCACCGAGGCGTCGCCGGTGGCGGCCGACCTCGCGACCGTCTCGGTCGGCCTGATCCCCGACCGCTCCGGCCAGCTGTTGAGGAATCAACTCAACCGGCTGCTCAACCCCGCGTCGGAAAGCGCCAGCCGGCGCTACACCCTGGTCGTGACGCTGAAGGAGACCGTCGACTCCTTCGCGGTCGAGCGAAGCGGCTTCGCGACCCGCGCCAATGTCGAGATGGTGGCGACGTACCAGCTCGTCGACGACGCCGCGGGAAGCCCGGTGTTCGCCGCCACCAGTCGGGCGGTGAGCGGTTACAACCTGCTCGACAACGACTTCTCGACCGTGGTCTCGACCGGCGACGCCCGGTCCCGGGCCATCGATCAGATCGCCTACGAAATCCGCAACCGGCTCGCCGGCTATTTCTCCAAGGCGCCAACCGCGATGCCCGCCGCTGCCCCGGCTTCGATGAGCCTCCCCGCCAACCCGCCGTCGTGAAGCTCGCCGGCCAGCGGATCGAAGGGTTCCTTCGCAATCCCGACCCGCGGGTGATCGCCGTGCTGGTCTATGGGCCAGACCAGGGACTGGTCCGCGAGCGGGCCGCGCGCATCGTCACGGCGATCGCCAAGACGCCGAGCGATCCGTTCCGCGTCGTCGAAATCCCGGTGGACACCCTCAAAGACGATCGCTCGCGCCTCGCGGACGAGGTGTCGACGCCGGCCTTCTCCGGCGGCCGCCGTGTGGTCCGCGTCCGCGACGGCAAGGACATCATCGTCCCGGCGGTCCGCACGCTGCTGGAAACGGAGGTCGCCGACGGCGCCGCCATCGTCGAGGCCGGAGAACTCGGCCCACGCTCCGCCTTGCGCCTACTGTTCGAGTCGGCCGACCGGGCGGTGGCGCTGGCGTGCTATCTCGACGAGGGCGAGACGCTGCAGCGCGTCCTCGTCGACGATCTCGCCGCACACAAGCTCACGGTCAGCGCCGAGGCCGCCGATCTGCTGCAGGCTCACCTGGGCGCGGATCGCGGATTGACGCGACAGGAACTGGAGAAGCTGGCGCTCTACATGGGGGGTCCCGGCCGGATCTCGGCGGACGACGTCAAGGCCGTGGTCTGCGGCGCCGGAAGCCTGTCGCTCGACACCGTCGCCTATGCCGCGGCAGGCGGGGACTTCGCAGCGCTGGATCTCGGCCTGGCCCAGGCCTGGTCGGAGGGTGCCTCGGCCATTCCGATCCTCCGCGCCGTCGCCCGGCACCTGCATCGCATCCTGCAGGCTCGGACGGTGATCGCCGGTGGCGGGTCGACGAAGCAGGGAATGGATGCGCTCAAGCCGGCCGTGTTTTTTCGCCTTCAGCCCGAGTTCCGACGGCAGACCGAGGCATGGAGCATCGAGCGTCTCGCGTCGAGCCTCGCCACCCTCGCCGAGGCGGAGTTGCTGTGCAAAGCGACACGCGCGCCGCAGGGGTTGCTGTGCCACCGGGCGCTGCTGCGCGTGGCCGGGCTGGCGAACGACGGGCGAAGGGGCTGAGACAAAGCGGGTCGGCTCGGTCGCCCTCATTCTCCGCTCGGCTCGACCCGGCGCCCGCGTGCCCCCTGCGTCAGCCGGTGCAGGATATCGTCGAGCTGATCCAGCGTCGTGTAACTGAGGACCAGCGCGCCGCCGCCGCCGCGAAACCTGATTTCCACCGGGATGCCGAGGAGTGTCCCCAGGTCGCGTTCCAGTGCCACGGTATCGACGTCCTTTCCCGGCGCCGGAGCCGCGGCATGCCCACCGGCACCCTTCGACGCCGAGGCCAGAGCTTCCGTCTGGCGGACGTTGAGGCCGCGCGCCACCACCGCCTTCGCCAGCACTTCAGGCTCCGCGCTCGTGAGCAGCGCGCGGGCATGGCCGGCGGACAGGCTGCCGGCGGTGAGCAGCGCCTTGACCTCCTCCGGGAGCGCCAGGAGCCGCATCGTATTGGCGATGTGGCTTCGACTTTTGCCGATACTGGCCGCGAGGTCCTCCTGCGTGTGCCCGTGATCCTGCATCAGGCGACGGTAGCCTTCGGCCTCCTCGAGCGCGGACAAATCCTGGCGCTGCAGGTTCTCGACAAGCGCGATCTCCTGCGCCTCGCGATCGGCGAGATCGCGGACGACGACCGGAACCTCATGTAATCCCGCGAGCTGCGCCGCCCGCCAGCGCCGCTCGCCGGCGATGATCTCGTAGCCGGTCGTGCTGTCGTCCGCCGGGCGGACGAGGATCGGCTGCAGCACGCCCTTGTCGGCAACCGACTGGGCGAGCTCCTGCAGGGCCGCGGGATCCATATTCGTTCGCGGCTGGAACGGTCCGGGCCGCAGATGCTCGATCGGCAGAGCATTCGGCGAGCGCGGCCCGCCCGCAGGGACAGGGCCCTCGACGTCTTCGCCGAGAAGCGCGGAGAGGCCGCGCCCGAGGCCGCGGCGCTTGGGATCCGGCGCGTTCACGCAACACGCTCCTGGCGCAGGACTTCGCCGGCGAGGTGCAGGTATGCGCGCGAGCCGGCGCAAGCGATGTCGTAGATCAGCACGGGTCGGCCATGGGAGGGCGCTTCCGAGACGCGGACGTTGCGCGGGATGACGGTGTCGTAGACCTTGGCGCCGAAGTGGGCGCGAACGTCGGTGGCGACCAGTTCCGACAGGCGGTTTCGCGAGTCGAACATCGTCAGCACGATGCCTTGGATTTCCAGCGCCGGGTTGAAGGTGCGCCGGACGCGTTCGATCGTTCGCGTCAGGTGGCTGATGCCTTCCAGCGCGAAAAACTCGCACTGCAGCGGCACCAGCACCGCGTCGGCGGCGACCAGCGCGTTCAAGGTCAGCAGCCCGAGCGCGGGCGGGCAGTCGATCAGCACGTAGTCGGCGGGTCCGTCGAGACGCGCGAGCGACCGGCGAAGAAACGTCTCCCGGTCCTCTGCGTTCACGAGCTCGATCTCGGCTCCGGACAAATCGACGCCGGACGGCACGATACGCAGGTTCGGCACGGCTGTCTGTCGCATCGTCGCTTCGAGCGGAAGCTCGCCGATCAGGGCCTGATAGGTCCCGGGCCGCCGGTCCGCGGCGGGAATCCCCAGGCCGGTGGATGCGTTCCCCTGCGGATCGAGGTCGAAGATGATCACGCGCTTGTCGATCGCCGCCAGCGCAGTGCCCAGATTTATGGCGGTGGTCGTCTTGCCGACGCCGCCCTTCTGGTTGGCGACGGCGATTACGCGCGGGCCAGGCTTGACAGAATCAGCGGTCATCGCGCTCACGGAGCTGTTCGACCTTCAGAACCGTACCGGACGGATCGGAAAGGCTGGGGATCGTCGCCGCCTGCATCTTCCAGGTTTTCGCCGCATCGGTCAATTCACCCTCGATCGCCTGGCCCTTGAGGAGCAGGCAAACCCCCTGTGGAGCGACCCATTTCCAGGCGAGCCCCAGCAAATGAGGGAGTGGCGCCAGGGCGCGTGCGGTGACGACATCGAAGGCGCGAGGGCTGTCGGATTCGATGCGGACGGGGCGAATCTGCACGTCGGAGCCGGTCGCGCGCGCAGCCTCGGCGAGGAACGCACACTTGCGCAGGTCGCTTTCGACGAGAGTGACCTCGATGTCGCTCAGGATCGCCAACACGAGGCCGGGAAAGCCGGCGCCGGTACCGAGATCTGCCAGGCGGGCCGGTCGCGGTGGCAGGAGGGGGACGAGCTGCGCCGAATCCAGCGCGTGGCGGCGCCAGGGGTCGGCCAGGGACGACCGCCCGACGAGATTGATGCGGCTCTGCCATCGCTCGAGGATCGCGAAGTACGCCGTCAAGCGCTCGATCTGCGCCGGATCGGCGCCTGTCAGGCGGGCGAAGCCATCGGCTCCGAGCGGTTGTTTCACGTGAAACGGGCCGCTGTCTCGTCGGACCTTTCGGCCACCTTGGATCGGCGGACGTAACGCAGCAGCGCCGTCAGCGCCGCGGGCGTGACGCCAGGGACGCGCGCTGCCGCCGCCAGCGTCGCCGGCCGCGAGCGATCGAGCTTGCTCTGAACCTCCGCCGACAACGAGCCGATCGCGGCGTAGTTCAAGTCCTCCGGCAGCCGAAGTGCTTGGTCGCGGCGGAATGCCGCCACGTCCCCCTCTTGGCGCCGGACGTAATCCTGGTATCGCGCGTCGTTCTCGACGGCGCCCGCCACCTCCTGAGAAAACCCGCCGAACTCCGGCCACACCGCTTGCAGCGCCGCCATCGTCACGCTCGGATCGGCCATCAGCCTCCAGGCCGACCTGGGTACGCCATCTTCGCTGACGCGGATACCGAACTCCGCCAGCCGCGAGGGCGTCGTCACGGCCCCTTCGACCAGCGCCCGCGCCCTGGATACGTCGGCATCCTTGCGACGGAATACCCGCAGGCGTTCGGCGCCGACCAGGCCGACAGCCGCGCCCCGCTCGGTCAGGCGGCGGTCCGCATTGTCGGCCCGCAGGCTGAGCCGATACTCGGCGCGCGAGGTGAACATTCGATACGGCTCTTCGGTCCCCAGCGTGACCAGATCGTCGATCATGACGCCGATGTAGCTTTCTGCCCGGTCCAGCACCAGCGGCTCGGAGCCCGCCACCGCGAGGGCGGCGTTCGCCCCGGCGACGATGCCCTGGCCCGCCGCCTCTTCGTATCCCGTCGTCCCATTGATCTGGCCAGCGAGAAACAGCCGAGGCACGCGGATCGCCTCCAGCGTCGGCTTGAGTTCGCGCGGATCGACAAAGTCGTACTCCACGGCGTAACCAGGCCGGACAATCTCGGCGGCTTCCAGCCCGGGAATGCTGGCTACCACCGCCCGCTGAATATCGTGGGGGAGCGACGTCGAGATCCCGTTCGGATAGACCGTCGTGTCGCTCAATCCCTCTGGTTCGAGGAAAATCTGATGCCGGTCACGACCGGCGAACCGCACGACCTTGTCTTCGATCGACGGACAGTATCGCGGCCCGGTGCCACGGATTTGCCCGGAGAACAGCGGCGCCCGATGCAGGTTCTCGCGGATCACTTGATGCGTCGCCGGTGTCGTCGCGGTGACGTGGCACACCACCTGCGGCGTCGCGATTCCGTGGTTCAGAAACGAGAAGGGTGTCGGCGGCGTGTCGCCTTCCTGCACAGCCAGACGATGCCAGGCGATCGTCCGTCCGTCCAGCCGCGGTGGTGTTCCCGTTTTCAGGCGTCCAAGCCGGAACCCTGCGCGTCGCAAGCCGTCCGAAAGCCCGACCGAAGCAGCCTCGCCGACACGGCCGCCCTCCGAGGTCGCTTCGCCGACATGCATCACTCCGCGCAGGAATGTCCCCGTGGTCAATACCACCGCGCCCGCTTTGAGACGCGAGCCATTGGCTGTCTGCACGCCCGCGGCACGTCCATGTGCATCGAACAGCACGTCGTCTACGGCCACCCCTTTGAGTTCGAGCCACGGTTGTTGGTGGAGGAGATCCTGAATCGCGGCGCGGTACAAGCTCCGGTCCGCCTGCGCCCGCGGCCCCCATACCGCCGGTCCCTTGGAGCGGTTGAGCATACGGAACTGGATGCCGGCACGGTCGGCTGCGCGGGCCATCAGGCCATCGAGCGCATCGATTTCGCGGACGATCTGTCCCTTGCCGAGCCCGCCAATCGCCGGATTGCAGGACATCTCGCCGATCCGCGCCGTGTCGTACGTCAGCAAAAGCGTACGTGCACCGAGCCTGGCCGCGGCCGCGGCCGCCTCGCAGCCGGCGTGGCCCCCGCCGACGACGATGACGTCGTATGCCGCTGTCACGCCGTGAGCCTTGGGCGTTTCACGTGAAACACCGCGTTCTCACTTCCCAATGCAGAACTCCCGAAAGATGCCATCGAGAACATCCTCGACCCCGACTCGGCCGACAACCGCGCCCAACGCAAAGGATGCGACGCGGAGGTCCTCCGCCAATGTCTCGCAGGACCCAGCCCCCGCGGCCCGATCCAGCGCTCCCTCGCACACCTCCAGGGCGCGGCGGTGTCGAAGGCGTGTCAGCGTTGGACCTTCACCAGAACACGCCCTCCCGATCATCGTCTCCAGCCGCGCCCGAAGTCCGTCCAGCCCGGCGCCCGACAGGGCGCAGACGACCGTAGCGTCATCACCCGCGATTTTTGCCGGAGCAACGACCCGACCCAGATCCGCTTTGGTCACGACCGGGATCGTGTCGTCCAGCTCAAGCACCGCCAGCGTCTGGGGGTCCAACGCCGGCCACACCGCGCCATCGAAGACGGCAACGCGGACGTCTGCCGTCCCGCCACGCGCCAGCGCCCGCCGAACCCCCTCCGCCTCGACCCGCCCGCCGTCGTCCCGCAAGCCCGCCGTATCCGAGATCACCACCGGCACGCCGTTCAGCACCACCCCGGCCTCGACGATGTCGCGGGTCGTCCCCGGCTCCGCATCGACGATCGACACGTCCCGCCCACACAGCGCGTTGATCAGCGTCGACTTGCCGGCGTTCGGCGAACCGATCAGCACGATGGAAAACCCCTCACGGATACGCTCACCCCGGCCGCCGTCCCTCAGGTGCCGCCTGACCTCCGCCAGCAGCAGGGCGATGTCTTCTCGTGCGGCCGCCTGCAAGCCCTCGGGAAGATCTTCGTCGGCAAAATCGATGGCCGCTTCCGCCCACACCATCGCCCGCAACAACCGCTCGCGCCAACCCTCGTAGAGCCGCCTCAACTCGCCGTCGAGCTGCCGCAGCGCTTGCCGGCACTGAGCCGCGGTCTCCGCCGCCACCAGGTCGGCGATCGCCTCGGCCTGCGTCAAGTCCAGCTTGTCGTTTTCAAATGCCCGTCGGGTGAACTCGCCCGGACCGGCGGGCCGAAGCCCGCGCATCCGGCCGAGACAGTGCAGGACGCCGGCAACCACGGCCCGGCCGCCGTGCACATGCAGTTCGGCCACGTCCTCTCCGGTGTAGCTCGCCGGACGTGGAAACCACAACGCCAGCGCATCATCGAGGCTTTCGCCGGCGCCGTCCACGATACGCACCCTCGTCGCCCGCCGTGCGTACCATTGCGTTCGTGCTGTCAGCGAGACCAGAGCCGCCCGCGCCCCGGCGCCGGAGATCCTGATCACCGCCACCCCGGCGGGCCCGGGACCGGACGCCACCGCAAAGATCGTGTCCGCGACGCCCGCCACTGTCGGTCGAACCTACCCAGCGGCTCGGTCGCCCGGCGGCATCAGAAGGCGGGTCACCAGCCGCCCGCCGATCACGTGCTCCTGGAGAATTTCGTCCACGTCCTCAAGCGTCTCGTAGTGGTACCAGACGCCTTCGGGATAGATCACCACGGTGGGCCCGAGTTCGCACCGATCCAGGCAGCCGGCCGAGTTGATGCGCACATCGCCGAGCCCGAGTTCCTTGGCCCGTGCCTTCATATAGTTTCGCAGCCGCACCGACCCCCGCCCTGAACAGCAACCGCGGGGGTGGCCTTCCGGCCGCTGGTTCTCACAGCAGAAGACATGGCACCGATAAAATCCGGTGTTCGGTGCCCCGTGCGGAATCACGAAGTCTTGCCCTCGTCGTCGTGCGTCACTGCGGCGCCGCCGGTCATCCGCGACCACATGAACTTCTGCAGCTGCTCGAAGCCCTGGATACCAACCGGCAGCCACGTCTTCAGCATCGCCTCCGGTTCCATCGAGGTCAGTGCCTTCTTCATTCGTCCCTCGAGCTCCGCCATCATCGCCTGCTGCATCGGCTTCACGTCAGGCAGCCCGAACAAGGTCCGCGCCTCCTCCGGCGTGAGCTCGGTGTCCATGTGAATCTTCATTGTGTACCTCCCTGAAGCCTTTCCGAGACATCATCGGACGTCTCCGTGCAACGAAACCCGGCGCTTGTAGCCCTGTCGTCGCACTCCAAAGTAAGCAACACCGCTGCCAACCGCAATCGCGGTGTCGTTCAGCACAGCCGCCACAACAGAGAACGCTCATGTCGCGCAATCTTCTGGACCAGGAGACGAGCCCGTATCTTCTGCAGCACAAGGACAATCCCGTTCACTGGCAGGCGTGGGGAGAGGCGCCGATGGCCGAGGCGCGGCGCCTGAACCGGCCCATTTTATTGTCGATCGGCTACGCCGCTTGCCATTGGTGCCATGTGATGGCCCACGAGAGTTTCGAGGATCCCGCGATCGCGCGCGTCATGAACGAGCTGTTCGTCTGCGTGAAAGTGGACCGCGAAGAGCGGCCGGACGTGGACACCATCTATCAGGCGGCGCTTGCGATGACGGGGCAGCCGGGCGGCTGGCCGTTGACCATGTTCCTCACTGCCGACGGCAATCCGTTCTGGGGCGGGACCTACTTCCCTCCGACCGCGCGATGGGGCCGGCCGGCCTTCACCGACGTCCTGCTTCGAATTTCCCAGGTGTTTCACACGCAGAAGGACACGGTCGCCGGCAATGTCGGCACGCTGCGCGAGGCTCTCGAGAAGCTCGGCAAGCCCGCACCGGGCGCCGGCTTCTCGCCGGAAGTCTTCGACCTCGCGGCCACCACGGCGCTACGGCTGGTGGATTCGCAGCAGGGCGGCACCGCCGGTGCGCCAAAATTTCCGCAGCCGGTGTTCTTCCGCCTCCTGTGGCGCACCTGGCGCCGCACCCGTGCGCCGGAGTTCCGCGAGGCGGTGACGCTCACCCTCGACTCGCTCTGCAGGGGCGGGATCTACGACCATATCGGCGGTGGCTTCGCCCGCTATTCCACCGATGCCGAATGGCTCGTCCCGCACTTCGAGAAGATGCTCTACGACAATGCGCAGCTGATCGAACTGCTCACCGAAGTGTGGCTGGAGACCGGCTCGCCGCTCTATGCGGCGCGGATCCGCGAAACCATCGCGTGGCTGTTGCGGGAGATGCGGGTCGACCACCCATCGAAGGATGGCTCCTTCGCCCTGGCCTCCGCTCTGGATGCCGATTCCGAAGGCGTCGAAGGCCGCTTCTATGTCTGGTCCGCCGCCGAGATCACCGCGGTTCTCGGCGCCGACGCCGCGCGGTTCTCGACAACGTACGATATCTCGCCCGCCGGAAACTGGGAGGGATCGAACATTCCCAATCTCAACCGGTGCGGCGACGTAGCGGCCACACTCGCCGACCCGCTGCTCGCCGGCTGCCGCGCTCGCCTCCTCGATCGCCGGGCGGCGCGGGTCCGCCCCGGCATCGACGACAAAGTGCTCGCCGACTGGAATGGCCTGGCGATCTCGGCACTGGTGCGCGCCGCCAGCGCGTTCGACGAGCCCGCCTGGCTCGACGCAGCCCGGAAGATCTTCGCGTTCGTCGCCGACCATATGCACGAGAGTGAGCGGCTCCGGCACACCTGGCGCTGCGGTGCCCCCCGCCATCTGGCGCTGCTCGACGACTATGCCAATCTCGCCCGTGCCGTCCTCGCGCTTTATCAGGCGACATCCGACGCCGCGTATCTGCATCGAGCCCGTGAGTGGACCGCGGCGGCCGATCGGCACTATCTGGACCCGGATGACGGTGGCTATTTCCTCTCCGCCGACGACACCACTGATGTGATCGTCCGCTCCAAGCCCATCATCGACACTGCCGTGCCGTCCGGCAACGGCACCATGCTGGAGGTCCTGGCGCGCCTCTGGCTCCACACCGGCATCGAGGCGTATCGCGCCCGCGCAGAGCGCCTGGCCCAGCTGTTTTCCGGGGACGAGCCGCAGTATCTGGTGGGCGTCTCCGGGCTGATCGCTTCGGCGGAGTTCCTCACCCGCTCGGTCCAGGTGGTCGTCGTCGGCGACGGTGACGCCGCGGCGGCGCTGCGTGACGCGGCGCTGGCGTCCGCGAACCCGCTGATCGTGTTGTCACGGCACGTCCCGGGCGAGCGGTTGCCGGAGACGCATCCGGCGTTCGCCAAAACGCCTGTGGACGGTCTCGCCGCCGCGTATGTCTGCCGGGGAACGACCTGTTCTCCGCCCTATGTGGAGCCCGACGCCTTGCGTCAGGCCCTGGGTTCGATTTAGATCTGCTGCATGTCGCATGCCTGCATCGCCACCCCGTTCGGCGTTCTCACCGTCTTCGCCGACGATGACGCCCTGGTCGCGCTGGAGTGGGGCCGCGCCGCTTCGGAGGAAACAACCCCGCTGCTGCAGGACGCAATCGAGCAGCTCGGGCGGTATTTCGACGGCGATCTGCGATGCTTCGACCTGCCGCTCCGCCCGTCGGGCTCGGCTTTCCAACGGCGGGCGTGGGACCTGATGGCAACCATCCCTTACGCGGCGACACGGACCTACGGGGATTTGGCCCACGAACTCGGCACATCCCCGCGTGCGCTGGCCGGCGCGTGTGCCGGCAATCCGCTGCCGATCATCGTGCCGTGTCATCGGGTCGTCGCCGCCCACGGCCAGCTCGGCGGCTATTCCGGCGGCGACGGCATCGACACGAAGCGGGCATTGCTGCGGCTGGAGGGCGCCACCTTCCCGCCCGCACCGCTCGATCTTCTCGATCTGAACTCTAGGCACGGGAGCGAACCATGACGCGAGCGATCCGTATCCACCGCTACGGTGGCGCCGAGGAAATGCACTTCGAGGATGTCGCGGTCGGCGAGCCGGGACCGAACCAGGTCCTGCTCCGCCAGACGGCGATCGGCGTCAACTACATCGATGTCTACCACCGCACCGGCCTCTATCCGCTGGCATCGCTCCCGGCCGTTCTCGGGATGGAAGCCGCCGCGGTCGTCGAAGCGGTCGGCCCCGGTGTGAGCGACCTCCGTCCCGGCCAGCGCGTCGCCTATGCCAGCCCGCCGCCCGGCGCCTACGCCGAGCAGCGCCTCATGGCCGCCGATCGCCTGGTTCCGATCCCCGATGCGATCGACGACCAGCAGGCGGCGGCGATGATGCTGCAGGGCATGACGGCCCAGTACCTGTTGCGCCGGACCTACCGCGTGCAAGCGGGCGACGCGATCCTCGTTCACGCCGCCGCCGGCGGTGTCGGTTCTATCCTCTGCCAGTGGGCTCGGTCTCTCGGGGCCACCGTCATCGGCACGGTCGGGTCCGACGAGAAGGCGGAGATCGCGCGTGCCAACGGCTGCCACCACGTCATCATCTACTCGCGCGACGCGGTGGCGCCCCGGGTCCGCGAGCTGACCGACGGGGCCGGCGTGGCCGTCGTCTACGACGGCGTCGGCAAGTCCACCTTCGAGGGCTCCCTCGACAGCCTCCGGCCGCTGGGCATGCTGGTGTCGTTCGGCAACGCCTCCGGCCCCGTGCCGCCGTTCGAACCGGGGGTCCTGTCGCAAAAGGGATCGCTGTTCTTCACCCGGCCGACCCTGATGCACTACACGGCGAAAGCCGAAGACCTGCAGGCCTCCGCGCACGAGCTGTTCGACGTGGTGGCCGGCGGGCACGTCCGCATCGCCGTCACGGCGACCTATCCCCTGGCCGAGGCCGCGAGCGCGCATCGGGACCTCGAAGCACGAAAGACCACCGGCTCGCTGGTCCTGCTTCCCTGAGGCTAACGGCTGGGTGCCGGCTGGCCGGGATAGGAGCCGGGAGGGATATCGATCCCCTGCCCGGAGGCCGGCGGCGTCCCGCCACCGGGGGGGACGAGGGCCGGTGTGAAGTCCACCCATCGCCAGAGATCCGGGATTTCCTGCGGATAAACGCCGACATCACTGGGCACGATGATCGGACGCGCCGTCTCGTTCGGCGCGAAGACCTTCTGCAGCGTCTTCAACAGGTGGAAGCCGGTGACCGCATAGGGTCCCAGGCTGGACCCCTCGCCCCACTCGTTCCACGCCTCGATGAGCAGCGTCTTGTCGCCCTTCTGGTCGAGCACGCTCTTGGCCTGGCGAAGATGCTGCTCGAACGCATCCTCGTTCATGCCGGTGAGCACCCATTGCGGCGTGCGTCCGCCCTTCCAGCCCTTGTGATTGTAACCGGTGCCGATGGGAAGGTTCACCTGCAGCCCGGTCTGGTACAGCCGGTTCCAGATCGTCTCCTCGCCAAAGGCGAAGTAGTGTCGCACATCCCGCACGGGATAGGGTGCGGTGCCCAGTTCCGGCCAGTTGTAGACACCGGTGCCCTCGAAGCCCATCTGCCGGAAAAGCGCCCCATTGTTCGCCGGAATGCCCCCGCCGGTCCATGAAATGCCCGGCAGACCCGACGTCTTTGCCAGGTCATTCACTCGCGCCAGAACCCGCTGCACCTTCGCCGGGTCCTTACCGAGAGCCTCGAAAAACTTCGGTGCGTTGAAAATGTCGACGATCGCCCTGCCATCGCTCGTTCGCTTGTACTGCGGATGGCCGAGATAGCTGGCGATCCACGTCTGCATCATTTCATAGAAGTTTCTTTCATACTGATCACCGGTGCCCGGCAACCCGGCTCCCTCGTGATTGACGTAGGAAAGTTGATACTTGATATACGGCAGGAACTTTGCCTTCAGCAGACCATCCAAGTATGGCGGGCAGCGACCATTCGTCCAAATACACTCGACGAGGAAGTAGTTGACGCCATGCTCGACCGCCCACTTGATCTCCCAGTCGTAGACCGCCGGGTCTTCCTCGTTGTAATAGCCGAGCTGGGGTCGCCGCTCGAACCACGAGACCACCGACGGCCACTGTGTGAGCCAGCCCCACGCCGGAAAATACCACGCGCCGATATCATAGGCGGTGACGATGGGCTTCGGCGGTGGAACGCGGCCGGCTTCGACCTGCACTGCCGGGGAGATGTAGCCGCGGCCGGACGCCGTCACCGTATCCCCTTGGTCGCACCGCGCCGTGACGTCCAGCGTGGCCCAGGCATCGGCGACCGAGCCCTCGGTGTCGAAGTAGATCGTTCGTGTCTCGTCCGGCGGGATCATCGACGGCACGTTGCGGACGCTGTCGCTTACGACCTTGAGGCCGGACGCCCCACCGAACGCGAGGGAAATCCCCCGCGCCGGCTCGCCCCCGGCATTGCGAATGCGGATGCCCCAGGGCGCCTTCCGCCCGACGCGGCTCAACGCCTCGGCGGGACCCACGTACTCGACCACCAGCAGCGGCGGTCCGCTCGGGCGGTCGGCGATCGCGATCGACTCGATCGTGCCGGACCCGCCCGCCGCATAGGTGGGGGAAACCTTCAGGGAGCGGATCGGCCCTTGCAGCTTGCTCTTGGTCAGCAACAGCTTGCCGTTACGCGCGGGGAACTCGGTCTTTACCGGATCCGTCCTCGCCGTCACCTGCTCGAGAAACCGGGGCACCAGGTAGTAATCGCCGAGCCACACATTGTACGTGTGCATCTCCCCGTCGGCGCGGATCGGAAACGTGTACTCCACCGGCTGATCCGTCGTGACGACCACCCCGGCGAACTCCCCGTCGGCGGCCTTCATGCGAACGACGAGGAAGCTGTTCGGCTGAACGGCAACGCCGCCGCCATCGAGCGCGAGACTCGGCGGGTTCTCGCCGGCGCCCTGTACGCGGGCTCCTTCCGCCGTCCTCTGTGTCTGGCTCGAGTTCGCACCGCCGAGGGTCGCCGCCCGCGCCCCGCTGCGCAGATCCCATCGAGCCTCGCCGCTGGCGCTCACGCCCGGCGCCTGTGGGGCTTGCGGCTTGGCCTGCATGTGACCTGGTTGACGACCGGCCCGCCCCGGTGCCGGTTGGGTTTCCGGCGGTTCCTGGGCACACGCGGCGGGCACGAGTGCCGAGAGCGTCAACGCCAATATCCAGGCCGTGGTCTTTGCCATCGATCATCCCCGTCCGCAGCGGCTGGAGACTCTCACGCGCGAAGCCTCCGCCGAACAGCTCTTCGGTAAGATCAACGCCACGCATCGAACTCGGCTCCCGCCGGCTTGTCTGCTGCGCGGCGCCGGGAGCCCGACGGCCTGACCGAAGCCTAGCTGTTCATCGCCTCGAAGAAGTCCGCGTTGGTCTTCGAGTTCTTGAGCTTGTCGATGAGAAACTCCATCGCATCGATCACACCCATCGGCATCAGCACGCGACGCAGCACCCACATCTTCGACAGTGTGCCCTTGTCGACCAGCAGCTCCTCTTTGCGCGTGCCGGACTTGGTGATGTCGATGGACGGCCAGGTCCGCTTGTCGGCGAGCTTGCGGTCGAGGATGATCTCGGAGTTGCCGGTGCCCTTGAACTCTTCGAAAATCACCTCGTCCATGCGTGAGCCGGTATCGATCAGCGCGGTCGAGATGATCGTCAGCGAGCCGCCCTCCTCGATATTGCGCGCCGCGCCGAAGAACCGCTTCGGCCGCTGCAGCGCATTGGCATCGACACCGCCGGTCAAAACCTTGCCCGACGACGGCACCACGGTGTTGTAGGCGCGTGCCAGCCGGGTGATCGAGTCCAGCAGGATGACGACGTCGCGCTTGTGCTCGACCAGCCGCTTGGCCTTCTCCAGCACCATCTCGGCCACCTGCACGTGGCGGGCAGCCGGCTCGTCGAACGTCGAGCTCACCACCTCGCCCTTCACCGAGCGCGCCATGTCGGTGACTTCCTCCGGACGCTCGTCGATCAGCAGGACGATGAGGTAGCATTCCGGATGGTTGGCGGCGATCGAGTGCGCGATGTTCTGCAGCATCACCGTCTTGCCGGTGCGCGGCGGGGCGACGATCAGCGCCCGCTGCCCCTTGCCGATCGGCGTGATCAGATCGACCACCCGCGAGGTGATATCCTTGATGCCGCCGACTTCCATCGTCATCCGCTGCTGCGGGTAGAGCGGCGTCAGGTTGTCGAAGTTGATGCGGTGGCGAACCTCGACCGGGTCGGCGAAATTGATGCTGGTGACCCGCAGCAACGCGAAGTAGCGCTCGCCGTCCTTCGGCGAGCGGATTTCGCCTTCCACCGTGTCACCGGTACGCAGCCCGAACCTGCGCACCTGGCTCGGGCTGACATAGATGTCGTCCGGCCCCGGCAGGTAGTTCGCCTCGGGGGAGCGCAGGAAGCCGAACCCGTCCTGGAGAACCTCGAGGACGCCATCGCCGAAAATCGGCATGTCGTTTTCGGCGAGCTGCTTGAGGATCGCGAACATCATCTCCTGCTTGCGCAGGGAGCTGGCGTTTTCGATCCGCAGCTCTTCGGCGTAGTTCAGCAACTCCGCCGGTGGCTTGGCTTTCAATTCCTTCAAATTCATCGGCGGATCGAGACTCCGGTGTGATGTCACACGCCAGACGCTAATCGGGGGAGAGGCGCGGCATGGTCCGCCGCTATCGCCAAAGCGCTGATGAGCCACCCTCGAATACTCGCTTGGCGAGAGGGCGACGCTAGCTGGTCGTGCGAGAAGAGGATTGGAACATTCAGAAGTAATTCTTCCGCGGAGAATGCCGCAGAACGCCCTCGGCTGTCAATGCGAATTCGCCGCCTCGCCAGGGGATCAGAACGGTTCGACGACGGCGAGAATGACGATGCCGATCATCAGCACTGTCGGCACCTCGTTCATCATGCGATAGAAACGCTCGGAGTGGCGATTTCGGTCTTTCTCGAAGTCGCGGCGCCACTTCGCCATCATGCCGTGCGATGCCGCCAGCAGGATCACCAATGTGATCTTGGCATGCAGCCAGCCCAGCGACCACGCCCCCGGCCCCAGTTCCCAGATCAGCCAGGCGCCGAGCAGGAACGAGACGATCATCGCCGGATTCATGATGTAGCGCAGCAGCTTGCGCTCCATCACCTTGAACGTCTCCGAGGCTGCGGACCCCGGAACCTGCGCGCAGTGATAGACGTAGAGGCGGGGAAGGTAGAGCAGGCCGGCCATCCAGGAGATGACAGCGATCACATGCAGCGCCTTCAGCCACGAATACAAGTCCATCGATCCGCCTCAGCTCCGCACTTCACCGGAAAGCACGATTTGCGGGCAACGCCGCCACGACCCTGGGCAATCGCCGCACGCCACGAGATCGCCCGGCGGCCGCGATGCCGCCTCCTCGACCAGGTCGGCCAGGCCGCCGATGAACCCGGCCGCCGTCGCCAGCGCCGGCACCCGGACATACGCCGGGATGCCCAGGTGCTCCGCGCGCTCGCGATACTCGATGTCGAGCTCGACCAGCGTCTCCGAATGCTCCGAGACGAAGGCGATCGGCACCACCACCACAGCGACCTCGTCCGCCGCCGCTTCGGCCAGCGCGTCTTCGATCGACGGGCCGATCCACTCCAGCGGCCCGACCCGGCTCTGATAACAGATGCGGTGATCGGGCTCGCCGCCCAGCGCCGCCACCACCGCCGCGCACGTCTGCTGGACCTGCCATTGATAGGGATCGCCACCGGCGATCACCCGCTTCGGCAACCCGTGCGCCGAGAACAGGAGGCGCACCGGAACGGAGAGCGCAGCACTCGCCAGCGAGTCCCGCACCCGCTCCGCGACCGCGGCGATGAACCCCGCCTGCACCGGATAGCAGCACACTCGCACCGTGGCGGCACCGATGCCGGCCCGCTGCGCAGCGCCCTGCCAGTCGGCCAGCGACGAGCCGGTGGTCGTCGTCGAAAACTGCGGATAGAGCGGCAGCAGCACGATTTTCTCCGGTGCATAGGCCCGCACCTCGGCCGCCACCGCCTCGCTCATCGGATGCCAGTAGCGCATGCAGACGAACGTGCGAGCCACCCGGCCGCGCGCCGTGAGTTCGCTCTGCAACGCCCCGGCCTGATCGCGCGTCAGCGGCAGCAGCGGTGATCCGCCACCCAGCTTGGCATAGATGTCACGCGCGACCTTCGCCCGGCGGCGCGACAGGACCTTCGCCAGCAGCCAGCGGATCGGCGTCGGTGCACCGATGATCGCCGGATCGTTGAACAGATTGAACAGGAACGGCTCGACCGCCGCGGGCCCGTCCGGGCCGCCGAGATTGAACAGAACGACGGCGAGACGCCCGCTCATCCGCCGCTTCCGGCCGACCGCAGCCGCTGGACGACACGCGCGAGATGTTCGGGCGGCGTTTCCGGCAGAACCCCGTGCCCGAGATTGAAGACGAAGGGTCCATGCCCCAGCGTCGCCAGCAGCCGGTCCGTCGTCTCCTCCAGGGCGGGCCCGCCCGCCTTGAGGAGCTGATTGTCGAGGTTGCCCTGGACGGCGCAGTGCGGCTGCAGCTCGCGGGCCGCCCACTCCGCCGGCACGCCCGCATCGATGCCGACCGCATCGACGCCCGTGGCCAGCACATACTCGGAATACATCACGCCTGCGCCTCGCGGAAAACCGATGACGGGAACGTGCGGATGAACCTGCCGCAGTCCGGATACGATCGCCGCGGTCGGCGCGATCACCCACTTCCGGAATTCCTCGGCCGCGAGCAGCCCGGCCCAGCTGTCGAACAGCTGCACCACCTCGGCGCCGCTGTCGATCTGCCGGCCGAGATAGGCCACCGTCGCCTCGACCAGCAGATCCATCAGCCGGGCGAAGCCGGGTGCGTCGGCGTAGGCCCAGGCGCGCGCCCGCCCGCCGTCCGTGCCGCCCTTGCCCTCGACCATGTACAGCGCCAGCGTCCACGGCGCCGCGGCGAAGCCGATCAACGCGACATCGGCCGGCAGGGCTGCAGCGATCAATTCGATCGCCCGATAGACCGGCGCCAAGTGCCCATGAAGATCGCCCGGGTTCAGCGCCGCGATCGCGTCCGTGGCAGCCAGCGGCTCCAGCACCGGCCCCTGGCCCTCGACGAACCGGACCCGGCGGCCGAGCGCGTCCGCCAGCACCAGGATGTCGCTGAACATGATCGCCGCATCGGGGCTGTAGCGTCGCAGCGGTTGCAGCGTCGCCTCCAGCGCGAGTTCGGGCGTGTAGCAGAACCGCAGGAAATCCGGCTCCTGCTGCCGAAGCCGTTGATATTCCGGCAGATACCGGCCGGCCTGGCGCATGAACCAGAAGGGCGGCCGGTCTGGAACCCGCCGCCGAAGAGTCTGAAGCAGACGTTTTTCCATGACCCCACGGGACGGTCGGTGACGACGGCAGGCCGAGAACGTATGCTGCCCTCCTCTACCTTAAAAGAGGAATCTAAATTGGTGGTGGTAGTAGTAGGGGCCGGGGAATCGGGGATAATCGCGCGTCCACCGGCTGTCCCCAGAGTTCCGGCGGTCGCGCCGGCCGAACGCTGCCAGCCTCGGACTCTGTGGAAAAAGCCGACCGATCGCAGCCAAGCTCTGGTCCGCACTCGGGCATTCGGCCGCGGGCGGAGCCGGGACAACACAGGGGTCTGCGTCCAGCGCGGTGTGTCGACCGAGCGCTACGCCGCCTGTGCGCCCTTTCATCGACAGGCCGCGAAGGTGTGCACGGGAAACGCCGCAGCGGGGACGCTTCGGGACCCCGACGGTTTGTCCCCAATTCATGCACAGCTTGCCGACAGCCCGTCGCAGGCGCTCGCCGCCGGCACGAAAAGCGGTCGCGCGCGATGCTGAGCGCGCGTCCGTCCCTGGTCCTGGCGTCGGCGAGCGAGACCCGGGCGCGTGTCCTGCGCGGCGCCGCCGTGCCGTTCACGCTCGACCCCGCGCACGTCGACGAGGCGGCCGTCAAGCAACGGTGCCGGGATCGCGGCGACACCGCCGAGGAGGCTTCGATGCGGCTGGCCGAGTGCAAGGCGCTGGCGGTGGCACCACGGCATCCGGACGCGTTCGTTCTCGGCGCCGATCAGTTGCTCGTCTGCGGCTCCCGGTGGCTGGACAAGCCCGAGACGCCGGACCACGCGCGGGCGACGCTCGAGGTGTTGCGCGGGCGCAGGCATCGGCTGATCAGCGGAATGGCCGTGATCCGCGGAGATGTCGTCGTCTGGCGGCATGTCGAAGTGGCGGAACTGGCCATGCGCGCCTACAGCGACGCGTTCATCGACTGGTATCTGCGCGAGGCGGGCTGCGACGCGTTGAACATCGTCGGCGCCTGCCGACTGGAGGGCGCAGGCGCGCAGGCGTTCGCAGCGATCGAAGGCGATTATTTCACGATTCTGGGGTTGCCGCTGTTGCCGCTGCTGGACTTTCTGCGACGCGAAGCGATGCTGGTCGACTGAGTGCCTGATCAGGGGCGGGACCATGAGCGAATGCGGATGCGCCGGTGAAGACGTGACGATCAGTGGCGCCGCGAAGCTCGCCGGTGTCGTCGGCTGGCCGGTCGCGCACTCGTTGTCCCCACGGCTGCATTCGCTGTGGTTGCGCCGCTACCGGATCGACGGGGCCTATGTGCCGCTCGCCGTCCGGCCCGACGATCTCGCCGATGTGCTGGCGGCATTGCCGAGACTCGGTTTCCGCGGCGTCAACCTGACGGTGCCGCACAAGGAACGCGGGTTGGCGCTTGTGCATCGGGCGACGCCTGCGGCCCGGCGCATCGGCGCGGTCAACACCATCGTCATCGCCCGCGACGGCACGCTGATCGGTAGCAACACGGATATGTTCGGCTTCCTGGAAAACATTCGCTCTTCGGTGCCCGGGTGGCAGGCCGATCGCGGGCCGGCGGTCGTGATCGGAGCGGGGGGTGCCGCGCGGGCGATCACCTTCGCGCTCTACGAGGAGGGTGCTCCGGAGATTCGCATCGCCAATCGCACGCTCTCCCGGGCGATCGCCATCGGCGCGGCCTTCGCCGGGCCGATCCGTCCGGTCGCCTGGGTCGACCGCGCGGCGGCGCTCGAGGGTGCGTCGTTGGTGGTGAACACCACCACGCTGGGCATGCGGCATCAGCCGCCGCTGGATCTCGATCTCTCGGCGTTGCCGCGGGATGCCGTGGTCTGCGACATCGTCTACGTTCCGGCCGAGACGACGCTGCTCGCCGGCGCGCGATCGCGCGGCAATCCTTGCGTCGGCGGCCTGGGGATGCTGCTGCACCAGGCGCGGCCGGGCTTCGCCGCCTGGTTCGGGTGCATGCCGGAGGTCACGGACGAACTCGCGGCCGAGGTCGCCGCCGCCGTTTCGCTGTGATGCGCATTCTCGGTCTCACCGGCTCGATCGCCATGGGCAAGAGCACGGCGGCTGCGATGTTTCGCCGCCTGGGGGTGCCGGTCTACGACGCGGATCGGGCGGTGCATCGTTTGCTGGCGCGAGGCGGTGCGGCGGTGGCGGAGATCG